>ENA-ORCV01000039-ORCV01000039.1-marine-metagenome-genome-assembly--contig:-NODE-39-length-326876-cov-10.876294_pt1 | contig 326876 bp, 307 predicted proteins | sample MGYA00237779_ERZ508509 | MGnify/ENA primary metagenome ERZ508509 (study PRJEB26180, sample SAMN06268772) | marine metagenome | isolation source: Bioluminescent Bay, La Paraguera, Puerto Rico | place... | reverse complement strand
GCGCGCGGCGAGGGCGGGTACCTGACCAATTCCGAAGGCGAGCGCTTCATGGAGCGCTATGCTCCTTCCGCGAAGGATCTCGCCAGCCGCGACGTCGTGTCGCGATCGATGGCGCTGGAGATGCGCGAGGGACGCGGCGTGGGCGCGGAGGGCGACCACATCTACCTCCATCTCGACCATATCGATCCCAAGGTGCTGGCCGAGCGGCTGCCCGGCATCACCGAGAGCGGCAAGATTTTCGCCGGCGTCGACCTGACGCGCGCACCGCTGCCGGTCACCCCGACGGTGCATTACAACATGGGCGGCATCCCGTGTAACTATCACGGCGAGGTCGTCACCATCGGCGAAGACGGCAATCCCGAGACGGTGGTGCCCGGCCTGTTCGCGGTCGGCGAAGCGGCCTGCGTTTCGGTCCACGGGGCCAACCGGCTCGGTTCGAACTCGCTGATCGACCTCGTTGTGTTTGGCCGCGCGACCGGGCATCGCCTCAAGGAACTGATCAAGCCGGGCGAGGCGCATGACGAGCTGCCCAAGGACGGTGCCGAACTGGCGCTCTCCCGCCTCGATCATTTCCGCCATGCCAAGGGTGGCTCGCCCACCGCCGCGATCCGCACCGAAATGCAGAAGGCGATGACCAGGCACGCCGCGGTGTTCCGCGACAGCAAGCTGCTGAGCGAAGGCGTCGATGCGCTCGCCGCGATCAACCAGCGGATGGAGGACATCCACGTCTCCGACCGCTCGCTGGTGTGGAACAGCGACCTCATCGAAACGCTCGAACTCGACAATCTGATGGCCCAGGCCTGCGTCACCATGGCGAGCGCCGAAAACCGCAAGGAATCGCGCGGCGCCCACGCGCACGAGGATTTCCCCGAGCGCAACGACGCCAACTGGATGAAACACACCGCCGCGTGGTTCGAGGGCTGGGGCGGAGAGGGCGGCTCGGTGAAGATCGACTACCGCCCGGTGCACGAATTCACGCTGACGGACGACGTGAAATATATCGAGCCGAAGAAGCGGGTTTATTAATAAGGTGGTAGTCTTAGAAATCGCGATCTTCGCTGCGTTCGCTTGGTTCTGTTGGAAAGCATGGGAATGGCTTTCAGACCGAGCCTGGGGAAGACACTTTCAGGTTTTTATAGTCGCTACCGGGTATGCGTTGTGGCTGGCCATATATCCCGTAGCTGCGACCATAGCTATCACGAATGGGATTGGGTCTGTTACTGAAGGGAAAATTGCGGCTGCCCTGTTTAGTTTCTTGGCCGTGATTCTGATGAGTCCTGTTGGTATTATCGCTCTGATCCCTTGGAATAATTTTTGCCAATTCGTCTGGCGGAAAACTGGTTGGAAAGTCCCGCAAACTGAGCGGTTAGCGGGTTATCGCCAGCTAAACGACTGGTAGCGAGAAAGATAACTGCCAATCTAGGATCGGATCCCCCTAAAGAACTGGAAAATTGCCCTGTGAACGGAGGGAAGCTTATTTTAGCCACGCCTCGAAATCCATCCGGTCGTGGAGAATGCGCACGATTTCCACTTCGTCTTCGTCGAAAGTGTAAAAGATTACATCGCGGCCCGCGGTGACTCGACGCAATGCCATCGGCGACAGTCCCGCATCCTGTCCGAGCATCGGATTTTCGAGAATGGTCTGAACCTTGCGCTCGACCTCGTCGAGGTAACGCCGTGTCCGCGTCTTGCCCCATTCGCGTTCCGAACGGGCGGCCATATTTGTGAAATCGCGTTGCGCCGATGCGCGATAACGGAGCCGACGAAGAGTCATTCTTCTGGATAATTTTCGTCGATCCAAGCGCGCATATCGAAATCGACCAGCGGGCTAGCCAGCCCCTCGTCGATTTTCTCGAGCAGTTTCGAGCGAAACACCGCGCGCTCCTCATGAAGACGCAAGGCGTCGCGGATCACCTCGCTGGTCGAGGCGTATTCGCCGGACTCGACTTTTTTGCGGGCGTACTCTGTAAAGCGTTCGCCCAAGGCGACGGAGGTGTTCTTCTTGCTTGCCATGTTCGTTAATTACCAAATATTGGTACCCCTCGCAATGCGAACCGCCTCCATTCTCGCGCCGTTCCTGCTCGCCGCCTGCGCCTCGCCGGTCGGCCAGCCGCCGCGCGGGATCGATCCGTTCTACAGCAAGTATGTCGACGCCGGCGGGATCCCGGTGATTGCTTCGGCGAGGGCCGAGGATGACGCGCTGGTCGATGCGCGCGCCATGGTTGCCGACATGCTCGCATATCGCCCCGATCTCGCTTCATGGCTTGTGGAGAGCGGTTATCGCGTCGCGGTGATGGCGGAGGACGAGGCCATCACCGACCTCCCCGAAAACGCGCACTGGACCAAACCCGCCGAAGACGATCCGCGCCTGACCCGCTGCGAGCGCAAGCATTACGCCGAGCGGATCGGTGCGCTGAGCGACCGCGAATACTGGAATTTGCGGGTTCGCGGGATCGGCGGGGTCCATACCGTTGCGGCGGACGAGGATGTGCTCGGGCTGCGCACCAGCCGCTATTGGGGCGAGACGATCCTCGTCCACGAATTCGCGCACAACGTGCTTTACGCAATCGAGGCGGTCGATCCCGTGCTCTACGCCGAGGTCGAGGCGGCCTATGCCGCCGCGCTCGCCGAGGGGCTGTGGAAGGACGAATATGCCAGCACCACGGTGCACGAATACTGGGCCGAGGGGACGCAGTTCTGGTTCGATTCCAACCGGCTCGCCGTGTTCGACGGGAGGCGGATCCTGAATCACGACGACCTGATCGCCTACGACCCGCGCCTCGCCGCGACACTGCGGCAGGCGTATGGCGAACGGCACAGGCTCGCTTCCGATCCGTTCTACCGCCACCCGGCGCGCGTGCCGCCGGGTCCGATACCGGAAAACACCGCCGAAGTGTGCTGACTATTCGGCGTCTGCAGTCACCCGCCGCGCCTGCACGATCTCGACCGGCTCGGCCAGCATCTGTCCCTTCATCCAGCCTTCGCCCTTGGCCGGATCGACCGGCGCCGCGTGGATCGCCTCGACCACGTCCATCCCTTCGACCACGAAGCCGAACACCGCATAGCCGTTTTGCCACACCGGGTCCTCCGACTCCGGATCGGCGTCCATGCCGGGCTGGTCCTGCAGCATGATCGAGAAATCGCCGTTGGCGGTGCCCGGTTCGCCCATCGCCATCGACAGCGCGCCGCGCGTGTGGCTGAGCCCGGTCTGGGTGGTCGGCTCGTGGGCGATACCCGGCAGCACGCGTTCCGGATCCCATTGCGTGCCGCCCTGGATCAGCCCGTTGGGCTGCTCGCCCCAGTCGAGCATCATGCGGCGGTAGAACACCGTCCCGTCGAAGCGGCCTTCGTCGACATAGCGCAGGAAATTGCCCGCGGTGACCGGCGCGCGTTCGGTTTCGAGCGAGACGGTGATCTCGCCCATTGCGGTTTCGAGCACGACCAGCGTGGTGGCGGGTGCGGAATCCTCCTGCGCGACGAGCGGTGTGGCGAGGAGCAGGGCGAACGCGGCGGCGATTCGTTTGAGCATTTCGCCTTATGCCAAGTTTTCAGCGTGCGCGCAGCATCTCGCGGTTCAGCGCGTCGACCGACGTCACTCCCATCAACCGCATGCCGCGCTCGATTTCGTCCCGCAGCAGGCCGAGCGCGTGTTCGACCCCCTCCTGCCCCGCCGCCGCCAGCGCGTAGAGATAGAGCCGCCCGCCCGAGGCCGCGGTCGCGCCCTGCGCCAGCGCCTTGAGCACATGCGTGCCGCGACGCACGCCGCCGTCGCAAATCACCTCGATCTCGCCGCCGACCGCATCGACGATCTCGGCGAGCTGGTCGAACGGCGCGCGGCTGCCGTCGAGCTGGCGCCCGCCATGGTTCGAGACCATGATCGCATCGGCGCCGATTTCGACCGCGCGGCGGGCATCGGCGACGCTCATTACCCCCTTGAGGCAAAACGTCCCGCCCCAGTCCTGCCGGATGCGCGCGGCGGTGTCCCAGTCCATCGCTGTGTCGAGCATGGTGTCGAAGTATTCCGCGATGCTGACCGCCTTGCTGGTCCCCTCGCCGACATGCGTGTCGAGATTCGGCAGGCGGAATTTTTCGCGGAAGAGGTAGTCGAGCGTCCAGCGTGGGCGGGTGGCGTAGCTCCACACCGCGGAGGGGGTGAAGCGGGGCGGGGTGGTGAAGCCGCTGCGCTGGCAGCGCTCGCGCTTGCCCGAGACGATCGTGTCGACCGTCAGCGCGAGGGCGTCGAACCCGGCCTCCTTGCAACGCTCGATCATCGAGGCGTTGAGCGCCTCATCCTTGTGGACGTAGAGCTGGAACAGCTTGGGCCCGTCGGTCAGCGCGGCGATTTCCTCGATGCTCACCGTGGCGAGGCTGGAAATGCCGAACCACAGCCCGAACTTGCGCGCCGCCAATGCCACTGCGCGTTCGCCCTGCCAGTGGAACACGCGCTGCAACGCGGTCGGGCTGAGCATCAGGGGCAGGGCGCTCTCGCGGCCCATGATCGTGCACGAGGTGTCGATCTCGGCCACCCCGGCGAGCACGTTCGGCACCAGGTCGACATCGTCGAACGCGGCGGTGTTGCGCGCCTTGCTCACCTCGTCGTCGGCCGCGCCGTCGATATAGTCGAACACCGGCCATGGCAGGCGGCGCTGCGCGAGCCCCCGCAGGTCGTCGATATTGTGGCAGTCGGACAAACGCATGACGGGGCTCTACCAGCGACATGGCCCCAAACCAATCGCCATGCCGATATTCATGGGGGCTTCATGTTTACAGCCGTAATCGACGCAGCTACAGGTGTAATCGACAGCTCGGGGAGGGCGCGATGGCAGAACGTATCAGCGAAGCCGAACATGCCGTGATGGAAGCGCTGTGGGAGCAGAGCCCGCTGACCGCGACCGGAGTGTGCGACGAGGTCTGCAAGACCCGCGACTGGAGCCTCGCCACGGTCAAGACGCTGCTGTCGCGTCTGGTGGCGAAGAACGCCATCGCCACGCGGCCCGACGGGCGCCGTTTCCTCTATTCGCCGCTGCTCAAGCGCGAGGATTACGTCGGCGGAGAATCGCAGCGGCTGGTCGACCGGTTGTTCGGCGGCCGCGCAGCGCCGCTGTTCGCGCATCTCGCCGAGAACGAGGCACTGACCGAAGACGATATCGCCGAAATCGAAGCGCTGCTGCGGGAGTTGAAGCAATGACCGGCTTCCTGTTCGACACGCTCGTCTGGACCGCGGCGCTGATCGCGCTGGTCCTCGTCCTGCGCCGCCCGGTGGCGCGGCATTTCGGGCCGCAAGCCGCCTACGCGCTGTGGCTGTTGCCGTTCGTGCGGCTGGTGATGCCGCCGATCGAACTGCCGGCCTGGCTGGCGCCCGTGGAAACGGCTGCGCAAGGTGCGGCCGATTCCGAGATCGCAACCTACACCTTCGTGATGACCGGCGATGTCGCTGCGCTCGCCCCGGCCGCCGAAGCCGCACCAGGATCTTCGTTCGAGTGGGGCGCGGTGCTGCTCGCGCTCTGGTTCGGGGGCGCGGCGATTTTCCTCGCGCGCCGCTTCCGGCTCTATTTCCGCATGCGCTCCGAACTGCTCGCCGACGCGACCCCGGTGGGCGAGGCCGGCAGGGTCCGGCTGGTGGAAACGCCGGCCGCGACCTCGCCGGTCGCATTCGGGGTGCTCGACAAGGTCGTGGCGCTGCCGCCGGGCTTCATGGCCTCGTTCGACCGGCGCGCACGCGACCTCGCGATCGAGCACGAACTGGCGCACCATCGCGGGCACGACCTGCTCGCCAATTTCGCCGCTCAGCCGCTGTTCGCGCTGCACTGGTTCAACCCGCTGGCCTGGGTCGGCTGGCGCGCGATGCGGCGCGACCAGGAAGCCGCCTGCGACGCACGCGTCGTCGCCACCAGGGCGCGCGCAGAACGCGCCACCTATGCCGAGATCATCGCCGGCTTCGCCGCCGGTCCGAACATCGCCCCCAGTATCGCATTGGCCGCGCCGATGGCGTGCCCGGTGCTGGGCGAGAAGAGTATAATCCATCGACTGAGGAGCCTGAACATGTCCGATATTTCCCCCCGCCGCCGGTTCGCCGGCCGCGCCCTGATCGCCGCCGGAGTGCTGGCGCTGCCGCTGACCGCCTCGATCACCTATGCCGAGAGCCTGACCGCGCCCGAAGCTCCCGCCGCGCCCGAGGCTCCGGTCGTGGCGGCCGCGCCTCCCGCGCCGCCGGCGCCGCCTTCCGCGGTGACCGCGCCCACGCCTCCGACCCCGCCAGCGCCGCCGACCGCGCTCATGCTGCAGGCGGCCGCGGAAGCCGAGGCAGCGGCCGATGAGCGCGACGTCCGTGTCATCCGCATCGTGCGCGACGAGGAGAGCGACGGCGAGGGCAAGCGGACCAAGAAGGTCGAGCGCCGGATTATCACCAGCGACGGCCGCAAGCTGACCGAGGAAGAGCGCGCCGAGATCCTCGCCGAACTCGACGAAGGCCTCGCCGAAATGAACGAGGCGATGGAAGAGGCGCATCGCGAGCACAAGCGCGCGATGATCGAGATGGAGAACGCCCGGGGCGAGCTGACCAGGATCAGCGTCAAGTGCGATAGCGACGGCAAGCGCAACCGCTGGACCGACGACGAAGGCCGGCAGCACGTCATGCTGTGCACCAGCGAAATCATGGCGCAGGCGCTCGACGGCTTGAAGGAAGCGCGCGCGGCGATCGCCAGGAACCGCGAGATGGACGCCGAGATCCGCAAATCGGTGATCGAGGCGCTCGACCAGCAGATCGCCAGATGGAAGGACCGCAACTGAGCTGTCCAAAGTCGGCTCGGAACGGGGACGGGGTCGCGAATGCGGCCCCGTTTTCGTTTCGGCAACGGTTCACATCGAATTCATTTCATCGCTTATAGCGCACGGTTCGTCGCAGCTACAAGGAGGATGAAATGAGTGGCGAGCGTTCCCCCGGAGTCAAACTTCTGTTCACGATACTGGTCGGCATGGCGCTGATCGTGCCGCTGATTTTCGTCTATGCGCTGGTCAACGACCGGCAGCACCAGTCGCGCATCGCGCAGCAATCGATCACTGCGGGATGGGGCGGCGAGCAGGTGATCTCGGGTCCGGTGCTGGCGATCCCCTACATGGCCGAACGCGAACAGCTCGAAACGGTCGACGGGCGCACCGTCACCCGCACGGTACGGACCCGCGACGAGATTTACCTTTCGCCCCGGGTGCAATCGGTTGCGACCGAACTCGAGCCCGAAACGCGCTCGAAATCGATCTACCAGTCGGTCATCTACCTCGCGAGGCTTGCGGGCGAAGCGCGTTTCGAACTGCCCGAGGACCTGTCGAGCCTCGGTCTGCGCCGCGATCAATTGCTGCTCGACGAGGCGGAGCTGCGCTTCGGCGCGTCGGATCCGCGCGGGTTGCAGACCGATACCAGCGTGGTCGCCAACGGCGAGACCGTCGCGCTCGATCCGGGCCACGGCCCCGCGGCCAGCAACGGTTCGGGCTTTCACGGCCAGTTCGACTGGAGCGATGCCGAGCCGCTGACGGTCGACTGGTCCTATTCGCTGCGCGGCAGCCACGCGCTGAGCCTCGTCCCACGTGGCGGCGAAACGAAATGGAGCGTCTTGTCCTCCTGGCCGCACCCCAATTTCGGCGGCAGCTTCGTTCCAGACGCGCATGAAATCACCGGTGACGGGTTCGCCGCCGAATGGTCGTTCACCAACCTTGCGTTGGGTCAGGCGCTGGTAATGGAGGACGATATCGGTGCCCCTGCCACCGTCGACCAAGCGAGCGAGATCTATGTCGACGACGTAATGATGGAACGCCCTGCGTTCGAATCGAAGGCAGCCTCGATCCGGCTGGTCGAACCGGTCGATCTCTACAGCCAGGTCGACCGCTCGGTAAAATACGGCTTCCTGTTCATCGGCTTCACCTTCCTCGCCTTCCTGATGTTCGACCTGGTCGGCGGGGCGCGGGTGGCGGCGGCGGAGTATCTGTTGACCGGCGTCGGGCTGGTGCTGTTCTTCGTGATGTTGCTGGCATTCGCCGAGGTGATCGGCTTCGCGCTCGCCTATATCGTCGCGAGCGGCGCGATCATCGGCCTGCTGACTGCCTACAGCGCAGCGGTGCTGGCGAGCTGGCGGCGCGCGGCGATGATCGGCGGGCTGCTGACCGGCCTCTACATCACGCTCTACACGCTGCTCAGCCTCGAAGCGTGGTCACTGATGATCGGCTCGCTGCTGTTGTTCGTGGCGCTCGCCGCGGTGATGTACGCGACGCGCAACATCGACTGGTCGAGCGTGCGGCGCAACGATCGGGAGGAGGGCAGCTACGCCTGAGGATTGCGGGGGACCGGCGGGCTAGCCGCCGGTCTCCTGCACGACCGGTTCGGATACGAAGAGCGTGCCCTCGGTGGCGCGCTCTTCCTGTATTTCGGGTTGCGATGCGGTGCGAGGCCGGAATTCGTCGACGTCGACGCGGTCGGCCTTGTCGACGCGGACCTTGGCGAAGGCGGGGCGAGCGGGATAGGCGCAGCCCATCTGCTCGCCGAGTCCCTTGAGATAGCCGCGTCGCACCGCGCCCGCGAGGATCGCCTCCTCGAAATTGCGCTGGTGATCGGCCGCGCCGGTAATCTCGCGAATGATACCGCGGAACGGGATCAGCGAGCCGACCGCGCTCTTGGCGACCTTGCCCACCGTGATGTCGCGCCGTTCGTCGCTATCGATATCGAGATCGGCACCGAGTACGCGGTCGAGCAGCGCGATTTCGCCGCCCAGTTCGCCGCAGCTGTCGAGCCCGTCATTGGCGTAGGGATTGGCCGCGGCGTCGACCAGTATCTCGGGGATCTCGTCGCGCGCGAGGTTGAGATCGGTGATCGGCGTGGTCGCGATATCGCGGACGTTCGGGTTGCGGTCGCGCACGTTCTCGTCGCTTTGCGCGGCGAGCGGTGCGGCGGCGAGCAAACCCGCGAGAGCCAGCGCTCTAGCGCAGCTCGACGATACGGTCGCATTGGCGGTCATCGCCCGTCTCCAGTCCAAGCCTGAGCGCCTGCACGCGTTGTGCGCTGGTGCCGTGGGTGAAACTCTCCGGGTTGACCCGCTGCCCGGCCTGCCGCTGCAGCGTGTCGTCGCCGATCGCGCTCGCGGCGCGCAGGCCTTCCTCCATGTCGCCCGGCTCGATCAGATTGCGGTTCTTGCCGGCCCACACCCCGGCATAGCAATCCGCCTGCAGCTCCATCACGACCTGCAGCCGGTTCGCCTGCCGCGGATCCTGCTGCTGCGCGCTGCGGATCTGCGCCGCGACGCCGGTGATGGTCTGGATGTGGTGCCCGTATTCGTGCGCGATCACGTAATAGCGCGCGAAATCGCCGCCCGCGCCCAGCTCACGGCTCATCGTGTCGTAGAAGCGCGTGTCGATATAGATGCCCTGGTCGGCAGGGCAGTAGAACGGCCCCATGCCGCTCGACGCCGCGCCGCAGCCCGAGCGGAACCGGTCGCTGGTGGCGAAGCGCAGTTGCGGCTGGGCGAATTCGACATTCTGTTCGCGGAAGATGACTTCCCACGTGTCGTTGAGCGAGCTGAGCGCGTTGCAGGTTTCGAGCGCGTACTGGTTCGAGGTGCACAATTCCTCGGCCGACTGCTGCGATCCGGCCTGCCGCTCGACCGGGGCCTGCTGGCCGCTGCCTTCGAGCGTACCGAGCATCTGCCCTGGATCGACCCCGAACACGAGCGCCCCGATCAGCACGATCACCAGCGTACCGCAGCCGATCTTGCCGCCCCCGCCGCCGGGAAAGCCGCCGCCCCTGCCGGTAGTGCCGACGCGGATATTGCTCGGGTCGAACCGGTTGAGCCTCATATTTCTTCCCTTTTGACGGCGCTGCCGCCGATTGGACTGGACAGCCGGAACCGCGGCGGCGAAAGCGCGCTTGCTTGTACATCATCCCGAACCTTCAGGAGAAAGCAATGTTCCTCGACGGAAAGCGTGCACTGGTTACCGGATCGACCTCGGGCATCGGCCTCGCGGTGGCGCGGGCGTTGCACGCCGAGGGCGCGGAGGTGATCCTCAACGGCTTCGGCGAGGAAAGCGACATCGCCGCATTGTGCGAGGAACTGGGCGCGACGCATTCGGGGGCGAACCTGCTCGAAGTGTCGGAAATCGAGGCAATGATGGCCGAGGCAGGCCCGCTCGACATCCTCGTCAACAATGCCGGGATGCAGCATGTCAGCCCGGTCGAGGATTTTCCGATCGACAAGTGGAACGCGATCATCGGGCTCAACCTGACCGCGGCGTTCCACACCACCCGGCTCGCGGTGCCGGCAATGAAGGAGAAGGGCTGGGGCCGCATAATCAACACCGCCAGCGCGCATTCGAAGACCGCCTCGCCGTTCAAGAGCGCCTACAACGCCTCCAAGCACGGCATCGACGGCTTCACCAAGACCATCGCGCTCGAACTGGCGCAAACCGGCGTGACCGCGAACTGCATCAGCCCCGGCTATGTCTGGACCCCGCTGATCGAGGGCCAGATCCCCGACACGATGAAGGCGCGCGGGCTGAGCCGCGACGAAGTGATCAACGATGTCCTGCTCGCCAAGCAGCCGACCAAGAAATTCGTTCAGCCCGAGGAAATCGGCGCGCTGGCAGTGTTCCTGTGCCGCGAGGAAGCGGGCAATGTGACAGGGGCCAACTGGAGCATCGATGGCGGCTGGACCGCCGAATGAGCGTATAGGAGTCGCAAAAGGGGCATGATCAGGGGCGTGATCGGGTTCGCAGTGCTGGCGCTGCTGGCGGCGTGCGCGCCGGTGCGGCCGGTCTCCGCCCCGCCGGACGATCTCGACGCGATCGAGGCGGCTCTGCACCGGCATATCGAAGTGCTCGCCAGCGACGAATTCGGCGGCCGCGCGCCGGGCACCGAAGGCGAAACCCAGACGCTGCGCTATCTCGCGCGCGAGTGGCAGGCGGCCGGGCTCGATTCGGGTACCAACGATCCCTCCAACCCGTGGTTCGCACCGGTCGAGCTGGCGACCTCTCCGCCCGCTACCGGTACGGTCGAATTCCATCGCGGCGAGCGCACCGTGGTGCTGCCGCGCGAGGCGGTGACGGTGCTCAGCTCCGAAACGCGCGACCTCGTCGAGCGCGCGCCGATGCTGTTCCTCGGCTCCGGGGCGGTGCTCGACCCGACCGCGATCGCCGGCCACGCCCCGGTCCTGACGCTCGACGATCCGGGCGCATTCGGACGGATCGAACAATTGGCTGCAGCGGGTGCGGCGGCGGTCGTGGTCATCGCCGCGCGGGCCGACCTCGCGCCCATCGTCGCGGCGCGCAACGCCGGCGGCTACCGGCTTGCGGGCGACGAGCGGTCGCTCGCGCCGATCGTGCTGGTGGAACTCGAAGCGGCCATGGCGCAGCCGGGAGTCGCAGCGCTGGTCACACAGCTGAGGGATGCGGACGCCGCGCAGGGAGGGACCTTCTCGCTCCCGTTCAGCGTTTCGCTCGACACCCGCTCGCGCGTTTCGCAGGTGAAGACGCACAATCTGATCGCGCGGCTGCCGGGTCGCGACCCCAGGGCGGGCGCAGTGCTGCTGCTCGCGCACTGGGACCATTTCGGCACCTGCGGCGAGGAAGGCGATGCGGACCGGATCTGCAACGGTGCGGTCGACAATGCCAGCGGGCTCGCGGTGCTGACCGAACTCGCGCGGCTGCTGGCGCAGGGGCCGCAGCTCGACCGCGACGTCTATTTCCTCGCCACCACCGCGGAGGAATGGGGACTGCTCGGCGCCTACGCCTTCACGCGCGATCCGCCGCTGCCGCTCGATACGATCGTCGCGGCGTTCAACCTCGACACCAGCGCGCTGGCCGCGCGCGACGCACCGGTCGCGATCGTCGGCGCGGGCCTCGGCCCGCTCGACGGCGAGGTCGAGGCGATCATCGCGGCGCAGGGGCGGCGTGTCGGCGGGCGCGATCTCGCCCCGCTATACGCCCGCCGCCAGGACGGCTGGGCGCTGGTCCAGTCGGACGTACCGGCGCTGATGGTCAGCAGCAGTTTCGCCGATAGCACGTTGCTGTCGGAATTCGAGCGCACCCGCTATCATCGCGCCGACGACGAGCTCGAGGGGATCGAACTCGGCGGCGCGGCGCAGGACCTGCTGCTCCACCTCGCGCTGGTGCGGCATTTCGGCTCGGTCGCGCTGCATCCCGGCGCCCGCGAATAAATGCCGCGCGCCCCCTAGCGGGTGCGGATAAGTGCGGTTACATGGGCCGCCACGATTCTCCCCGCGGAAGGCGACGCAGTGGCACAGACCGACATCCCCCTAGGCCTTACCTTCGACGACGTATTGCTGCGTCCGGCGGAGAGCGAGGTGCTGCCGAGCATGGCCGATACGCGCACGCAGCTGACGCGCGACATCGCGCTCAACATCCCGATCCTCTCCGCCGCGATGGACACCGTGACCGAGGCGGACATGGCGATCGTGATGGCGCAATTGGGCGGGATCGGCGTCCTCCACCGCAATCTCAAGATCAAGGAGCAATGCGCCGCGGTGCGCGCGGTCAAGCGCTTCGAGAGCGGGATGGTGGTCAACCCGATCACGATCAATCCCGAGGCGACGCTGGGGCAGGCGCAGGAGATCATGACCGCCAACCGCATCAGCGGCATCCCGGTGACCGATCGCGACGGGAAGCTGTGCGGCATCCTGACCAATCGCGACGTGCGCTTCGCCGAAAATCCCGGGCAGCCGGTGCGCGAGCTGATGACCACCGAGAACCTCGCCACCGTGCCGCTCGGCACCGGCCAGGACGAGGCGCGCCGCCTGCTCCACCAGCGCCGGATCGAGAAGCTGCTGGTGGTCGACGACGACTACAAGTGCATCGGGCTGATCACGGTCAAGGATATCGAGAAGGCGGTCAACTACCCCGAAGCGACCAAGGATGCCGGGGGGCGGCTGCGAGTCGCCGCGGCGACCACGGTTGGCGACAAGGGCTTCGAGCGGTCCGAGGCGCTGGTCGATGCCGAAGTCGACGTCATCATCATCGACACCGCGCACGGGCACAACAAGGATGTGGCGAAGGCGGTCGAGCGTGCCAAGCGGCTTTCGAATTCGGTCCAGATCGTCGCCGGCAACATCGCAACCGCCGAGGCGGCGAAGGCGCTGATCGGGGCGGGGGCGGATGCGGTCAAGGTCGGGATCGGGCCGGGCTCCATCTGCACCACGCGTGTGGTCGCGGGGGTCGGCGTGCCGCAGCTGACCGCGGTGATGGAATGCGCCAAGGAAGCGGCGAAATCGGGCGTGCCCGCGATCGCCGATGGCGGGCTGCGCACCAGCGGCGACGCGGCCAAGGCGCTCGCGGCGGGCGCTTCGAGCGTGATGATCGGTTCGATGCTTGCGGGTACCGCGGAGAGCCCGGGCGAAACGTTCCTCTACCAAGGCCGCAGTTACAAGGCCTATCGCGGCATGGGCAGCGTCAGCGCGATGGCGCGCGGCAGCGCCGACCGTTATTTCCAGCAGGACGTTTCGGCGATGAAGCTGGTCCCCGAGGGGATCGAGGGGCAGGTCCCGTTCAAGGGGCCGGCGGCGGATGTGGTCCACCAGCTGGTCGGCGGGATCAAGGCGGCGATGGGCTATACCGGCTCGAAGACGATCGAGGACCTGCGCACGCGTGCGCAGTTCGTGCGCATCACCAATGCCGGGTTGGCGGAGAGCCATGTCCACGACGTCGCGATCACCCGCGAGGCACCGAACTATCCGACAAGGTAATTCCTCCCCGGAACGGGGAGGGGACCATGCGCAGCATGGTGGAGGGGCACCGTCCATGATCCGTACAGCTGACGTCTTGAGCTTTCCGAGGGTGCCCCTCCACCTCTCGCTTCGCGAGCGGTCCCCCTCCCCCGGTGGGGGAGGATCATGACGCCCGCCGCGCGCGTCCAGTCCGCGATCGAAATCCTCGATGAGGTCATCGCCGCCGCCCGCAGCCAGGGCGCGCCGGCGGACCGGATCGTCGCCGAATGGGCGCGGACGCATCGCTTTGCCGGGTCGAAGGACCGCCGCGCGATCCGCGAACTGGTCTACGCCGCGATCCGCGCCTGCGGACCGACCCCGGCGAACGGACGCGCGGCGATGCTGCGGTTGGCCAAGGACGATCCGGCGATCCGCGAGTTGTTCGACGGTTCGTCCTACGGCCCGGTTCCGATCGGCGCGGACGAACGGCCCGCAAAGCCCGGCATCGCGCGCAAATGGTTGTACGAGAAGCTGCGCGCGAGCGGGATCGAGGGCGAGGAAGCGGCGGCGCTGCTCGACCGCGCACCGCTCGACCTGCGCGTCAATACGCTGAAGGCCGACCGCGCGAGCATCGAGCTGCCCCAGGTGGGTGAATCGCTCGCCGCTCCGCAGGGGCTGCGTTTTGCCTCGGGCACGATGGCGGAGCAATGGCCCGCCTGGCGCGACGGGCTGGTCGAAGTGCAGGACCACGGCAGCCAATGGGCCTGCGCGGCGGTCGGGGCGGAACCCGGCGAAACGGTGATCGACCTGTGCGCCGGGGCCGGGGGCAAGACTCTCGCGCTCGCCGCGGCGATGGACAATCGCGGCACGCTGATCGCCGCGGATACCGACAAGCGGCGGCTCGGCAACCTCCCGCCGCGCGCCGAGCGGGCCGGGGCGGGGATGATCGAGACGGTGCTGCTCGATCCGGGGCGCGAGCTGGAAGGCCTCGCGGTATGGCGCGGCACGGCCGACGCGGTGCTCGTCGACGCGCCGTGCTCGGGTTCGGGAACCTGGCGGCGCAAGCCCGAGGCGCGCTGGCGGCTCGACGAGGCGCAGCTCGGACGCTTCGCCGAACTGCAGGACCGGCTGCTCGGCATCGCCGCCGGACTGGTCCGGCCGGGCGGGCGGATCGTGTTCGTGACCTGCTCGCTGCTCGACGGCGAAGGCGCGGACCGGATTTCGGGCTTTCTTGCCGCACACCCGGGCTGGCAGGCGCGCGCGCTCGAACTCCCGCTCGGTCGCGCGCGCGGCGAAGGAATCCGCCTCACGCCGTGTCATGACGGCACGGACGGATTTTTCATCGCACAGCTAGCTTCGCCGTGTTAACCCTCCCGATTATGGCTCTGCCCGAGTCTCCGAATGTTTCCTCCCTCAAGGAGTTAGTTATGCGTTTTGCCGCTCCCGCCGCCGCTTTGTCGCTGGCCCTCGCCGTATCCGCGAGCATGGGAGTGGCGGCCGACCGCGAAGCCGACCCGCGCGCTGCGGTGCTGGTGGCGGAAGGCCGCGCGGCGCTCGAGGCGGGCCAGCCGCAAAAGGCGATCGACGCGTTCGAGGCCGCGCTGACGGTCGATCCGGGGCACACGCCGATCTATCTCGACCTTGCCGAAGCCGCGCGCCGCGAAGGGCTGCAGGGCAAGGCGATCCGCTATTACCGCGAGGCGCTGAGCCGCGATCCGGACAATTTCGCCGCGATCTCGGGTGAGGGCGAGGCGCTGCTCGAAAAAGGCGCGATCGAGAAGGCCAAGGCCAATCTCGCCACGTTGCGCGCGAAATGCGGCAGCTCCTGCCCGGAGACGCGCGACCTCGCGCTGGCGATCCAACAGGGCCCGCAGCCGCGCGTGCTGACCGCCGAAGCGGTGATGCCCGATGCGCAGGTGACGCAGGCGAATTAGGGTTTCGCGCACAGCTGGTGCCCTACAACATCCAAAGAAATCCGTTCGTCCTGAGGAGGCGTTGAAGCCTTTGGCTGAAACGCCGTCTCGAAGGACCAGTGTGCTTCGAGACGCGCCCTCAGACTTCGTCTTCGGTCGCTCCTCAGCACGAACGTGAAGTTGCCCTAGATCAGCTCCCGAAACGCTTTCAATACAGCGCGATAGACCCGCTTCTTGAACGGCACGATCAACTCGGGGAGCTGTTCGGGGTCGACCCATTTCCAGTCGCAGAATTCGGGCGGATCGTGCGCTTCGAGATCGATATCGGCGTCGCTTCCGGTGAAGCGGGCGAGGTACCAGTTCTGCTCCTGTCCGCGATATTTTCCGCCCCACAATTTGCCCTGCAGCTCTTCGGGCAGGTCGTAGCGCAGCGGCTCGTCCATTTTCTTCAGGATGGTGACGTGCTCGGGCCGGGCGCCGGTTTCCTCGCCCAGTTCACGCAGCACCGCGTCGTCGGGTTCCTCGCCCTTGTCGACGCCGCCCTGCGGCATCTGCCACCAATCGCCTTCCTTGTTGTCGATCCGGCGTCCGACGAACACCTTCCCGTGCGAATTGACCAGCATCGTACCGACGCAGGGGCGGTAACCCAAATCCTTATGGTTGCCGCTCATGCCGCGATGCGCGCCAGCTTGACCTTGATCGCGCCGAGGAAGGCGGCGAGGTCGGTCTGCCCGCTCGGGATCGCTTTCCTCAGCGTGACGAATCCGTGGATGATGCCGGGGAATTCGAAATAGCTCACCTCGGTTCCCTGCCGGATCAGGTGCGCGGCGTATTCGCGGCCCGAATCGCGCAAGGGGTCGAGCCCGGCGGTGCACAGCACGGTCGGCGGCGTGTTGCTGCAGTCGCCGACCATCGGCGTATGGCGCGGATCGCTCGCCTCGCCGCCATACTGCTCGGTGAAATAGGCCATCGCCGGGCCGGTCAGGTAGAACCCCTCGAAGAAGTCCTTGAGGCTCTGGTGTTCGGAAACGTCGCTGGCGACCGGATAGATCGGTGCCTGCACGAGCACCGGGACTGCGGCGGGCTCGTTCGCCAGCTGGTTGGTGGTGACGATGGTCAGGTTGCCGCCCGCGCTGTCGCCGGTGATGACCAGGCCGGTAAACTGCCGTTCCAGCTCCGCCGGGCTCGCCGCGAGCCAGCGCGCCACCGCTTCGCAATCGTCGGGCGCGGCGGGGAAGGGGTGCTCGGGCGCGAGCCGGTAGTCGACCGAGACCACCGGCAGGTCGAGGACATGCGCGATCTCGGTGCAGAGGTTGTGGTAAACTTCGAGGTCGCCGATCACGAAACCGCCGCCGTGGATGAACATCACCACCGGGCCCGGCGCGCGCGTTTCCCGCGCATCGTAGAACCGCAGCGGAATCTCGCCGTCCGGTCCCGGGCAGGTCAGGTCGCGCACCACCGCCAGCTCGCGCGCATCGGCTTCGGCGAGCGCGGTCATCGCGCGCAGGCCCTCGCGCCCCTCGGCGGGCGGCATTTCCTCGACGCCGGGGCGTCCCAATTGCTCGAGCATGTCGAGAAACCCGCGCACGTCGTCGCGCACGAAATGTTCGCTATCGGCCATCTGGCTCGCTCTCCCTTTGGTTGCAAAGCGAAACTAGGCGGGGATGACGCGCATTTCCACTCGACTTTTTGCCGACATGGGAGAAAAACTTCATTGCGAGGGCGTGTTGCGAGGCATAGGTGCCCCCGGCACGATGGAATTGAAGCGCTGCGAAGACGGTGCGCGACAAGGAATTTCAATGGCTACGACAGCCGCCGTTAGGCCGCAGGAGGCCGACATCCCCGAAGCCGTAGTGGTCCGTTTCGCCGGCGATTCCGGCGACGGCATGCAGTTGACGGGCGGGCAGTTCACGCTCTCGACCGCGCTCGCGGGCAACGATCTTGCGACCTTCCCCGATTTCCCCGCCGAGATTCGCGCGCCGCAGGGTACTTTGTTCGGCGTCTCGGCGTTCCAGATCAATTTCGGCAGCCGCCGGATCAACACCGCGGGCGATGCGCCCGACGTGCTGGTGGCGATGAACCCCGCCGCGCTCAAGGTGAACCTCGCCGCATTGAAGCCCGGCGGGCTGATCATCGCCGACACAGGCGCCTTCACCAAGCGCAATCTCGACAAGGCGGGCTACGATACCAACCCGCTCGAGGACGACAGCCTCGCGCAGTGGGATGTGCTCGCCTTCGATATTTCGGAACGCACGATCGAGGCGGTCAAGCCGTTCGGGCTCGGCAACAAGGACGCGCTGCGCTCGAAGAACATGTGGACGCTCGGCCTCGCGCTGTGGATGTTCGACCGCCCGCGTGAGCCGATCCACGACTGGCTGAAGCAAAAATTCGCCAAGAAGCCCGACATCGCCGACGCCAATATCGCCGCGCTCGATGCCGGGCATGCCTATGGCGAGACGGCGGAGCTGTCGGGCCCGGTCAAGCAGTTGACGATGCCCCCGGTCGAGAGCGAACCGGGCCTCTACCGCACCATCACCGGCGCGGAGGCCGTCTCGCTCGGCCTCGTCGCGGGGGCGCAACTGGCAGAGCTGCCGATGTTCTTCGGCGGCTATCCGATCACCCCCGCGAGCGCGATTCTCCACCATCTCGCGCGGCTCAAGGAATACGGCGTCACCACCTTCCAGGCCGAGGACGAGATCGCCGCGATCTGCGCCGCGATCGGGGCGAGCTATGCCGGCAGCCTCGGCGTGACCTCCTCCAGCGGGCCGGGCATCGCCTTGAAGGGCGAGGCGATGGGCCTCGCGATCATGACCGAGCTGCCGCTTGTGATCGTCAATTCGCAGCGCGGCGGGCCCTCGACGGGCCTCCCGACCAAGACCGAGCAGAGCGACCTCTACCAGGCGGTTTACGGCCGCAATGGCGACGCGCCGCTGCCGGTGGTCGCCGCGCGCAGCCCGTCCGACGCGTTCGAATGCGCGATCGAGGCGTGCCGCATCGCGACGCAATACATGACCCCGGTGATGCTGCTGACCGACGGCTATATCGCCAATGCCGCCGAGCCGTGGAAGGTGCCCGACCCGGCGAGTTACGAGCCGTTCCCGGCGCAATTCCTGCAGGAAAAGAACGGTGAGGAGCTGCTCCCCTACAAGCGCGACGCCAAGGGCGCGCGGCCGTGGATCAAGCCGGGCACGCCGGGCCTGATGCACCGCATCGGCGGGATCGAGAAGGCGGCCGATACCGGCCATATCGACTATTCGCCCGACAATCACCAGGCGATGACCGATGCGCGCAAGGACAAGGTGCTTGGCGTCGACGTGCCCGACCAGGAGGTCGCGCTCGGCGATAGCTCGGGCAAGCTCGCGGTGGTCGGCTGGGGTTCGACCTTCGGCCCGATCCACCAGGCGGTCGGTCGCGCGCGGCGCAAGGGGCTCGACGTCAGCCATATCCATGTCCGCCACATATGGCCGCTGCCGGGCAATCTCGGCGAGCTGCTGCGCGGTTTCGACCATGTGCTGGTGCCCGAGATGAACACCGGCCAGTTCAAGACCGTGCTGCGCGACCAGTACCTCGTCGACGCGCAGCCGCTGACCAAGACCAGCGGCCAACCGTTCCAGATCGCCGAGCTGGAAGAGGCGATCGGGAAGTATTTCGACGGCGTGCCGGGCAACGAGGGCGGCGAGGTGGCGGTCAACGAGCAGCAATTGCCGAGTCCGGAGGGAGGCGCGAAATGAAGAATTTCCGTCATCCCAGCGAAAGCTGGGATCTTGTGCAGCAAAGTCGGACGGTACTGATGGAGATCCCAGCGTTCGCTGGGATGACGAGGTAGTCATGAACGCACCAGCCAAAATCGAAACCACGCTCAAGGACTGGGTCACCGACCAGGAGGTCCGCTGGTGCCCCGGTTGCGGCGATTACGCGATCCTCAAGGCCGTGCAGCGCACGCTGCCGCAATTGGGCGCGGACCCGGCCAACACCGTGTTCATCAGCGGTATCGGCTGCTCCAGCCGCTTTCCCTATTACATGGAGAGCTACGGCTTCCACACGATCCACGGCCGCGCCCCGGCGATCGCGACCGGTACCAAGCTCGCCAATCCGGATCTCGACATCTGGCTGGTGACCGGCGACGGCGACGGGCTGTCGATCGGCGGCAACCATCTGATGCACGTGCTGCGGCGCAACGTGAACATGCAGATCATGCTGTTCAACAACGAGATCTACGGTCTCACCAAGGGGCAGGCCTCGCCGACCAGCCGCGAGGGCACGCGCAGCCCCTCGACCCCGATCGGCAGCTACGACCACCCCGCGCGCCCCGCCGCCTTCGCGCTCGGCAGCGGCGCGCGCTTCGTCGGGCGCGGCTTCGACGTGTCGAAACACCTGCCCGACGTGCTGATGGCGGCGCACGCGCACCAGGGCGCGGCGTTCATCGAAATCTTCCAGAACTGCATCGTCTACAACAAGGATGTGTTCGACGATTTCGCCGCGCCCAAGGGGGCGGAGGATCGCCAGCTGTGGCTGGAGGACGGCAAGCCCATGCTGTTCGCGGGCGACACCAAGGGCATCGCGCTCGACCGAGACGCGCTCGAGTTGAAGGTGGTCGATGTGACCGATGGCGACTGGAAAAGCGCGGGGGTGATCGCCCACGACGTCACCAACCGCTCGATCGCGCATATGCTGGTGGAGATGCCGTTCGGCCCGTTCCCGATGGCGCTCGGCGTGCTCTACGACGATCCGCGCCCGACCTTCGAGGCGGCGGTCGCCGCAGAGCGCGAGAAGGCCCGTGCGGGCAAGGAAGCGAACCTCGCCCGGCTGCTCGGCACCGGTCAGACCTGGACGGTGAACGGGACTGCCGCCGATCCGGTCTGATTTCGCCACGATTTGAACGATTTCGCGTGCCGCCCGTTGTTCCTGTGAAGCCTGCATGATTGGCAGGTCAAATTACAGGAGACCTACGTGACCCAGTTCAAATCCACCCTTGCCGTCGCATCCGGACTTGCCCTTGCGCTAGCCGCGTGCGGCGACAACGATGTCGAAGAGACCGACGATACGCTGGTCAGCGAGGAGGACGTGGCGATAACGAGCGATGAGTTCGATCCCATGACCCGCGACTATGTGCTGGGGGAAGAGGCGCAGACGCGCCGCGATGCATTCGATGCGGATACTTTTCGTACCGAGTATGACGGATATCGCGACGAAGTGATGTCCGAACAGGTACAAATGGGCGGCGACGCCGATGCGGAGGATATGACCGACGAGGACCGCAGCGAAATGGAGGCTGCCTCGCAACCGCGCGATGCGAACACCAATATGCGCGCCCGTACCAACATGACCTGGGGCTATCTCGACCGCAACGACGATGGCCAGCTGTCGGTTGCCGAATACGCAATCTGGGCGATCCCGCTCGATCCGGATAGTGCCGCAGCCAACGATGCCGGTCCGGTCGAGCTGACCGACGACCAGATCAACTCCGCGGCGGATTCATTCTTCTACTACGATCTGGACGGCGACACGTATCTCGACCAGCGCGAATTCACCTCGGCCCGCCGCGGTGAAACATTCGACGGCTGATCGACGGAATAGACGAACTTGAAGGGCGGCGGGGCGACCTGCCGCCCTTTGCTGTGGGATCGGCGAATTCGCTGTCCTACTCCGGCGCGGATATGCCATGCTCGGGCGATGGCGACGACCTCCCTTTCCCGCTGCGATTCCGCCGCCCGTTGTGTGGCGGGCTTTTTTGCCTCAGGACCGTGTAACATGCGGTCCATGTCTCTTGTCGATGCCACGATCGGGGCAGGGCGCTAGATGGACAATCTGACCCATAGCCTCGTCGGCGCGCTGCTCGGCCAGGCCGGCCTCAAGCGCAAGACCGGCCTTGCCATGCCCGCGCTGATCATCGGCGCCAACCTGCCCGATGTCGACGCGGCGTGCTTCCTGTGGCTCGACGGGGCAGAGCATCTCGGCTTCCGCCGCGGGATCACGCACGGGCCGCTCGCCTGGGTGTTGCTGCCGCTGGTGCTGGCGGCGTTGCTGTGGGGCTTCGACCGATGGCAGGCGAAACGCGGGAAGCGGCCGGAAGGGCGCCTGCCTGTACATTTCGGCTGGCTCTACGCGCTCGGCTTCCTCGCCTGTCTGACCCACCCGGCGCTCGACTGGCTCAACGTCTACGGCATCCGCCTGCTCGAACCGTTCTCGAGCCGCTGGTTCTACGGCGACACGCTGTTCATCATCGACGTGTGGTTGTGGGCGCTGATGGGCGTAGCCACGTGGTGGTCGCTGCGGCGCGAGAAGCGGGGCGGTGAGTGGCGCAGGCCGGCGCGCGTGGCGATTGCGGTGGCGCTGGCGTATGTCGGGCTCAACGGGGCCATCACGTGGTGGGCCGAGAATGTAACCGCTGCCAGCCACGATAATGCCATAGCAAGTCCGCCGCCGGTGGCGTTTTGGAAGCGTGAGGTAATCCACGGATATCCGTCCCTGTATCGGCATTACGAATATTCGCTGCTCGGGCCTCGATCCGAGCCGGAAGAGATCGGACGGCCGTGCCTCCTTGCTTCATCCGAATGGGAACGGGCCGATCGTGAGAACTCGCAGGCCAGGGCATTCCTGTTCTGGTCGCGCGCGCCCTTCGCCGAGCGCGCGCCCGACGGCTCGGTTCTCCTTCGCGACGCCCGCTTCTACGATCCGCGTGCGCGCGATCGCTTCACCGTCGCATTGCCCGACGTACAGTGCGAGGAACTGCCATCGCAGTAAACGCATTGAGCCCTAAACCCGTTCGTCCCGAGCCTGTCGAAGGACCGCCTTTCTTTTGGCGCTATGCGGGAAGTGAAGGACAGGGCTTCGACAGGCTCAGCCCGAACGGAGGTGGGTGTGCGTTCTCCCCAAATCGTCTGGCTGCGCCGCGATCTGCGCTTGGCGGACAATCCCGCGCTGTTTCATGCCGCGCAGGAGGGGCCTGTTGTGGCCGTCTACGTGCTCGACGACGAGGCGGCGGGCGACCATGCCTATGGCGGCGCAAGCAGGTGGTGGCTGCACCATTCGCTCGACAGCCTCGGCAGGAGCTTCGGCAGCCGCCATTCGCGCATAATCCTGCGGTGCGGCGATGCGGCGGAGGAGTTGTCGAAGGTTGCGCGTGCGGTCGGTGCCGAGACGATCCACGCCAATCGCCATTACGAACCATGGTGGCGCAAGGCGCAGGGGAAGCTGGCCGACGCATTCGAGCTCGAGCTCTACGACGGCAACTACCTGCTGCCGATGGGCGAGGTGACCACCGGCTCGGGCGATCCGTACAAGATCTACACGCCGTTCGCGAAGGCAACGCTCGACCGGTTGCCGCCGCGCGAAGCTCTGCCCGAACCCGGTACGATCCGCTCGCCCGACGACTGGCCCGCGAGCGACGACCTCGATGACTGGAACCTGCTTCCGACAGAGCCGGACTGGGCCGGCGGGCTGCGCGAGTTCTGGGATGTCGGCGAGCGGGCGGCGCATGAGCGGCTCGACTGGTGGGCGGACCAGGTCGACGAGTACGACGACGGCCGCAACCTGCCCTCGGACGACATCACCTCGCGCCTGTCGCCGCACCTGCATTGGGGCGAGATCTCGCCGGTGCAGGTGTGGCACCGTTTCGCCGACAAGCGCTCGCAGGGATGGAAGACGTTCGAGAAGGAACTGATCTGGCGCGACTATGCGCAGACTGTGATTTGCCAGTTCCCGGATTACCCGAAGGAGAGCTATCGAGACTACGACGAGCGCACGCTGTGGCGCAATCCGAACGCCGGCCACCTGATCGCGGACGATCTGGCGGCATGGCAGCGCGGCCAGACAGGTTACCCCATCGTCGACGCCGGGATGCGCCAGCTGTGGCGGACCGGCTGGATGCACAACCGCGTGCGCATGATCGCGGCGAGCTTTCTGGTGAAGCACCTGCTGATCGACTGGCGCCACGGCGAGCAGTGGTTCTGGGACACGCTGGTCGATGCCGATTACGGCAATAACGGCGTCAACTGGCAGTGGATCAGCGGCACCGGCGTGGATTCGAATATGTTCCCGCGCATCATGGCTCCGCTGAGCCAGTCGGAGAAGTTCGACGCGGCGGGCTACATCCGCGAATACGTGCCCGAACTGGCGGAGCTCGACGACGAAGACATTCACGATCCGCCCGACGACAGGCGCGGCGACTATCCGGCCAGGATCATCGGTCACAGGGAAGCGCGCGAACGGGCGCTGGAGGCCTATCGCAATTCGAAGGGCTAGCGGCTTGCCGCTAGCGTAAGCTCGGCGCATAGTAGCGCCATGGCGACGCGGGAGTTCGACAGGGGCAACGAGCTGCTGACCGGGGCGGCGCGGTTCGAGCGCAAGCCCGGACTGCTGGCACGGGCGATCGCGCCCGGGTTTCACAAGGTGCTCGACCGGATCGACGCCGGGCTGGAGCAAGGCTCGATCACGGGCACGCTTCCGGACGGCACGACGCGCGTGCTCGGCGGGCGCAACCCCGGCTTCGAAGCGACCGTGCATATTCGCGACTGGCGCGCGCTGATGCGGCTCGCGACCAACGGTTCGATCGGGTGGTACCAGGCGTGGGAAGCGGGCGAGTGGGACAGCCCCGACCCGGTGCCGGTGTTCGCCCTGTTCATGGCCAATGGCGAGGCGCTGGGCGATACCGGGCGCGCAAGCGGGCCGTTCCGCTGGGCGGCACGTTTTGCGCACTGGCTCAACCGCAACACGCATGCCGGATCGGTGCGCAACATCCATGCGCATTACGATCTCGGCAACGATTTCTACGCCGCCTGGCTCGACCCGACGATGAGCTATTCCTCGGCGATATGGAGCGATGGGGATGACCTGGAGGCGGCGCAGCGGCGCAAATGGCGCGCGCTGTCCGAGCGGCTGGGCACGCCCGGCACGCTGCTCGAGATCGGCTGCGGCTGGGGTGGGTTGTCGGATCATTTCGCGCGGGGCGGGAGCAAGGTCACGGGCATCAGCCTGTCGGACGAACAACTGGCCTGGGCGCGCGAGCGAAGCGATCCTTCGATCGATTTCCGCAAGCAGGATTATCGCGATGTCGACGAACGCTTCGATGCGGTGGTCAGCGTCGAGATGGTCGAGGCGGTGGGGCGCGAATACTGGCCGAGCTTCTTCGATTGCATCGCGCGCTGCCTCAAGCCCGGCGGACGCGCCGCGATCCAGTACATCTCGATGAGGGATTCGCTGTTCGATGCCTATGCGAAGAGCGCCGATTTCATCCAGGCCTATATCTTCCCCGGCGGCCTGCTGATCCGCACCAGCGAGTTCATGCGCCTCGCGGCCGAGCGCGGGCTGACGTGGCGCCATCAGCACGATTTCGGGCAGGATTATGCCGAAACGCTCAAGGCGTGGCGCGAACGGTTCGATGCGGCGGTGGCGGACGATCGCCTGCCCGTCGGCTTCGACGAACGGTTCCGGCGTTTGTGGCGCTACTACCTGATGTATTGCGAAGGCGGGTTCCGCGGCGGCGGGATCGACGTCCACCAGGTCACGCTGGTCAAGGAGGGATGAAGATGCGGATTTTTCTGGCGGGTGTTGCAGCGCTGGCGATCTCGGGTTGCGCGGGTGCCGGGCTCGATGTGCCTGCGCCCACGCCGCCCGCGGTCACGCTAAGTATGCCGGACAACCCGGCCAGCCTCGACCCGAGCGACTCGATCCTGTTCTGGAACGACGAGCGCCGCTCGGCGGCGTTTCGCGATATGGAAGGGCTGTTTCCCGGCCTCGAAGTGCGCCACGGCGCAAGTGCGCGCACGCTTGCACAGGGCCGGCCGCTACCTGCCGGAACAGTCGCCGCGATCGACGCGCTCGTCACGTCGAGCGGTGCGGCGGGGGCGATGGTGCTGCAGGACGGCCGGGTGCGCTATGAAAAATACGCGCTCGGATTCGGGCCGGAGGGGCGCTGGACCAGCTTTTCGGTCGCCAAGAGCTTTACCTCGACCTTGCTCGGCGCGGCGATCGCGGACGGCCATATCGAAAGCCTGAACGCACCCGTCACCCGTTACGTGCCCGAACTGGCGGGGACCGCCTATGACGGCGTCACCGTCGGCCAGATCGCGACCATGACCTCGGGCGTAAAGTGGAACGAGGACTATACCGACCCCGACAGCGACGTCGCGAAGATGCTCGCGATCGCACCGGTACCGGGCGAATCGCAGGCCGTCACCTACGCCCGCACGCTGACGCGCGAGGCGCCGGCGGGGGAGAAATGGGTCTACAAGACGCTCGAGACAAATCTGCTCGGGCTGATCGTCGAGAACGCCACCGGCATGAGCCTCGCCGCCTATGCCAAGGACAGGATCGTCGATCCGGCGGGCTTTGCCGGCGACCTGTTCTGGATGACCGACCTGACCGGCGGCAATATCGGCGGCTGCTGCCTGTCGCTGCGGCTGTCCGACTATGCGCGCTTCGGGCAGTTCGTGCTCGAAGGCGGGCGGGGCGTGGTGCCGCAGGGCTGGTTCGGGCAGGCGGGCGCGCCGGTGGTCGATTTCGCCCCGAACGCGCCGGGTTTCGGCTACGGCTACCAGTGGTGGGCCTATCCCGAGGAGCGCTTCGGTGCGCAGGGCATTTTCGGCCAAGCGATCACCATCGATCCGGAAGAGCGGCTGGTGGTTGCGGTGGTGAGCAACTGGCCGACGGCGACCAGCAGAGCCTATCGCGACCAATGGCGCGCGATGGTCGCGCGGATCGCGGCGGCGGATTAGCCTATCGTGTTGGGTTCCAGTCGCTAGTCCGCTCAATATTGCCCAGTTCGTCATGCTGAACTTGTTTCAGCATCCATTTATCCACCCTTACCGTCCGTACCGGGGGCGAAATGGATCCTGAAACAAGTTCAGGATGACGGTTCAATCTGTTGAGATCGAGGCTAGCAGGCGCTGCGGAAAATCGTGCTCGGCGCGAACTGCTGCAGGATATTGTCGTGCACGATCGGGCTCAGCAGCTGGGTGAAGGCGCAACCGGCGATCGAGTTCTCCCACCACACCACTTCGGCCTGGAGCGATTCGAGGCCGGGCAGGGTGATCCAGCACAGCTGCCCGGGATGCATCCGGCTGACGGCCGCGGCGCTGAAGCCGGAGATCGACAGGTCGTGCACAACCGTCTGGAAGGCGCGGCCGCCCGAGGCGCGCAATTGCGCGGGGATCGTCAGCCGCGTGCGCGGCGCGCAGCGATCCTCCTGCGCCGCCAGATCGTAGCTTTCATGCGTGTCGAGAACCATCCCGTAAGTCCTTGCGAGCCTTCCCGACGGAACCCTCACCGTCAGGCTTTTCACAGTCTCGCCGAGGGTGCTTACGCTTTCGTAAGGGGACGCGGTAAAGCGGTGTTAACCAACCCGCTCGCGGTGGCGCGTGGTAAAGTCTTCATCCAGCAGCGCGACGATCCGCTCGCCGACCACCGACGGGTCCTTGACCTCGGCCGGGTCCTCGCCCGGATAGGCCTTGGCCCGCATCGCGGTGCGCGTGGCGCCCGGATCGACGATCGCGACGCGGATCTGGCCGAGCTTCTCGACTTCGAGCGCATAGCTGTCGAGCAGCGATTCGAACGCCGCCTTGGTCGAGCCGTAGGCCGCCCAGTAAGGGCGGGCGTCCGCGCCGACACTGCTGGTCAGCCCGATCACGCGGCCGTGGTCGCTGCGCTTGAGCAGCGGATCGAAGCCTGCGAGCAGCGCCTGCGTGGCGAGCAGGTTGACCGTCACCGCCTGCCCGAACTGCTCCGCGTCGATCTGCGTCACGGGTGTGAGCTGTGGCAGGTAAGCCGCTGAAATAACCAGGATGTCGAGCTTGTCCCAGCGCCCGGACACGGCACCGGCAAGGCGCGCGATCCCGTCCGGCTCGGTCAGTTCGACCGGCGCGATCGTCGCGCTGCCGCCCGCTTCGTGGATCGCATCCTCGACCTGTTCGAGCTGCTTGACGTCGCGCGCGGTGAGAACGACATGCGCGCCCGCCTCGGCGAGCGCCTTTGCCGTCGCGGCGCCGATGCCGCGGCTGGCGCCGGTAACGAGCGCAATGCGCCCCGTGAGCGGTCTGTCTTCGGCCATCAGGCGACCTTGTCGAAGGAGAGCTGCTTGTCGCGCTGCTCGCGCTCGGACAGGTCGGTGAGCGAGGTCGGATAATCGCCGGTGAAGCAGGCGTCGCAGAATTGCGGGCAGCCCTTGTCGCGTTCGCTGGAGCCGACCGCGCGGTAGAGCCCGTCGATCGAGACGAAGGCGAGGCTGTCGGCCTTGATGAAGTCACGCATCGGTTCGACTTCCATCTGCGCGGCGAGCAGTTGCGAGCGTTCGGGCGTGTCGACGCCGTAGAAGCAGCTATGCGCGGTCGGCGGGCTGGCGACGCGGAAATGCACTTCGCTCGCGCCGGCATCGCGCATCATCTCGACGATCTTCTTCGACGTGGTGCCGCGCACGATCGAATCGTCGATCAGCACGATCCGCTTGCCCTCGACGAGGCCGCGATTGGCGTTGTGCTTGCGCCGCACCCCGGCATGGCGCGCGCCGTCCGAGGGCTGGATGAAGGTCCGCCCGACATAGTGCGAGCGAATGATGCCGAGTTCGAACGGCACCCCCGATTCCTGCGCGTAGCCGATCGCCGCGGGCACGCCGCTGTCGGGCACCGGCACCACCAGGTCCGCCTCGCACGGCGCCTCGACCGCGAGCTGCGCGCCGATCGCCTTGCGCGCCTCGTAGACGCTGCGCCCGGCGAAGAACGAATCGGGGCGGCTGAAATAGACGTGCTCGAAAATGCACGGGCGCGGGCGGTAGCTGCCGAAGGGGTGCAGCGAATCGGTGTTGCCGTCGAAATCGACCTTGATCAGCTCGCCCGGTTCGACCTCGCGGATGAATTTGGCGCCGACCACGTCGAAGGCGACGCTCTCGCTGGCGAACACGGTCGCATCGCCGATCCGGCCCATCACCAGCGGGCGGATGCCGAGCGGGTCGCGGCAGGCGATCATTCCCTCGGGGGTCATGACGATCAGCGAATAGGCGCCCTCGACCAGCCGCAGCGCGTCGATCAGCCTGTCGCTCATGGTCGGATAGCGGCTGGTGGCGACGAGGTGGATGATCACCTCGGTATCGCTGGTCGACTGGAAGATCGCACCGCGCCCGACGAGGTCGTCGCGCAGCGTCTGCGCGTTGGAGATATTGCCGTTATGCGCGACCGCGAAACCGCCGCTGGCGAGGTCGGCATAGAGCGGCTGGATATTGCGCAGGCCCGATCCGCCGGTGGTCGAATAGCGCACATGTCCCGCCGCCATCATGCCGGGCAATTCGGCGATCGCCTCGCTCGAGGAGAAATTGTCCGCCACGTGGCCGAGGCCGCGGCGCTGGTAGAAATCGGTCCCGTCGAAGCTGGTGATGCCCGCCGCTTCCTGCCCGCGATGCTGGAGCGCGTGGAGCCCGAGCGCGGTCGCGGCGGCCGCGTCGGTGGCGTTGATCGCGCCGAACACGCCGCATTCCTCGCGCAGCTTGTCGCCGTCGCGGTCGAGAAACGGGTGGGTGAGGTTCATGGCGTGGGCTGTCCGCAAGCTGCGCGCGTCTCGTGGCGGTCAATGGCGATGTTACGGCTCGATTACAAGGGCTGTCCGGAGTCCCCGCGGAGGCGGGGACCTCATGCAGCCGGCGAACCGTCCACGGCCTGAGGCCCCCCGCCTTCGCGGGGGCTCGCAATACGCACAGGGATTTCGTTGCGCCGCCGCCAAACCCTGCCTAAACAGCCGCGCAACCGAGACATCGAAGCAACACAAGCGGCGCCCCTTGATCCTCAATCCCTTCGAATGGACCATCGCCCGGCGCTACCTGCTGCCTGGACGCAGCGAAGCATTCATCGCGCTCGTGGCCGGGATCAGCGTGGTGGTGGTGATGCTGTCGGTCGCGATGCTGGTCATCGTCATGAGCGTGATGAACGGGTTTCGCGGCGAGCTGCTCGACCGCATCGTCGGGCTGAACGGGCACGCCATCGTCCAAGCCTATGGCGGGCGACTCGACGACTGGCAGGACATCCTCGAACAGACTCGCGAGACCGAAGGCGTGGTCAGCGCCTCGCCGCTGATCGAGCAGCCGCTGCTCGGCACCTATAACGGGCGCGTCGAAGGCATCATCGTGCGCGGCAACACCGCCGCCGATATCGCCGACCTGTCCGACAAGCTGGTGATGGGCCATCTCGAAACGCTCGAAGCGAATTCGGGAACGGTCGCTGTCGGGACGCGTCTGGCGACCAATCTCGGCGCGGGTGTGGGCGACACCATCACCATCATCAACCCGGCGGGGCGCTCGACACCGTTCGGCACCGTGCCGCGCCAGATCGGCTATCGCATCGGCGCGGTGTTCGAGACCGGGATCTACGATTTCGACCAGCAATTCGTGATCATGCCGATCCCCGACGCGCAAACGCTGCTGCTGACCGGCGACACGATCGGGTTGATCGAAGTGGTCACCGAGGACGCCGATCGGGTCGACCAGATCATGGCGCCGATCAAGCAAGACCTGGCGGGCAGGGCGGAGGTGAACAGCTGGAAGGTTATCAACGCCTCGATCTTCGAAGCGCTCGAGGTCGAGCGGGTGGCGATGTTCTTCGCTCTGTCGATCATCGTGGTGGTGGCGGCGTTCAATATCCTGTCCTCGCTGGTGATGCTGGTCCGCTCGAAAACGCGCGACATCGCGATCCTGCGCACGATGGGTGCGACCCGGCGCAATTTGCTCAAGATTTTCGTGACGACCGGCTTCACCGTCGGCGCGCTGGGCACGATCGCGGGGCTGCTGCTGGGCTTCCTGATCCTCTTTTTCCGCCAGCCGATCGTCGAATTCATCACCTGGGCGACGGGGCAGCAGATCTGGGACCCGAGCGTACGTTTCCTTACCGAACTGCCCGCACGGGTCGATCCGTGGGAGGTACTCGGCATCGCTGCGCTGGCGCTCGGGCTGAGCTTCCTCGCGACGCTCTATCCGGCGTTCAAGGCGGCCAATACCGATCCGGTCGAGGTGCTTCGCTATGAATAGTCCGGTCATCGAACTCCGCGGCCTGACCCGCAGCTTCGAGCAGGGCGGCGAGCGGATCGACGTCCTGCGCGGCGTCGACCTCACCGTGGCGCCGGGCGAGATCGTTGCACTGCTCGGTCCGTCGGGGTCGGGCAAATCGACCATGCTGCAAGCGGTCGGGCTGCTCGAGGGCGGGTTCGGCGGAGGGATCGCGATCGCGGGGACGGAGGCAAGCGAATTGCCCTCGGACGGGCGCACGAGCCTGCGCCGCGATCATCTCGGCTTCGTCTATCAGTTCCACCATCTACTGCCCGATTTCACCGCGCTCGAAAACGTGGTGCTGCCGCAGCTGATCACCGGCAAGCCGCGCGCGCACTGCGACGAACGCGCTGAACACCTGCTCGGCGCGCTGGGGCTCGATCACCGCCTCGACCACCGGCCGAGCCAGCTCTCGGGTGGCGAGCAGCAGCGCGTCGCGGTGGCGCGCGCGCTGGCCAACCGGCCGACGCTGGTGCTGGCGGACGAGCCGACCGGCAATCTCGACGAGCACACATCCGACCGCGTGCTGGCGCAATTCCTCGAACTGGTGCGCGGCGAGGGCAGCGCCGCGCTGTTGGCGACGCATAACGAACGGCTGGCGAGCCGGATGGATCGCGTCGTCCGGTTGCACGAGGGGGTCCTCGAATAGCCTTGCAGAAGACCATGCGACGCCCGTCGAACCGCGATTGCCTGTTTTACTGCACCGCGAAAACTGCCAGTCTCGAAACAGAGGGGACTTGCCATGCTTTCCAGCCTGATTGCGCTCACCATCCTGCAGGCCGCGCCGGCCGAGGCGCCGCCGCAGCCGCCGGTTACCATTTCGCCATGCCGGAATGATCCCGCCTTCGCCGCGTTCGATTTCTGGGTCGGCGAATGGGATGTTTATGCTACCGGCTCGGACGAGAAGATGGCCGACAGCCGGATCGAGAAACCGCACAATGGCTGCGGCGTGATCGAGACCTGGATGCCGCTGAGCGGGCCGGGCGGCAACTCCATCTCCAATCTCGAACCGGCCACCGGGCGTTGGCACCAGAAATGGGTCGGCGCGCGGCCGGGGATGGTCGAATTCGAAGGCGGGCCGGTCGGCAACGGCATGATCCTGACGGGCTACTGGGCCGATGTCGGCGGACCCGGAAGGCATGGCCTGATCCGCATGACCTATACCCCGCAGCCGGACAAATCGGTTCGCCAGTTCGGCGAAGTGTCGTACGATCACGGGCAGAGCTGGGAGACCAGTTTCGACCTTACCTATCGCCGCAAGAGCGGGGACGCCGAATGACGACGATCGCCGATTTCACGGTCGAGCAGCCCGACGGGACGCCGCTCGACCTGTCGGACAAGCAGGGCAAGGTGCTCCTGGTGGTCAACACCGCGAGCAAATGCGGCTTCACGCCGCAATACGAAGGGCTGGAGGCGATCTTTCGGGAATACGAGGAGCGGGGCTTCGAAGTGCTCGGCTTTCCCTGCAACCAGTTCGGCGCGCAGGAGCCCGGCGATGCGGCGGAGATCGCGCAGTTCTGCAAGCTGACCTACGACGTCACCTTCCCGGTACTCAAGAAGATCGACGTCAACGGCGACGATGCCAGCCCGCTGTTCGACTGGATGAAGGGCGAGGCGCCCGGACTGATGGGCTCGAAGGCGATCAAGTGGAACTTCACCAAGTTCCTGATCGACCGAGACGGCAAGGTGGTGAAACGCTACGCACCGCAGGACAGGCCGGAGCGGATCGCGAAGGATATCGAAAAGCTGCTGTAACCGCCGCAGCCTCGCGACCGAAAGCGCGAACACGATGCTCGAAGCGATCAACGAATGGGTCCTGGCGCAAGGCGCGCAGTACAACGTCAATCCCTACGTTTTCGCGGGGATATATATCGGCGCGATCCCGTTCTTCCTCGCTTCGATCGCCTGGCTGGTGAAACGCGCCCGCGCGGGCCGGTCGACGGTGCTGCCGACCATGCTCGCCGGGTTCTTCTTCGTCTCGGCCTATATCTACCTCGCGATCTTCGGTCAGGACATCCCGCTGTGGGTATGGATCTTCCTCGCCGCGCTGGTCGCTTACGGCGCGTGGTCGACGATCCGCGACACGAGACGCAAGATCGCCGCCACAGGCGATGAAGAGGCTGGCGGGATCTAGGGTCCGGACCCTAGGGCCGGTTACTGCCCCTCGGTCGTGTCGACGGTGACCGTCTGCCCGTTCACTTCGACCGTGGCCGTCCCGTTCGCCTCGTCGACCTCGATCCGGCCCATTTCGCCGAGATCGACCGTCTGGTTGTCGCCGTCGACCTCGATCGAACCGTATTGACCGAGATCGACCGTGGCCCGGTCGCCCGAGGCATCGACACCCGACAGCCTGCCGGTCATCGCGCCGGTTCCGACGAGGGCCGCCGCGATCGTACCTACGACGAAGTAGACCAAGATCGCCCCGACTACCGTGACGGCGGTATAGCCGATTGCGCTATCCTGCTTGACCCCCATGACGGGATTGGCCCCCTGGTAGAACAGGTAAAAGCTGTAGAGCCCCAGCAGCAACCCTATAATGCCGAGAGTGGGAATCAGGCCCACTATACTCGCCACCCAAGCTGCGGTCAGCGAATAGGCGATCAGCCGGAAGGCTGCGGGGAAATCGTCCCGACCGCCAAATTTGGGGCTCAGGAAATTGGCGATCCAGGCGATCAGCCAGACGCCGGCCAGCGCGAGCACATATTGTACGACGGCATAGCTCAGCCCGCCCATCAGCGATGGCTTGTAGCTGATGCCGAACGCGCCGTAGCCGAACAGCTGCCCGCCGATAAAGCTCGCGATCGGCCCGATCGCGACCAGCGGCACGACATAGCTGGTGAACACCTTCATCGGCGGATCGGTCTCGCGCGCGACAACCTGCCAGGTCTCGTCGGGCTTGGTGACGATCGCCTTCGCGCGGCCGACCAGCCCCTGCGCGTGTGTTCCGACCGGTTTGCCCGGCGGTACTATCGGATCCTTGTCTTCCATCTCGGTCCCCCATCGACTCGACCCTCGATTGCGGAGCGAAACACGCCCGCGCGCATTGTGCAAGCCCCAACCGCTTTTCCCCAAGTCGCGCGCGGCGGCGCTTTGCTTCATCCGGGATGCGCTGCATAATCCCTCCATGCCCTACGCCCCCTTCGTCCCCTTGCGCGTGTTGTCGTCCTATTCGATGCTCGAAGGGGCGATCGATCCCAAGGCGATCGCCAGGCTGGCGAAGGAGCGCGGCTTTCCCGCGATCGCGATCGCCGACCGCAACGGGCTTTACGGCGCGGTCATGTTCGCCAAGGCGTGTTTCGAGGAGGGCATCCAGCCGATCGTCGGGACGTTGCTGGGTGTGGCGCGGCCGGAAGGCATGGGCGGTCAGGATGGCGCGATCGATTACCTGCCGCTCTATGCACAGGACGAGGCGGGTTACGACAATCTCTGCCACCTCGTCAGCCGCGCGCATCTCGACCGGCCGCTGGAACTCGAACCGCATGTCGAACTGGCCGATCTGAAAGGGCGGACCGAGGGGCTGATCGCGCTCACCGGGGCGAGCGAGGGCGGGGCGACGCAGCTGCTTGCCGACGGGCAGCGCGACCATGCCGAAGCGCTGCTCGACGGCTTGCGCAACCTTTTTCCCGAGCGGCTTTATGTCGAACTGGCGCGGCGGGGCAATGCAGTCGAGGAGGCGGCGGAGAAACAGCTGGTCGACTACGCCTACGCGCACGATCTGCCGCTGATCGCGACCAATCCGGCCAATTACGCCGAGCCGCACATGCACGCCGCGCACGACGCCATGCTGTGCATCGCCGGCTCGACGCATGTCGAGGCGGAGGATCGGGTGCGTTCGAACAGGCAGGCCTTCGTCAAGTCGCACCGGATGATGGAGGAGGCGTTCGAAGACCTGCCCGAAGCGACCGCCAACACGCTGGTGGTCGCGCAGCGCTGCGCTTACGCGCCGCCGTCGCGCGATCCGATCCTGCCGAGCCTCGCGGGCGACCTCGAAGGCGAAGCGAAAATGCTCGCCGAGGATGCGCGCAAGGGACTCGTTGCCAGATTGGAGCGCTATTACCCCGAAACCGTTCGGGCCGAGCTTGTCGAAGCCCTGTCCTTGCCTTCTGCCGAAGTGCTCGAGGAGAAAGAGCAGCCCTTCGACAAGCTCAGGGCGAACGGGATTTGGGACGAGGTGGTGGAATACAAACGGCGCCTCGAATTCGAAGTCGGGATCATCAACCAGATGGGCTTTCCCGGCTACTTCCTGATCGTCGCCGACTTCATCAAATGGGCCAAGGATCACGATATCCCGGTCGGGCCGGGGCGCGGTTCGGGCGCGGGCTCGCTGGTCGCCTGGGCGCTGACGATCACCGATCTCGACCCGATCCGGTTGGGGCTGCTGTTCGAGCGCTTCCTCAACCCCGAACGCGTGTCGATGCCCGACTTCGATATCGACTTCTGCGAAACGCGGCGCGGCGAAGTGATCCGCTACGTGCAGGACAAATACGGCCACGACCACGTCGCGCAGATCATTACTTTCGGCAAATTGAAGGCACGCGCGGTGCTGCGCGATACGGGGCGTATCCTGCAGATGAGCTACGGCCATGTCGATCGCCTCTGCAAGATGGTACCCAACCACCCGACCGACCCGTGGACCCTGCCGCGCGCGCTCAACGGCGCGGCCGATTTCAAGCGCGAATACGACAACGACAACGAGGTCAAGCGGCTGGTCGACCTCGCAATGCAATTGGAGGGCTTTCCGCGCAATTCCTCGACCCACGCGGCGGGCGTTGTGATCGGCGACCGGCCGCTGGCGCAGCTGGTGCCGCTGTATCGCGATCCGCGCTCGGACATGCCGGTCACCCAATACGACATGAAGAACGTCGAGAGCTCGGGGTTGGTCAAGTTCGACTTCCTCGGGCTCAAGACGCTGTCGGTGCTCAAGAAGGCGGTCGACCTGCTGGCGGCGCGCGGGATCGAGGTCGATCTCGACACGCTCGCCTGGGACGATCCGGCGGTCTACGAACTGCTCAAGCGCGGCGACACGGTCGGCGTGTTCCAGCTCGAATCCGAAGGGATGCGGCGCACGCTGAGCTCGGTCAAGCCGACCAAGTTCGAGGATATCATCGCGCTGGTCTCGCTCTACCGGCCCGGCCCGATGGAGAACATCGGCCTGTTCGGCAAGCGCAAGGCGGGCGACGTGCCGATCGAATATCCGCATCCCAAGCTCGAGGGCATTCTCGAAGAGACCTACGGCATCTTCGTCTACCAGGAGCAGGTGATGCAGGCGGCGCAGATCCTCGCCGGCTATTCGCTCGGCGATGCCGACCTGCTGCGCCGCGCGATGGGCAAGAAGGTCCAGGCCGAGATGGACGCGCAGCGCCAGCGCTTCGTCGACGGATGCTGGGAGCATTTGGATATCGAGCCGAAACAGGCCAACGAGCTGTTCGACTTGATCGACAAGTTCGCCGGCTACGGCTTCAACAAGTCGCACGCCGCCGCCTATGCGCTGCTCGCCTACCAGACGGGGTGGCTCAAGGCGCATTACCCGGAAGAATTCTACGCCGCCTCGATGTGCTTCGACATGCATCAGTCGGAGAAACTGGCGCTGTTCGTCGACGATGCACGGCGCAACGGGATCGAGATCGCACCACCCGACATCAACCGCTCCGAGGCGGAATTCACGGTCGAACAGACCGACGAGGGGTATGCCGTGCGCTATGCGCTCGCCGGCATTCGCAATGTCGGCGGCAAGGCGATGAAGGCGATCGTCGCCGAGCGCGAGGCCAAGGGACGCTTCGAAAGCCTCAAGGACCTGTTCGAGCGCATCCCCAAGGGTTCGATGAACTCGCGCCAGCTCGAAGGGCTGGTCTGCGCGGGCGCGCTCGACGGGCTCGAACCCGACCGGGCGAAGCTGTTCGGCAATGTCGACACGCTGCTGGCGGTGGCCGATGCGGCGACGCGCGAGCGCGAGAGCGGGCAGGTCGGCCTGTTCGGCGGCGAGGATGCACCGCAGGAGGATCTGCGGCTCAGGGAGGCCGAGGAATGGTCGCGCCCCGACCGGATGGCGAAGGAGCGCGAGAATTTCGGTTTCTACTTCTCCGCGCACCCGGTTCAGCAATACTGGCAGGTCGCCTCGGCCAACGGCGCGCGCACTTATCAGAGCCTGATGGAAGGCGGCGTGCCCAATGCGGGCGAGGGCGGCGGCAGGATGCAGGCGGTGATGGCGGCGATGGTCGAGAACGTCCGCAAGGGCCAGACCCGGCGCGGCAAGGATTTCATCCGCGCCGACTTCTCCGACCAGACCGGCCAGTTCAGCGCCGCCTGTTTCGAGGAATCGCTGGTCGAGAGCTTCCAGAACTGGGCCGCGGATGCGACTTGCGTGCTGCTGACGGTCGAGCTCGATTCGCCGAGCCCCGACGAACCGCCGCGGGTGACGGTGCGCGGCGCGCGACCGCTCGACGACGTCAAGGGCAGCGCGCGGATGCTGCTGACGCTGGAACTGCACGATGCGGCGGCGCTGACCGATCTCAGGATGGAACTCGCGCCCGGTGCGGAGGGCTGCGGCGAGGTGCTGCTGACGCTCAAGACCGGCGACGAGCGCGAGCCGGTGCTGCGGCTGGGCCGCGACTACGCGCTCGACGGCGATCTCGCCGAACGGCTCGAACACATTGCCGGGCTAGCCAATGTCTCGCTCACCACCCGCGGGACCAGCAGCCACCTCCGCCTCGTCGCCTGACACCGCTTCCTCGGCGACAGGCGGCTTTGCAAACACGCCGGTAAAGCGCGCGAACAGCAGCAGCAGTGTCGGTGCGATCATCGTGTTCCAGACGTCCTTCCAGTTCGCCCACGGGCGGACCGGATCGTCGTCGGCGATGCTGTCGCGGATATCCCAGAGCTCGCCGATAATCGCCACCACCAGCACCAGCAGCCACGGCTTCCACTGCCGTGCCTTCCATCCGAAGACCAGGCACGCGCCGAGGAAGATCGCCAGCGCCACGTAGATATGCAGCGCATCCTTGGCGAGGTCGAGATGATCGACCAGGAAAAGCTTGACCTTCTGAAGCGAACTCATGCGCCGCCTGTGCCGCCGATTGCCAAGCCGGGCAAGCCTCGGCATGAATGCTGCGCAGATTCGATTGGAGAGGACCGATAATGCCCACACAAGGTTTGGGAGCGATGCAGGACTGGACCATGCGCGTGACGCATGTGATCGATCACGCCGCGCGCGAGGCGGGCGACCGCGAGATCGTCACCCGCTGGGCCGACGGCAAGGAGACGCGCACCGACTGGGCCGGGATCCGCATCGACGCGCTCAAGATGGCGCAGGCGCTGCAGGCGCTCGGGCTCGAGCCGGGCGACAAGGTCGCGAGCCTGGCGATGAACCATTCGCGCCACCTGGTCAGCTGGTACGGCGTTGCCGGGATGGGCGGGGTTCTGCACACGGTCAATCCGCGGCTGTTCGAAGACCAGCTCGAATATATCGTCAACCACGCCGAGGATAAGGTGCTGTGCTACGACGCGGCGTTCCAGCCGATCGTCGACAAGATGCGCGACCGGTGGACCACCGTCGAACATTACATCTGCTATGATCCGCCCGCGGGCTCCGAAGTCATTGCGTTCGAGGACTGGATCGGCGCGCAGGACGGCGAGTTCGAGTGGGTCGAGGGCAGCGAGCGCGATCCGTGCATGATCTGCTACACCAGCGGCACCACCGGCCATCCCAAGGGCGTGCAATACGAGCACCGCTCGACGCTGATGCACGCGATCGCGGGACTGCAGCCCGCCGCGTTCAATTTCAGCGCCTCGTCGGTGATGCTGCCAGTCGTGCCGATGTTCCACGCGGCGAGCTGGGGCCTGCCCTATGCCGGCGCGATGGCGGGGATCAAGTTCGTGTTCGCGGCGGTCAACGATCCCGCCGTTCTACACGAGATGATGCTCAAGGAGGGCGTCACCGACAGCGCCGGCGTGCCGACCGTCTGGCTGGCGCATTTCCAGTATTGCGACAGCGAGGGCATCGACCTCCCGCCGCTCAGGGCCGCGACCATCGGTGGGTCTGCCGCGCCCAAGTTCATGATCGAGCGGCTGATGAAGAACGGCACGCGCGTCCAGCACGCCTGGGGCATGACCGAGACCAGCCCCATCGGCACCGTCGGCGGGCCGACCTGGGACTGGGACCAGCTCAGCTTCGACGAAAAGGTCGCCAAGACGATGAAGCAGGGCCGCCCGATCTTCGGCGTCGAGCTGCGCACGGTCGATCTCGACGATCCGACCAAGGTCCTGCCGCGCGACGGCGAGACTTCGGGCGCGCTGCAGATCCGCGGGCCGTGGATCATCGAGCGCTATTTCAAGGCTGAGGAGGATGCGGTCGACGCCGACGGTTGGTTCGACACCGGCGATGTCGGCATGCTGCATCCCGACGGCACGCTCCAGCTGACCGACCGGACCAAGGACGTAATCAAGTCGGGCGGCGAATGGATCAGCTCGGTCGAGCTCGAGAATGCCGCGGTCGGCCACCCCGCCGTCGCCGAAGCCGCCTGCATCGGCATGGCGCATCCCAAATGGGACGAGCGCCCGGTGCTGTTCGTGGTGCGGAAAGAGGGCACCGACTGCTCGGCGGAAGAGGTGACCGATTTCCTCTCCGACAAGGTCGCGAAGTGGTGGCTGCCCGACGCGGTCGAATTCGTCGAGGACATCCCGCACACCGCCACCGGCAAGATCAGCAAGAAGGACCTGCGCGACAGGTTCAGCGACTACACGCTGGAGGCCTGACCATGGCATCGAGCAAGACCTGCCCCAAATGCGGTCGCCGCATGGAGGAGGGGTTCACCATCGATGCGGGCGATCATTCGGTCCAGAACGCCTCGTTCTGGCATCCGGGCAAACCCGACAAGCGCTGGTACGGCCTCAAGATCGACAAGAAGCAGAAGCGCAAGATCGAGACCTATCGCTGCACCTCGTGCCACTATCTCGAAAGCTACGCGCCATGAGTGACACCTACATCGATCCGAGCCGCGCCAATTTCGAGGCGTTCAAGGCGCTCCCGCGCGACGAACCGATCCACATGCTCAACCTGCTGCTTTACCGCGACGAGGCGGACTATCCCGCGGGGCACGAGCATGCAGAAAAGGGCTGGAGCGGCCGCCGCGCCTACGAGGAATACGGGCACACCAGCGGCCCAATCTTCCGCCGCGTCGGCGGCAGCATCGTGTGGCGCGGCGCATTCCAGACGATGGTGACGGGACCGGAAGCGCGGCGCTGGCACGACGGCTTCGTCGCGCAATACCCGAACAGCGGCGCGTTTTTCGAGATGATCAAGGATGCCGATTACCAGCTTGCGGTGGTGAACCGCACCGCTGCGCTGGCGGACAGCCGGCTGGTGCGGTTCAAGCCGGGCGAGGGGGGAGACGGGTTCTGAGCATGGGAGAGAACGGTCTGGAGTGGTGGGCTGTACCGCTCGTCATCTATGGCGGGGTCGGCTTCACGGTGCAGTTCGTGGTCGCGTTCGTGCTGCAGTTCTTTGTCGCACTCAAGGCGCGTCCGGCGCGGCGGGCGATGTGGACCGCCAGCCTCGCCTACGCGATCACCGTGTTGATATTTTTCTATTTCGGGTCCGACAACGAGCAGGCGATATGGATGCCGTTGTTCGCGCTGCCCGGAGCGTTGCTGACATTTCTGTTCTGGTATCGCGGCTATCGCAAGGCGTGGGTCGAGGATACCGAGGAATTGCGCGCCGGTGTGGGGATCTCGAACGACGACTGGCGGATCGGCCTGCTCATCGTGCTGGTGGTGGCCGGAGCGTATGTTTTCGCGCGACTCTTCCTCTACAGCTTCACGGTCGGCTGAGCTCGCTTCAAACGTCACAGCAACCGCATCTGTCCACCCACTTCGGGCGGCCGGAACCGCGTGCAGTCGAGTTCGAACTTGATCCGCCTGTCCTTCGGCCCGAGCCCGGCGCGGTTGCAGGCGATTTCGAAGCGTTTGCGGAACAGGTCGGCCCATACGCCCTTCGGATTGAAGCGGCTGTGGAAATCGGGGTCGTTGTCACGGCCCCCATGCTCATTGGCCCGCATCGAACGGACGATATTCATCACCTTGTCGCCGCGCTCGGGAAAGTGGACGCTGAGCCATTCGCGGAACAGCGGAGCGACTTCGTGCGGCAGGCGCAGCGCCATCCAGAAGGCGGCGGTGACGCGCAATTCGCCCGCGCGCGCGACGATGTCCTCCATGAATTCGTCGGTGATAGCCGGAATGACCGGCGCGACCGAACAGAAGCACGGCACGCCAGCCTGGGCGAGCCTGCCGAGCGCGGCCATGCGCTTTGCCGGCGCCGCAGCACGCGGTTCGAGCTTGCCCGACAGCTTCGGATCGAGCGTGGTCACCGACACCGCCACCGCGGTAAGGTTCATGCTCGCCAGCTCGGCGAGCAGGTCGAGATCGTCGCATACCCGGTCGGACTTGGTGGTGATGGTCACCGGGTGGCGCGCCTCGAGGCACACTTCGAGGATCGAGCGGGTGATGCGATAGCGCCGCTCGATCGGCTGGTAGGGATCGGTGTTGGTGCCCATCGCGATCGGTCGCGGGCGGTATTTGCGCTTGGCGAGCGTTTCGCGCAGCAATTCGGCCGCATCCGGCTTGGCGAACAGCTTCGTTTCGAAATCGAGCCCGGGGGAGAGGTCGTGAAAGGCGTGCGTCGGCCGCGCGAAGCAGTAGACACAGCCGTGCTCGCAGCCGCGATAGGCGTTGATCGAGCGGTCGAAGCCGATATCGGGCGACTGGTTGAAGGTGACGATGGTCTTGGGATGCTCTTCTATCACCGTGGTGCGCAGCTTGACCGGCGGGCCCCCCGATTCTTGGGCCAGCAATTCCATATAGTCGCGCCAGTCGCCGTCCGCCTCGCGCGTGGCTAGGCCGAAGCGGGTCGGCACGGCGCCCGATTGCGCGCCGCGACCGGAGATGGCGGGTTCCTTGCGTCGTTCCATTTGTCGGAACATAATGCGAACAAACTATCTGGGCAAGCTGGCGCTTGCAGCTGTATTCAATTGCGGCATTCCCGCGACATCGCTTCGGCGTAAGGCTTGCCGAGGCAGCGACGAAGGCCCGCGAGAACGGTCATCTGCCGGTTGGCGAAGGTCCGATCCGACTGCGCGAGGCGGGCACGGGCCTTCGCGATGCGTTCCGCATCGCCCGCGAAGAAGCCGAGCACGCCATGGACATACGCGTTCCAGTCGATCGCCGTCTGCCCCTCGACCTGCTCGTCCCGAAAGGATTGCTCGATCATCATGACCGCGCCCTCGCGATTGCCGGTAAAGGCGAGCGACTGGCCGATATGGAACATGCCGATCCCTTTCGCTCTTCCGTCGGGGAACCCCCGGTTCCGTTCGAGCCATGCACGATAGGCTTCGACCGCCGCGGCATGGCAGCCCTTTTCAACGAGATCGCGAAAGCTGCCGCGAACCCCGCCCTCCTGATCGAAGGTCTCCCAATCGAGTTCGCTGGCGACCGCGCGTTCCTCTTTGCTGACCGAGCAGGGCGCTGCGGATGCCGACGATCCGGCGATCGCAAAGAGCGCTGAAGCAAACGCCGGAAACAACCGCACCCTAGCTCTCGCGCAACCGCGGCATCAGGTCGACGAAGTTACATGGCCGGTTGCGGCTATCCAGCTGCTCCGCCAGGATCCCGTCCCACCCGTCCTTCACCGCGCCGTTGGAGCCGGGCAGCGCGAACACATAAGTCCCGCGCGCGACCACCGCGCAGGCGCGGCTCTGGACGGTGCTGGTGCCGATGCTGCGATAGCCGATGAAGCGGAACAGCTCGCCGAAGCCTGGGATGTCGCGCGTCTTGACCTGGTCGAGCGCTTCGGGGGTGACGTCGCGCCCGGTCAGCCCGGTGCCGCCGGTGGTGACGATCGCGTCGATCGCGGGATCGTCGATCCAGTTGTTGAGCTTGCTCGCGATCGTGCCCGCATCGTCGCGCTCGATCGCGCGCGCGGCGAGGCGGTGTCCGGCGGACTTGATCCGGTCGGCGAGGATATCGCCCGAAGTGTCGTCGGCGGGCGTGCGGGTGTCGGAAACGGTCAGGAGCGCGATGCTGATCGGCGTGAAAGGACGGTCGGGATCGACGGGCATGACGCCGCCGGTCTAGCGCTCGCTATGCGCGAGGTAAACGCCGCCGCCGCCGCCTAGTTCGGGGAAGGTCGGCCATTGCCCCTGCGCCAGCGCGGTGCGGCTTTCCGAGCGCCCGCCCGCCTGCCGCTCGTACATCCAGTAATTGCGCATCACGATCGCGACGTAACCGCGCGTTTCCCAATAGGGGATGCTCTCCATGTAGAGCAGCGCGTCGCCCTGGTCGCGGATCTCGGTGTTCCAGCGCGTCACCGGGGTCAGCCCGGCATTATAGGCGGCCATGATCTTGGGCAGCAGGCCCTGCGTCCCGCGGCTGTCGCGCAGCATTTCGAGATGCTCCTGCCCGAAGGCGAGGTTGATCTCGGGGCGGTTGAGATCGCTCGCATTGCCGGAAACGCCGAGCTTGCCGGCATGGTCCTGCGCCGCGGCGGGCATGATCTGCATCAGCCCGCGCGCGCCCGCCGGGCTGACCGCACCCGCGCGGAAGACCGATTCCTGCAAGGTATGCGCATAGGCGAGCGCCGGATCGACCTTCCACCCGTTGACCGGCTGCCAGCGCGGGGCGGGGTAGCGCAGCGCCGGTTCGGCGCGCGAGCCGCGCGGCGCGTTGTGCGCCATCCACAGCTGGGTCGAGGGCAGGCCGAGCTCGCGCGCGAGACGCGAGAGTTCGCCGTATTGCGAGGCGTCGCCGATGCGGGCCTGGTGGCGCAGCACCTCGTCGGCGAGGCGGTCCTCGCCGATCTCGGCCAGCGCCACGGCTGTGCGGACGTTCTCGACGCCGCGCAGCTTCTGCCAGTCCTTCTGGGAGAAATCGGCACTGGCATGGTCGGCGGGCAGGTCCTGCCCGAGCTGCTCGCGCGCGAGCATGCCATAGAGCGTCTCGTCGAGTCGCGCCGCGCCGCGCAGCTGTTCGGCCGCCTTTTCGGGCTTGCGGCAGCGGACCAGCGCGCGGCTCGCCCAGTAATAGGCGGCGGCGGTCAGTTCGTTGTTGTGCGAGCGGCGCGCGGCGAGCTCGAATTCGTCGGCGGCGCCGTCGCAATCGTCGAGCCGCCACGAGGCGAGCCCGGCGACCCAATGCCCCTCGGCGACCCAAGCGCCCGAGCCGTCGCGCACCGTGCGCGCCATCGCGAGGGCGGCAGGGTCGTTGTTCTCGATGTAATAGCTCCACGCGACGCGCTGGCGCCATTCGGCGCGTGCTTCGGAGGACAGCCCGGCATCGATCCCGTCGAGCAGCAGCCGCGCGCCGTCGGGGTCGTCGTTCTTGATCCTCTCGAGGATCGCGCTGCGCACGTCGCCCGGCATGGTGCCATCCTCGACCGTGCGCGGGCGGATCCGCTTGCTGGCATAGCCCTGGCTGACGAAGCTCTGTTCGCGCGGCAAATAGGGCGCGGACATCAGGCCGCGCTTGAGGCCGAGATTGGTGATTTGCTCGGCCTGCGGCAGCGCGCTGCCGTCGGCGAGCCAGGCCTGGATCGCGGGCAGTTCGACCCGCGGACTGTTGGCGTGGAGGTAGTATTCGGCGCGCGCGACCGAATGCAGCGGACCTTCGGGGCGGTCGGCGAACATCGCATCGACCTTGCTCCACTCCTCGCGCTCGATCGCGCGGAACAGATCGCGGTAATATTCGCGGTCGGGATTGCTCAGCAGTTCGGGCGCGTTGCTCGAATGCGCGCGGGCACGGAAATACTCGGCTGCGCTGCTGTTGGCCTGGGCGGGCAGGGCGAGCCCGAACGAGGCCGCTCCGAATGCGAGAGCGGCGATGCAGGTTCTTGCGAATGCGTGTGTCGTCTTAGCCATCTGTCCAGTCGAGCCAGCGTTGCCAGAGACGCTCCCTCCCGGCTGCGGAACGCAACAGGTCGGCGAGCCCCCTGGATCCCATTACGGGGACGCATCGCCCTTCATGGTTAAATTCGCGTAAAACGGCAGAGTCTTGCGCCGGTGCGTGTCCGATTAGCGGCAAAATGTTGCGCCCGAAGACAAGAATCCGTTGCGGATCGGCCAGATGGGCATGGTGTTCGAGCAGTTTGCCAATCCCCGCGGCACGCAAATTCTCCCAATCGGGCACGGGGACGGGGCGGGGCAGGGCGGAGGCGATATAGACTTTCTCCGGGGCGATACCTGCAGCGCGCAGAAAGCTGTCGACAAGGCGACCCTGCGGCCCCGAGAGCAGGGTATCATTGTCCACCTGCTCGGGCTCGGCGGCGAGAATCATCAGCGCCGGTTTCGCGTCACCGCGCGGGGCGACGCGTGGCCCGGTGCCGCCCGCGTCGAGCGACGGCTCCTCCAGCCACCAGCTGCGAAATGCGGCCAGGTCGGTGGGCCATCCGGAACTCTCGCCGCCGAAAGGGCGGATTTCCTCTTGCGGCTCCGCCTTCGGCTCGGGGCGGTCGGGAGCAGGCTTCGGCGCAGCGGGTGCGGTCGCGATCTCGGGCTCCGGCTCGGCCAGCCACTCCGTAGCGTCATCCGCGAAATCGTGGTCGACCCCCGCGTCGCGCCACCAGTCGAGCGCGGCGGCGAAATCGTCTGCTGCGGGGAGGGAGCTGCGCTGGTCCATGCCGGCCGCAGGTCTTGACCTGCCGCAGCCCAGCAAGCAAGGAAATCCGGCACTTTCGTCACCACATTCCGCAAGAGGCCGACCCGATATGAGCGAACGCGAATCCATGCCGTGCGACGTCGTGATCGTCGGCGGCGGCCCCGCCGGGCTCGCCGCTTCGATCCGGCTCAAGCAGTTGAACGACGAACTCGAAGTCGTCGTGCTCGAAAAGGGCTCGGAAATCGGCGCGCATATCCTCTCGGGCGCGGTGGTCGATCCCAAGGCGCTCGACGAATTGCTGCCCGACTGGCGCGAGCAGGACTGTCCGATGGCCGAGACGCCGGTGACCGACAACTGGCACTGGGTGCTGTCGGGCAAGCGCAAGACCCCGCTGCCGCACATCATGATGCCGCCTTTCCTGTCGAACGACGGCTGCTACACCGGCTCGCTGGGCGCGATGACCCGCTGGCTCGGGGAGCAGGCGGAAGCGCTGGGCGTGATGGTCTTCCCCGGTTTCCCCGCTGCCGACGTGCTGTTCGACGACAATGGCGCGGTGTCGGGCATCGTCACGCAGGACATGGGCGTCGCTGCCGACGGTTCGCACAAGGACGACTATCAGCCGGGCATGGAGATCCACGCCAAATATACCCTCTTCGCCGAGGGGGCGCGCGGCAATCTGACCAAGCGGATGAAGGCGAAGTTCGACCTGGAGGCGAATTGTGAGCCGCAGGTCTACGGGCTCGGGATCAAGGAATTGTGGGATATCGACCCCGACAAGCATGTGCCCGGCCGGGTGATCCACACGCAGGGCTGGCCGCTGTCGGAAACCTCGACCAATGGCGGCGGCTTCCTCTACCACCAGGCCAACGGACAGGTGGCGCTGGGGCTGGTGACGTGGCTCAACTATGCCAACCCCTATGTCCGGCCCTACCAGGAATTCCAGCGCTGGAAGCACCATCCGGAGATCGCCGCGATCCTCGAAGGCGGCAAACGGGTCGCCTACGGTGCGCGCGCGATCAACGACGGCGGGTGGCAGTCCATTCCCAAGCTCGCTTTCCCCGGCGGCGCGCTGATCGGCTGCGCGGCGGGGTTCCTCAACGTGCCACGGATCAAAGGCAGCCATACCGCGATGAAGAGCGGGATGCTGGCGGCCGAAAGCGTCGCCGCGGCGATCGCGGCGGGGTCGGAAAAGACCGAGCTGGCCGATTACGAGGCGAACCTGCGCGAGAGCTGGATCGCCGACGAACTCAAGAAGGTGAAGAACCTGCTGCCCGCGGTGGAGAAATTCGGCGACGATATCGGCTTCGTCCTCGGCGGGATCGACATGTGGATGCGCCAGCTCAAGATCGGCCTGCCGTTCACGATGGGCCACGAGCCCGATCACGAGCACCTCCAGCGCGCCGATCTCTACAAGCCGATCGACTATCCCAAGCCCGACGGCGTGTTGAGCTTCGACCGGCTGACAAACGTCGCCTTCAGCTTCACCAACCATGCCGAGGACCAGCCCAACCACCTCAAGGTGGAGGACATGGAGCTGCAGAAGGCGAGCGAGCTGGGCGTCTATGCCGGCCCCTCGCAGCGTTATTGCCCCGCGGGCGTCTACGAATGGCTCGAGGACGAGGATACCGGCGCGATGCGGTTCCAGATCAACTCGCAGAACTGCGTCCACTGCAAGACCTGCGACATCAAGGACCCGAACCAGAACATCACCTGGACCACGCCCGAAGGCGGCGGCGGGCCGAATTATCCGAATATGTGAGGGGGCTTGGGAGACGACGCTTGCTCGATGTGATGGCACGGCTCCGGCCGATCGGTGAGGCATTTCGATCGAAAGAGTTCGATCAATGCCTCGCCTCTCTTCGAGAATTGTGGGCGGAAATACCGGAATCAAAGGCCGAGGTTCCCAACGCTTACCTGATCCTGGAATACGCTGTGGCGATTGCCTTCAAGCTCGGCGACCTCGACGAGGCTAAAGCTTGGTCCGACCTTGCACCACAGTTCATGGAGAAGCGGCAGGATGTGGGTGAGATAGAGTTCTTGATGGGCAAAGTCGCCTTTGAGCGTGGAGAATTCGACTCCGCGCGCAAGAAGTTTCTCGACGCAAATAGGAAGTCCAAAGGGCGCGCCTTCCAAGGCGAGAACCCCGAATATCGAAGGCTCCTTCGCTGAGGTCGTTCTGTTCCAATAGATCGAAACGTGCTGCTGGATGGCTCTAACCGAAACCGCCTATGCCAAGATTAACCTCGCGCTGCATGTCCGCAGGCGGCGCGAAGACGGGTATCACGAGCTCGAGACGTTGTTCGCCTTCGTCGATGCGGGGGACGTGCTCACCGCAAAGACGGCGGACCGCGACGAAGTCCGCACGGTCGGCGAATTCGCCTCCGCGCTGACGGATCCGTTCGACAATCTGGTCGCCAAGGCCCTAGGCAAGCTGCCGCGGGCGGATGGGCTGGCGATCACACTCGCAAAGAACCTGCCGGTCGCCGCCGGGCTGGGCGGGGGCTCGGCCGATGCCGGGGCGGTGTTCCGGATCGTGCGGGAGCGGTGCGGCCTGCCCGGGGATTGGCACGCGCGCGCCGCCGCGCTCGGTGCCGATGTGCCCGCCTGCGTCGAAAGCCTCACCTGTATCGGTCGCGGGACGGGGACCGAGCTGGAGCCGGTCGAGAACGACCTTGCCGGAACGCCGGTGCTGCTGGTCAATCCTCGCATCCCGGTGCCGACCGGTCCGATATTCAAGGCATGGGACGGGCATGACGGTGGACCGCTGGCGGGTCGCTCCGCCGGCGAGATCGCCCGGCTGAACACCAACGACCTCGAACGGATTGCACTCGCCCTGCATCCGCAAATCGCCGAAGTTCTCACCGCGATGGAGGGAACCGCGCCGTTTCTCCACCGTATGTCGGGCTCCGGGGCGACGTGTTTTTCGTTGTATGACAGCGTCGAAGCATTAGGTGATGCTGCCGGGCGGATCGCCCGCGACCATCCGGACTGGTGGCAGATGCAGGGGAAACTCAGATGATGATCGACGACTTGCCATACCGCCAGGTTGGCGAGCCGGCACCCGGCAAGATCGTGTGCGTGGCGGATCACGCCTCGAACTACGTGCCCGACGATGTCCAACTCGGCATCCCGACCGCGCTGCTCGGCACGCATATCGCCAAGGACATCGGCATCGAGGGGATCGCCGACCGCCTCGCGCGACGTCATGCCGTCCCCGCGCATATCGCCTGCGTCAGCCGGCTGGTGTGCGACCTGCACCGGCGCGAGGACGAACCGGCGGTTGTCCCGACCAAGAGCGACGGCCACCTGATCCCCGGCAATATCGGCGCCGATGTCGAGGCGCGGCTGGAAAAGTATCACCGCCCCTATCACGAGGCGTTGGCCAAATGGCTCGACGAGGCACGGCCCGAGCTGATCGTCGCGCTGCACAGCTTCACCCCGAAGCTGGAGAGCAACCCGGGCGAGGAGCGTCCGTGGGACGTCGCGCTGCTCTACAACCGGGACGACAGCGCTGCGCAGCATGCGATGCGCCTGCTCGGCGAGGAAGGCCTGACCGTCGGCGACAACGAACCTTATTCGGGCAAGCAGCTTAACGCGACGATGGACCGCCACGCAGAGGCGCACGGGCGCCATTATCTTACGATCGAGATCCGGCAGGACCTCGTCACCACCGCCGCCGACCAGGCGCGCTGGGCGGCGCTGGTCACCGATATCGCCAACCGCACCGCGCTGGCGCTCAAGGGGGTCTGAGGGCTGGTAGAGATTTTCTTCCTGCCCTTGATCCTCACGGTTTGCGAGGGGGGTGTTCTCCAGCACCAAACGACCAAACCCGTTCGTGCCGAGCTTGTCGAAACACCGCTTTTTCTTCTAGCGCAGCACCGCAAGTGAAGTGCAGCCTTTCGACAGGCTCAGGGCGAACGGATTTCAGGGGGAGAGCGCAATGCCCGAATTCGACAAGTCGAAGCTCCCCAGCCGCCATGTCTCGGTCGGCCCGGAGCGCGCGCCACACCGGTCCTATTACTACGCGATGGGCATGACCGAGGAGGAGATCGCGCGTCCCTTCGTCGCGGTCGCCTCGGCCGGCAACGATAGCGCTCCGTGCAACACCACGCTCGACGCGCAAGCGGATGTCTGCCGTCGCGGGGTGGAGGAAGGCGGCGGAACGCCGCGGCGCTTCAACACCATCACCGTCACCGACGGGATCGCGATGGGCCACCAGGGGATGAAAAGCTCGCTGGTCAGCCGCGAGGTGATTGCGGATTCGGTCGAATTGTCGGTCCGCGGGCACTGCTACGATGCGCTGGTCGGCTTCGCCGGCTGCGACAAGAGCCTGCCGGGCATGATGATGGCGATGCTGCGGCTCAACGTGCCGTCGATCTTCGTCTATGGCGGGTCGATCCTGCCGGGGCGGTTCCACGACAAGGACGTGACCGTTGTCGACGTGTTCGAAGCGGTCGGCCAGCACGCGGCGGGCAATTGTCCGCTGAAGGAGCTGACCGCACTCGAAAAGGTCGCTTGCCCGGGCCATGGCGCGTGCGGCGGACAATTCACCGCCAACACCATGGCCTGCGTCGGCGAGGCGATCGGATTATCCTTGCCGAACAGCAATATGGCGCCCGCTCCTTACAAGTCGCGCGAGGAGGTGGCGGTTGCCGCCGGGCGGCAGGTGATGGCGCTGCTCGAAAAGAACCTGCGCCCGCGCGACATCTGCACCCGCGCCGCGTTCGAGAACGCCGCGCGCGTGGTCGCTGCGACCGGGGGATCGACCAATGCCGCGCTGCACCTGCCCGCGATGGCGAGCGAATGCGGGATCGATTTCGACCTGTTCGACGTCGCCGAGATATTCAAATCGACCCCGTATATCGCGGACCTCAAGCCTGGCGGGCAGTATGTCGCCAGGGACATGCACGAAGCGGGCGGCGTCTACATGGCGATGAAGACGCTGCTCGACGGCGGTTTCCTCGATCCCGAGCCGATGACAGTGACCGGCAGGACGCTGGGCGAGAATATCGAGGAAATCGCGTGGAACCCCGAGCAGAAGGTGTTTTACGAGGTTTCCAACCCGATCACCCCCACCGGCGGCGTGGTCGGGCTGAAGGGCTCGCTCGCGCCCGACGGGGCGATCGTCAAGGTGGCGGGGATGGCGCGGCTGCAATTCTCCGGCCCCGCGCGCGTATTCGAATGCGAGGAGGATGCCTTCGAGGCGGTCGAGAACCGCGAGATCGAGGAAGGCTGCGTCGTCGTGATCCGCTACGAGGGTCCGAAAGGCGGACCGGGCATGCGCGAGATGCTGTCGACCACTGCCGCGCTCTACGGGCAGGGCATGGGCGAAAAGGTCGCGCTGATCACCGACGGGCGCTTCTCGGGCGCGACGCGCGGGTTCTGCATCGGCCATGTCGGGCCAGAGGCGGCCGATGGCGGTCCGATCGCGTTCGTCGAGGACGGCGACGTGATCGCCATCGATGCGGTGGCAGGAACGATCGATCTCGACGTCGACGACGCCACGCTGTCGCGGCGGCGCGAGGCCTGGACACCGCGCGAAAACGACTATCAGTCCGGCGCGCTGTGGCGCTATGCGCAGAATGTCGGCCGGGCCAGTGCCGGCGCGGTAACGCATCCGGGAGCCAGGACGGAAAAGCATGTCTTCGCGGATATCTAGCCTCGCGCTCCCGCTGCTCGGCACGCTGCTGGCGCTGCCGGCCTGTTCGCAGGCCGAGGTGCAACCGCAGGCCGAGGAGGGCGCGACCGCGATCGAATGCGCGATCGGCCCGGGTTCGCAGTTCGGGCCGGACTGCCTGGTCGAACGCGCGAGCGACGGCGATGCGCAGCTGCTGGTCGTGCGCCATCCCGATGGCGGTCTGCGCCGCTTCGAATTGCTGCCCGACGGGGCAGGCTTGGCCGCCTATGACGGTGCCGACGAAGCCGTACAGTCGCTCGACGGTGACATTCTCGAGGTAACCGTAGCGGGCGACCGCTACCGTTTCCCGGCCCGCGCGAGGGGCGATGACGCAGGCGCCTGACCAGGTTCTCACCGTTGCGCAGATGCAGGCGGCGGAGCAGGCGCTGATCGATGCCGGGACCAGCGTCGACGAACTGATGCTGCGCGCCGGGCGCGGGGCGGCGGACACCATCCGGCGGATCGCTGCGGGGCGGCGAGTGACGGTGCTGTGCGGTCCCGGCAACAATGGCGGCGATGGATACGTCATCGCCGAAACGCTCCGCGCGCGCGGCGGCGAGGTGACGGTGGTCGCACCGATCGAGCCCAAAACGGATGCGGCGCGGGAAGCGCGCTCGCGATACGTCGGCGAGGTGCGCAGCGATGCGATGATTGTCCACGGCGAGGTGTTCGTCGACGCGCTGTTCGGCAGCGGGCTGTCGCGCGGCATCGGCGACGACCTGATGGCACTGCTAGACGCGCTCCACCGCGCCCACGAACGTCGCGTCGCGGTCGACCTTCCGAGCGTGGTGTTCGCCGATAGCGGCGAGTTCTTCGACCAGCTGTGGCGGCACGATTGCACGCTTGCGCTGGGGGCGTGGAAGTTCGCCCATTTTTCCGGTCCGTCGGCGATGCAGATGGGGGCTTTGCGACTGGTCGATATCGGCGTTGCATCGGTCGAAGGCGCTGCGCGGCGGATCGGTCCGCCCGAACTGGAGCCTCCGGGCGCGTACCGGCACAAATATTCCCGCGGCCTGCTTGGTGTGATCGGCGGCGACATGCCCGGTGCGGCGGGCCTTGCCGCGCGTGCGGCGATGCGCGCGGGGGCCGGGTACGTGAAGCTGTTCGCCGATTCCGCGCCCGCGGGCGTGCCGCATGCGCTGGTGGTCGAAACCGGCTCGCTCGCGGAAGCACTGGAAGACGATCGGATCACCGCGCTGCTGGTCGGGCCCGGGCTGGGACGCGGCGAAGCGGCGCGTGAGCGGGTCGCGCTGACGCTGGAGACCGGCAAGCGCGTAGTGCTCGACGCCGACGCGCTTCATCTGTTCGACGACGCGCTGCTCGACCTTGCCGATCCGGACGATATCGTCGTCACTCCGCACGAGGGCGAGTTGCGCCGACTGTGCGAGAACTTCGCCATCGAAACCGGGGCGAAACGGACGATGGCCGCGCGGCTGTTCGAGGAAACCGGACTGACCGTGCTCGCCAAGGGTCCGGACACCACGCTGCACGGGAACGATTACGACAACGATCGGGAGGGCGATACCGGCCTGTTTCCCCCGGGCCCGAGCTGGCTGTCGACCGCCGGCAGCGGCGACGTTCTCGCGGGCATTCTCGGCAGTCGAATGGCTGCCGGACGCTGGCCGTTCGAGGCCGCGGCGGAGGCGGTGTGGATCCACAACGAGGCCGCGCGTCTGGCCGGGCCCGCCTTCACTGCCGACGATCTCGCCGACGCGGTCTCGGACGCGTTTGCCCGCTTCCTGTGAGCGATCCTGGCGAAATTATCCGCATCGCGGCGAAGGGCGATGGCGTGACAGCCGACGGACGCTTCGCCGCGGGCGGGGCGCTGGGCGATCGCCTGCTGCCCGACGGCTCGCTCCGGCATGGACCGCATCACGCCGATCCGCCGTGCCGTCATTTCCCGCAATGCGGCGGATGCGACCTGCAGCACTGCGACGATACCGCGCTCGCGCAATTCGTCACCGACCGCGTCGTCAACGCCGCCGAAGGGCAGGGCCTCGCCATGGGCGAGTTGCTGCCGACCCATCTCTCGCCGCCGCGCAGCAGGCGCCGTGCCACGCTGCACGCGCTGACCGGCGGCAAGCGTCCGCTGCTCGGCTTTCGCGAGGGCCGCTCGCACCGCATCGTCGATATGCGCGAATGCCATGTGCTCGCGCCCGAATTGTGGAGCCTGGTCGAACCGCTGCGTCGCCTGCTCGGCCTGTGGCAGGCGAAGCACGCGGTCGACATCACCCTCGCGCTGACCGACCAGGGTCCCGACTGTGCGGTCAAGGGCCTGGAAATCGACGGGCTCGCGCAGACTGAGGCGGTGCTCGACTTCGCGCGCGACAACACGCTGGCGCGGCTCTCGTTCGATCAGGGCTACGGCATGGAGGCGATGTGGGAGCCGGAGCCGGTTGCGGTGTCGTTCGGCGGCGTCCCGGTAGCGTATCCGGCAGGCGCCTTCCTGCAGGCGACCGCGGACGGAGAGCGCAGGCTGGTCCGCGACGCCGTCGACTGGCTCGGCGAGTGCCCTGCCGTCGCCGATCTGTTCGCGGGGCTCGGTGCGTTCGCGTTTGCGCTGGCCGACAGCAGTTCGGTCGTCTCGGTCGAGGCCGCGCGCGATGCCGTTCTCGCCTGCCGCCAGGCGGCGGCCCGGGCGCGGCTGCCGGTCGAGGCGCAGCATCGCGACCTGTTCCGCAACCCGCTGCGGCCCGACGAGCTGCCGCGGTTCGACGCCGTGCTGCTCGACCCGCCGCGCGCCGGTGCGAAGGATCAGGTGGCGCAGATCGCCGACAGCGGGGTGCCGCGGGTGGTTTATGTCAGCTGCAATCCGTCGAGCTGGGCGCGCGATGCCAAGCGGCTCGTCGAGGCGGGCTTCCGGCTCGAGAAGGTCCGCCCCGTAGGCCAGTTTCGATGGTCGACACATGCGGAACTGACCAGCCTGTTCGTGCGGTAATTTCCGTTTCAGCGAAGCTGAGGGCGACTCTAACCGCGCAGCGCTTCGAGCAGCCGTTCGTACAACCATTCGCGTGCATGCGGCTCGACATAGGCGTGGCTGGCGCCTTCGCAGCGTACGATGCGCTCGTCGTTGCGGTTCCAGCGGCTTTCGAACGCCTGCGCGGTGCGGTCCGCAATGGCGAGCAGGATCGCGACATGGCCGTCGAACCCGGCGATACCCTGCCGCATCTCCTGCGCCAGCGACGTCGGCGCGGCATTGGGTCTGGCCGCCTGCTTCAGGCCCCGGGCGAGCTTGCGCAGGTTCACGCCGCCGCGCAGCAACCGCATGATCTCGGATGGGCGCCGGAGCTTGTCGAGATAGCGCGCGCGGACCGCTTCGGGCGGGGGCGTATCGTCGGCGGCATCTTCGATCGTCCAGGGATTGGACAGCACCAGCGCGTCGCAGCCGCCGCCTTCGGCCAGCATCAGCGCGCTGGCGGCGTCGCAATTGCCGAAGCCGACGATGCGGTCGATGCCGGGCGCCATCGCGCGGAACGCCTCGATCGCAGCGGCGATATCCTTTTCCGACCTGCGGAATCCGCGGTTTTCGCCGTCGCTGTCGCCGATGCCGCGGCGGTCGAAGCGGAACACCGGGAAACCCGCCCTGGCGATCCGCGCCGCCAGCCGCGCCTGACCGGAAAAGGCCCCGGCACGGACCTCGTTACCGCCGCTTACCAGCAGCAGGCCGCTCGATCCGGGAGCGGTGTCGAGTGTGCCCGCCAGCGTCATGCCCTGGCAGCCGAAAGTGAGCGGCAGGCGGCTCATTGCGCGTTCATTCCGATGGCGACGATTGCCGCCAGCGCATCGGCCTGTTCGGGATCCTCGTCGGGTTCGGCGCGCAGCCACAGCGCACCTCCGCCGATATCGGCCTGCGTGATGTCGGCGAGGGGGGTATCGTTGGGAGGGGCGGCCTGTTCGATATCGGCGAACAGCGCAGATCCCAGGTTCCAGCCCGCCAGCTCGATCCCCTCCGCGCGGCCCCGCTCCTGTAGCGAGGCGGTGGTTTCCTCGCGTCCCGCTTCCTTCGCCGCTATCGTCCTTGCCCGGATCATGGCGCGCAACACCTGCCTGCCGCCGCTCGGGGCGTAACGCCAGCCGGGCAGTGTGCCGGGATCGAGCAGCGCCCCGGCGCGTACCGCCAGGATATGCGTGGCCTGGAAGTGATCGGCCGCGACCTTTGCGGCAGTTCGCCAGCTCGCGAGCGTCTGCGTCTCGAGCGGTTGCAGGCTTTCGTTGCAGCCGGGCAGGTCGGGAAGGAAGCTGTCGATCCCGCTCAGGTCGAGCCGGTGCATCACTTCTACCGTGGTCCGGCGCAGCTTGTTGGCTTCGTCGAACCACGCAGGGAGAACGAGCAACCGCTTGTCGCGACCGGTCTCGAAGGTCAGCGCGCATTCGTCGACCACCCCGCCGTCCGGCGCAGGGCAGGGCCAAGTGGTGAATGCACGATTGCTCAGCTTTCGACGACTTTCGCCTCGGCGAAGGCGAGCAGCCCGCCATAGGTCTCGAGCATTTCGCCGTCGACGTCGTCGTCCTCGATAATGATATCGAGCCGGTCTTCCATCTCGGTCAGCAGGCCCGCCACGGCCATCGAGTCGAGCTCGGGCAGGTGACCGAACAGGCCGGTATCGTTGTCGAAGTCCTCGACCCGCTCGCGGTCGAGCCCGAGTACATCGCACAGGATGGCGCGGAGCTGATCGTCGATCGCGGTGCGGCTCGGGGCAAGCCCGGCGGGTGCTTCGGCTTTCGGTGCGGCTTCGGCACTCATGCGCGGTGGTTCCCTGCGATTCTGCGGGTTTGCGACCCTGGAAACGGCGTCGCCGCCCTTAGCCGGGCACCTTTGCCGGTGCAAGGCGCGTAACCATTCGCCTGGCCAGCGAGGGCCATGCTCTCGGCTGGAGAGGGTCGAGGCAGTCGATCCGGAAACGCGGCCGGTCCTCCTCCATCCAGTCGCGCTTGTAGGGATCGTTGCCGGTGCCGAAATCGACCAGCGCGACCCGGTCGGTGTCGATCACGTGCTCGAACAGCGCGGCGCTGAGCGTGGTGCCGGCCGACAGCGACTTGAATTCCTCGCGATGGGCGAGCTTGTGGATGTAGGCGATGCCCGATTCCACCGTCCAGAACTGCGCGGCAACCGCCTGTCCGTCGGCGCGCGCGATGCCGAGCCGGATGCGTCCCGCTGCGCCCTCTTCCTCGGCGAAACGGCGCAGCAGGGCGGGATCGCCCTCCTCGGGTTTCCAGCTAGTGTGGTAGATGGCGGTGTAGTCGTCCCAGGCTTTGGCATCGAACCGGGTCAGGATCTCGACCTCGACCCGTTTCGCCTTGCGCTTCAATGTCGTGCGCATACGGCCCGGCCGTCCGGCCCAGTATTTGGCAAAGCTCCGTCCGCGTACAGGCAGGACGTGATTGTGATCGCACTGCTCGCCCGCAACCAGCCAGCCTGCCGAGCGGAAGGCGCGCGCGAGCCGCGTGGCGGAACCATCCTCGTCGGGGACCGGCCACAGCGTGACCCGGTGCGATTGCCGCTTCAGCGAGCGCGCGAGATCGGCCAGCAAATTTTCGCTCGACGCGCAATCTGTCACGAGCGGACGCCAAGTGAAGCTGTACCAGTTGCGCAGCGGTTCGATCCTTCCGTTCGCGCGGGTCAGCGCGAGCACCGCCATCGCGTCCTCGGCTTCGGCGGTAGCGATAAGCGGGGCAAGCCCGCTATCGGCGAGCAGCGCGAACCATTCCGCCCGGTCGAAGGGCGAGGCCGGAATCGTCCCTTGCAAGACGTTAACCCTGTCGTGATAGCTGGCCGTCACAAATGTCCTCGTTCCATCCGGAGCCGCAATGCCCGTTCCCGCCGATCCGACGCCGTTTCCGCTCGACCATCTCGCCCAATTCGGCGGAGATGACGACGCGGCGCTGGTGCTGCGTGGCGAAACGCTTAGCTACAAGGACTTAAGGGAGCGTTTGGGCCGTCTTAGCGCATGGTTAAGACATCGCGTGCCGCAACAGGGCGCGCGGGTGGCCAGTTGGGCGGCGAAGGGCGAGCTGACCTGCCTGTTGCCGCTGGCGGCGGCGCGTGCCGGCCTGGTGCATGTGCCGATCAACCCGCTGCTCAAGCGCGCGCAGGTCGCGCATATCCTCGCCGATAGCGGCGCGGTGCTGTTGATGGGCACCAAAAGCAGGCTGGCGACGCTGGAGGAGGGCGATCTGCCCGTCGGCTGCACGGTGCTTGAAGAAGGCGAGACACGGGAAGCCGCTTATGCACAAGAGGAAAGCCTGCCGCCATCCAATGCCGATCCCGGCGCCTTGGCGGCGATCCTCTACACCAGCGGCTCGACCGGGCGGCCCAAGGGGGTGATGCTGAGCCATGCGAACCTGTGGCTCGGCGCGGTCAGCGTGGCGCACTATCTCGGCATGGAGAGCGACGACGTCACGCTGGCAGTGCTGCCGCTGTCGTTCGACTATGGGCAGAACCAGCTCCTGAGCACCTGGCGTGCGGGCGGTTGCGTGGTGCCTCTCGATTACCTCTTTCCTCGCGACGTCGCGAAGGCATGCGCGAAGCATGGCATCACGAACCTGGCTGCGGTACCGCCGCTATGGGTGCAGCTGACCGAGCTCGAATGGCCGGAAGGGGCCTCCGCGCCGCTTCGCCGGCTGACGAACAGCGGAGGGGCGCTGACGGTGGACCTGGTGCAAGATTTGCGCGGCATCTTCCCGCAGGCTCGGCTGTTCCCGATGTACGGACTGACCGAGGCGTTTCGCTCGACCTATCTCGATCCCGATCTCGTCGACAGCCACCCGACCTCGATAGGCACCGCGATCCCCTTTGCCGAAATCCTCGTGATCGACGACGACGGCGAGGTTGCAGAACCAGGCGAGGAAGGCGAACTGGTCCATTGCGGCCCGCTCGTCGCGCAGGGCTATTGGCAGGATGCAGAGCGGACCGCAGAGCGTTTCAGGAATGCCCCGCAAGCTTCTGAATATGGGGGGCTTTCCGTATGGTCCGGCGACCGGGTTAAGCGTGATGCGGAGGGCTTGCTTTATTTCGTCGGACGGCGCGACGCCATGATCAAGAGCGCGGGCAACCGGATCAGTCCGCAGGAGATCGAGGACGCGGCGATTGCCACCGGACTGGTGGCCGAGGCGGTCGCGCTCGGCGTGGCCGATGAGCGGCTCGGCCACGCGGTCCACCTCGTCGCCCGCGCTGCGCCGGATGCCGAAGACCCGCAAACCATGCTACCCAAGGCGCTGATGAGGGACCTCCCCAATTTCATGCAGCCGCAGGCGATCCATTGGCGCGAAACGATGCCGGTCAACCCGAACGGCAAGCTCGACCGGACCACCTTGGCGAAGGAGTACGGCGCATGAAGCCGCTCGGACCGATCCCGCCCGGATTCGACACCATCGACGGCGAACTCGCCATCGGCGGCAAGACTGCGAGTGTGCTGGCGGAAGAAGCCGGCGATACGCCGCTGTTCGTCTATTCGCGCACGCTGCTCGATGCGCGGATTGCGGAGCTTCGCGCGGCGATGCCCGAGCGGCTCTCGATCCACTACGCCGTCAAGGCCAATCCCTATCCGCCGGTGCTGGCGCATATGGCCGGGCTGGTCGACGGCTTCGATATCGCCTCGGGCGGCGAGCTGGCGATCGTCCAGGCTGCGGGGATCGACCCAGCGGAGGTCAGCTTCGCCGGGCCCGGCAAGCGCGACCGCGAGCTCGAGGCGGCGATCGCTGCCGGCGTCACGCTGAATTGCGAATCCGAGGGCGAGGCCCGGCGCGCGCTGGCTATCGGCGAGAAGCTCGGCGCCACGCCGCGCATGGCAATCCGCGTCAACCCGTCCTTCGAACTGCGCGGTTCGGGGATGAAGATGGGCGGCGGCGCGAAGCAGTTCGGCGTCGACCAGGACCTCGCTGCGGCACTGGCGCGCGAAATCATCCCCACGGGGGCCGAATGGCGCGGGTGGCATATCTTCTCGGGCAGCCAGGCGCTCGATGCCGAGGCGATCGTCGAGACGCAGGCCAATGTCCTCGCGCTGGCCGCACAGCTTGCCGACGAGGTCGGCGAACCGCTGCCCAAGCTCAATATGGGCGGCGGGTTCGGCATCCCCTATTTCAACGGCGACACGCCGCTCGCTATCGACCGGGTCGGTGCGGCGCTGGCGGAGCGTTTCGCCGATCTCCCGGAAACGCTCGCCGAGACGCGATTCTGCATCGAGCTGGGCCGCTACCTCGTCGGCGAGGCGGGGGTCTACCTGACCCGGATCGTCGACCGGAAGGAAAGCCATGGGCAGACCTTCCTCGTCACCGACGGCGGGTTGCATCACCAACTCGCCGCCTCGGGCAATTTCGGCACCGTGGTGCGGCGCAACTACCCGCTGGCGATCGCGACCCGCTTCGCAGCCGAGCCCGACGAGGAAGCCAATGTCGTCGGCTGCCTGTGCACCCCGCTCGACAGGCTTGCCGACCAGGCGCACCTGCCGCGCGCCGAAGTGGGCGATCTCGTCGCGGTGTTCTGCGCCGGGGCATACGGCGCGACCGCATCGCCGATGGAATTCCTCGGTCAGGGCGCGGCGCAGCAGGTGCTCGTTTAACCTTTCGAAACGCGCTGTTCCGTTTCGGGACGACACCCCAGAATCGCCAGTAAAGCTAACGGTATATTCACCCTTTTCGGCGAGGAAACACGCCTGATCCGCGGGTGCGGAAGGCGAGGTCGCTCCTCCCTTGCGCTCACTGCCCGCAACCAAGGCAAGGATGCGCATCGATGCCGAACTACCGACTGCCCAAACTTCTCGCCGCGAGTGCCATGAGCGCGCTCGCCCTGTCCGGCTGCGCGTCGGGCGGTGGCGCGGAACTGCCGCCGGCCACCGTCGTGCCGTTGCAGGAAGGGCCGAGCGAGGAATACGTCATCGGCCCCAGCGACGAGCTCACCATCCATGTCTGGCGCAACCCGGAACTGGGCGCGGAGAAGATCCAGGTCCGCCCCGACGGCCGCATCACCACGCCGCTCGTCACCGACATGCCCGCGGTCGGGAAGACCCCGGCAATGCTGGCGGAGGATATCCGCCTGCAGCTGTCGCAATATATCGAGGAGCCGCTGGTCTCGGTGATCGTGACCCGCTCGGAGGGCACGTTCAGCCAGCAGGTCCGCATCGTCGGTGCGACCGCGCAGCCGGCTTCGATCCCCTACCGCGCAAACATGACCGTACTCGACGCGATGATCGCAGTCGGCGGGCTGAGCGAATTCGCCGCCGGCAACCGCGCCAAACTGTTGCGTTTCGACCGGCAGATCGGCCGCCAGCGTGAATACGCGCTGCGCCTGTCCGATCTCCTCCGCAAGGGCGACAGCCGCGCGAACGTGATGCTGATGCCCGGCGACGTGATCATCATCCCCGAAAGCATGTTCTGAGGATCGGCGCCGCGACATGAACGAAGTCTTCGACGAATTCCGGTCCGCACTCCATTCGGTCTGGCACCGGCGCTGGCTCGCCCTCGCGGTGGCGTGGGGCGTGTGCGTGCTCGGCTGGTTGGTGGTCGCGATGATCCCCAATTCCTACGAGTCCAAATCGCGCATTTTCGTCCAGCGCGACGACGTGCTGACCCAGCAGATCGACATCGCCAATGGCGGCGAGAAGGAAATCCAGCGGCTGCGCAAGACGCTGGTCAGTGCGGTCAACCTCGAGAAGGTCATCCGCTCGACCAAGCTCGGCGAGGGCGTGCAGAGCCAGCGCGACATGGAAGGTGCTGTCGGCGCGCTGACGCAGAAGGTCACCGTCAAGAGCGAGGAAGACAATCTGTTCGAACTCACCGCGACGGTGGGCCAGGGCAGCCTGTCCGACGCCGAAAACGCACGGCTGTCTCAGGAAGTCGTGCAGAAGCTGATCGACATCTTCCGCGAGGAGAACACCGCGGGCAATCGTGGGGAAATCGCCGAGACGCTGGTGTTCCTCGACCGGCAGCTCGAAGAGCGCAAGCAGGAACTCGAAGCGGCCGAGCAGCGCCGTCTCGCCTTCGAGGCCGAGCATCCCGAACTGATCGGCGGCAGCGACGCGCTCAATGCGCGGCTGACCGCGATGCGCACCGAATTGCGCGGTGTCGATGCCGACATGGCCGCAGCGCAGAGCGCACTCGCTGCGATCAACGGCCAGATCGCGGGCACGCCCGCAACGATCGCCACTGCGGGCGGCGGCAGCGCGCAGGGGGCGCTGATGCAGGCGCGCTCGCAGCTTGCCGGAATGCAGGCACGCGGCCTTACCGACAGCCATCCCGACGTGGTTGCGACCAAGCGCCAGATTGCGCTGCTCGAACCGCAGGCGGCGCGCGAAGGCGCGGGCGGGGGCGGCGGAACGCCCAACCCGGCCTACACCTCGCTGATCTCCATTCGCGCCGAGCGGCAGGCCAACGTGCAGGCGTTGACCGCGCGCAAGGCTGCGCTCCAGTCCGACCTCGCGGCGATGATGGCGAACCAGGCCGACGAACCGGCGGTCGCCGCCGAAGCCAACCGGATCAGCCGCGACTACAAGGTGCTCAAGGACAAATACGACGAACTCCTGCAGGACCGCGAAGAGATGCGGTTGCGCGGCCAGGTCGAGAACGAGCGCTCGTCGTTCCGTTTCGAAGTCATCGATCCGCCGACGGTGCCGCGCGCACCCGCTGCGCCCAACCGTCCGCTGCTGCTGATCGGCGTGCTGTTCGCCGGTCTCGCTGCCGGGGCCGGCGCCGCCTACGCAATGAGCCAGCTGCGCTCGACCTTCGCCACCACCGGCAAGCTCGAACGCGCGATGGACCTGCCGGTGCTGGGTTCGATTTCGCAAAGCCTGAGCGAAGCCGGGCGAGCCCTGCGGCGCAAGCGGCAACGCCAGTTCGTCGGAGCGGCGGCGGGGCTGGGGGGGCTGTGCGTCGTCCTGCTCGCGACCGAATTCGTCCAACGCGGGATGGGGGCCTGACATGACCGAGCACAGCAAGATCCCGCTCCCCGGCGACGAGCCCGAAAAGTCCGAGAACAGCGAAAGTTCGCTGCTCGAGCGCGCCAGCAGCGCGTTCGGGCTCGGCGGTTTCAAACCCGCTCCGATGCCGGGCCGGTTCGAAGATCGCCCGATGAAACGGGCGAAGGTGCGCGAGAAGGAGGCACCGCCAGTGCCCCGGTCCGAACCGAGCGAGAAGAGCGAAGCGCAGCTTCCTTCACGCATCGGGGAAGAGGCCCCCGAAAAGGAGACGCTTCCGGTTCCCGCAGCTCCGTCGGAAGTGACGGTGCAGCAGGGCTTCGAACCCGTCGCCTTTCACGGCGAGAAGCACCCGATCGATCGCAAGGGACTGCGCGAGCACGGCTTCATCGTGCCCGACAGCCCGGTTTCGGCGCTGCTGGAGGAATTCCGCATCGTGAAGCGGCAGATCATCGCCGCGGCGCGCGAGCGCGGCACCGCCGCCTCGCGCCGCGTGCTGGTCTGTTCGCCGCATCCGGGGGAGGGCAAGACGTTCTGTTCGGTCAACCTCGCGCTGGCGATGGCGAACGAGCGCGACAGCGAGATCCTGCTGGTCGACGCCGATTTCGCCAAGCCGTCGATCCTGTCGACGCTCGGCCTGCCCAAGGGGCCGGGCTTCATGGACTGTCTCGCCGACCCAGAATTGCGGCCCGAGGAGCAGGTGATCGGCACCGATGTGCCCGGCCTGTGGGTGATGCCCGCAGGCAATCTGAGCAATTCGGACAGCGAATATCTCGCTTCCAAGCGCACCGCCGAGGTGCTCGACCGGCTGACCATGGGCGCGCCCAACCGGATGGTGATCTTCGATACCCCGCCCGCGCTCGCCGCCTCGCCCGCCGCCGAACTCGCCAAGCATGTCGGCCAGGCGATGCTCGTCGCCCGCGCAGACAGCACCGGGCAGAGCGCGCTCGAGGACGCCTACCAGCTGCTCTCGGCCTGCCCCGACATCAAGCTGCTGCTCAACGCCACCAATTTCAGCCCGAGCGGTCGCGCGTTCGGCTCCTATTACGGATATGGGGAGTAAACCCATGAAACGCATGACTTTCTCTAGCCTGGGTGCGCTCGCCGCCGTGGCGGTCGTGGCCCCCGTGCATGCACAGGATGGCGAAGCCGTCGGCGAGGCGCTCGCCGAGCAGGATTCGCGCCGCGACGGCGGTGGCCGGATCGGCCGGATCAGCCCCTATATCGAAGCCTCGCAGGTCGTCACCGCGGAGCTTTCGCCCGGCAACGACGTGGTGACCTACACGCAGGTCGCGGCGGGCGTGGACGCTACGGTGCAGGGCCGCAACACGGGCGCCTCGGTCTCGATCCGATACGAGTACAATATCGGCTACGGCGATGCGTCGGATTCGAACACGCTGAGCGGCGTCGCGCGCGGCTATGCGTCGATCGTACCGCAGGTGCTGACCGTCGAAGGGGGCGCGATGGCCGCGCGTACGCGGGTCGACGGCAATGGCGGCTCGACGCTCAACCCGCTGATCGACGAGGATTCGGACAGCCGCATCTACTCGGTCTATGCCGGTCCGACGCTGCATACGCGCGCCGGCGATGCCGAGATCAATGCCAATTATCGCATCGGCTACACCAGGGTCGATGCGCCCGATGCGGTCCAGACCGCACCCGGCGCCGATCCTATCGACGTGTTCGACGAAAGTGTCGTCCAGAGCGCGGGCGTGCATATCGGCACCAGCCCGGGCCGGCCGCTGCCGGTCGGGCTCGGCGTCGGTGCCGGCTGGGTGCAGGAGGATATCTCCAATCTCGACCAGCGTGTGCGCGACATGCACGTTCGCGGCGATGTCAGCGTGCCGGTCACGCAATCGCTCGCCGTCGTGGGCGGAGTCGGCTACGAGGATGTCGAGGTCTCTGCGCGCGATGCCGTGCGCGATGCCGACGGCAATCCGGTGATCGGCGATGACGGTCGCCTCGTCACCGATACCAGCCAGCCGCGCCAGATCGCCTACGAGGCCGATGGGCTGATCTGGGATGTCGGCGTCATGTGGCGCCCGAGCAGCCGCACCGCGCTCGAGGCGCATGTCGGGCGGCGCTACGATTCGACCAGCTATTACGGCACATTCTCCTATGCGCCGAACCGCCGCAGCAGCCTGAACGTTTCGGTCTACGATTCGGTCTCGGGCTTCGGCAACCTGCTGACCACCGCGCTCGCCAACCTGCCGACCGAATTCAACGCCACGCGCAACGCGCTGACCGGCGACTTCACCGGCTGCGTCGACGGCGCCGAGGGCGACAACTGCCTCGCCGGCACGCTCGCCTCGGTGCGCAGCTCGGTGTTCCGCTCTCGCGGAGTGGCGGCGAACTACGGCGTCAATCTCGGGCGGCTGAGCACCGGCATCGGCGCCGGCTACGACCGCCGCAAGTTCATCGCTGCGCCGGGCACGATCCTCGCCGATGCCAACGGCGTGGTCGACGAGAGCTACTACGTGAGCGCTTATCTGAGCGGCGAGCTGGGGCGCAATGCCGGCTTCACCACCAACGCCTACGCCAACTGGATAAACAGCGGCTTCGCCAACAGCGGCGATGTGTTCGCGCTGGGCGGCTCGGCGGCTTACAGCCAGTCGCTGTTCGACGGCCTGTCGGCACGCGCGGCGGTGGCGCTCGACCATCTCGACAGCGAAATTTCGGACGAAGACCTGACCGCGGCCTCGGCGCTGCTCGGCCTTCGCTACGACTTCTGAGGGGAACGCGAATGTTCGACGATTTCTACGGCCTGACCGCGCGGCCCTTCCAGCTTACGCCCGATCCGAATTTCTATTTCGAGAGCGGGACGCACCGCAAGGCGCTGTCCTATCTCGGCTACGGTCTGGCGCAGTCGGAGGGCTTCATCGTCATCACCGGCGAGGTCGGGGCGGGCAAGTCGACGCTGGTCGCGCACCTGATGCGCAAGATCGACCGCGAGGCGATCACCGTCGGGCAGATCGTCACCAGCAATCTCGACGGCGACGAGCTGATCCATCTCGCGGCGCAGAGCTTCGGGCTGGAAATAGAGGGCCACGACAAGGCCAGCGCGCTCGGCGAGATCGAGAATTTCCTCCACGAGGAAGCGCGCGAGGGGCGCCGCTGCCTGTTGGTGGTGGACGAATCGCAGAACCTCTCGGTCGAAGCGCTCGAAGAACTGCGCATGCTGTCGAACTTCCAGCTCGGCTCGCACCCGCTGCTGCAATTGCTGCTGCTCGGCCAGCCCGAATTCAAGAAAGTGCTCGCCGAGCACGAAGCGCTCGAACAGCTGCGCCAGCGGGTGATTGCAGCGCACCATCTCGACCCGATGGAGCCGGGCGAGATCGAGCCGTACATCAAGCACCGTCTGTCCTGCGTCGGGTGGGACGGCAATCCCGAATTCGACCAGCGCGTTTTCGCCGAGATGTACCAGGCGACCGGCGGCATCCCGCGCCGCATCAACCAGGTCGCGACGCGGCTGCTGCTGCTCGGCGCGGTCGAGCAGCGCACGCGGATCGACCATGCGATGCTGAGCGCGGTGCTCAACGAAATGCGCGGCGACAACACCTTCCCCTCGGCCGCGCCGAAGCCGATGCCGAAGATCGAGCCGGCCCCTGCGCCGGGTCCGGTCAAGCACGCCGTGCCTCCGCAACCGGCGTCGCCGGACGCTGCGCCCCAGCCGAGCATGGAGCTATCGACGGCCGATCGCGACATCCAGCTCGAGGAACTCCAGCAGGCGGTACTCGAACTGTCCGACCGGATCCTCGCCAATGGCGGCGAGCTTCCGGAAGACCTTGCCGAACGGATCGCGGCGCTCGAACATCGGCTCGAAGAGCAGGAGCGCACCGTGCGCCACGTGCTGACCATGCTGATCGAGTGGTTCGAAAGCGGGCAGGCTCCGCGCGCTGCGGCCTGAAGGCCCGCGGCATGGACGCTTCTCCCATCATCAACGGCCTGTCGGTCGATGTCGAGGACTGGTTCCAGGTCGGCGCGTTCGAGAACGTGATCGAGCGCGGCGATTGGGACGGGCTTGCTACCCGCGTCGAGGACAACGTGCTGCGCATCCTCGACCTGTTCGCCGAGGCCGAGATCAAGGCGACCTTCTTCACGCTCGGCTGGGTGGCGCGGCGCAATGCGCAGCTGATGCGCCGGATCGCCGATGCCGGGCACGAGATCGCCAGCCACGGCTACGACCATGCTCGGGTGTTCACCTTCGACCGCAAGAGCTTCGCGCAGGATATCCGCAAGGCACGCGAGATCATCGAGGATGCGGCGGGGGTGCAGGTCAGCGGCTATCGCGCCCCGAGCTTCTCGATCGACCAGCGCACCCCGTGGGCCTATATGGAACTGGCCGAGCAGGGCTATGCCTATTCCTCGAGCGTCGCGCCGGTGGCGCACGATCACTACGGCTGGCGCGAGGCGCCGCGCTTCGCGTTCAAGCCGCTCGCTTGGTCGGAGCTGGTCGAGATTCCCGTCACCACCGCTATCTTGGGCGGCAAGCGTGTCGCAGCGGGGGGAGGAGGGTTCTTCCGCGTGCTGCCCTATGCCTTCTCGCGCTGGGCGATCCGGCAGGTCAACCGGCGCGAACGGCGCCCGGCGGTGTTCTATTTCCATCCGTGGGAAATCGACCCGAACCAGCCGCGCGTCGGCAACGCCCCACTCAAGTCGCGTCTGCGGCACTACACCAACCTCTCGGGCATGGCGGACAAGCTCGGCGAGCTGGTGCACGAATTCGAATGGGGCCGGATGGACCTGCTTGCGCACCGCGAGGCCGCGCGTGCCGAGGAGCTCGCGGCATGAACGCGCCTTTCGCCCTGTGTAGCGAGCGGGTGAGCCTCGCCGATCTGCGCGATCCGGGCGAGGTCGCGCGGATCGAGGGTTTCGTCGCGGAACTGCGGGGCACCCCGTTCCACCGCCCGGCCTGGCTGTGCGCGGTCGAGCGCGGCACCGGTCAGCGCGCTACCGGGCTGGTCGCCGAGAAGGGGGGGGCGCTGACGGGATGGCTCCCGCTGAGCGAAGTGCATTCGCCGATTTTCGGCCGAGCGCTGGTATCGAGTGGCTTTGCGGTTGGCGGAGGTCCACTGGCCGCGAACGACCGCGTTGCGCACCGGTTGTGCCGTTCGGCCCAGGAACTGGCTGCGCGCCTGTCCTGCCCGACCGTCGAACTGCGGGGCGGCGCATGTCCCGACGACTGGGAGGCGGTGGAAGACAAGCATTGCGGCTTCGTCGCACCGCTGGCCGGGGACGACGAAGCGCAATTGCTCGCCGTTCCGCGCAAGCAACGCGCCGAAATCCGCAAGAGCCTCAGGAACGACCTCGAAATCGCGATCGGCGTCTCCGAGACCGATCGCACGGCGCATTACGCCATCTACTCCGAAAGCGTCCGCAATCTCGGCACGCCGGTGTTCCCGCGCAGCTTGTTCGATGCGGTGCTCGATGCATTCGAAGGTCGAGCCGACATCCTGACGGTGCGGCACGCGGGACGGCCCGTGGCCAGCGTGCTGTCGCTCTATCACGGCGATACCGTGATGCCCTATTGGGGTGGCGGCATCTTCGCCGCGCGCAATTTGCGCGCCAACGAGCGGATGTATTTCGAGCTGATGCTTCATGCCCGCCGTCGCGGCTGCGAGCTGTTCGATTTCGGCCGCTCCAAGACCGGTAGCGGGCCGTGGCACTACAAGAAGAACTGGGGCTTCGAACCCGAACCACTGACCTACGCCAGCTGGACCAGGGACGGCGAACGCGCGCGCAATGTGGACCCCGCCAGCGAAGCCTATTCGGCGCGGATCCAGCTGTGGAAGAAGCTGCCGCTCGGTCTCGCCAACCGCTTGGGGCCGCCGATCGCGCGCGGGCTCGCCTGATGGGCGAGATCTTGTTCCTCGCGCACCGCGTGCCGTTTCCACCCAATCGCGGCGACAAGATCCGCTCGCATCACCTGCTCAAGGCGATCGCGTCACTGGGCCGGGTGCATGTCGGCTGCTTCGGGGAGACGGCGGAAGACATGGCGGCAGAGGCCGAACTGACGGCAATCGCTGCGACGCACTGCCTCGTGAAGCGTCCCAAGCCGCTGGCTGTGGCGGGGATCGAGGCGCTGGCAAGCGGCAAGCCAGTGAGTCTGACCGCTTTCGATGCGCCGCTTATGCGCGACTGGGTCGAGCGTAGCCTCGCGACCCGCCCCATCGACACGATCTTCGTCTTTTCGGGTCAGATGGGGCAATACGTTCCGCACGATTTCCCCGGTCGCGTGGTGATCGACCTGTGCGACGTCGATTCGGCCAAGTTCGGAGACTACGCTCGCCGCCACCGCTGGCCGCGTTCCGCGCTCGACCAACGCGAGGAACGGTTGCTCGCGCGCGAGGAAGAGCGGCTTGCCCACCTCGCCGATACTACTCTGCTGGTGACCGAGGCGGAGGCCGCGCTGCTGCGCTCGCGCCTGTGCGATCCGGCGAATGCGGATATCGCGCCGCTGCGCAACGGGATCGACACTGCCGTGTTCGATCCGGCCACGGTTGAGCCTCACCCCGAGCTTGCGCGCGACGCTGCGCCGCAACTCGTCTTCACCGGACAGATGGATTACCCGCCCAATGTCGAGGCGGTCGAGCGCGCGGCATACCACTTGCTGCCGCGTGTTCGCGCGCGCCATCCGGAGGCGCGGTTCCATGTCGTCGGCCGCGCGCCGGCCGAACGCGTACTGCGGCTCGACCGGCAGGCGGGGGTTCGCGTGTGGGGCGAAGTGCCCGACGTACGGCCTTTTCTCGCCGCGGCCGATTGCGTGCTCGCCCCGCTGGCGATCGCGCGCGGGGTGCAGAACAAGGTGCTCGAAGCGATGGCGATGGCCCGGCCGGTGGTACTGAGCGCCGAAGCGGCGACCGGCATCGATGCCTGCGATGGCGAGGACTTCGCTATCGGTCGCAGCGACGACGAACTGGTCGAACAGCTGCTCGCTCTCCTCGACGACGGCCCGCGGGCATTGGCGCTGGGCGCTGCGGCACGCCGCTATGTCGTCGCAGAGCAGGGCTGGGAGGCCATGCTCGCTCCCCTGGTGCGCTTGCTTGGTCGCGCGAAAGCCGGGGAGAGCCGCGATGCAGCCTGATGCGATCCGACCCGATTGGCGGTCCGCGGGCCTGATCGAGCGGCTCCCGGAGCAGTGGCGCCTGCCGCTCGCCCGGCTGAGCCTGGCTTGGCTCGCGATTTTCGCGCTCACCCTGCGCGACTGGGCGGCGATGGCGGACCAGTGGTGGAACGTCTCGACCTACAATCACATCCTCTTCGTGCCGTTTATCGTCGGCTGGCTGGTGTGGGTCAGGCGGCACGAACTGGCGAAACTCGCACCGTCCGGGTGGTGGCCCGGCCTGCTGTTGCTCGCGGCGGCGTTGCTGCTGTGGCTGCTCGGCACGCTGTCCGGGGTCAACACTGCCAGCCAGCTCGGCACCGTTGTTGCGCTCCAGGCTGCGGTTCTGACGCTGCTGGGCGTTCGCATCGCAGCGGCGCTGGCATTCCCGCTCGCCTATGGCCTCTTCCTCGTGCCCTTCGGCGACGAGTTGGTGCCCGCGCTGCAGATGATCACCGCCGAACTGGCGATCGGGCTGACGCATTGGAGCGGCATACCTGCGACGGTCGACGGGGTGTTCATCGATACCCCGGTCGGGTTGTTCGAGGTGGCCGAAGCCTGCTCGGGCGTGAAGTTCCTGATCGCAATGACGGCGCTCGGTGTGCTGGTCGCGCATAGCTGCTTCGCGAGCTGGAAGCGCCGCGTGCTGTTCATGACGGTTGCGCTGCTGGTGCCGATCCTCGCCAATGGCGTTCGCGCCTGGGGTACGATCTATATCGCGCAATCGCAGGGTATCGAATTCGCGCAAGGGTTCGATCACGTGTTTTACGGATGGGTCTTTTTCGGACTGGTGATCGTCGCCGTGCTCGGCGTGTCGTGGCGCTGGTTCGATCGCGACCCCGAGGAGGTGCCGGTTTCGGCCGGGGCGATCGAAGCCTCGCCTTTGCTTGACCGGCTGTCAGCGTGGTCGACAGGATCCAATGCCGCGCTGATGGCGGTCGCGGGGCTGGTGCTGGCGTTCGGACTGTGGAGCGCGGCGGCGCATCGCATCGAAGCCGATATCGCCGACCGGCTCACGGTCCCCGCCGTCGAGGGTTGGGGCCAGGTGACTTCGCCGATGGACATCGTATGGGAGCCGCGCGCGCACGGGGCCGACCGGCGCATGGCGGTCCGCTTCGCCGATGCCGACGGACGAACAGTGGACGTGTTCCTGGCGCTCTACGCAATCCAGGATCAGTCGCGCGATGCGACCGCAGTCAATGAAGGCGCCCTGCCGCCCGATACTGCCTGGCGCTGGCTCGCGCCGGGTACGCATGTGGATGGCGCCCGGGCCGACTACCTGTTCGCCCATGGCGAGGTGAAGCGTCTCGCGCAGACGTCCTACCGCACCGGATCGCTGACCACCGCGAGCGCGTCGCGGCTCAAGCTTGCCGTCATGCGCGATCGAGCGCTGCTGTTGCCAGAACCCACGATGATGCTGATCGTCTCCGCCGAGGGTGACGACGATCGCGAACTGGCCCGGCGTCTCGACGATTTCGCCCGCGCGATGGGCGATCGCGGGCTGTGGATGGACCGCGCCGCGGGGCTTCGTTAGGGGCTCTCCCATGTGCGGGATTGCGGGGATCTTCCATTGCGGCACGGTCAAGCCGGTCGATCCCGTGCGGGTCGAACGAATGTGCGACGCGTTGGCGCACCGCGGGCCGGACGGGGCGGGGGTATGGACCGCGCCCGGTGTCGGGCTCGGCCATCGCCGCCTGTCGATCATCGATGTCGCTGGTTCGCCGCAACCGATGCACTCGGCCGACGGGCGCGCGGTGCTCGTTTTCAACGGCGAAATCTACAATTTCAGGGAATTGCGGCGCGAACTCGAGAGCGTCGGCGCGCAATTCCGCACCGACGGCGACAGCGAAGTCATCCTCGCGGCGTGGCAGCGCTGGGGTGTGGATTGCCTCGAGCGCCTGCACGGCATGTTCGCCTTCGCGATCTACGACCTCGACCGGCGCGAGCTGTTTCTGGCGCGCGACCGGCTCGGGGTGAAACCGCTGTTCATGGCAGAGCTGAGCGATGGCAGCCTCGCCTTCGCGTCCGAGCTGAAAGGCCTGCTGGTCCACCCCCTGTTGCGGCGCGAGGCCGATCCGCTCGCGCTGGAGGACTACCTCGCCTGGGGTTACGTGCCCGATCATCGCAGTTTCCTGAAGGGCGTCGAAAAACTGCCCGCGGGCCATTTCCGCCTGCTGAAGCACGATCGTGCGCCCGAGCCGCCGCGGCAATGGTGGGATGTCAGCTTTGCGGAGAGGCACAAGGGTTCCGCTGGTGACCTGTCGGCGCAATTGCTCCACCGTCTGCGCGAGGCGGTTTCATCGCGCATGGTGTCGGACGTCCCGCTCGGGGCGTTCCTGTCGGGCGGGGTCGACAGTTCGAGCGTGGTTGCGTTGATGAGCGAGGCGAGCGCCGAACCGGTCAGGACCTGTTCGATCGGCTTCGACGTCGAAGCGCTCGACGAGACCGGCTATGCGCAGCAGGTCGCCGAGCGTTTTGCCACCGAGCATCGCAGCCGCACCGTCGATCCCGACGATTTCGGTATGGTCGACCGGCTCGCTGCAATGTTCGACGAGCCCTTCGCCGACGCCTCGGCGCTGCCGACCTGGCGTGTGTGCGAATTGGCGCGCGAGACGGTGACCGTGGCGCTGTCGGGCGACGGCGCGGACGAGGCGATGGCCGGGTACCGGCGGCAGGTATTCCACCATCGCGAGGAACAGGCACGCGCGATACTGCCCGCGTCGATCCGCGGCCCACTGTTCGGCACGCTCGGCCGGATGTGGCCGAAGGCGGATTGGGCGCCGCGCCCGCTGCGTGCGAAATCGACGTTGCAGGCGCTCGCCGAAGATGGTGCAATGGGATATGCACGTGCATTGTCGGTGGTCGATATGCCGGGCCGCGAGCAGCTTTACTCCGAGGAGTTCCTGCGCACGCTCGACGGTTATCGCGCCGAGCAACCGCTGGTGGAACTCATGCGAAACGCACCGGCGCGTTCCGGCCTCGACCGCGCGCAATATGCCGATCTCAAATTCTGGCTGCCCGGCGACATCCTGAGCAAGGTCGACCGCACCAGCATGGATGTGAGCCTCGAGGCGCGCGAGCCGTTGCTCGATCACCGGCTGGTCGAATTCGCCGCGATGCTGCCGCATCGGATGCGAATTCGAAAGGCGCAGGGCAAATGGCTGCTCAAACGCACGATGGAACGGTACCTGCCCGAAAACGTGCTTTACCGGCCCAAGCAGGGCTTCGTCACGCCCCTCGCGCAATGGTTCCGTGGTCCGCTGGCGAGGGAGGCGCGTGCGATCGCCTCGAGCGCCGGACTGGTGCAGACGGGATGGTTCGACGCCGCCCGCCTCGCAAAAATTGCCGAGGCGCATATTTCCGGCCGCAGCGATTACGGCCGTTTATTGTGGCAACTACTTATGCTCGACAGGTCACTCAAAAGACTCGCGATTTCTCCCTGATTGCAGGCCTGGCATTCCACAGGAATTTTCCAGATAGGTTCAATTTCGGACATACCCCGATACGGCGGTGGAAATTTATTGTTTGCCAAGCGACTCCGGTGTGGCTTAGATTCCAATCAATTGGTGCTGTCGATCGCAACAGTTAGCCGAGCAAAGAGGTCGCGATGGATCGTTTGGGTACCGGACTGGCAAGGGAAAGCGGCGACATGGAGCGCGCCGACCATCCCGTGATGCCGCTGGGGGATGAGGACGAACACCTCGTATCCGAAAGCAAGCTGCATGCATCGGTGCCGGACGAACTCCTCGCACTGCGCGAGCTCGACGTACTTTACGATGGCGAGCAGCAGGTATTGTGGACCTTCATGCGGCCCGAGGGACGGCCGAGCTTCACCCCTTCGATGCTGGCCGATTTCGAAGCGTGGCAGCGGTTGATCGAAGCCAATTTCGGCCCCGACGGCGTACCGTTGCGCTATCTCGTGCTTGGCAGCCGGGCTCCTGGCGTGTTCTGCTTCGGCGGCGACCTCAAGCTGTTCAAGGGCCTCATCGAGCGCCGCGACCGCCAAGGGCTGGTTCGCTACGGCCATCGCTGCTGCGAAATCCTGCACCGCAACATCAACACGCTCGATATCCCGATGCTGACAGTGGGCCTGGTCGAGGGCGCTGCGCTGGGCGGTGGGTTCGAGGCACTGCTGTCGTTCGACTACATCATCGCAGAGCGCGGGGCGACCTTCGGCCTGCCCGAGATCATGTTTGGCCTGTTTCCCGGCATGGGCGCGCATGCGCTGCTGAGCCGCAAGCTCGGCAGTGCGATGGCCGACCGGCTGATCGTCTCGAACGAGACCTACACCGCCGAACAGATGTACGACATGGGGATCGTCCACCAGCTCGCCGAGAACGGCGAGGGGCTGGAAACCTGCCGCGAATTCATCCGCAAGTCCGAGCGGCGCCATGCGGGCCTGGTGCACGCGCGCAAGGCGATGAAGGTGTCGTGGAACCTCGAACTCGAGGAGCTTAACCGGATCACCGAATTGTGGGCCGAGGCCGCGCTGCAATTGCGCGAGCAGGACCTCAAGGTGATGAGCCGTCTGGTCGCCGCGCAGGGCAGGCTTGCCAAGGCCGCCTAAGCCTCCTCGCCGTGGCCGAGCGCCATGTATTCCGCACTCTGCATTTCCATCAGCCGGCTGACCGTGCGTTCGAATTCGAATGCGCCGTCGCCCGTTTCGTAGAGCTCCTGTGGCGGCGCTTCGGCCGTGACGAACAGCTTCACCCGGTATTCGTAGAGGGCGTCGATCAGCGTCACGAAGCGCGCGGCCTCGTTGCGCATGTCCGGACCTATCCGCGGAATACCGACAACGATCACCGTATGATAGGTGCGCGCGATGGCGAGGTAGTCGGGCGCGCCGCGCGCTTCGCCGCATAGCCGCTTGAAGCTGAACACGGCGACGCCCTTGAGCGATTTGGGCACGTGGATGGTGCGTTTGCCGCCCACGTCGAGTTCCGCCGCCGGCACATGCGCGGCGTCCTCCGGCTTGTAGTCGGTCAGGCGGAAGAAGGCTTCGCGCACCTGCGCGGTCGCCTTTTCCCCCAGCGGCGTATGCCAGTTGTCGATTCCGCCCAGCCGGTCGAGCCGGTAATCGACCGGTCCGTCGAGCGGGAAGACGTCGAGCCGCTCCTTCACCAGCGCGATGAAGGGGAGGAAATGCTCGCGATTGAGCCCGTCCTTGTAGAGGTCGTCGGGCGGGCGGTTGGAGGTGGTGACCACCGCGACGCCCTCGTCCTCGATCAGAGCGCCGAACAGCCGGCTCATGATCATCGCATCGGCGGAGTTGTTCACGACCATTTCGTCGAAGGCGAGGCAGCGCACTTCGCGCGCTATGTCGCGCGCGACCCTGGGGATCGGATCCCCCGGATCGGCCTCGCGCCAGCTGCGCATCCGCGCGTGAACCTCCTGCATGAAGGCGTGGAAATGCACCCGGCGCTTGTCGTCGATGGCGAGCGTTTCATGGAACAGGTCCATCAGCATCGACTTGCCGCGCCCGACGCCGCCCCACAGGTAAACGCCCTGCGGCTGCGTCCTGCGGTTGCCGAACAGCTGCGAGAGCAATCCGCCGGGGCTCTCCGCCTGCAAGTCCCGCTGCAGCCGGTCGAGCCGCTCGGCGGCGCGGCGCTGGTCCGCGTCGGGGCGCAGTTCGCCAGAGGCGACGAGCCGTTCGTAGCGCGCCAGCAATCCGCTCATGAGGTCCGCAGCGGGCGGTTCATCTTGCGCACTATCCCCGAAAAGGCGGCGACGCGGTCCTCCTCCTGCTCGACGGTCCCGCGCACGAACACCAGCGAGCCGGTTTCGCGGACGATCTCGGTCACCGCGTCGAGCGCGCGCGCGGCGTCGCCCGCGCCGACGAACTGCGTCGACAGTTCGAGCGTCACCGAGGGACCCGCATTGCCGCTACCAAGCGTGTGCATGGTGGTGAACAGCGCGATATCGATCAGCGACAGCGTCACCGCGCCGTGGATGATGCCTTGCAGGTTCTCGTGCCTGCGCTCGGGAAACATCCGCAGCCGGGCCATCCCGCTCTCGTCGACGCGCGTGATGAGCCGGCCCATCACCGCGCCGTTGAACAGCGTGTCGTCCTTGAGATTCCAGTGCCGCCAGCCGGGATTGTCCGGGTCGGGGCCGTGCTCGAATACGTCGTCGGGAAGCGCCATGCGCCGGGTCAGATCGCCCGTTCGACGAGCATCTTCTTGGTCTCGGCGATCGCCTTGGCCGGGCTCAGCCCCTTGGGGCAGACATTGGCGCAGTTCATGATCGTATGGCAGCGATAGAGCCGGAACGGGTCCTCGAGCTGGTCCAGCCGCTCGCCGGTCATCTCGTCGCGGCTGTCGGCGAGCCAGCGATAGGCCTGCAGCAGGATCGCGGGCCCGAGGAACTTGTCCGAATTCCACCAGTAGCTCGGGCATGCGGTCGAGCAGCAGGCGCATAATATGCATTCGTACAGGCCGTCGAGCTGCTCGCGCTGTTCGGGCGACTGCAGCCGCTCCTTGCCGCTCGGGGTCGGGCTGACGGTCTGCAGCCATGGCCGGATCGAAGCGTATTGCGCGTAGAAATGGGTGAAATCGGGGACGAGGTCCTTGATCACTTCCATATGGGGTAGGGGAGTGATGCGGATATCGCCCTTGAGATCCTCCATCGCGGTGGTGCAGGCGAGCCCGTTCTTGCCGTTCATGTTCATCGAGCACGAGCCGCAGATACCCTCGCGGCACGAGCGGCGGAAGGTCAGCGTCGGATCGACGTCGTTCTTGATCTTGATCAGCGCGTCGAGGACCATCGGGCCGCACTCGTCTAGATCGATCTCGAAGGTGTCGTAACGCGGGTTTGCGCCGCTGTCGGGGTCGTAGCGGTAAATGGTGAATTTCTGCACCCGCCTGGCCCCGGTGGCGGTATGCGCCTTGCCCTTGCCGGTGATCCTGGAATTTTTCGGTAGGGTGAAGGTGGCCATCGGTGATCCTGTGCTGTGTGGAGCCTATCTAGCGGTTGTGCGGCGCAGAGCAAGCTATCCGCGGGAAAGATGCCGCCAGGTGCGATCGGGCCGGTCGCGGATCGCGCGATCGAGATGGTATGCCACCAGTTCCCCATAACGCATCTGCCCGATCCCCATGCCGGCGGCGCGCTGGGTCAGCCGCACCGCAGGGCGAGGATTGGCTTCGATGAGCACCGGCCCGCCAGCGGCGATCCCCACATCCCATCCGATGATGACGCTGGCGGCGAACAGGCGGTGATGGGCTTCGCTCACGAGCGCCTTCGCCTCGTCCCATCCGGGCACGACCCGCCCGGTGATCGGCATGCCGCTTTCGGGATGTTCGGGAAAACGTCCCGGTCCCCAACCGGAAAGCCCCTCGCGGAGCCTGCCGTCGGCGAACCCGACCCCGGCAATAAGGCCTCCCGCATGCCCGTTGTCGACCGGCACGTTGCGGCGTGCTGCAAAGCGGATCGCGGCCGCAACCAGCTCCGGCTCGGCCCGCTCGTCCAGCATCGTCACCATGCGCACCGTCGGCAGTGCATCGAGCGCGATGTCCGCGAGGCCCGGATGCGGCGGCAGGCGCTCCTGGACCAGCCAATCGCCGTTGCCGAACCGGCTGGCGGTCGTCTTGCCGTCGTGCAGCTCGGCCGCTGCGAATACCGAGATTCCCGCTCCGCCCGACCCGCTGCGTGGTTTGGCCAGCACCTCGCTATCGGGCGCCAGAGGGGTTGAGAATTCGAGCATTCCGCCGGTCACGGTGGCGAGAAGTGCAGGAACGGGCAGGCCGAGCGTCTCGCAGCGCGACTGGAAAACGGCCTTGTCGAGCAGCGACACGGCATGGTCGGTCGAGGCCGATTCCATGGTCCTGATGACCGGGATCTGCTCCATGCGGCGCTGGTAGACCCGCAGGTCGTTCTCGCCGTCGATGTCGAAGGTGGCGAAGTCTTCCGGATCGGTCATCCACTCGCGCGCGAGCGGGACGATACGCCGGACCCATTGCTCGTCCTTGTCCCAGTGACGCGCAACCTTGCGGGCGCGCCGGGGAATCCACAGCCAGAAATATCCGTACACCAGCGCATTGGCGAGCTTGCGCAGCGGCCCCATGCGCGATTTGCGCCATTCGTAATAGCGCGTCAGGAAATCGGGCGCCCGATAACCCGCAATCCCCGGATAGAGGAACCAGTTGAACCGCCAGCGATCGTAGAATTGCCGGGCGAGGCCGGTCATACGCCAATCCGGTTGTAAGGGGCCGTGGTGTCGCGGCGCATCATCGAGGCCGCACAGGCCGCTCGAAACCGGTCCTGCCCGGAGACATGGACCGCCTGTTACACGGTCCTGAAGCAAAAAAGCCGCTGCCCGACGGGCACCGGTGTAACGGTCGCTTGCAAGACGGATTTTCGGCCATGCGACCGGGGTAGCAGGCCACCCTTGTGTAGGACAGCGCGGAATAGGCGGGTGAACGGATTTCGCGTGCAGGGTCAGGCCGCGATCAGAGCATTGCGCCGCCAGGCTTCGGCGAGCAACGTTTCGAGCACGTCGGCATGGCTGAACCCGGCATGGCCGGCGGCCTTGGCCATGACCTTTTCCGACCACAGATTGCAGTTGAGATTGATCTCGATGAAATTGATGTCGCCGGTCTTGAGGTCGACGCGGAATTCGATCCGGCCGTAATCGAACGGCATGAATTCCTGCGCCACCTTCTTCGCCATCCCGGTGATCTTCGGCGCGAATTCCGCATGGTCGAAGCGCTTGAGCGCGGATTTCTCCGTGTTCTGCACCAGGTCGCGCTTCTCGTAATAGGTCCACAGCTTCTGGGTGTCCTCGCGCTCGTACCACAGCATCGGTAGCGCCACCGGCTCGTCGTGTATGGTGACGAAGGCGCATTGCACGTCGTAGCCGTCGAGATAGGGCTCGACGATCGCGTCGTGGCCCTGACCATGGATGCCAGCGACCGCATTGGCCACGCCCTGCCAGTCGAACGCGTCGGAAATGCCCCAGCTGGCCGAGGAAGCGTTGGGCTTGATGACCCAGCGGCCATCCGGCGAAGGCGGGAGGTCCTTTTCGAGCACCGGCGCGCCGCGGCGGTAACAGAACCACGGCGCGGTCGGCACGCCGGCATGGGCGCAGACCAGCTTGGAGACCGACTTGTCGTCGCCGAGCCCGCGCAGGAACGGCATCGCCCCGAGATACGGGATGCGGTGCATGTTGCAGAGGATCGGGATCAGCATCTCGCTGTTCACGAACCCGCCGCGATTGAGCAGCGGAAAGACGAAATCCACGCCGGGATCGGTGAACAGCACGTCGTAGCTGTTCTCGAGCCGGAGATTGAGGCCGAGCCCTTCGAGCGTCGTGCGGACCTCGTGATGATAGATCGCGTGATTGCCGTCTTCGGGATGCATCCCGCCGCCCCACAGCGCGTGCTTGGCCATGAACAGCAGGCGCACGCGCTGCCTGGCTTCTTCGGGAATGCGAAGCGGTGCGATCGTCTGGCTCATGGTTCAATCCGGAGGCGAGGGGGCAAAGCGCGCCCTTAGAAGCAATCCCCGGCCCGGTGAAGCCGATTCGCGTCAGACCCCTGCTTTTCTCGCCGTATCGAGGATCGCCGCGACGAATCCGTGCGGGTCGTCCTCCTGAATGAAATGGCCGCCCTTGAGCGTGCGATGGAGATCGTTGTCGCGCGCGCCGGGGACCCGCTCGCGGAATGCCGCATCGCCACCGCGGGTGATCGGATCGCGGTCGGAGAAACAGCAGGTGAAGGGCTTGTCGAACGTTTCGAGCGATTTCCATGCCCGTTGCTGGTCGGGCACCGCGACGTTCTCTCCCAGCGGCACGAGGCTCGGGAAAATGCGCGCGCAGGCCTTGCTCGCGCGGGTGTCGAACGGCGCATCGTAGGCGGCTACGACTTCGGAAGGCAGTTTCGTGGTGGTGGCGCGCTGGAGGATACGCCCGACGGGGAAGACAGGGCTGTATTTGGAAAAGCGCCGCCACGCGTTGAAGGCCCTGGGCGGATCCTGTCCTTCGGGCAACCCGCCATTCGAGAGGACCACCGCGGCAAAGCAATGCGGGACGTCGGCTACCAGCCGCAGGCCGATCAGCGAGCCCCAGTCCTGACACGCCAGCACGACGTTCTTCAGGCCCATGGCATCGATCCATTCGCGCATCCATGCGACGTGTCCGGCATAGGTATAGGCATTCCTGTCGGTCGGCTTGTCGGACTTGCCGAAGCCGATCAGGTCGGGGGCGAGCACGCGATAGCCCGCTTCGACCACCGGCCCGATCATCTTGCGGTAGAGAAAGCTCCAGCTCGGCTCCCCATGCAGCATCAGCACCGGCGTCGCGTCGCGCGGACCCTCGTCGACATAATGCAGCCGCAGCCCGTCTTCGAGCACATGGTAGCGCGGATCGAACGGATAATCCGGAATGTCGGCAAAGCGCGCGTCGGGCGTGCGGTGTACCCTGCTCATGGCCAGTCCTCTCCCCGTCGGCTAGAATGCCGCGGAAATCGGGAAAGGGAAGGGGAAAACGACCATGGGCCTGGCGGATTGGTGGGATCGGCACGGAGTACCCCGGGTGATCAGGTTTGCCTGCGGCATGAAGCCGATCATGAAATTGCGCGGGCAGGTGGTCCCGCTGGCCGAAGGCGCGGTGTTCGAACTGGGCTGCGGGGGCGGGATCAACCAGCAATTCTACCGCGCCGATGCGATCACCCGCTATGCCGGGATCGATCCGGGCGGAAAGCTGCTCGAATACGCGCAGGCCGAGGCGCGCAAGAAGGGCTGGCAGGCCGATATCCGCGACGGTATCGGCGAGGATATTCCCTTCGAAGACGATAGCTTCGACACCGTCGTGTGCACCTATACGATGTGCTCGGTGCAGGATCAGGCCCAAGTGGTGAAGGAAATGCGCCGTATTCTGAAGCCGGGCGGGAAGCTGCTGTTCCTCGAACACGGCCGCGCGCCCGATGCGAAGGTGGCGGCGTGGCAGGACCGGATCGAGCCGTACTGGAAGCCCTTCGCGGGCGGCTGCCACCTGACCCGCCCCGTCACCGAAGCAGTGCGCGCGGGCGGGTTTGCGGTCGAGCCGATGGGCGCGGCCTATCTGCCGCAGACACCCAGATCGATCGGCTGGAACGAGTGGGGAGTGGGCGTGAAGGCGGGGGCGTAGCGCTCCCGCCTTCACAGGTTACAGATTATTCGCCGAAGGTCCGCTGCCACCAGCCTGTGCGCTTGGCGGGTTCCGCCTCTGCCGCGTCGGGCGCATCTTCCTTGGCTTTGGCCCTGGATTTCGCCGGCTTGGCGGCTTCCTCGCCGTCGTCCGCATCCGCCTTCTTCCTGCGTGTCCGCTTCGGCTTGGGCTTGTCCTCCGCTTCGGGAGCGGCCTCGTCACCCCCCTCCGGCGGTGAGGCTTCGGCCTTCTTGCGGCGCGTACGCTTCTTCGGCTTTTCGGCTTCCTCGGGAGCGGTTTCGGCCTCCGCCTCGTCCGCCTTCTTCCTGCGCGTGCGGCGTTTCGGCTTGGGCTTCTCCTCGGCCGCCGCTTCGGCGGTCTCCGCCGCATCGTCCGGACCCGCGACAACCGCCATGTCGTCCTTGACCTGGTCGGCGACCTCATCGAGCTTCCGGGCCTCGTCACCGGTCACGTCCCTGGCATTGTCGTCGCTGGCGGAGCTGTCGCCGTCCTGGCCGCCCTTGTTGCGGTTCTTGCCGCCGCGCCGGCCACGTCCACCGCGACGGCGGCGTTTCTTCTTGGGCTTGCCGTCCTCGTCGTCCGACGAATTGTCCGACGCGTCGTCACCGTCTTCGTCGTCGCCGTCATCGTCCGCCGACCGGTCGCCGGCCTGCTTCTTGCGGCCGCGCCCGCCCCGGCGGCGACGCTTCTTCCGGGGCTTGTCGTCGTCGTCCTCCTCGTCGTAGGAATCGTCCTCGGCCTCGTCTTCTTCCTCGTCATCGTCGACGATCGGCTCGAACCTGGGCGCCTCGGTCGGGCGCGGGCCCGAGCTCGAAATGTCCATCTTCGCGCCTTCGTCCTCGCCTTCTGGGACGATCTCGACCCTGACGCCGTAGCGCTCCTCGATCTCGACCAGGTCGGCGCGCTTGGAATTGAGCAAATAGACCGCCGCCTCGGTGCTGGCGGCGAGGGTGATGATCGTGCCCTTGCCCTTGGCCGCTTCGTCCTCGATCAGGCGCAGCGCCGAGAGGCCGGCGGACGACGCGGTGCGGACCAGCCCGGTGCCGTCGCAATGCGGGCACTCGCGCGTGGTCGCCTCAAGCACGCCGGTGCGCAGCCGCTGGCGGCTCATTTCCATCAGCCCGAAGCCCGAAATGCGGCCGACCTGGATCCGCGCGCGGTCGTTCTTGAGCGCGTCCTTCATCGCGCGTTCGACCTTCCGCGTGTTGGAATTGTATTCCATGTCGATGAAGTCGATCACCACCAGCCCGGCCATGTCGCGCAGGCGCAGCTGGCGGGCGATTTCCTTGGCCGCCTCGATATTGGTCGCGGTGGCGGTCTGCTCGATCCCGTGCTCGCGGGTCGAGCGGCCCGAGTTGATGTCGATCGAGACCAGCGCCTCGGTCGGGTTGATGACAAGGTAGCCGCCCGATTTGAGCTGCACCACCGGATCGTACATCGCGCGCAACTGGTCCTCGGCGCCGTAACGCTGGAACAGCGGGACGGGGTCCGAATAGGCCTTCACCCGGCGTGCATGGCTCGGCATCAGCAGCTTCATGAACTGCTTGGCCGATTTGTAGCCTTCCTCGCCTTCGACCACGACTTCGTTGATCTCGCGGTTGTAGATGTCGCGGATGGCGCGCTTGATCAGGTCGCTGTCCGAATGGATCAGCGTCGGTGCGCTCGAGGAAAGCGTCTTCTCGCGAATTTCGTCCCACAGCCGGGCGAGATAGTCGAAGTCGCGCTTGATCTCGGTCTTGGTCCGGCTGAGGCCGGCGGTGCGCACGATCAGCCCCATCGTCCGCGGCAACTTCAGGTCGGAGACGATCTGCTTCAACCGCTTGCGGTCGCCGGCATTGGAAATCTTGCGCGAAATGCCGCCGCCATGGCTGCTGTTCGGCATCAGCACGGTGTAGCGCCCGGCAAGGCTGAGATAGGTGGTCAGCGCAGCGCCCTTGTTGCCGCGCTCTTCCTTGACCACCTGCACCAGCAGCACCTGGCGGCGCTGGATGACGTCCTGGATCTTGTAGCGGCGGCGCAGCGCCTGGCGCTTGGCCCGCACTTCGTCGACTTCCTTGGCGCGCGATTTCTGGCCCTTGCCCTTGCCCTGACGGCGGCCGCGGCCCCGGCGGCCCTTCTTCGCCTTGTTGTCGGAGGCGTCGTCGTCCGAATCGTCTTCGTCGGAATCGTCGTCTTCGTCGTCGTCGCCGTTCTCGAGGTGTCCTTCCTCGATCGTCGCGACCTTGTCCTTTTCGCTGGTATCGATTTCTTCGAGGCCGTCCTCGGCGATTTCCTCGACCAGCGCTTCGGAGGATTCCTCGTCCTCGGCGTCGTATTCGTCGCCGGGGAGATTGCCCTTTTCCTCTTCCTCGGCGCGCAGGCGGGCCTCTTCCTCGGCCGCCTCGGCCTCTTCGGCGAGCAGCTTTTCGCGATCCGCCTGCGGAATCTGGTAATAGTCGGGATGGATTTCGCTGAAGGCGAGGAAACCGTGGCGGTTGCCGCCGAAATCGACGAACGCCGCCTGCAGCGACGGTTCGACCCTGGTTACTTTCGCAAGATAGATATTGCCCTTGATCTGCTTGTGTTCGGCAGATTCGAAATCGAACTCCTCAATCCGGTTTCCCTTGAGCACCGCCACACGCGTTTCTTCGGTGTGGCGCGCATCGATGAGCATGCGCGTTGCCATTGTATATTCTCCGGGCGCAGCCGGGAGGGGCTTCCCTCACCGGATTGTGGCGCCTTTTGTGGTGGGAGCCGCCTTCGACGAGCGAGGGGGCGGCGTTATCTGACCGGCGAGCGCGCGACCCTGCGCGGTGCCGGAGTGATGCGTCTGCAGGAATGCGATTGCGCTTTGCGAGCGCGGTCCGGCCCGCAGCGGCAGCGGCGCGACCCGAAGGTGCGGACTGCAAAAGCGGGGGGGACATACTCATTCGTGCATCAACCTGTGAACGGGCGGGGCGAGACGCTCCGCCGCAACCGGTTTTCGCCCCGATTCGGGCAACTTGCGGGGCAAATTGCGCTGGATCGGATCGGGGTTCTCCCGGCGAGCGGATGGCTAGCACCGTGGGTTTCATCCCGCAACCATATTGCGCATTCCCTCCGCAACACCGTAACGCGGTTGCGCAATGTCGATGCGCGCGCAGATCTGGCTGATCTTCCTCGCCCCGCTGGTGCTGCTGGGCGGGCTCTACGCGTTCGGGCTGACGATCCCGGTGCCGCATCTGGGGCGCGACTACGTCGTCCGCGTGCTGCTGCCCGAAGCGGGCGATCCGGTCGACCTGCCGCCGATCTACGGGCCGCAGGACCGCACGCGGCCGCTGGTCGTGATCGATGCCGGGCACGGCGGCAAGGACCCGGGCGCGAGCGGGGCGGGCTATCGCGAGAAGGATATCGTGCTCGGCCTCGCGCTCGCGCTGCGCGACGAACTGGTCGAGCAGGGCGGCATCCGCGTCGCGCTGACGCGCGAGGACGACAGCTTCCTCGTGCTCGAGGAGCGGCCCGAGATTGCGCGCCGGATGGGGGCCGACCTGTTCGTGTCGATCCACGCCGATTCCGCCGGGGAGGTCGAGGGCGTGCGCGGCGCCAGCATCTACACGCTGTCGACCAGGGCTTCGAGCGAGGCGGCGGCGCGCTTCGCCGAGCGCGAAAACGCGGCCGACGAGGTCAACGGCGTGCGGATCGAGGACCAGAGCGACGCGGTCGGGGATATCCTCGTCGAATTGTCGCAGCGCCGCGTGCAGCAGACCTCGGCCGAATTCGCCGATCTCATCACCCGCGAGGGCAGGGGCGTGCTGCGCTTCCACCCGCAGGAGCGCCGCGCCGCCGCGCTGGCGGTGCTGCGCGCGCCCGACGTGCCCGCGGTGCTCTACGAATCCGGTTTCGTCTCGAACCCCGACGACGCGCGCCAGCTGACCTCGCCCGAAGGCCAACGCGACTTCGCCCGGGTGATGGCGCGCGCGATCCGCATCTTCTTCGCCCGGCAGGCCGGGGCCTGAGCCGCTGCGCATGGCGGTGTTCATTTCATCGCAATGGCGCTGGTGCCAGAGGAAAAGAGCGTGCTAGGGCGCCGATCGATCATGGCCGAACAGATCACCACCGACTATATCCGCTACCGCATCCGCCGCGATGCCGGCGGTGCGATCGCCTGGTTCAAGCGCAACTGGGCGGAGAAGCGCTGGTTCCGCTGGGGGTCGATCGCGCTCGGCATATTCCTGGCGTTGTGGATCGCGGCCTGGATCGTGCTCGGCCGCGGCCTGCCCGATGCCGAGAGCCTCGCCGATTACGAGACTCCGCTGCCGACCGTCGTGCGCGGCATCGACGGCGAGATCGTCCATTCCTACGCCCGCGAACGGCGCGTGCAGCTGCAATATGCGGACTTTCCGCAGACGCTGATCGAGGCGTTCCTGTCGGCCGAGGACAAGACCTTCTTCAGCCATGGCGGCGTCGATATCACCGGCACGGCCAACGCGGTGATCGACTATGTCAGCAAGATGGGCAGCGGCGAGCGCGCGGTCGGCGGATCGACCATCACCCAGCAGCTCGCCAAGATCCTGCTGCTCGGCGACGAATATTCGGTCACCCGCAAGCTCAAGGAGATGATCCTCGCCCGCCGGATCGAGGGCGTGCTGAGCAAGCAGGAAATCCTCGAGCTCTATCTCAACGAAATCCCGCTCGGGCGGCGCAGCTTCGGGGTGCAGGCGGCCTCGCGCGCCTATTTCGACAAGGATGTCGGCGAGCTCGAACTGCACGAGGCCGCCTTCCTAGCGATCCTGCCCAAGGCGCCCGAAACCTACGGTCGCAAGCAGAACGAGGACCGCGCGCTGGCGCGGCGCAATTTCGTGCTCGACCGGATGGTGGCGGACGATTTTATCACCGAAAGCGAAGCCTCCGCCGCCAAGGCCAGGCCGCTCGGCCTGGCGACACAGCGTACGCAGCGTTCGGCCGATGCCGGCTACTTCCTCGAGGAGGTTCGCCGCCAGCTGATCCGCGACTTCGGCGAATCCGCCGATGACGGGCCGAACAGCGTCTATGCCGGCGGGTTGTGGGTCCGTACCTCGCTCGATGTCGAGATGCAGGCCGCCGCACGCAACGCGCTGCGCGACGGGATCCTGCGCTATCACGGCAATCGGGGGTGGAGCGGCCCGATCGCCACGATCGATTTCGGCGACGGCGACTGGAGCCGCCAGCTGCAGAGTTCCTACCTGTCGATCAATTACGAGGACTGGCGCATCGGCGTGGTCACCGAGCGCGCCGGGAGCAGCGCGACGATCGGTTTCGCCGACGGCAAGACCTTTCCGCTGAGCGGGCTGCCCAACGACCTGAAGGCGGGCGACGTCATCGCCGCTTCGCCCGCGGGCAACGGCTATCGCGTGCGCACCGTCCCGAGCGTGTCGGGCGGCTTCGTGGCGGAGGATCCGCAGACCGGCCGCGTGGTCGCGATGCAGGGCGGGTTCGACCACCGGCTCGGCTCGTTCAACCGCGCCTCGCAGGCCGAGCGCCAGCCCGGATCGACGATCAAGCCGTTCGTCTATGCCACCGGTCTCGACCAGGGGATGACCCCGGCGACCGAGATCCCCGACCAGGTCTATTGCTACTACCAGGGCGCGCGGCTGGGCGAGAAGTGCTTCACCAATTTCGGCGGCTCGCGCGGCGGCGGCGAATATCCGATGCGCTACGGCCTCGAACAGTCGAAGAACCTGATGACGGTCCATATTGCGATGGATTCGGGGATGGAAAACGTCATCAAGACGTTCGAGCGCACCCATATCGCCGAGCCCGGCGCCTACCAGCCCTATCCGGCCTTCGCGCTCGGCGCGGGCGAGACGACCGTGCTCAGGATGGTCAACGCCTACGCCGCGCTCGCCAATCACGGGCGCCAGCACGAGCCGACGGTGATCGACTACATCCAGGACCGCCGCGGCAAGGTGATCTGGCGCGCCGACAAGCGCGAATGCACCGGCTGCAACATGGCCGAATGGGACGGCCAGCCGATGCCCCGCATCGCTCCGGGGGGCGAGCAGGTGATGGATCCGCGCACCGCCTTCCAGGTGCAGCACATGCTGACCGGCGTGGTCCAGCGCGGCACCGCCACCCGGCTGCGCGATCTCGGCCTGCCGCTGTTCGGCAAGACCGGCACCACCACCGGTCCGACCAATGCCTGGTTCGTGGGCGGATCGTCGGACTACGTCGCGGGGCTCTATCTCGGCTTCGACCAGCCGCGCAATCTCGGCGGATGGATCGAGGGCGGCAACACCGCGGCGCCGATCTTCAAGCAGTTCGTGCGGGAAACCAGGGACCGCTGGAGCGGCGATCCTTTCGTCGCACCGCCGGGCGTGCGAATGGTCCGGATCGACCGGCGCAGCGGCAAGCGCGTGTTCGACGGGATGCCGACGAGCGATCCCAAAACGGCGATCATCTGGGAAGCGTTCAAGCCCGACACCGAGCCGCCGCGCAAAACGCGCGCCGACGAGATCGAGAACCGCCGCGAGCAGATTCTCGCCCTCATCCGCCGCGGACGCGAAGCCAACGAGAACGCGCTGCAACGCTCCGGCCGGGACGATGCGGCGGGCGATTTCGTCGAGGACCAGGGCGGCATCTACTAGCTGCACGCTCCAGCGGCGAAACTTTACAATCCATGCCCGTCCGCTAAGCGGACCGCCCACGTCTATCGAAGGATAATACCATGCGTGCCGAGGGGCAGGCCCATATCGACCGCATCGACGCCGCGCTCGCGCTGGTGCGCCAGTCGCTCGACTGGGAACGCGCGCTGCGCCGGCTCGACGAGCTCGATGCGCGGGTGCAGGACCCGACGCTGTGGGACGATCCCAAGCAGGCGCAGGCGATCACGCAGGAGCAGAAGCGGCTCGAAAGCGCGATCGGCACCGTGCGCGAGATCGAATCCGAAAAGAACGACGCGACCGAATTCGTCGAACTGGGCGAGGCCGAGGGCGACGAAGCGACGATAGCGGAAGGTCTCGCCGCGCTCGCAAAGCTGGCCGACCGTGCCGATCGCGACAAGGTCCAGGCGCTGCTCTCGGGCGAGGCCGACGGCAACGACACCTATCTCGAAATCCACGCCGGGGCGGGCGGGACCGAGAGCCAGGACTGGGCCGAGATGCTGCTGCGCATGTATGCCCGCTGGGCCGAAAGACGCGGGCTCAAGGTCGAGACGGTCGAATACCAGGCCGGCGAGCAGGCCGGGATCAAGAGCGCGACGCTGCTTTTGAAGGGCGAGAACGCCTATGGCTACGCCAAGACCGAGAGCGGGGTGCACCGCCTCGTGCGGATCAGCCCCTATGACAGCTCGGCGCGGCGCCACACCTCGTTCAGCTCGGTGTGGGTCTATCCGGTGATCGACGACGATATCGAGATCGAAATCAACGAAAGCGACCTCAAGATCGACACCTACCGCGCGAGCGGCGCAGGCGGGCAGCACGTCAACACCACCGATTCCGCGGTACGCATCACGCACCAGCCGACCGGCATCGTCGTCGCCAGCCAGAACGACCGCAGCCAGCACAAGAACCGCGCGACCGCGATGAACATGCTCAAGGCGCGCCTGTTCGAACGCGAAATGGCCGAACGCGAAGCGGCGGCGAGCGGCGAATACCAGGAGAAGAGCGAGATCGGATGGGGTCACCAGATCCGCTCCTACGTGTTGCAGCCGTACCAGATGGTGAAGGACCTGCGCACCGGGGTGACCTCGTCTTCGCCCGATGCGGTGCTCGATGGCGCGCTCGACGAGTTCATAGCCGCCTCGCTGGCGCAGCGGGTGACCGGCGAAAAGGTCGAAGTGGAGGATGTCGAATGAAGCGCCTGCTCGCCTGCGGTTGCGGCCTTGCCGCGATCGCCACCGCCACTCCGGCCGCGGCCGATGTCACGATCGGACCGCGCTTTTCCTATTATTTCGACAATTCCAACCTGCGCACGTCCTCGCTCGACGACGGGCAGCTCGACGGGCCGCAGATCGACGAGACCGCGACCCGGCTGCTGCAGGACGCTTTCGGCGACGATGCGCTGTTGGTCGAGCGCGACGAGGGCACCGGCGTGCGCGCCGACCAGATCGGCTTCCCGATGGTCGGCGCGATGGTCAATTTCGGCGACGACCGCGACCGGGTGACGATCACCGCCATGTATGGCGAGGGCAGCGGCAGTCTGTCCGAAATCCGCAGCATCTCACGCGAATTGTCGGTCGGCGACATCGTGGTGACCGATCTCGGGACCTTCAACGCGATCGGCGAGGTCGACACCGACCGCTACGATCTCGAAGTGACCTGGCAGCGCCGGACGAGCGAGAATTTCGCCTTCTTCGCAGGCGCGCGCTACGAACGGCTCGAGACCAGCGGCGACGTGTTCCTGCGCGCCGCCCTGACCAACAACATCCAGGGCATCCTCGACGATGCCGCGGCGATAGTCGCGGGCGATCCGCTACCCGAGCCGCCCAACCAGCCTCCGCCGGAGGAGGCCTTCGCCTTTCAGCGAGCCGTGCTCGAAACCTACAGCGTTCGGGCCGGCGTCACCGCCTTCGTACCGTTCAACGAGGGCTCGGTGGCGTTCTTCAACGGCATGCTGCACGCCAGCCACCAGCCCGACTACGACACCACGACGGACTTCTTCCAGCCCGCGAGCGGCGATTTCGCGTTCAGCGAAACCGAGAGCGTCACTGGCGAAACCAGCTTCGGGCCCGATATCGCGGTCGGCGCCCAATTCACGCTGGCGGAAAATATCGCGCTCGACATCCGCTATCGCGCGATCCTGTTCTTCCCGCTCGCGGGCGAGCAGAGCTTCAGCGACGCACGCGTCAATCACGGGGTCAATCTCGGGGTCTCTTTCCGCCTGTGACCGGTTGGCGAACCCTTGCGCTGCTGTTGTCCGCATGGGTGCTGTGCGCGCTGCCGAACACCGCATTGGCGGAAACCCGGGCGCTGATCATCGCCTCCGACTATACCGAAGCGCGCGACCGTCGCTTGCTGCTGGCCAATCCGGTTGCCGATGCGCGGATGATCGAGGCGACGCTGCGCCGGACGTCGGTCGAGGATGTCCAGCTCGTGATCGAGCCCGACATGGCGCGCTGGGAAGAAGCGTTCGAAAGCTTCGCCAACTCGCTCTCGGGCGACGATATCGCGCTGTTCTATTTCGCCGGGCACGGGTTCCAGATCGACGGCGCGAACTATTTCCTCGCCTCCGACGGCCGCTCGCTGATCGCGCTCGATCCGCTCGTGCGGCGGCTGACGGGCAATGCGCGCGGGGCAGTGGTGATCGTCGATGCGTGCCGCAACAACCCGCTGGTCGACGCCGAGGCCTCCGCGCAGATGCAGATCGTGGCGATCGAGGGCGAGACCCGCGCGCTCGAAACGGTGACCATGGACGATCTCGTCTTCGCGCGTCAGGGGCTGGCGCAGCTGTCGAACCTGCGCGGCCTGTCGGCGGTGGTGTTCTTTTCGACCGAGCCGGGCAATGTCGCCGAGGATGGCGCGACGCCGGGCAAGGGAAGCCCCTTCGCCAAGGAATTCGTCCGCCAGATCAAGCGCCGCCAGTCGCTCGACGAGACGTTCCGCAAGACCGCCGTCGAAGTGAACAGGCGCACCGACGGCCGCCAGAGCCCGTGGCGCCAGGGCGACCTGCCGTTCGACGTGTTCATCGCCGGCATGCGGACCTTGCCGATTCCCTGAACGGCGACCGGGCGAGTCGTAGCGTGACGATGGGGCGGAAATCGCGGGTTTGTTGATCAAGTACATCCGGGGCGGTCTTGTTTGAACTTGCTGTCCATGGGGACGGTTTGAGTAGTCGTCCGGGGCGGTGTGGAAAGAGGCGGGGCGAAGCTAGCAAGGCGCGATACTTGTAGGACAGTGTTTTTTCGGGCGGGGGCTGGTCGGCGGCGTCGCGGGCATTAAGTTCGCTTGCCGAAAGGACGATTCGGTGTGGCGCTCAAATGGAACTGCCTCGAACCGCTGACCGCGATCGGCATCGGGATCGGTGCCTGCGCACTGGCGCCGCTGGACATGGGGCTGGCGGCGGGCGCGGTTATCGGCGGGTCGGGCCTGCTGGCGCGGATCAAGGAGAACAGCCGCAAGAAGGGACTCGACGACGACAAGCTGATCGGCCGGATGCAGAAGCGGCTGATCGCCGATCTCGACCACTGGGACCAGCGGGTCGAGCGCGCCGCCGCCGAGCGCGCGGACGAAGCGATGAAGCGGCTGCTGCCGCAGGTGATGCTAACCCGCGAGCAGCTCGCCGCCACCGCGACCAAATCGGGCGAAAGCGCGGAGCGCTACCCGGTGCTGGCGGCGCGCGAAGTGGTCGAACAACTAGCCCGCCACGAGAAGATGTTCGCCGCGCCGACCGCCGGCGAGCCCGACCGGCCCGAGCGGGCCTTCGCCTTGCAGGCGGTGGAGGCTGCCCTGCGCGCGGCGAAGGAGGATGCCGAATACGCCACCCTGATGACGCTCGATATCGCGATCGAACTGGGCCGCGCGCTGGCCGAGACGCTGGCGAGCGTTAACGAACTGTCGGCGAAGGTCGAAGCGGGCTTCGCGGCGGTGCAGAGCGAGTTGGCGCGGATTAAGGAGCGCGGCGATGGGCGCGGCGCGGAAATGGCGCGCCTGTCCGAACAGGCGCTGCGCGGCGCGGTCGCCCGCTTCGTCACTTTCAGCCCCCATGCGAGCGCCAGTGAAGTCGTCGCGGCGGTTGAACAATTTGCGGTTGATCACGAGCAGCTGCGCGCCAGCCTGCGCAAGCTCGACGTGCAGGACAACAGAGTTCGCGGATTGCGGCAGGCAGCGGACGAAGCACTCGCACAAGGCGACCTCGACCGCGCGCGGCAACTGCTCGGCGAAGCTGCAGAATTGCGCGAGGATGCCGCCGTCGCAGCCTGTCGCGAAGCGGCGGCAAGCCTAGCCAGCCTTGCTGAAGCCGACCTGCTCGCGCTGCAATGGGAAACCGCTGCTGCCAACTGGAATCGGGCGGCGGAAGTGCTCGTGTCCTTCGATGCAACGGCTTCTGCGGCACTGAACTGTGATGCTGCCGACCAGTTGTCCGTATTCGGCCAGCGCTATGGCTCGGGCGCCCTCGATGCGTCGGTGGCGGCGTATCGCGCTGCGCTGGAGGTACGGACGCGCGACGAATTGCCCGTCGATTGGGCGACGACGCAGAACAATCTCGGCAATGCGCTGAAGACGCAGGGCGAGCGGCTGGGCGGGCAGGCGGGGATTGAACTGCTGGCCGACGCGGTGTCGGCTTATCGCGCTGCGCTGGAAGTGCACGCGCGCGCCGAATTGCCGGTCCAATGGGCGACGACGCGGAACAATCTCGGCAATGCGCTGCAAACACAAGGCGCGCGGCTGGGCGGGCAGCCGGGGATTGAGCTGCTGGGCGAGGCGGTGTCGGCTTATCGTGCTGCGCTGGAGGTACGCACGCGCGACGAATTACCGGTCGACTGGGCGACGACGACGAACAATCTCGGCATTGCGCTATCGACGCAGGGCGAGCGGCTCGGCGGGCAGCCCGGGATTGAGCTGCTCGGCGAGGCGGTGTCGGCCTTTCGCGCTGCGCTGGAGGTGTACACGCGCGCCGAATTGCCGGTCCAATGGGCGACGACGCAAAACAATCTCGGTATTGCGCTATCGACGCAGGGCGAGCGGCTGGGCGGGCAGCCAGGGATTGAGTTGCTGGGCGAGGCGGTGTCGGCCTATCGCGCTGCGCTGGAAGTACGCACGCGCGCCGAATTGCCGGTCCAATGGGCGACGACGCAGAACAATCTCGGGGCTGCGCTGCTCGCACAGGGCGAGTGGATGGGCGGTCCCGAGGGGATCGAGCTGCTGGGTGAAGCGGTGTCGGCCTATCGCGCTGCGCTGGAGGTGCGCACACGCGACGAATTGCCGGTCCAATGGGCGATGACGCAGGAGAATCTAGGGCTTGCCGAGGAAGCAACAGGCGATCTTGGTGAGGGAGCGGAACGGTTGAACCATTGGAACGAAGCCGAAAGCGCTTTTCTGAAGGCACTCGAAGTCTACGATCCCGAGCATATGCCGTACGACCATGGAACTGCCACCAAATCTCTCGCCCGCGTATGCGCGAAAATCGCCGACGCAACTTCATCGAGCAAGTGATCCCGCCACCCACAACAACCCCCCTTTGCCGCAACCACCGTACCCGCTAGGGCTGGCCACATGACCAGCAGGCTTCTCACCGCTGCCATCACGACGCTGCTCGGCGCTGCCGCGCTCGCCGCCTGCGAGCCGGTCGATCCCGACCGGCCCGACAGCGCGCTCGACTTCCCGCAGCCCGACCGGCCCGTCTCCGATCTCGGCGCCAACCAGTTCTCCACCGAGACAGACCGCGACAATCGCGGCGAGGCGGAGACGGTGATGGACCTCGCCGGGATCGCGCCGGGCATGAGCGTGGCCGATATCGGCGCGGGCAACGGCTATTACACCGTCCGCCTCGCCAAACGCGTCGGCGAGAACGGGCGGGTGCTGGCGCAGGATATCGACGAGGATGCGATCGCGCGGCTCGGTCGCCGGGTCGAGCGCGAGCGGTTCGACAACGTCTCGATCAAGCTCGGCGAAGGCGACGATCCCAGGCTGCCCGAGGACAGTTTCGACCGCATCTTCCTCGTCCACATGTATCACGAGGTGCAGGAACCCTACGCCTTCCTGTGGCGTTTGTGGCCTGCATTGCGCGAAGGCGGACAGGTCATCGTCGTCGATGTCGACCGCCCGACCGACCAGCACGGGATCGATCCGCTGTTGCTGAGTTGCGAATTCGAACGCGTCGGCTTCACCCTCGACGCGTTCAAGGATGCCCCCGAACTGGCGGGGTACTATGCACAGTTCAAACGGGCGGCTAAGAGGCCCGCACCAGAGGACATAGAGCCATGCCGGGGGTCGCCGGGCGGGGCTGGCAATACGGCGCGATAGGTCGCCGATACGAGATTGGATTTTCGATGAGTTTCAAGGGGCTGAGCCCGATTTCCTATGGCGGCCGCGAGGTCTGGCCGCTGATCGAGGGCGGCAAGGGCGTATCCGCCACCAACCACATGAGCTCCGGCGCATGGGCGGCGGCGGGCGGGATCGGCACCGTCAGCGCGGTCAATGCCGACAGCTACGATGCCGAGGGCAAGATCATCCCGCAGGTCTACGACCAGCTCACCCGCAAGGAGCGCCACGAGCAGTTGATCCGCTATGCGATCGACGGCGCGACCGAGCAGGTGAAGCGCGCTTACGAGATCGCCAGCGGGAAAGGCGCGATCAATATCAATGTGCTGTGGGAAATGGGCGGCGCGCAGGAAGTGCTCGAAGGGGTGCTCGAACGCACCAAGGGCCTCGTCACCGGCGTCACCTGCGGCGCGGGGATGCCTTACAAGCTCGCCGAGATCGCCGCGCGGTTCAATGTCAGCTACCTGCCGATCATCAGCTCGGCGCGTGCCTTCCGCGCGCTGTGGAAGCGCAGCTATCACAAGGTCAGCGAACTGATGGCGGCGGTGGTCTACGAGGATCCGTGGCTGGCGGGCGGGCATAACGGCCTCTCCAACGCCGAGGATCCGACCAAGCCGCAGGACCCCTATCCGCGCGTCAAGGCGCTGCGCGAAACCATGCGCGCCGAGGGCGTGAGCGAGGATACTGCGATCGTGATGGCGGGCGGGGTGTGGTTCCTGCGCGAATGGGACGACTGGATCGACAATGACGAGCTCGGCAAGATCGCGTTCCAGTTCGGCACGCGTCCGCTGCTGACCGAGGAAAGCCCGATCCCGCAGGAATGGAAGGACCGGTTGCGCACGCTCGACGAGGGCGACGTGCTGCTGCACAAGTTCTCGCCGACCGGGTTCTATTCCAGCGCGGTCAAGAACGATTTCCTCTACGACCTGATGCACCGCAGCGAGCGGCAGATCCCCTACAGCAAGGTCGAGGCGGGCGAGCACACCAGGCAACTCGACGTCGGCGTGCGCGGGAAGAACTTCTGGGTCGCACCGAAGGATTACGAGCGCGCCAGGGGGTGGTTCGGCGAGGGCTATACCGAGGCGCTCAAGACGCCCGACGACACGATCGTCTACGTCACGCCCGACAGCCGCGACCAGATCCGCACCGACCAGAAGGACTGCATGGGCTGCCTCAGCCACTGCCAGTTCTCGAGCTGGAAGGATCACGACGACTACACCACCGGGCGCCTCGCCGACCCGCGCAGCTTCTGCATCCAGAAGACGCTGCAGGACATCGCGCACGGCGAGCCGGTCGACGAGAACCTGATGTTCGCGGGCCACGCGGCGTACCGCTTCAAGCAGGACCCGTTCTATTCGAACAACTTCACCCCGACGGTGAAGCAGCTGGTCGACCGGATTTTGACGGGGGACTGAATTGTCGCGTGGCGGATGACGAAGCGCCGTCATTGGCGCGCTGGATCAACGAGCTGGCGGCGCTGCCGAAGATTGCGGCCAGTCCCTATAGGTCGCCGCTTAATCCCGAGCCGTTTGGATTGGGAAGACCCGCGCTTGTCATTCCGGGTATGCTGTCGGGCGATCGTTCGACTTCCTTGCTCCGCCGCTCGCTGCAGCAGGCCGGTTTCACCACCTTCGGGTGGGGGCGCAGGTGGAATGCCGGTGTAGATCCGCACGCGCTAGGCGAACTCGAAGGGCAGATTGCCCGCATCCACGAAGATACAGGACAGAAGGTCCTGGTGGTCGGGTGGAGCCTCGGTGGTCTCTATGCACGCATCCTTGCGCAGAGATGTGCGTCGGACGTGGCAATGGTGGTGACCCTGGGAACGCCCTTTTCGGGTGACCGGCGCGCGAACAATGCCTGGCGGCTCTACGAGCTGCTCAACGATCACACAGTCGATCGACCGCCCATTGCCGACGATCCATCTCGCAAGCCGGATGTTCCGACCATTGCGATATGGTCGCCGAGAGATGGCATCGTCGCCCCGCGAAGTGCACGAGGTTTACCGACCCAATCCGACGAGCAGATCGAACTGAATTTCAGGCATTTCGAGCTGGGCTGTTCGCGTCGTTCGATCGTTGAAATTCTGGAAGTTCTTCGCTCACGAATGGCGCAGCAGAGCTAGCCGTATTTCACGTGCCGTTCACCGGCGCCGTGGAAGTGGCGGTCGGCGTAGATGTTGAAGGCGTAGAAGGCGAGGATCAGCTTCGCGTCTTCGGGCGTGGTTTCCTCCTCGCCCGCGCGCAGCCGCTTTACCCGCTCGCGCATTTCGGCGAGCGTTTCGTCGGGGCGCATCCGGCTGCGCAGATCGCGGTACAGCCGCACCAGTTCGCGCGCATGGCCGACCGCTTCGTCCTGCGTCATCTCGCCGCGGTCCGCGCTCCTGAGAACCTCGCAGCGATAGGCGCCACAGATATGCGGGCGCGAGTGGTAGATCGAGCACAGCGCGCCTTGCTGGAATTGGCAGGGCAGGGGGTATTCGTTGGTCGTTTCGTCGCCGAATTCGTAGCCGTGCGCTTCGAGCTTGGCGCGGTCGTCGGGCTTCACCAGCGGGACGTGCGAGAAGAACGCGCCGGTGCAGCACACCCCGCAATGCGAGCAGATGTCGTAGGTCGGGACTTCATCCGGCATGGCGCGAGGCTATGGGCCGGGAGGAGGGGAAGTCAATCGAGCTCCCACGCGCGCTCGCCGTGGCTGGTGATGTCGAGCCCCTCGCGCTCCTCGTCCTCGCTCACGCGCATCGGGAAGACGAGTCCGACCATCAGCGCGAGTATCGCGGTGCCGACCGCGCTCCACAGCGCGACCGCGCCGATCCCGGCCAGCTGCGCTACCAGCTGGCGGCCTATGTTCATGCCGTCGACATAGCCGGTGCCGCCGAGCGTGTCCGCGAGCGCGAAGGCGAGCAGCAGCGAACCGAGCATGCCGCCGACGCCGTGGACCGCGAACACGTCGAGCGAATCGTCGATCAGCAGCTTCTGCTTCACCAGCTGGATCGCGCCGTAGCAGGCGAGCGCGGCGAGGATACCGAACACGATCGCGGCCGCGGGCGAGACGTAGCCCGCCGCAGGGGTGATCGTCGCGAGCCCCGCGATCGCGCCGGTCGCCCAGCCGACGCTGGTCGCCTTGCCGACGGTGAATTTCTCGACCAGCAGCCAGGCGAGCGCGGCGGTGCTCGCGGCGAGATGGGTGGTGATGATCGCCGAGGATGCATCGTCGGTCGCGGTCAGCGCGCTGCCGCCGTTGAAGCCGAACCAGCCGACCCACAGCAGCGCCGCGCCCGCCATGGTCAGCGCGGGTGCGTGCGGCAGCATCAGCGATTTCGGCCAGCCCGTCCGCTTGCCGAGCAGCAGCGCCACCACCAGCGCCGAGACACCCGCGGTGGTGTGCACCACGATGCCGCCCGCAAAGTCGAGCGTGCCGAAGCGGCTCGCCAGCCACCCGCCGCCCCACACCCAATGCGCGACCGGGGCGTAGACGACGATACCCCACAGCGCGCAGAAGCCGACCACCCAGCCGAACCGCGCCCGGTCGACCCACGCGCCGATCATCAGCGCGGGGGTGATCACCGCGAAGGTCATCTGGAACAGCGCGAAGGTGCTTTCGGGGATCAGCGTCATCTGCCGGACATTGCCGAGCTCGTGCAGCATCAGGTTGAGTCCGCCGCCGATCCAGCCGTTCCCGGATGGCCCGAAGGCGAGCGTGTAGCCGACCGCCACCCACAGCACCGAGGCGACCGCCGCGACCGCGCCGAGCTGGAGCAGCACCGAGAGGAAGTTCTTCGCCCGCACCAGCCCGCCGTAGAACAGGCCGAGGCCGGGCAGCGTCATCAGCAGCACCAGCGCCGAGGCGGTGAGGATCCAGGCGGTGTCGCCGCTGTCGTTGAGCGCCAGCGTCTCGATCGGCGGTACCTGCGCCGCTGCGGGGCTCGCGGCGGCGAATGCGCACAGACCGATGCCTAAGCGGAGAAACATTCCGGATGTCATGATCAGACGAGCCCTTCGAGCACCTGGTCGGGCGGGCGATGCCCGTCGGCCCAGAAGCGGATATTGGCGATCACCTTCTCGCCCGAGGCCTCGCGCCCTTCGGCGGTGGCGCTGCCGATATGCGGCAGGGTCATGACGTTGGGGTGGTCGATCAGGCGGCGGTCGACATGCGGTTCGTCGGGATAGACGTCGAGTCCCGCCCCGGCGAGCTTGCCCGATTCGAGCGCCGCGATGAGCGCCTCCTGGTCGGCGAGGTCGCCGCGTGCGGTGTTGATGAAACTCGCGCCCGGCTGCATCAGCTCGAAGCGGCGTGCATCCATGAAGCCGATCGTCTGCTCGGTCGCGGGGCAGTGCAGCGAGAGAATGTCAGACATCGCGATCAACTCGTCGACATCCTCGACATAGCGCCCGCCGAGCATGGTCTCGATCGCGCGCGGGAGCGGCTTGCGATTGTGATAGGCGATCTCGAGCCCGAAGGCGCGCGCGCGGTGCGCCACCGCCTGCCCGATCCGGCCCATCCCGACGATGCCGAGCACCTTGCCCCCCAATTGTCGCCCCAAAAGCCCCGAGGGCGTCCATCCGGTCCACGCATCGCGGCGGACGAGGCTCACGCCCTCGCGCACGCGACGCGGGACGCCGATGATCATCGCCATGGCAAGATCCGCAGTGTCGTCGGTGAACACGCCCGGCGTATTGGTGACGATGATCCTGCGCTTCGCCGCCGCGGCGAGGGCGATATGGTCGGTCCCGGCGCCGAAGCTGGCAATCAGCCCGAGCTGCTCGCCCGCCTGCCCGATAAGTTCGGCATCGATCCGGTCGGTGACCGTGGGGACCAGCACATGGGCGTGCTGCATCGCCTCGGCGAGCTGTTCGCGCGAGTAGGGCGTATCGTCGGGATTGAGCGTGGCGTCGAACAGTTCGGCCATCCGGCTTTCGACCGAAGGCATCAGATGGCGGGTCACGACGACGCGCGGAGTGCCCTCGATCCGCCGCTGGGACGCTGTGCTGTCTTCGCTCATGCAGCGGCGCTAGGACGGTCATGGCGCACGGGTCAAGCGTGCGGTGGTGCAAAGCCGCTTGCGGCGGTGCAAATCGCTTGAACCCATGCCGGGCATGGGGTTAACGTCGCCATCATGTCGCGCCGCATCCTGTTCGCAATTCCGCTCGCCGTGCTGCTGGCTTCGGTATCCGCCGACGCCCAGCAGCGCGAGGCGCCCTACTGGGCCACGATCCGGGCCGAAAAGATGTTCATGCGCAAGGGGCCGAGCCGCGATTACAAGATCGAATGGGTATACCAGCGGCCCGGCCTGCCGCTCAAGGTCGTCCGTGTCGCGGCAGGGTGGCGGCTGGTGCGCGATCCCGCGGGCGATCAGGGCTGGGTCGCGGCGAGCCTGCTCAGCCCCGAGCGCGGGGCAGTGGTGGTGGGCGAGGGTCTCGCCGCGATGCGCGATGCGCCGGCGGAAAACGGCAAGCTGAAATGGAATGCCGAACCCGGCGTGGTCGGCCGTCTCGGCGATTGCGAGGCCGGGTGGTGCGAGTTCGACGTGGCGGGCCGGATCGGATGGGTGAACGCAGACCGGTTATGGGGTGCGGGCGAGCCGTAATGCAAAAGGAGGCAGCCCGCCGGGCCGCCCCTTTTGCCTTCGTATTGGAACCGTTTTCAGCTGCGCTGAAAGCGAGTCTCGGCCGGATCAGACCAGTTCGACCGCCACCGCGGTGGCCTCGCCGCCGCCGATGCACAGGCTCGCGACGCCGCGCGTCTTGCCCTGCTTCTTCAGCGCGTTGAGCAGGGTGACGATAATTCGCGTCCCGCTCGCGCCGATCGGGTGGCCGAGCGCGGTACCGCCGCCGTTCACGTTGATCTTCCCGTGCGCGATACCGATGTCGCGCATCGCGAACATGGCGACGCAGGCGAAGGCCTCGTTGACTTCCCACAGATCGACGTCGTCGACCGACCAGCCGGCCTTTTCGAGGACCTTTTCGATCGCACCGATCGGTGCGACGGTGAACTTGGCGGGTTCCTGCGCGTGCGCGGCCATTGCGACGATCTTCGCGACCGGTTCGAGGCCCTTGTCCCTGGCGACGCTCTCGCGCGTCAGCACCACCGCGGCCGCGCCGTCGGAGATCGAGCTCGAAGTCGCGGCGGTGATGGTGCCGTCCTTGGCGAAGGCGGGGCGCAAGGTCGGGATCTTGTCCGGACGGCCGCGGCCGGGCTGCTCGTCGGTGTCGACCGTCTGTTCGCCCGCGCGGGTGGTGAAGATCACCGGCACCACCTCGCCGTCGAACGCGCCGCTCTCGATCGCGGCATTGGCGCGGCGCAGCGATTCGATCGAATACTCGTCCATTTCCTCGCGCGTCATCTGGTATTCGTTGGCGGTTTCCTGCGCGAACGTGCCCATCGCACGGCCTTCCTCATAGGCGTCTTCGAGCCCATCGAGGAACATGTGGTCGTAGGCGGTGTCGTGGCCGATCCGCGCGCCCGAACGATGCTTCTTGAGCAAATACGGCGCGTTGGTCATGCTTTCCATGCCGCCCGCGACGACCATGTCGATCGTACCGCTGGCGAGCGCCTCGGCGCCCATGATCACGGTCTGCATGCCGCTGCCGCAGACCTTGTTGACGGTGGTCGCCTGGACAGACTTGGGCAGGCCCGCCTTGATCGTCGCCTGCCGCGCCGGCGCCTGGCCGAGCCCGGCGGGGAGTACGCAGCCCATATAGGCGCGGTCGAAATCCTCGCCCGCGACGCCCGAGCGCTCGACCGCCGCCTTGACCGCGGTGGCGCCAAGCTCGGTCGCGCTGACATCGGCGAGCGCGCCCTGCATGCCGCCCATCGGGGTGCGGGCGTAGGACAGAATGACGATGGGATCGGCGGCGGAAAACTGGGTCATGGGGGAGACCTTTCGAGTGCGTGTGTCGGTACGGCTTGCGATGTAATGTTGCACTGCGGCAAAAGCAAACCGCATCGGCTTCGCTCCATTAAAGCTCGCTTGTCATCGTCGCGCGTTTGGTCGACAAAGGTTCCAAACAGAAACCGATAGCGAAGACCGACGGAGAGCGATCATGGCCACCACCGATCTCGATGCCTTGCTGAAAAAGCAGCGCGATGCCTTCACCGCCGCGCGGCCCGAGGGGCTCGACGTGCGCAAGGACCGCGTGAAGCGCGCGATCGCGCTGCTGGTCGATCACGGCGAGGCGCTGTGCGACGCGATGAGCGAGGATTTCGGCAGCCGCAGCCGCCAGCAGAGCATGATGACCGACATCGTCGGCACGGTGAATTTCGGCAAATACTGCCTCAAGCATGTCGACAAATGGGCGAGGGCCGACCGGCGCAAGCTGCAATTCCCGCTCGGGCTGCTCGGCGCCAAGGGCGAATTGCGCTACGAGCCCAAGGGCGTGATCGGCATTCTCAGCCCGTGGAACTTCCCGGTCAATCTGAGCTTCGGCCCGCTGATGCAGGTGCTGGCGGCGGGCAACCGTTCGATGATCAAGCCGAGCGAGTTCACCGAGAAGACCTCGGCACTGTCCGCCGAGCTGTGCGCGAAATATTTCGACGAGGCCGAAGTCGCCTTCGTCACCGGCGGACCGGACGTCGCCGGCGAGTTCTCCTCGTTGTCGTTCGATCACCTCGTCTTCACCGGCTCGACCGCGACCGGGCGCAAGGTGATGGAGGCGGCGGCGAAGAATCTCGTGCCGGTCACGCTCGAACTGGGCGGCAAGTCGCCGGTCGTGCTCGGCCGCAGCGCCGATCTCGAACAGGCGGGCGAGCGGATCGCGATGGGCAAGATGATGAATGCCGGGCAGATCTGCCTCGCGCCAGACTACATGTATGTGCCCGAGGATATGGCGGACGGCGCGATCGCCGCGGTCGAGCTGGGCGCCAGCACCATGTATCCGACGCTGCTCGACAATGACGACTATGCCTCGGTGGTGACCGACCGCCATTACGACCGGCTGCAGGGCATGGTCGCCGACGCGCGCGACAAGGGCGCCGAGGTGATCGAAGTCAATCCTGCCGGGGAGGATTTCTCCAGTACCAATTCGCGCAAGATGCCGCTGACGATCCTCAAGAACGTCAGCGACGACATGCAGGCGATGCAGGAGGAGATTTTCGGGCCCGTGCTGCCAGTAAAGACCTACAAAAATGTCGGCGAGGCGGTCGATTACATCAACGAGAAGGATCGCCCGCTCGGCCTCTATTATTTCGGCAGCGACGGCGGCGAGCGCGAGGAGGTGCTCAAGCGCACGATCTCGGGCGGAGTGACGGTCAACGACGTGCTGTTCCACGTCTCGATGGAGGACCTGCCCTTCGGCGGGGTCGGCCCGTCGGGGATCGGCGCCTATCACGGGCCCGAGGGCTTCCGCGAATTCAGCCATGCGCGCTCGGTCTATACGCAGTCGAAGCGCGACATCGCCGGACTGGCGGGCTTCAAGCCGCCCTACGGCAAGGCGACCGACAAGGCGATCGCGGGGCAGCTCAAGAAGTGAGGGCCTTCGCCGCATTGATTGCGGGTTTCCTCGCCTGTTGCGGAGGGGCCGGACACGCATGCGCCGACGAGATTCCGGCATCGACCGACATCGCCGCATGGCATCCGGTCGACGCGGAAACCGGCACGATCGCGGACCTCCCCGGCCTTGCGGCACTCGGCGCAGTCTTTCCGGATAGCGGATCGGTCCGCCTGCGGCTGCTCAACGTCCAATTGCGCGAAGGCGATGCGGACGGCGCGATCGAGAGCCTGCGGTGGCTCGAACGGCGCGGCTACGTGTTCGGTGCGGCGGCGAAACAGCAAATTCCCGCATTGGTGGGCGAAAGCCGCGCCGATCAGGCGAAGGCGCTGCTCCTTTCGGCCCCCGCACCGATCGAGCGAAGCGAGGAGGTCGCCACCATTCCCGCGGCGGCGGGCCTGACCGAGACGGCGTTCGTCGATCCGGCAACGGGCAGCATGTATGTCACTTCGGTGACGGGCAAGTCGATCTGGGCATCGGACAAGCGCGGTATATGGTCGGGCATCGCGGTCCACGGGGCGGACAACCTCAGCGGCATGGTTCGCGATCCGGTGACGGGGCGCCTGTGGGTTGCATCGGGCGATATCGACCAGTCGGGCGAGATGGATTCGGAGCTGACCGGCCTGATCTCGATTTTGCCCTTCGAGGCGGAATGGACCAAGACGGAAGCGCCGGGCGCGACGGCGCTTTCCGATCTGGTCGCGGCCGAGGACGGAACCATCTATGCCAGCGATCCGATCGGCGGCGGAATCTATCGCAGCCCGCCAAAGGGCGACGTCATGGAGGAATTGGTGCCGCCCGGCCGATTGCGTTCCCCGCAAGGGCTGGCAATCAGCGCCGATGGCCGCCTACTCTATGCCAGTGATTATCGCTACGGGATCGCGATCGTCGATCTCGCCACCAGCCATGTCGGGCGGTTGAGGGCCGAGCCGCCGATCCTGCTCGACGGCATCGACGGTCTGTGGCGACACGGCAACGAGTTGGTTGCGGTCCAGAACGGCACCAGTCCGATGCTGATCGTCGCGCTCGAATTGTCCGCGGACGGCAGTTCGATCGTCGGCTGCCGCATCCTCGAGCGCGCGCATTCGGAATGGACCAAACCGCTATCGGGGTCGATCCACCGGCGCGCGCTCTATTATGTCGCCAACGGACAGTGGGACCGCTTCGACAAGGGCGAGCGGGTGCCGGACAAACCGGTTCTGCCCACCTATATCCGCCGCCTGCCGCTCGATTGAATGAAAAAACGCAACGCAAGTCGCACGGATTACACGATTCGTGCCCTTGCACCGCGCGGGGCAGGGGACTAGGGCGCGCGTGAACCTTCGCAGACAGCCGAGTCACCCCCTTTGGACTACCTGGCACAATACCTCCCGATCCTGATTTTCCTGTTCATCGCGGCGGGATTGTCGGCGGCATTCGTGTTCCTGCCGATGGGCGTTTCGCGCCTCACGGGCGCGCACAATCCGGATACCGAGAAGCTCAGCGAATACGAGTGCGGCTTCCCCGCCTTCGAGGAGCCGCGCAGCCAGTTCGATGTGCGCTTCTACCTCGTCGCGATCCTGTTCATCATCTTCGATCTCGAGGCGGCGTTCCTGTTCCCGTGGGCGGTCAGCCTCGACCTGACCGGATGGCCGGGCTGGATCACCATGATGATCTTCCTCGGCGAGCTCATCGTCGGCTTTGCCTACGCATGGAAAGTGGGAGCGCTCGAATGGGAGTAGAACACAGCCCCACCGATCCGAAGCTCAACCCGGCCCTGCGCGGCGACACCGCGCAGCCGGGCGATGTGCGTCAGCCGGACCAGGATTATTTCCGCGCGCTGCAGACCGAGGTCAACGACAAGGGTTTCCTCGTCACCAGCACCGAGGACCTGTTCCAGTGGGCGCGCACCGGCAGCCTGTGGTGGATGACTTTCGGTCTCGCCTGCTGCGCGGTCGAGATGATCCACGTCAACATGCCGCGCTACGACATGGAGCGCTTTGGCGTCGCGCCGCGCGCCAGCCCGCGCCAGAGCGACGTGATGATCGTCGCCGGCACGCTGTGCAACAAGATGGCTCCGGCCTTGCGCAAGGTCTACGACCAGATGTCGGACCCCAAATACGTCATCTCGATGGGCAGCTGCGCCAATGGCGGCGGCTACTACCATTACAGCTATTCGGTGGTGCGTGGCTGCGACCGGATCGTGCCGGTCGACATCTACATCCCCGGCTGCCCGCCGACCGCCGAGGCGCTGCTCTACGGTGTCATGCAGCTCCAGCGGAAGATCCGCCGCGAAGGGACGATCGAGCGGTGATGGCCGTCCTCCATTCAGCCCCGAAATACGCATCGAACGACGGCGTACTCGACACGCTGTCGCAGGCGCTCGGCGACCATCTCGAGCGAGCGCATGAGGAGCATGGCGAAATCCTGCTGCGCGTGAAGCGCGATCGGCTAGAGGATGCGCTGCGCATCCTGCGCGACGATCATGCCTATCAGCAGCTGATGGAAATCGCCGGGGTCGACTACCCGAGCCGCCCCGAGCGGTTCGAAGTGGTCTACATGCTGCTCAGCGTGACGAAGAACCACCGGATCATGGTCAAATGCACCGCGGCGGAAGACACGCCGGTGCCGACCGCCACCACGCTGTGGCCCAACGCCGGGTGGCTCGAACGCGAAGTGTTCGACATGTACGGCGTGCTGTTCGCGGGCAATACCGATCTGCGCCGAATCCTGACCGATTACGGTTTCGAGGGGCATCCCTTCCGCAAGGACTTCCCGCTCACCGGCTATACCGAACTGCGTTATTCGGAAGACGAGAAACGCGTCGTCTACGAGCCGGTCGAACTGGCACAGGACCTGCGGCAGTTCGACTTCATGAGCCCGTGGGAAGGCGCCGACTACGTGCTGCCGGGCGACGAGAAGGCGGACACGCCGCCGGTCGACGATCCCAAGACGACCGAGAAGCCGTCCGATACGGGCGCGGGTGCGAAAACCGACGAGGAAGCGGCCGAACAGGTCAGCAAGGGCGCCCCGGCCGAGGAAGATACCGCGATCGATTCCGAAGCGCCCGAGCCGACCGAGGACCGCCCGGACGAACCCGCGCGCAAGGGCAAGACCAGCGGCACCAAGTCGGCGACGCAAGTGGACAAAGGGGATGAGAATTGACCCACTCAACCTCGAACCGTCACCCTGAACTTGTTTCAGGGTCCATCTTTCCACCTGCACCTTCCGTGCGTGAGGAGGCATGGATGCTGAAACAAGTTCAGCATGACGGGGAAGGGGGCGCTTCATGAGCGGTCTCCAACTCGAAGAGTCGCCCACCACCGGCGACGAGACGATCACCAACTACACGATCAATTTCGGCCCGCAGCACCCGGCGGCGCACGGCGTGCTGCGGATGGTGATGGAGCTCGACGGCGAGATCATCGAGCGGATCGATCCGCATGTCGGCCTGCTCCATCGCGGCACCGAGAAGCTGATCGAGCACAAGACCTATCTCCAGGCGCTGCCCTATTTCGACCGGCTCGACTATTGCAGCCCGCTGGCGCAGGAATACAGCTACGTCCTCGCGATCGAGAAGCTGCTCAATATCGCGGTGCCCGAACGCGCGCAGTATCTGCGCGTGCTGTTCGCCGAGCTGACCCGCATCTGCAACCACATGCTCAATATCGGCGCGCATGTGATGGATGTCGGCGCGATGACGCCCAACCTGTGGGTGTTCGAGCTGCGCGAGGACTGCCTCAATTTCTTCGAGCGCATGTCGGGTGCGCGCATGCATCACGCATACCTGCGCCCCGGCGGTGTGCACCAGGACGTGCCGCTCAAGCTGCTGACCGATATCGGCGACTGGCTCGACACGCGGCTGCCCGAACTGTTCGGCGACGCGATGAGCCTCGTGGTCGACAATCGCATCTTCAAGCAGCGCAATGTCGATATCGCGGTGGTTTCGAAAGACGACGCCATCGCCTGGGGCTTCTCGGGCCCGATGATCCGGGCGGCGGGCATTCCGTGGGACCTGCGCAAATCGCAGCCCTACGACGTCTATGACCGGATGCGCTTCGACATCCCGGTCGGGACCAATTCGGACTGCTACGACCGCTTCATGGTCCGGGTGAAGGAAGTCTACGAGAGCGCGAAGATCATCAAGCAGTGCCTTGCCGAGATTCCCGAAGGCCCGATCGCGAGCGACGACGCCAAGGTCGTCCCGCCCAAGCGCGGCGAGATGAAGCAGTCGATGGAAGCGCTGATCCACCACTTCAAGCTCTACACCGAGGGCTTCCACGTGCCCGCGGGCGAGGTCTATGTCGCGACCGAGAGCCCGAAGGGCGAATTCGGCGTCTATCTGGTCAGCGACGGGTCGAACAAACCCTATCGCTGCAAGATCCGGCCGACCGCCTTCAGCCATCTGCAGGCGATGGATTTCATGAGCCGCGGCCACATGCTGCCTGACGCAACCGCCATCCTCGGCGCGATCGACGTGGTGTTCGGGGAGTGCGACCGGTGAGGTTCTGCCTTGCTGCCCTGATTTTCGCTGTAGCGAGTACCCCCTCTCTGGCGGGCACGCGCGCTGACGAGAAGGCTGCGGTCGCCGACTTGATCGAGGCGATAGAGACCGACGCGGCCGTCGCAGATCTCGGATATGAACCGATCATCAACGCTGCGCAGGCCGAGTTCCTCGACAGCTTGCAGCAATGCAAGATTATCGATCACTACAGCAGGAAAAGGCACTCGGCGCACCTTTGGGTCGAATGCCCCGAACCCGTTGCGGCGGGACCGATCACTTCGATCAGGTGGAGCGTCGAAATCGGCTTCACCGACGGTCAAATGACGAAATTTGAAATCTTCAATCTGGAATTGAGACCGATGGATTGGGAACCGGGCGATGGCTGACCGCAATCCCGCACCCGACACCCCCGAACTGCGCGAGCGGTGGGGCGCGTTTGCCTTCACGGACGAGAACCGTGCCAGGGCCGACAGGCATATCGCCAAATATCCCGAGGGCCGCCAGCGCTCGGCGGTGATGCCGCTGCTCGATCTCGCGCAGCGGCAGGTCGGCGAGGAGACCGGCACGCAGGGCTGGCTGCCGCTCCCGGTGATCGAATATGTCGCCGACTACCTCGACATGCCCGTCATCCGCGTGCTCGAGGTCGCGAGCTTCTATTTCATGTACAACCTCGTGCCGGTCGGAAAATTCCACGTCCAGGTGTGCGGCACCACGCCGTGCATGCTGCGCGGCAGCGACGATATCATCGCCGCTTGCAAGAAGCGCGGCATGGTCAAGGGCGGGGTGTCCGAAGACGGGCTGTGGACGCTGACCGAGGTCGAGTGCATGGGCAATTGCGCCACCGCGCCGATGGTCCAGATCAACGACGGCAATTACGAGGACCTGACTCCCGAACGGCTCGACGCCGTGCTCGACGCGCTCGCCGCGGGCGAGCAGCCGCGGGAAGGCACGCAGGAGCCGGGCCGCCACACCAGCGAACCCTCCGGCGGGCCGACCACGCTCAGGGACATGGTCGACGCCAATCACGATTACCGGGGGGAATGGTGATGGAGCCGCAGACCAATTACCGGATACTCGGCTTCACGTTCATCATGCTGGGGATCGGCTTGACGGCGTCGCTGGGAATAGCCCTAGGTCCGGCCTTCATCGGGATCGGGCTGCCGTTCGTGGTCCTCGGTGTGGTGTTCCTCGCCAAGGACAACGAAACCGATGGGGAAGAGGGCTGAACGATGGATATCGTCACCATCATAGTCGCGCTCATCCTCGTCTTCATTGCGTGGAAGGTGCTCGTCGGTCTGGTCAAGGTCGCCGCGATCGTCGCGGTGATCGCGGCCACCGTTTGGTTCCTCTCGTCGGGAGGGTTCGGCGTATGAACCTGAAGAAAGCCAACAGCTTCGCGCGCGCTGCGCTGGCCATCGCCAGCGTTGCGATCATCCTCGGCGGGGTGACCGTCTACGAGGGGCTGATCGATATCGGCGACGCGATGATGATCGCGGGTGCGGTGCTGCTGATCGTCGGTGCGGCGGTGCTCGCGCGCACTCCCGAGGGAGGCGGCGATGCTGGCTGACAAGGATCGCATCTTCACCAATGTCTACGGCTTCCAGGACTGGGGCCTGAAGGCGGCGCAGCAGCGCGGCGACTGGGACGACACCAAATCGCTGATCGCGAAGTCGCAGGGCGACATCATCGAGGAGATCAAATCCTCGGGCCTGCGCGGGCGCGGCGGGGCGGGCTTCCCGACCGGGCTCAAATGGTCGTTCATGCCCAAGGAAAGCAAGGACGGACGCCCGAGCTTCCTCGTCATCAACGCCGACGAATCCGAGCCCGGCAGCTGCAAGGACCGCGAGATCATCCGGCACGATCCGCACAAGCTGATCGAGGGTGCGCTGTGCGCGGGCTACGCGATGCGCGCGCGGGCGGCCTATATCTACATCCGCGGCGAGTTCATCCGCGAGGCGGAGAACCTGCAGGCGGCGATCGACGAGGCCTACGATGCCGGGCTGATCGGCAGGAATGCCTGCGGTTCGGGCTACGACTTCGACGTCTTCATGCACCGCGGCGCGGGCGCCTATATCTGCGGCGAAGAGACCGCGATGATCGAGAGCCTCGAGGGCAAGAAGGGCCAGCCGCGATTGAAGCCGCCGTTCCCGGCGGGGGCGGGGCTCTACGGCTGCCCGACCACGGTCAACAACGTCGAGAGCATCGCGGTGGTCCCGACCATCCTGCGCCGCGGCGGCAAGTGGTTCGCGGGCTTCGGGCGCGAGAACAATCACGGCACCAAGCTGTTCCAGATCAGCGGCCATGTGAACAACCCCTGCGTGGTCGAGGAAGCGATGAGTATCCCGTTCGAGGAGCTGATCGACAAGCATTGCGGCGGCATTCGCGGCGGATGGGATAACCTCCTCGCGGTGATCCCGGGCGGATCGTCCGTGCCGTTGGTGCCCGCGAAGCAGATCCGCGAAGCGCCGATGGATTTCGACGGGCTCAAGGAGCTGGGTTCGGGGCTCGGCACGGCAGGCGTGATCGTGATGGACAAGTCGACCGACATCGTCCGCGCGATTTCGCGCATCAGCTATTTCTACAAGCACGAGAGCTGCGGCCAGTGCACCCCGTGCCGCGAGGGCACCGGGTGGATGTGGCGCATGATGGAGCGCCTGGGCACAGGCGATGCGGCAGTCGAGGAGATCGACATGCTGCAGCAGGTCACCAAGCAGGTCGAGGGCCACACCATCTGTGCGCTGGGCGACGCCGCGGCGTGGCCGATCCAGGGTCTGATCCGCCACTTCCGGCCCGAGCTGGAACGGCGGATCGAGGAACACAACGCCAAGTTCGCGGAGGCGGCGGAATGACGGGTATACGCACGATAGGTTTGGCCGCGATGCTCGCTATCGTCGCGCTTCCGACGCTGGCCGATGCACAGTCGCGTACCGGCACGCGTCTGGGGTCCGCGCCGGCTTCGGTTCGCGACGGGGATCTGACCCGTACCGAAAAGGCAAGACTTGCGACGATGGAGTTTGCCGAGTGCCTCTACGAGGAGAAGCGGTTGGCCGGGCTGGGCGACTATTTGCAGACGCTCACCTATTCGTCCGCGGCCGATGCCGAACTCGAGGCCTTGCTGCTCGACCGGTGCCTCGCCACCGGAGAGCTCACCGTCACCGACGATCTCCTGCGCGGCGCGCTTTACGAAGTCGTTTACAAGAAGAACGGGAAGGTACGGAAACTCAAGGACTTTTCGCAGACGCCGGCGGTCGATTACGGTAGCGTGGACGACGTTTCGAACGATCGGGTCGTCAGCGGAATCCGGTTTCGCGAATTTGCCGATTGCGTCGTCCGGTCGGACACCGATGCGAGCCGGAAACTGGTCAAGTCGCGGCTTCTTTCGAACTCCGAGGAGCGCGCCTTCGACGATTTGCGCGAAGCGTCCGGGGATTGCCTGATGGCCGGTTCCCGGCTGCAATTTTCGATGCCGATCATGCGCGGGTTGATCGCCGAAGCACTTTATCGCCTGGCGATGACGGAGGCCGATCGCCTCGAAGGGATGGAGTCCTGATGCCCACAGTCACCGTAGACGGCCGGGAAATCGAGGTCCCCGACGGTGCGACCGTGCTGCAGGCGTGCGAACTGGCGGGGAAGGAAATCCCGCGCTTCTGCTATCACGAGCGGCTCTCGATCGCGGGCAATTGCCGGATGTGCCTCGTCGAGGTGAAGCCCGGGCCGCCCAAGCCGCAGGCATCCTGCGCGCTGCCCGCGACCGAGGGGCAGGAAATCCGCACCGACAGCCAGATGGTCAAGACCGCACGCGAGGGGGTGATGGAGTTCCTCCTGATCAACCACCCGCTCGACTGTCCGATCTGCGACCAGGGCGGCGAATGCGACCTGCAGGACCAGTCGATGGCCTATGGCCGCGGCGGCACCCGCTATCGCGCCAACAAGCGCGCGGTGACCGAGAAATACATGGGCCCGCTGATCAAGACGGTCATGACCCGTTGCATCCACTGCACCCGCTGCGTGCGCTTCTCCGAGGAGATCGCCGGCGTCGACGAGATCGGCGCGGTCGGGCGTGGCGAGGACATGCAGATCACCACCTATCTCGAACACGCCGCCGAACACGAGCTGTCGGCGAACGTGATCGATCTGTGCCCGGTCGGCGCGCTGACCAGCCGCCCCTACGCCTTCGAGGCGCGACCGTGGGAACTGAAAAAGACGCTCAGCATCGACGTGTCCGACGCGGTCGGGGCGAATATCCGCCTCGACAGTCGCGGACGCGAAGTGATGCGCGCGCTGCCCCGCATCAACGACGACGTCAACGAAGAGTGGATCTCCGACAAGGCCCGTTACCAGGTGGACGGCCTGACCCGACGGCGGCTCGACAAGGTCTACATGCGCAAGAAGGGCAAATTGCAGCCCGCGAGCTGGGACGAGGCGTTCAAGGCGATTGCCAAGCAGCTCAAATCCGACAAATCGAGCATCGCCGCCATCGCGGGCGACCTGGTCGATTGCGAGACGATGTTCGCGGCCAGGGCGCTGCTGAATGCGTGCGGGTCAGGCCTGCTCGAGGGCCGCCAGACCGGCATGGATTACGATACCTCCAATCTCGCGGCGGTGAACTTCAATTCGACCTTCGCGGGAATCGAGAGCGCCGATGCGATCCTGATCGTCGGCAGCCATGTCCGCTGGGAAGCGCCGCTGGTGAATGTCCGGTTGCGCAAGGCGGTCAAGCGCGGCGCGAAGGTGTTCGTGGTCGGGCCCGAATGGGAGACGACCTTCCCGGCGACCTTCCTCGGGACCGATCTTGCTGTGCTGAACGACCTGCCCACCGAAGTCGCCGAAGTCTTCGACACGGCCGACAAACCCGCGGTGATCGTGGGCGGTGCGAGCCTCAAGGGCGCACATGGGAAGGCGCTGGCACTGGCCAGCGGTTGGGGTGCCGAATTCAACGTGCTCCACACCACTGCGGCGCGGATGGGTTCGCTGATGCTCGGCTACGCGCGGAAGGGCGGCATCGCGGATATCGCCGAGGCCGCGCCCAGGGTGCTGCTGGCGCTCGGCGCCGACGAGATGAATTACGAGCCGTTCGCGGACAGCCTCAAGGTCTATATCGGCCATCACGGCGACAAGGGCGCGCACGCGGCCGATATCGTCCTGCCCGCGGCGAGCTATGCCGAGAAGGACGGCACCTACGTCAACACCGAGGGCCGGGTGCAGTTCGCCGAGAAAGCGGTGTTTGCCCCGGGCGATGCGCGCGAAGACTGGACCATCCTGCGCGCGCTGGCCGACGCGCTGAAGGTGGAGGTCGGTTTCGACAGCTTCGTAGAATTGCAATCCGCCATGATCGCGGCGGTGCCTGCGCTGGGCGAGGAAGGGCTGGCCGATTACGGCGAGCTGCCCAAGCCGGACGCGAAAGCGAAGGCCGAAGGCTCCATCGACGCTTACCCGATCGCCGATTTCTACCTCACCAACCCGATCGCGCGCGCCAGCGCGACGATGCAGCGCTGCTCGCAGGAACTGCTGCACGGCGAGGAACTGGCGGAGGCGGCGGAATGATGGGACAGAATCAAATGCTCCCCCACTGGGGGAGCTGGCAGCGCGCAGCGTTGACTGAGGGGGGGCCCCCCCCTCCGCCTCACTGCGTTCGGCACCTCCCCCAAGGGGGGAGGATTTTGGGGAGCCGGAGCGACCATGACCGAATTCTTCCAATCCCTCGGCCTGACCTACGAAGCCGCATGGGCCTTCGCCACCCTCTCGGGCATCCTGCTGATCGCGCTGCCGCTGATGCTGGCGGTGGCGATGATCATCTATGTCGATCGCAAGGTGTGGGCCGCGATCAATTTGCGGCGCGGGCCCAACGTGGTCGGGCCGTTCGGCCTGCTGCAGAGCTTCGCCGACGGGCTCAAGGTGTTCCTGCAGGAAACCATCATCCCGAGCGCGGCGAACAAGGGTATCTTCATCCTTGCGCCGATCGTCACCTTTACCGTGGCGCTGGCGGCGTGGGCGGTGATTCCGTTCGATGCGGGCGTGGTACTGGCGGACATCAATGTCGGCCTGCTCTACATCCTCGCGATCAGCTCGCTGTCGGTTTACGGCGTGGTGATGAGCGGATGGGCGTCGAATTCCAAATACCCGTTCTTCTCCGCCATGCGCGCCGCCGCGCAGATGATCAGCTACGAAGTCTCCATCGGCTTCATCCTGATCTGCGTCGTGCTGTGGGCCGGGAGCTTCAACCTGACCGAGATCGTCAACGCGCAGCGCGGGCACGGCTTCGGCCTCGTCAACGGCTATGTCTTCAACCTCCTGCTGTTCCCGATGTGGGTGGTGTTCTTCATCAGCTCGCTCGCGGAAACCCAGCGCGTGCCGTTCGACCTGACCGAGGCGGAAAGCGAGCTGGTCGCCGGCTACCAGACCGAATATTCCAGCATGAGCTTCGCGCTGTTCTGGCTCGGCGAGTACGCCAACATCCTGCTGATGTGCAGCCTCAACACGCTGCTGTTCTTCGGCGGGTGGCTGCCGCCGCTCGATGTGGACCTGATCCCGTGGTTCGACATCCCGGGCATCGTCTGGTTCCTGCTCAAGACGTTCTTCTTCTTCTTCATGTTCAGCTGGGTGATGGCGACCGTCCCGCGCTACCGCTACGACCAGCTGATGCGGCTCGGATGGAAGGTGTTCCTGCCGCTGAGCCTGCTGTTCGTGGTGGTGATCAGCGGTTGGTTGATGGTCACGAGGTACGGGGCGTGATTTCTTCTCTTTCAGCACTCGTACTGTCGACTTCGTCTGCCCCCTTGCCAGATCAGGGTGGTGCATCCTGGAATTGCCGGCTCATTGACGGTGCGGGCAGCGCTTCCGATTTTGTCTTGGAGGCAGCACTCATTGATAACGCCGTCGGTAACATATTGTACGTTTGGCCAGATAAGTCCGGTAAATGGCGGGTCCGCAGCCGTCGCGCGGAGCGAGTACTCGAGATTAGGGTCGACAATGAAGTCAACTTGAAATCCGCGCGGATCAGCTATCGACCGAGTGAGTACAGTTCCAAAACGATTGCTGTGGGCTTCTGCGGGCAGAAACTGGAGATCGCAGGAGATTCGGCGGATTTGACCGACATCCGCGATGGCGATCCCGCGGCGAGCATCTGCCACGCAGTCCTGAGCAACGGAGAGGTTGGTCGTTTCACTTATTCGTCCGCAAGTCTCGAATCTGCTCGCTTCGAGGAAAATGGCAATCTGCTGTGGGGGGGAAGTACCGTAGACATCGTAAGAGGCGGCATGTCATCTCGCAGAACTCCGGATGGAGGTTTTTCGGCGGCCGGCTTTCTGAGAAGCGCAGAGCCAGAAAGCGATGTATCTGGTGTCGAGGTAGTCGAATTTCTTCCCGCAGACGGCAAAGGCTCACTGCGAATATTTTTCGACAAGATCGGGCGCTGGAATCCGGGTCTGCAAGCCGAAGCAATCTGCACCGTAGCCTTCTTCGATGAGGGACAAGAACTATGACTCTCACGCACCTCATCAAGTCTTTCACCCTGCAGGCATTCGTGACGGCGCAGGCCTTGATGCCGTTGCCCAAGGACAGGAACGGCGCCGCCTGCCGCCGCGTTTCCGAAGATGAGGACCACAGTTTCGTCTGCCCCGGGGCCCTCGGCTGCCATGACGGCATCACGGCTTGCGGTTCCTGCACTCCCGAGATCGCCCTGTGAGCATGTTGCTCGCCCCCCTGCTCATGCTGCACGCCGCGCCGCCGGAGGACTACCGGCGGCTCGATTGCGGCCCGGCGAGCGATCCGGCGCTGTTCCATCTCGACATGCCGACGCCCGCATTCCTCCGGCGCTATCGCGGCGACAATCGCGTGCTCTACATGCTCAAGGCCGGTGGGGAATCGACGCTCGATGGCGTGCGGTTCGAAACGGTCGAGGATTATTGGCCCGACGGCGTCCTCCTCGAATGGACCGACGGAAATTCATCGATTCATCGGCTCAGGGTCGGCGCCTACGATCCGGAGGCCCGAACCGCTCCGTACACGCTCGCATGGGACCGAACTCCGCGCCACAAGCAGGTGACCTGGGCCAGCATCCCGGGCACATGCACACTCGTCCACGAGGACAACCGATGACCGTCGCCCACCTCATCAAATCGTTCACCCTGTGGGAATTCGTGAAGGCGCATGCCCTCACGCTGAAGTACTTCTTCAAGCCCAAGGTGACGATCAACTACCCGTTCGAGAAGAACCCGCTCAGCCCGCGCTTTCGCGGCGAACATGCGCTTCGCCGCTATCCCAACGGCGAGGAGCGCTGCATCGCGTGCAAATTGTGCGAGGCGGTGTGCCCGGCGCAGGCGATCACGATCGAGAGCGAACCGCGCGAGGACGGCAGTCGCCGCACCACGCGCTACGACATCGACATGACCAAGTGCATCTATTGCGGCTTCTGCCAGGAGGCGTGCCCGGTCGATGCGATCGTCGAGGGGCCGAACTTCGAATACGCCACCGAAACGCGCGAGGAGCTGCTTTACGACAAGGCGAAACTGCTGGCGAACGGGGACAAATGGGAGCGTGCCATCGCAGCGAACCTTGAAGCCGATGCGCCGTATCGCTAGGCGGCGCGGGCGTGACCGGGATGGCGTTGATTCACACAGCTCGTCATCCCAGCGAAAGCTGGGATCTCGTGCAGGCAAAGTACGACCAGGAGGCATGAGACCCCGGCTTTCGCCGGGGTGACGGAAATATCATGATCCAGACCATCGCCTTCTACCTGTTCGCCGTCCTCGTGATCGCCAGCGCGGTCATGGTCATCATGGCGCGCAACCCGGTGCATTCGGTGCTGTGGCTGATCCTCGCCTTCTTCAACGCCGCGGGGCTGATGGTGCTGGTCGGGGCCGAGTTCATCGCCATGCTGCTGGTCGTCGTCTATGTCGGCGCGGTCGCGGTGCTGTTCCTGTTCGTGGTGATGATGCTCGACATCGATTTCGCCGAACTGCGTGCGGGGTTCGTGCGCAATTTTCCGCTCGGGATCGCCATCGCGCTGGTGCTGCTGGCCGAGCTTGTGCTCGGCATCGGCGCCTACCAAGCGGGCAATCTCGACCTCGGTACACCCGCGGGCGACGCCGCGCCGATGCTGGGCGAGAGCAATATCGAGAACCTCGGCGCGCTGCTCTACGGCAAGTATCTGTTCCTGTTCGAGACCGCGGGCATCATCCTGCTGGTCGCGATGGTCGGCGCGATCGTGCTGACCCATCGCCCGCCCAAGACGCAGCGCGGCCATCAGCATATCGGCAAGCAGAACGCCCGCCGGCCCGAGGATGCGACCGTGATGAAGCAGCCCGAAGTGGGCAAGGGGGTCGAGCTGTGATGGCCCGGTCCGTTCATTCCAATCCCATCACCCTGAACTCGTTTCAGGGTCCATCTCGCCTCCACGAGCGGGGGATGCGGGTTGAGAAATGGATGCTGAAACAAGTTCAGCATGACGAACCTGGGTTGTTTCTCGCGCAGTCGGGAGTGGGCGCATGATCGGCATCGAACATTACGTCGTCGTCAGCGCGATCCTGTTCGTGCTCGGCGTGCTCGGTATTTTCCTCAACCGCAAGAACATCATCGTCATCCTGATGGCGATCGAGCTGATCCTGCTCGCGGTGAATATCAACCTCGTCGCCTTCAGCGCCTTTCTCGGCGATCTGACCGGGCAGGTGTTCGCCATGTTCGTGCTCACCGTCGCCGCGGGCGAGGCGGCGATCGGGCTCGCGATCCTGGTGATCTATTTCCGCGGCCGCGGCACCATCGCGGTCGACGACGTCAACCGGATGAAGGGATAGCTGCTCGTGCAGACGTCGATCCTCCTCATCGTCTTCCTGCCGCTGCTCGCCGCGATCGTCGGCGGGCTGGGCAATCGTGCGCTTGGCAATACGGTGGTCAAGTCGCTCACCACCGGCGCGCTGTTCGTGTCCTGCGCGCTAAGCTGGCCGATCTTCCTCGGCTTCCTGGGCTGGTTTGGCCTGTCGGCGGAAACGCAGGTGGTGCCCGTCATGACCTGGGTCCAGTCGGGCACGCTGACCTTCGACTGGGCGCTGCGCGTCGATACGCTGACGGCGGTGATGCTGGTGGTGATCACCACCGTTTCGGCGCTCGTCCACCTGTATTCGTGGGGATACATGGAGGAGGATCCGGACCAGCCGCGCTTCTTCGCCTACCTGTCGCTGTTCACCTTCGCGATGCTGATGCTGGTGACCGCCGACAATCTCGTCCAGATGTTCTTCGGATGGGAAGGGGTGGGCCTGGCCTCCTACCTGCTGATCGGTTTCTGGTTCCGCAAGCCCTCGGCCAACAAGGCCGCGATCAAGGCATTCGTGGTCAACCGGGTCGGCGATCTCGGCTTCATGCTCGGCATTTTCGGGACCTATCTCGTCTTCCAGACGACCTCGATTCCCGAAATCCTCGCAGCCGCGCCGGGCATGAGCGGGAGCACCATCGGCTTCCTCGGCTACCGGCTGCAGACGATGGATATCCTGTGCATCCTGCTGTTCATCGGCGCGATGGGCAAGTCGGCGCAGCTCGGGCTGCACACCTGGCTGCCCGATGCGATGGAGGGCCCGACCCCGGTCTCCGCGCTGATCCATGCCGCGACAATGGTCACCGCGGGCGTGTTCATGGTGTGCCGCCTGTCGCCGATGTTCGAGACCGCGCCCGTCGCGCTCGGCGTGGTGACCTTCATCGGCGCGGCGACCTGCTTCTTCGCCGCGACGATCGGCACCACGCAGTGGGACATCAAGCGGGTGATCGCCTATTCGACCTGTTCGCAGCTCGGCTACATGTTCTTCGCGGCAGGGGTCGGCGCCTACGGCGCGGCGATGTTCCACCTGTTCACCCACGCCTTCTTCAAGGCGCTGTTGTTCCTCGGCGCGGGCTCGGTCATCCACGCGATGCATCACGAGCAGGACATGCGCTATTACGGCAACCTGCGGAAGCATATCCCGTTGACCTTCTGGGCGATGATGGCGGGCACGCTCGCAATCACCGGGGTCGGCGTGCTCTACGTGTTCGGTTTCGCCGGGTTCTATTCGAAGGACGCGATCCTCGAGGCCGCCTATGCGCGCGGCACGGGCCTCGGCAATTTCGCCTTCTGGGCGGGCGCGTTCGCGGCGCTGCTGACCAGCTTCTACAGCTGGCGGCTGATGTTCCTGACCTTCTGGGGCAGGCCGCGCTGGATCGAGAGCGAGCATATCCAGCACTCGGTCCACAAGACGCCCGAGGAAGCCGGTGAGGACACCACCGGCGGCTATCACCCGCACGAAAGCCCGGCCTCGATGCTGGTACCGCTCGGCGTGCTGACGCTCGGCGCGATTTTCGCCGGCTTCCTGTTCACCGGCGATTTCATCGACAGCGAGGCGTTCTGGGGCGGTTCGATCTATTACAACGAGAACCTGATCCACGCGCTCCACGGCGTGCCCTATTGGGTGAAGCTGACCGCGACCTTCGTGATGCTGACCGGCTTCGCGATCGCCTGGTTCGCCTATATCAGGGACACGTCGATCCCGGGCAAGTTCGTCGAGCAGTTCCGGCTCGTCCACGCATTCGTCTACAACAAGTGGTATTTCGACGAGCTCTACCATGCAGTGTTCGTGAAGCCCGCTTTCTGGCTCGGCCGTCAGTTCTGGCTCCGCGGCGACAAGGGGCTGATCGACCGCTTTGGACCCGACGGCGCCGCCTGGGCGGTGGCGCAGGGCTCTGCGGTCGCCAAGCGGGTGCAGTCGGGATACCTCACCAGCTACGCGCTGATCATGCTGCTGGGGCTGGTCGCGGCGATTACCTGGGTGCTGATGTAATGGGGGGCTTTCCCATTCTGACCGCGATGCTCGCGGTGCCGCTGATCGCGGCGATCGCGTGCTTCTTCGTCGAGGCGAAGCCGGCGCGGGTGATCGCGCTGGCGGCGACGCTCGCCAACCTTGCGCTCGGCGTTCTGCTGTGGGCGAATTACGATATCGGCGGCGCGCAGTGGCAGTTCCAGGAGGAAGCGAACCTGTTCGCTGGCTTCCAGTACAAGCTCGGCATCGACGGGATCGCGCTGCTGCTCATCATCCTCAGCGTGTTCCTGATGCCGATCTGCATTCTCGCCAGCTGGGAATCGATCCAGAAGCGCGTCGGCGAGTTCATGGCCGCGTTCCTGGTCATGGAAACGCTGATGATCGGCGTGTTCGCGGCGCAGGACCTGTTCCTGTTCTACATTTTCTTCGAGGCCGGGCTGATCCCGATGTACCTGATCATCGGCATCTGGGGCGGGGCGGACCGGATCTACGCCAGCTACAAGTTCTTCCTCTACACGCTGCTCGGCTCGGTGCTGATGCTGATCGCGATGCTGTGGATGGTGAACCAGGCGGGCACGACCGACATCCCGACGCTGATGCAGTACGATTTCGCCCCGGGTGCGCAGACTTGGCTGTGGCTCGCCTTCTTTGCCAGCTTCGCGGTCAAGATGCCGATGTGGCCGGTGCACACCTGGCTGCCCGACGCGCACGTCCAGGCGCCGACCGCGGGCTCGGTGATCCTCGCGGGCGTGCTGCTCAAGATGGGCGGCTACGGCTTCATCCGCTTCAGCCTGCCGATGTTCCCCGAGGCATCGGCCCAGTTCGCCTGGCTGGTGTTCGCGCTGAGCATGATCGCTGTCGTGCTGACCAGCCTGATCGCGCTGGTGCAGGAGGACATGAAGAAGCTGATCGCCTATTCCTCGGTCGCGCATATGGCGATCGTCACCGTCGGCCTGTTCGCGTTCAACGTGCAGGGGCTCGAGGGCGCGATGATGGTGATGCTCGGCCACGGCCTCGTTTCGGGCGCGCTGTTCCTGTGCGTCGGCGTGATCTACGACCGGCTGCACACGCGCGAAATCGACCGCTACGGCGGGCTCAGCATCAACATGCCGAAATATGCGCTGTTCTTCATGCTGTTCACCATGGCGAGCATCGGCCTGCCCGGCACGAGCAATTTCGTCGGCGAGTTCCTCGCGCTGGCGGGCATCTATCAGGTGTCGAGCTGGGTGACGCTGGTGTGCACGACCGGGATCATCCTCGGGGCGGCCTATATGCTCTACCTCTACTGGCGCGTCGCCTTCGGTATCCAGAAGAACGAGGACGCCGCGGCGATGTCCGACCTCAATGTGCGCGAATGGGCGATCCTGGCCCCGATCGCGGCCGCGGTGCTGTGGATGGGCGTCTATCCCGAAAGCTTCCTCGCCCCGATGCGCAAGGATATCGCCGCGCTCGAAGCGCGCGTCGCGCGCGCCGCGCCCGAAGGCGATGCGCAGCTTGCGGCGGGCGAACCGCGCAGGCAGGCGGCCAATGCGGTGGCCGCCCCCGAACACCACGGTGAAGACGAGGGAGACCACTGATGGACTATTCGATCTCCCTCCGCCTGATCGCGCCCGAAATCCTCCTCAGCGTGTCGGGCCTGGTCCTGCTGTTGGTCGCAGCCTGGGGCGGGCAGAAGACCGGACGCCTGGTCTCGATCCTGAGCGCCGCTGCGCTCTTCGGTGCAGGGCTCATGCTGTTCCCGACGCTGCATCTGGGCGTGGTCGGGCCTGACACCTTCGCTTTCGGCGACCAGTTCCGCGCCGATGCCTTCGCCGCTTTCGCCAAGGCGCTGATCTACCTCGCCGGGATCGGCTGCCTGATGGTGGCGCCGACCTATTTCGACCGCCTCAAGGCGATGAAGCCCGAATATCCGGTGCTGCTGCTGTTCGCGGTGCTCGGCATGAGCATCATGGTCTCGGCAAGCGACTTCCTGACTCTCTATATCGGGCTCGAACTCAACAGCCTCGCCGCCTACGTGCTCGCCGCATTCCTGCGCAACGATACCCGCTCGGCCGAGTCGGGGCTCAAATATTTCGTCCTCGGGGCGCTCGCCAGCGGCATCCTGCTCTACGGCATGAGCCTGCTCTACGGCTTCACCGGCACGACCAGCTTCGAGGGCGTGCGGGTCGCGCTCTCCGGCGAGATGTCGACCGGCATGCTGTTCGGACTGATCTTCGTGCTGGCGGGGCTCGCCTTCAAGATCTCGGCGGTGCCGTTCCACATGTGGACCCCCGACGTCTACGAGGGCGCGCCGACCCCGGTGACCACTTTCTTCGCCACCGCGCCCAAGGTCGCCGCGATCGCGCTCACCGCGCGCGTCGCGCTCGACGCCTTCGGCACGCAGGTCGATGCCTGGCGGCAGGTGGTGATCTTCGCCGCGCTCGCCTCGATCCTGGTCGGCGCGCTGGGCGCGATCGGACAGCAGAATTTGAAGCGTCTGCTCGCCTATTCCTCGATCAACAATGTCGGCTTCATCCTGATCGGCCTCGCCGCCGGAACAGTGGGCGGGGTGGGCGCGATGCTGGTCTATCTCGCGATCTACGTCGCGATGTCGCTAGGAAGCTTCGTTGCGCTGCTGATGCTGCGCGACGAGAACGGCGACGCATTGGCGACCTTTGCCGATATTTCCGGCCTCTCGGCCAAGCGTCCGGCGCTCGCCTGGTGCCTGCTCGCGCTGATGTTCAGCCTCGCCGGCATTCCGCCGCTACTCGGGTTCTTCGGCAAGTTCGTCGTCTTCCAGGCCGGGGTCGAGGCCGATATGGTAGCGCTCGCCGCCTTCGGTATTGCCGCCAGCGTGATCGGCGCGTTCTATTACATCAAGTTCGTCAAGGTGATGTTCTTCGACGACGCCTCCGAACGGTCGGTTGCCGACAGCACCACCGCTCATTGGGTGTTGCTCGTCGTCACCACCGCGATCGTCTCGCCGCTCGGCTACCTCGTCACCCCGTCGCTCGGCGATCTGACGGACAAGGCCGCCTCCGCGCTGTTCCTGCTCCCTTGACCCTTCGACAAGCTCAGGGTGATCGGTTTGCTTGAGGTTGTCGCCGAAACTGGCTCGACCAATGCCGACATCGCCGCGCGGTTGCGTTCGGGCGAGGACATTCCCGAAGGCTACTGGCTGGTCGCCGACCGCCAGACGGCGGGGAAGGGACGACGCGGGCGCGAGTGGCACGACGGAGCGGGCAATTTCATGGGTTCGACGGTGATCCATCTCCGCGACGACGACACCAATTTCGGAGCCTTCAACATACCGATCAGCGTAGCACTGCGCGATGCCGTGGCCGGATTCGTGCCCGACCCCTCTCTGCTGATGCTCAAATGGCCCAATGACCTTTTGCTCGACCGAGCCAAGCTCGCGGGCGTGCTGATGGAGCTGGTCGGCGACAAGATCATCGTCGGGATAGGCGTGAACCTCGCCAGTGCGCCGCATGTGCCCAACCGGCGCACGGCGGCAATCGTCGACGTAGCGCAACAACCGCGGCGCAACGATTTCGGCGATGCGCTCGCTGATGCGATTGCGCGATGGCTGCTGCGGTTTCGCGAAGATGACGGAATCGGTGCCCGCTCGCGCTGGCTCGAATATGCCCATCCACGCGGGACTCGGCTGCGGGTAAGCGACAGCGGCGGCGAGCCGATCGAAGGCGATTTCATGATGCTCGCGCCGAATGGCTCTCTCGTGCTGCGTATGGCAAAAGGACCGCCGCGCCCCGTGCATGTCGGGGATGTCGAGCTGGTGGAGGTATTGTAATGCTGCTGGTTGCCGATGTCGGGAACACCAATGTCGTGTTCGCGCTGTACGATCTCGAATCGGACGACCGCTCGATCAAGGCGCGCTGGCGCATCGCCACCGATCCGCGCCGCACCGGCGACGAATACGCCGTCTGGCTGCTCCAGCTCCTCCAGATCGAGGGCGTCGCGCGCGAGGATATTACGCAGATCGTCTTCGCCTCGGTGGTGCCACGCGCGGATCACAACCTCACAGTGCTGTGCGAGAAGTATTTCGGCATCACCCCGCTGATCGCCGGGCAGGGCAAGGCGGCGTGGCCGTTCGAGATCGACGTCGAGCAACCCAGCTCGCTCGGCGCCGACCGCGCGCTCAACATCCTTGCAGCGCACGAGAAATACGGTGGCGACCTGATCGTGGTCGATTTCGGTACCGCGACCAAGTTCGAGGCGATCGACTTCAACGGCACCTACAAGGGCGGGATCATCGCGCCGGGCATCAACCTGTCGCTCGACGCTCTGGTCGGCAAGACCGCCAAGCTGCCGCGCATCGCGATCAGGGCGCCCGAGAGCAAGAGCGTGATCGGCCGCAACACCGAAGACCAGATGCTGATCGGCATCTTCTGGGCGCATGTCGCGATGATGGAGGGGTTGATCGCGCGGATGCGCGCCGAGATCGGACGCCCGGCCAAGGTCGTCGCGACGGGCGGCCTTGCCATCCTGTTCGACGAGCAGACCGATATCTTCGACCATGTCGATGCCGATCTGACCATCGAGGGTCTGGCGATCCTGGCGGAGCGTGCATCCCGGTGAGAAAAGACTACACGCCCGAGAACGAACTGCTGTTTCTCGCGCTCGGTGGCAGCGCCGAGATCGGGATGAACGTCAATCTCTACGGCTGCAACGGCAAGTGGCTTATGGTCGATCTCGGCATGACCTTCGGCGCGAACGAATATCCTGGCACCGAGCTGGTCTTCGCCGATCTCGATTTCATCGAGGAGCGCGCCGACGACCTGCTCGGGATCGTGCTCACCCACGCGCACGAGGACCATATCGGCGCGGTGCCCTATTTCGCCGAGGAACTCGGCGTGCCGCTTTACGCCACCCCGTTCACCGCCGACCTGGTCATGCGCAAGCTCGAGGAAGCCGGGCTGGCGGGCAGCGTCGAACTCAACGTGATCGAGGAGGACCACGGCAGCATCCGCCTCGGCCCGTTCGAGGTGACCTATATACCGCTCGCGCATTCGATCGCGGAAGGGAACGCCCTGCTGATCGACACGCCGCACGGCCGCATCTTCCATACCGGCGACTGGAAGCTCGACGAGGATCCGATCATCGGCGAGCCCACCACCGAGGAGGAACTGACCGAAATCGGCGACGATGGCGTACTCGCGCTGGTGTGCGATTCGACCAATGTCTTCAATCCGGACCCGAGCGGGTCGGAAGGCGCGGTCTATCAGGGGCTGATGGAGGAGGCGAAGAAGCATGACGGGCGCCGCGTACTCGTCACGACCTTCGCCTCCAATGTCGCGCGGCTGCACACCCTGGGAGAAGTCGCCAAGGCGACCGGGCGGCAGCTATGCGTCGCCGGGCGCTCGCTCGACCGGATCATCGCGGTGGCGCAGGACAACGGCTATCTCGCGGACTTTCCCGACCCGATCGATTTCGACACCGCCATGGGCCTGCCGCGCGGCGAGGTGTTGATCCTCGCCACCGGCGGGCAGGGCGAGCCGCGCGCGGCGCTCGCGCGCATCGCCGACGGCAACCACCCACTCTATCTGGTGCGCGGCGACGTGGTGCTGTTCTCGAGCCGCCAGATACCCGGCAACGAACTCGCCATCGGCCGGATCCAGAACCAGCTCGCCGAGCGAGGGATCGTCATGGTCACCGACCGGCAGAGCGAGATTCACGTCTCGGGCCATCCCGGGCGGCCCGAGCTCGAAGCACTCTATGGCTGGCTGCGCCCCGACATCCTCGTGCCGGTGCATGGAGAGATGCGGCATATGCAGGAGCAGGGCAGGCTCGGCCTAGCCAGCGGGATCGAACACAGCGTGGTGCAGCAGAACGGCGATATCGTCCGCCTCGCGCCGGGCAAACCGGGCAAGATCGGCGAGATCGAGACCGGACGGCTCGTGCTCGACGGCGATCTGATCGTCCCGGCCGATGGCGATTCGATCGTCATGCGGCGCCGACTTGCCTATAACGGCGTGGTCGTGGTCGCGCTCAACCACCTGCTCGAACCGAGTATCGAGGCACTCGGCCTGCCGCTGGTCGAGGACTATCCCGATTTCGTGGAGGAGGCCAAGGCCGATATCGCCAGGGCCATCGACAAGCTGAAACGCGGTTCGCGCCGCGACCCTGCCGAAATCGCCGAAGCTGCGCGCCTCGCCGCCCGCCGCGCTGCTCAGCGCTGGTCTGGCAAGCGTCCGCAGGTGCGCGTCATGCTGCTCGGGAGCTGACCGGATGCAGTGGACCTCGATCCTCGCGATCTATGCGCTCGTGTGGGTGATGTGCGCCTTCGTGCTGCTGCCCTTCGGGGTAAAGACCGCGGACGAAATGGGCATCGAGAAGATCCCCGGCCAGGCCGACAGCGCGCCGGCCAATTTCCGCCCCGGCCGGATCGTCGTTCGCGCGACAATGCTTGCTGCGCTGCTGACCGCGGCGTTCGTGCTCAACTACATCTATGGCTGGATCGGGGTCGAGGACCTCGACGTGACGCGTTACGCCGCCTAGTCGCGCAAACGCTCGATCGCCTGTGCCAGCGCGACGTAGAGCTTGCCCATATCCGAACTCAACATGGTGACGCCCAGCGCCTTGCCGTCGCGCGTGGAAAGAAGCGTGCGCAGCATGTTCTCGAAATCGGCGATATAGCGGCTGACATTATCGCGGAAATCGGGGTTCTCGTCGTAGAATTCGGCGATCTCGCGCGCTTCCGTGTTGTCGAGCAACCGCACGGCGCGGCGAGTGAATATCCCGCGGTCGCCGCGTAGATACGAGGCCCAGGCTGTGTCGGTGACGTCGGTGGTAAGCGCCTTCTCGATATCGATCGCGTTCGAATTGAGGCTCTCGGTGATCAGCGCGACGCGGCGGGCGAAATCGTTGTCGACCTGCTCCTCAGCGGTCTCGCGAGCTCGCGCCACACGCGCCTCGAGATTGCCGGCGAGTTCGTTGACCATTGCCAGCTGATCGCGCAGCTGGATCGCCGCCTCACGGCTTGCGGCGGTCGACTTCTCCGTTGCTGCATCGAGCCCCGACAGCGTTTCGGCGGTCCGTTCGCGCAAGGTCCGATCGAGCGCGTCGCCCGACTGATCGGCGATGCGCCCGGCGAGCGCGCGGATCGCCTCGGCATTCTCCCCCTCGATCGATGCGATTGCGGCTCGGGCCGCATCTTCCAGCACGGCGATCGCATCGCGCAACTCGCCCTGTGCCTTGGTCGACAGCGCGTCGCTTTGCTCCGCTGCCTCGGCCAGCGAAGCGCGCAGCGTTTCGAGCCCGGCGAGGCTTTCGGTGCTGCTCGTCTCCAGTTCGCTGCGTAGCGCGGTGATTCGGGATGCGGCCAGTTCGCCTTCTTCCTTCGCCGAGAGCACATATGCCGACAGGTCGGCGCCCTGCCGGTGCGCTTCCGACACCGTCTCTCGCAGACCTTCCGCCTCTTCCCTGATCCGCGACAATCCGGCTTCCGCTTCGGAAATGGCCTGCGGCAGATCGTCGCGGCTCTGCGTGGCACTGGCCTGCAGCAGTTCGAGCAGCCGCACGCTCGATTCGGTGAGCGCGGCAATCCTCTCGTCGGTCCCGGCCAGCACGTCCCTGCCTTCGACCATCCGTTCGGACAGCGCGGAGATATTGGCGCCGAGGCGCTCCTCGGTCGATTTGCCGTGCTCGGCGATGGTTTCCATGTCCGCGCGCAGTTCCCACAACCGCGCCGCGACCGCCTCGCCCTGTTCCGACAGATTGGCGACTTCGTCGGTGAACGTCCTGCGGCGCTCGGCAAGCAGGCCGTCGAGTTCGTCGATCCGTTTCTGCAGGGCCTCGACCGCCTCGTTCTCGGCCTCGGCGATACTGCCTTGCCGTTTGGCGATGGTCGAAAACAGCCTGGCATCGCGCTCGGCGATGTTGCGATCGACGTTCTCGGCTTCCTGCCGCAACGCTTCGAGCTTGCGATTGGCCGAAGCCAGCGCCGCTTCGTCGACCTGCTGGATTTCGTCGATCGCCTCGCGCAGCCGGGTTTTCACCGCATCGACTTGAGTATTCCACCCGTCGAGCCCTTGCGTCTCGGCATCGCGGACCGATTGCGAAATCACCTTGGCTTCGTCGCGCAGGGACACGAGCCGCGCTCTTAGCGAACGCAGCGCCTCCTCTTCCTGCTCGTCGAGGCCTTCGCGTGCCGCTTCCAGTTCCTCGGCGAGCGCGGCGGCACGCCGGCGGATCGCTGCCAGCGCCTCCACTTCGCGGCCATCGAGTTCGACGCGGTATTCTTCGCTCTTCTCGCGCAGGGCATCGAACCGGGCGCGGGCGATTTCATCGAGCTGTTCGAGGCGGGTTTCGAACGTCTCGATGGTCGCGTCGATCCGCGACTGCAGCGATCCGACCTGCCGCTCGCTTGCCGATCCGAATTCGTTGAGCCGCTCGAAACCCGTAACGAGCCGGTCCAGCTGCTCGTGTGCGGTGCGCCCGGCATTGCCGACCTGGTTCGAAACGTCGCGCGCCGAATTGGCGATGACCGGCAGGTCGTCGCGCAACTTGTCCATGTTTTCGAGCGCGGTGGCGCTCACGGTGGCGATTGCATCGATCTGCCGCCCGTTGTCGTGGATCAGCGCCTGCAGCCGGTCGGCATGCTCCGACAGGCGATCGCTTGCGACCCGGCCGAGCGAGTCGAGATCGCGCGCCTGCGAGGCGAGGAATTCGCGTGCCATGCTCAACTCGCGGTTGACCACCGAAAGGCGCGCTTCGAGCTGCGCGGATTCGCCGCTCAGCATATTGGCGATTTCACCGAAACGGAGCGCTTCGCGACGGCTCGTGCGCATTGCGAGCAGCCACAGAGTCGCCAGCAACAGCGTGGGAATGGCCCACGCGACAATCCAGCCGGACCATTGCTGCGGCGTTCCTCCGGCCAGGATTTCGGCCTGGTGCGCCCACAGGTAGAATCCGGTCCACGCCACCATGCCGATGATTGCCAGTAGTGGCAGAACCCAGCGAAAACCACGGCTTGACTGCGGTTCTTCGTCCAAATCCTCAATGTATTCCTCGGTCAGGGCAAGTGCCTCGTCGGCCTGCCCTTCGCCGGTTTCGCCCTGCGCCACCGGCGCGTCGTCCGGGCCCACGGCCCTGATGTTCGATCCCCCGCTCATGGGCGGATTCTACCACGTTTCGCGTCAGGTTAAACCCCGCCTTAACTCTCTCGCGATTAGGTGCGACGGCGATGCTTTTCGACAACGGAGCCCTCGACGCCACTCTGGCGGCCGCAGCAGCGGAAGACGACGCCTTGCTCGCCGAGCTGCGCACGGCGTTCGCCGACAGCGTCGACCGCCAGATCGATCTGCTCAAACGCGCCCGCTGCGACGGCAACTGGAACGTTGCCGCGCTGCGCATGAAGGGCCTGGCGACCTCGTTTCATGCCGCCGAACTGATCGAACTGGCCGAAGAAGCGCTTGTCTCGGCACCGGGCGAACCGGTGGTCCTGCGCAAGCTCGACGATTATCTCGCAAACTTCACCGCCTGACACCCGACAGCTTGGCAGCGCGACGGCGATTGCCTAGACGCGTGGCTTCGCTAGCGGGAGCAAGCCGGTACTCGTCGCTCTATTCTCGGCCATCGAAGAAGCGCCCGGCGCGGGCGAACTGCCGCGCGCCTTCCTGCCGATCGCCGGCAGGAGCGTGCTGCGGCGACAGGTCGACATTGCGCTGGCACTCGGCTGCGAACGCTGCATCGTCGTGTCGCAGGGGCTTCCGGAGCGACTGGTCGAGATCCAGCACCTGGTCGAGGGCAAGGGGCGGAAATTCCACGCCATCGCCGGTCCGCGCGCGCTGTCGGGCTTGGTCAGCACCGCGGACGAACTGCTCGTCTTCGGCGACGGGGTGGTGCCCGACGAGGCGCACGTGCGCAGCGCGCTCGCGGACCATCGCGGCGTGTTCGTCCTGCCGGCCGATCCCGCGGTTTCGCAAGGCTTCGAGAGGATCGACCGCAGCCATGCCTGGGCAGGCGTGTTGCGGACCCGTGGCAGCGACGCAGCACGCCTGACCGATCTTCCGTCCGACATCGACCCGATTTCGGCGCTCATGCGCTTGGCGGTGCAGTCGGGGCGACCGATTCTCGAACTGCCGGGCGACTGTCTGACCGACGGCCGCTGGCTGCTGGTCCGCTCTTCCGAACATGCGCAGACCGCGGGGCACGCGATCGCCCGGGCGACCATACCACGGGCGGGGTGGTCGGCGCCCTTCAGCGCGCTGGCGGACCGCCTGGTGCTGGCGCGCGCGGGCAGTCTGCCCGATGCGGCGAAACCGGCGCGTTCGCTTCAACTGGCCGGCGCGATCCTGCTGGCGATCGCGCTCGCGATAGGCTGGAACGCCTATCCCGCGCTCGCGCTGGCCGCGCTCGCTCTCGCCGCGTTCGCCTCGCGCGCCGGACGGTCGCTCGCTCGGTTCGGCGGACCGGGCAGGGCGTGGTTGGTGCGCTATCGCGAAACGATCGCTCTGGGTCTGTTCGATGCCGCACTGGTCGCAGTGCTTGCCTGGGGCCTGCCGCCCAACGCGTGGAAAGAATTGCTTTTCCCGCTCGCCATGATGCTCGGGTTGCTCAGGCTCGGCGAGCAGGGACCGGCCAGGTGGCTGGCCGCGATGTGCCGCGACCGCGCGTTGCTCGCCACGCTCCTTGCGGTGGCGGTCGGGTTCGGCCGGACAACGGTTGCAATTCAGAGTGTTGCAGTGGTGATCCTGGTACTCCTGCTGCTCGTTGCGTTGCGAACGCGGCTAACGCGCGCTTAACCAAGATTGCGCTAAGGCAAGCCGATGGATGAGGCGGGTATGAGCCAGGCGACCGAAATGCCGGTGGAACCGGTGCTGCGCGACGAACTCGCGCATGGCGATATCGTGCTCGGCACGATCGGGCCGATCCTGGGCCACTTGCTTGCCAATCACGACCACTCGCTGTTCAGCGACGAAATCGTCGCCCGGGTGCGCGGGATGGCGGCGCATGTCGCGCGGCAGGTGCTGCGCGTGCAGGCCGAAACCGCGCAGGCGGACGACCCGGTCGCCTATGCCAAGACCCATGCCGATACGCTTGCCGCCTCGCTGGTGACCAACGCGCATTTCCTCGGCCATTGCCATGCGATGGCGCTCGAGTGGCAGCTCGTGCAGAAGCTCGAACGGCGCAGCGCGATCGACCCGGTGTTGTCGCCATTGCTGCAATCGCTGATCGCCTCCGACGATGAGGGCACCGCAAGCACCGCGATGGCCGCGCTGGCGGCGCAGGCGCGTTTCACCCAGCAGCAGCGCCGGATGGAGTTGCCGCTGGGCGAATTGCCGGGCGACTTGTTCCACCATGTCGTCTCGACCTGGCGTGCCCGGGCCGAAGACGTCGACGAGGATGTCGCAGACCGGGCCGAGGACAGCCTGCGCGATGCCTATGACGAGGGGGCGAGCCGGTTGGGCCTGCTGTCGCGACTCGTGTCGGGCATGGGCAAGGGGGCACGCGCCGCGCTGTCGGTGGGCCATGCGGGCGTTGCGCTGTTCCTCTCCGCGCTGGCGGCGGGGTCAGGGCAGGAGCGCGACCTTGCGGTGATCGCCACCAACGACAGCCAGCTTGCGCGTCTGGCGCTGGGGCTGCGCGCGGCCGGTCTCAACCCGGCCGAAATCGAAGAGCAGTTCCTGCATATCCACCCCGAGGTCGCGCTTCCCGAAGGCTTCGACATGCTGCGTGCCGACCGCGCGGCGGCGATGCTGTCGATGGGCGCCGGACAATCTCCGGTGTAGCCAATGGTATCGGGCACCCGCACAATACTCGCGCAAGCGCGCACCGACGGCGAGGACAGGCTGGTCCAAGCCGAAGAGCCGCTCGCCGGCCTGCAACTGCGCAGCGGCGGCAAGCTGCCCGGTACCGTCGCGGTTCCGGAATTGCTGGCGCTGGCGCGAAAATCGCGCCTCTACGGCCTGCGGCTCGCGCGGATGGTGCGCGCGCTCGATGGCGACGAACAGGTGCAAGCCTGGATCGAGGCCACGCCGGTCAAGCAGGAGGGGGGCGGTTGCGACATCGCGGTGGCGAGCTGGCAGGTGACGCCGATCGCGCCCGAGGACGAACACGTCGCCACGCGCAGGCGAATCGAGATCGATCGCGCAACCGCCGAACTGTCGGCACGGCTCGATCCGGATCAGAACCTCCTGGCTTTCGAAACCGAAGCGCGCGACTTGCGCGCGGTTGCCGAGCGAATGCGGGAAGGGGCGGGGCGCCCCTGGACCGATTTCGTCGAACTCGACCCCAATTCGCACCGGCAGCCGCTGCACTGGCGGCTGCTCGATGGTGCAAAATGCCGCATCGAGGGTTCCGAACGCGAATGGACTGCCTCGCTGCTGCCGCTCGGCCAGCCCGACCCGGGCAGCAACGGATTCGAACTGTATCTGGTCGCCGACCGTGCGCTTGCCGAGGCTGCGGACAAGCACGAGACGGCACCGGTGAAGAGGAAGGTGCAACCGATCGGACGCGAACTGTCCCCGGTGCTGCGCCAGCCTATCGCCCGGATCATTGCCAATGCCGAAACGATCCGTACGCGGCTCGCCGGGCCGGTGGCGGAAGAATACAGCAATTACGCTTCCGATATCGCCTCGGCCGGACAGCACCTGTTGTCTCTGCTCGACGATCTGACCGATCTCGAAGTGGTCGAATCGGACGATTTCTCGACCGCACCCGACCGCGTCGACCTGATGGATATCGTCAAGCGCGCCACGGGCATTCTGGGGGTCCGGGCGCGCGAAAAGGACATCACGCTCGAAATCGAGGGCGATACCAGGCCCGTCCTGGCGATCGGCGAGTTCCGCCGGGTGCTGCAGGTGCTGCTCAATCTGGTCGGAAATGCCATCAAGTATTCGCCCGCAGGCTCGACCGTCACCATCGCGCTGGCGCGCACGGGCGACCGGGCGCTGGTGATCGTTGCCGACGAGGGCCCGGGCCTGTCCGGCGAGCAGCAGGATGCGATCTTCAGCAAGTTCGAACGGCTCGGGCGCAGCGGCGACGGCGGATCGGGGCTCGGCCTCTACATTTCGCGCAGGCTGGCCGAAGCCATGGAGGGCGAGCTTACCGTCGACAGCAGCGAGGGAGAGGGGGCCAGCTTCACGCTCGCGCTCCCCGCACTCGAAGACGGCCGCAAGCAGCCGAGGTGAAGCCCGGAGGTCCTTCTCCCCAAGGGAGAATGATAGGTGAGCTTGTGAGCGGAGCGAACTAGCGAACCCTGGATGAGGGCGAGGCGCAGTGCTTGCCAATCCCCTCACCCAAGCTGCGGTAGCATGCGGCGCATGCAGCCTTCGCTATCCCTCTCCCCTAGGGAGAGGGTGGGGCCTATCGCTCGCCGATCGGCACGTAATCGCGCTGCGTCGGACCGGTATAGAGCTGGCGCGGGCGGCCGATCACCTGGCCGGGGTCGGAGATCATCTCGTTCCACTGCGCGACCCAGCCGACCGTTCGCGCGAGTGCGAACAGAGCGGTGAACATGGTGGTCGGGAAGCCGATCGCCGAAAGAATGATGCCCGAATAGAAATCGACGTTCGGGAACAGCTTCTTTTCCTTGAAGTAATCGTCGTTGAGCGCGATTTCTTCGAGCTGCAGCGCGGTTTCGAACACCGGATCCTTGACATCCAGCGCCTCGAACACTTCGCGCACGGTCTTCTGCATCACGGTCGCGCGTGGATCGTAGTTCTTGTAGACGCGGTGGCCGAAGCCCATCAGGCGGAACGGATCGGTCTTGTCCTTGGCGCGCTCGATGTAATGCGGGATGCGGTCGGGGGTGCCGATCTCCTGCAGCATGTTGAGCGCCGCCTCGTTGGCGCCGCCATGCGCGGGGCCCCACAGGCAGGCGATGCCGGCGGCGATGCAGGCGAACGGATTGGCGCCCGACGAACCGGCCAGCCGCACGGTCGAGGTCGAGGCGTTCTGTTCGTGATCGGCATGGAGGATGAAGATCCGGTCCATCGCCTTCTCGACCGCCGGGTGCAGCTCGTATTCCTCGGGCGGCACGCCGAAGGTCATGCGCATGAAATTGCCCGTATAGCTGAGCGAGTTCTGCGGCTGCATGAAGGGCTGCCCGATGGCGTATTTGTACGCCATCGCGGCGATGGTCGGCATCTTGGCGATCAGCCGGTGGCTGGCGATCTTGCGCTGCTCGGGATCGGAGATGTCGGTGCTGTCGTGGTAGAACGCCGACAGCGCGCCGACCACGCCGCACATGATCGCCATCGGGTGCGCGTCGCGGCGGAAGCCCTGGTAGAACTGGCGCAGCTGGTCGTGCACCATGGTGTGGCGGGTTATGGTGTAGGTGAAATCGTCGATCTCGTCCTGCGTCGGCAGTTCGCCGTTGAGCAGCAGGTAGGCGACTTCCATGAAGCTCGAACTCTCGGCGAGCTGTCCGATCGGGTAGCCGCGGTGGAGCAACACGCCCTCGTGCCCGTCGATGAAGGTCAGCGCGCTTTCGCAACTGGCGGTCGACTTGTAGCCCGGATCGAACGTGAACGCGCCGGTCTGGCCGTAGAGCTTGCGGATATCGAACACGTCGGGACCGCAGCTTCCTTCGAGCACGGGGAATTCGCAGCTTTCGCCGCCGAGTTCGAGTTTCGCCTGCTTGTCTGCCAAGTCGTGTCTCCTTACCGCAAATTTTTCCTGCCCGATCAGGCGGCCTGCGCGTCGATCCGCGCGAGCGCCTCTTCCCGTCCGAGCAGGACCAGCACATCGAAAATACCGGGCGATGTCGTCGTTCCGGTGAGCGCAGCCCGCATCGGCTGCGCGAGCTTGCCGAGGCCCAGTTCGAGCTCTTCGGCGAGGGCCTTCGTAGTGGCTTCCAGCGCCTCGATTGTCCAGTCATTTTCCGCCTTGAGACGGGTCGAAACCAGCGAAAGCCGTTGCTTTCCGTCCGCGTCAAGCAGGCCGGCCGCCTTTTCGGTCATTTCGAGCGGCCGCCGGGCGAACAGGAAGCGCGCGCCATCGGCCAGTTCGCGGACGTCCCTGGCGCGCGTCTTGAGCACCGGCATCGCTTCGGTCAGCAGCGCGGTATCGGCATCCTCGCCGATCTCCGCCGCGACCAGTTCGGCGAGACGCGCATCGTCGGCTTCGCGGATGTAGTGGCCGTTGAGGTTCTGCAGCTTCTTGAGATCGAAGCGCGAGGCGCTCTTGCCGACGCCGTCGAGATCGAACAGCCGGATGGCTTCGTCGCGGGTGATCTCCTCGCGGTCGCCATGCCCCCAACCGAGCCGGAGCAGGTAGTTGAACAGCGCCTCGGGCAGCACGCCCAACTCGTCGCGATAGCTCTCGACCCCGACTGCGCCGTGGCGCTTGGACAGCTTGGCACCGTCCGCCCCGTGGATCAGCGGGACGTGGGCGTAGACGGGCTCGTCCCAGCCCCCTTCGACCTGATCCATCGCCTTGATGACCGGCAGTTGGCGGAAGGCGTTGTTGAGGTGGTCGTCGCCGCGGATGATGTGCGTGCAGCCCATGTCGTGATCGTCGACCACCACCGCGAGCATGTAAGTCGGCGTCCCGTCGGCGCGGAGCAGGATGTAGTCGTCGATTTCGGCATTGCGCACCGTGACGCGGCCCTGGACCACGTCGTCGATTGCGGTTTCGCCTTCGGTGGGGGTTTTGAGGCGCACGACATAGGGTGCGTTCTCCGGAGCCTCCGACGGATCGCGGTCGCGCCAGCGGCCGTCATAGCGCAGCGGCTGCTTGCTGGCGCGCTGCTCGGCGCGCATCGCTTCGAGTTCCTCGGGCGTGGCGAAGCATTTGTAGGCGTGTCCCGCTTCGAGCAGCGCGTTCGCTACCGCGGCATGGCGCTCCGCTCGCTCCGACTGGAACACCGGCGGCTCGTCGTAGTCGAGACCGAGCCAGTCGAGCCCTTCGAGGATCTTGTCGATCGCCTCCTGCGTCGAGCGCTTGCGGTCGGTGTCCTCGATCCGCAGCAGCGCCTTGCCGCCGTGATGGCGCGCGAACAGCCAGTTGAACAGCGCGGTGCGCGCGCCGCCGATATGCAGGAAGCCGGTCGGCGAGGGCGCAAAGCGCGTCACCACCTGTCCGCTGCCGCTATCGCTTGCCATAATCGTCTCGATCCTATCCAATAGCTCAATGGCGACCAGCACCGCGCCGCAAGTGCCCCTGGGAGGCGAGTCGGCGGAGGGGCCGGACGCGTCCGATGCTGCAGTGCAGCGCACTTGGCGCAAGGGCCTGCGCTTGTCCAGTATTGCGGACCGCGCGAACGTATTTCTGAGCCGTGCGGGGTTCGATCGCGGGCCGTGGCTGGCGGTCGGTTTCGCGGCCGGGATCGGCGCGTGGTTCCAACTCGACACGCCGTGGCAGTGGATCGGCGCGATGGGGGCGGCGGTCGCTATCGCACTGGCGGCGGCGGCGCTGTGGCGCGGGGTCGCATCGCGTTCCGAGGTGCTGCTGGGTGCCGTGGGCTTCGCGCTCGTGTTCGCCGCCGGTATCGCGGCGGTGTGGCTGCGTTCGGAAACCGTCGGAGCACCGGCCATCGAACGCCCCGAAGCGGCTTGGCTGACCGGTCGAATCCTCGAACGCGAGGAGCAGCCCGCGCGCGACCGGGTGCGGATCGTTCTCGCCACCCGCGATGCCGAGCGCGGCGAAGTGCGCAAGATCAGGGTCAATGTGCCGCTCGCCGCGGCCGATCCCGCTTTTGCCGAAGGGGCGGTGATCCGGCTGCGCGCGAGGCTGATGCCACCCGCCTCGCCGATGCTGCCGGGCGGCTACGATTTTGCGCGTACCGCGTGGTTCGACGGGCTCGCCGCCACCGGATCGGTGATCGGCGAGATCGAACTGCTCGAACCGGGCGAGGGCAGTGGCGTTCTCGCGCCGCTGCAGCGCGATCTGGCCGCGCATGTGCGCAGCCGGCTGTCCGGCTCGCCCGGCACCATCGCGGCGGCCTTCGCCAGCGGCGACCGCGGCGCGATCGCAGAAGCCGACGAGGAGGCGATGCGCGATGCGGGGCTCACGCACCTGCTGTCGATCAGCGGGCTGCATGTCAGCGCGGTGATCGCGGCGGCCTACCTGCTTTCGATCAAGCTGCTCGCGTTGTGGCCGTGGCTGGCGCTGCGCGTGCGGCTGCCGATCCTCGCGGCGGGGGTGGGGGCGCTGGCGGGGATCGGCTACACGCTGCTGACCGGGTCGGAGGTGCCGACGGTGCGCAGTTGCATCGGCGCGGTGCTGGTGTTGACCGCGCTGGCGCTGGGGCGCGAGCCGCTGTCGCTGCGGATGGTCGCGGTGGCGGCGGTCGCGGTGCTGCTGGTGTGGCCCGAATCGCTGGTCGGACCGAGCTTCCAGATGAGCTTTTCCGCGGTGCTGGCGATCGTCGCGCTGCACAATTGCGCGCCGGTCAAGGCGTTCCTCGCCCCGCGCGAGGAGGGGTGGTGGAGCAGGGCAGGACGGCGTGCGCTGATGCTGCTCGTCACCGGGCTGGTGATCGAGATCGCGCTTATGCCGATCGTGCTGTTCCATTTCCACCGCGCGGGCGTCTACGGCGCGCTGGCGAACGTGTTCGCGATCCCGCTGGTGACCTTCGTGTCGATGCCGCTGATCGCGCTGGCGCTGGTGCTGGATACGGTCGGGCTCGGTGCACCGGCGTGGTGGCTGGCAGGCAAGTCGCTCGAACTGCTGCTCGGAATCGCGCATTTCACGGCGGGGCAGCCGGGCGCTGTCAAGCTGATGCCGCAGATGGGCGACGGCACGCTTGCGCTGTTCGTAGCGGGCGGGCTGTGGCTGGCGCTATGGCGGGGCCGGGCGCGGCTGTGGGGTCTCGTGCCCGCTGCGCTGGCGACGCTGCTGCTGGCGGCGACCCCGGCGCCCGACGTGCTGATCTCGTCGGACGGACGGCATGTCGGGATCGCGGGCGAGGGGGAGCGGTTGCTGGTCCTGCGCGACAGCCGCAGCGACTACGCCCGCGACAATCTGCTCGAACTGGCGGGCACCGAAGGCGAGCCGGTCCCGCTGGCCGAGTGGCCGGGTGCGCAGTGCAGCCGCGATTTCTGCGTGCTGTCGCTCGATCGCGACGGGCGCACCTGGCATCTGCTGATGGCGCGCAGCCGCGAGCGGATCGGGGAGCGCGCGCTCGCCGCGGCCTGCGAACGGTCGGACATCGTCGTCGCCGACCGCCGGTTGCCGCGCTCGTGTCGGCCGCGCTGGCTCAAGGCCGACCGCAGGCTGCTGTCGCGAACGGGCAGGCTCTCGCTTTACCTCGCCGAGGAGCGGTTCGAGACCGTCGCAGCCTCGCAGGGCGAACATGGCTGGTGGCGGGGCGAGGGGGATTAGGGTGATCGGCCCCTCATCCAAGGCCGCTAGCTCGCTGCGCTCACAAGCTTCCCTATCCTTCTCCCGAGGGGGAAGGAGGGATAGCGTGCCGCCGCCCAATCAATGATAGCGTCGCAGCAGGCCGGCGAGCTTGCCCTGCACCTGCACCTGATGCGCCTCGTAGATCTGCGGATCGAGGCTGGAATTGGCCGGGTCGAGCCGAATCCGGCCGCCCTCGCGGCGGAGGTATTTGAGCGTCGCTTCCTCGTTGTTGACGAGCGCGACCACGATTTCGCCGTCGCGGGCGGTGTCGGTGCTCTTCACGAGCGCGTAATCGCCGTCGAAGATGCCCGCTTCGATCATCGAATCGCCCGAAACTTCGAGCGCGTAGTGATCGCCGGGGCCGAGCAGCGCGGCGGGCACCGGCATCGAGGTCTGCCCCTCGAGCGCCTCGATCGGCGCGCCCGCGGCGATGCGTCCGTGGAGCGGCAGTTCGATGATGTCGTTGGCGGCCTCGGGCAGGTCCGGCTTCGTGCCGCGCCCGATGGTCAGCGCATCGTTGGCGGCGCGCGGCGCAGGTTTGCCGCCCGGCACGACGTCCTCGGGCAGCTTGACCACTTCGAGCGCGCGCGCGCGGTTGGGCAGGCGCCGGATGAAGCCGCGCTCCTCCAGCGCCGAGATCAGCCGGTGGACGCCCGACTTGCTCTTGAGGTCGAGCGCCTCCTTCATTTCCTCGAACGACGGCGAGATGCCGCTCTCCTCGAGCCGCTGCTGGATGAAACGGATCAGTTCGTGCTGCTTGGCAGTCAGCATGGCGAGAACTCCCTTATCGCCTCGAATTCCCACTACCTCTGCGGTAGTTCGACTCGTCGCATGGCCGCGAACGAATGTGGAACAATTAGGCAACTCGCTGCGCCAAGTCAAGCAAACGAGCCGTTTTCGAGCAAGCAGGCCGGAACGTATGTTCCCGCTTTAGCCTCTTTCGCGTGCGCAGGCCGGTCGATCAGCGCGTCGGCCGCAGCGAGCGCGTGGAGGGCGGCGCTGTCGGTTTGCGCGATCGGGACGAGCGCCTCGCCGTTCCAGCGCGCGCGCAGGAATTCGCGCCGCGGGCCGCCCGGTCCGATATCCCCGGCGAGCGGGAGCATTGCGGTGCGGGGGAGGGGCGCGCCGCTGCCCGACAACGCCCGCAGCAGCGGAAGCATGAACAGGAACCCGGTAACGAAGGCCGAGACCGGATTTCCCGGCAGGCCGAGCACGACCTGCGCACCCTTGCGCGCAACCATCAGCGGCTTGCCCGGCTTGATCGCGGCGCGCCAGAAGTCGATCTTCGCCCCGATCGCTTCGAGCGCGGGCCGGACGAGGTCGTGATCGCCCACCGACGCCCCGCCGCTGATCACGACCAGGTCGGCTTCCGCCGCCGCGGACAGCGCCCGGGCGAGCGAATCGAGATCGTCGGCCACCGGCCCGACACGCTCCACCCGGCAGGGCAGCGACGACGTCATCGCGGCGAGCATCGCGCCGTTGCTTGCCGGGATTTGGTGCGGTGCGCAGTCGACGGGATCGCGGGCCAGTTCGTCGCCGCAATCGATCACCGTCACGCGCGGTCTGCGACGCACCTGCACAGCGCCATGCCCGCCCGAAAGCGCCAGCGCGATCGCAGCCGGACCGATCCGCGTCCCGGCCGCGAGCAGTTCGTCGCCTTCGCGAAAGTCCATCCCGGCACGGCGGATGTGACGTCCCGCCGCCGGCGCGTCGCCCGCGAGCGATAGCGTGTCGCCCTCGCGCGCCGCCTCTTCCTGGATCAGCACCGTATCGGCACCGTCCGGCATGATGGCGCCGGTCGAGATCCGGACCGATTCCCCGGTGGACAGCGCTCCCGCCCAGGGATGCCCCGCGCGGCTCTCGCCGACCACCCGCCACGGGCCGTCGCCGCGCAGTGCGTAGCCGTCCATCGCGGAGAGGTCGGCGGCGGGCTGAGTGCGGCGGGCGACCAGCGGCGCGGCGAGATAGCGTCCCGCTGCGCCCGCCATGGGCACGTCCTCGACCGGCAGCGGAGCGGCCATGGCCAGCAGCCGCGCCTGCGCATCCTCGAGCGGGATCGGCGGCGTCACGCCTTCGGTCATTCCGGCGCGCGCCAGTCGCCCGACTTGCCGCCGGTCTTGCGCAGCAGCCTGACGCCCTCGATCGTCATCGCCTTGTCGACGCTCTTGGCCATGTCGTAGATCGTCAGCAGCGCGACCGAGACCGCGGTCATCGCTTCCATCTCGACCCCGGTCCTGCCGGTCAGCGACGCCGTGGCGGTGGCGGCGATTCCGTCATCCTCGAAGGCGAACTCCACCGTCACCCTGTCGAGCGCGAGCGGGTGGCACAGCGGGATCAGCTCGCCGGTCTTCTTGGCCGCCATGATCCCGGCGATCCGCGCGGCGGCGAGGACATCGCCCTTCGCCGTTTCGCCCGAGTGGATCGCGGCGAGCGCTTCCCTCGACATGCGGATGCGGCCGGTGGCAAGGGCGGTGCGCGCCGTCTCCGGCTTGCCGCCGACATCGACCATCTGCGCGGCGCCCGATTCGTCGAGATGGCTCAATTTGTTCATAATTCTGCGTCGTATCCTGAATGTTCGTCGCGACAGGGTGACACCCGTCACCCACCTGTCACCCGCGGATAGGCCGGAGAAATCAACACGATAGGGGCGGCATGGCGACGCAATGCCATATTCGTCGTGCTTCGTTCCACCTCCGATTGCCGGTTCATCCGGACCAGTATCGGTGCCAGCAAAACACGGTGTAGGAAACCGGTTTTTACCTCCTCGCTCAGTCGCCCAGCAGCGCGCGGGTCGCCGCCGCGACGTCCTGCTGCCGCATCAGGCTCTCACCGACGAGAAAGCAGCTCACGCCGGCTTCGGCGAGGCGCTCGCAATCGGCATGGGTGGCGATGCCGCTCTCGCCGACCAGCAGCGCGCCTTCGGGCGCCAGCGGGGCGAGTTGTTCCGTGGTGGCAAGATTCGTCTCGAACGTCTTGAGATTGCGGTTGTTTATCCCGATCAAACGCGATTGCAAACGGGCCGCACGCTCCAGCTCTGCCGCGTCGTGGACCTCGACCAGCACGTCCATCCCGCGCTCGATCGCCGCCGCTTCGATCTCCGTCATGACGTCATCCTCGAGCGCGGCGACGATGATCAGGATCGCATCGGCGCCGATCGCGCGCGATTCGGCGACCTGCCACGGGTCGACCATGAAGTCCTTGCGCAGCACGGGCAGCGCGCAGCTGGCGCGGGCGTCGATCAGGTAATCCTCGTGCCCATGGAAGTACGGCGCATCGGTGAGGACCGAGAGGCATGCCGCTCCGCCTTGGGCGTAGTCCATCGCATGTTGATGCGGACGAAAATCTTCGCGAATCAGCCCTTTGGAGGGCGAAGCTTTCTTGATTTCGGCGATCAGGCCGAAGCCGGTTCGGGACTTTTCCTCCAGCGCGGCGCGGAATCCGCGCGGGGCTTCGACTGCGGCCGCTGCGCGGTCGAGATCGTCGAGCGTCGCCAGCGCCTTGCGCGCGGCGACTTCCTCGCGTTTGGTGGCGCAAATTTCCGCGAGCTTGTCCACTTGGAACTCCGTTCGGGCTGAGCTTGTCGAAGCCCTGCACTTTCTTCGAGTGCCGCGCCAGAAGGAAGAGCGGCCCTTCGACAGGCTCAGGGCAAACGGAAACAGGTCATTTGGCCATTTCGATCCAGTCCGCGAGCAGCTTCGCCGCCGCGCCGCTGTCGAGCGCTTCCGCCGCCCTATCGGCCCCGCTGGCCCAATCCTCGGTCTCCCCCGCCACCACCAGCGTGCCCGCCGCGTTGAACATCACCGCGTCGCGATACGGCCCCGGCGTGCCGTCGAGCAGCGCCGTCAGGGCCTTGGCGTTGTGCGCCGCGTCGCCGCCGCGGATCGCCTCGACCGGGGCGTTGGGCAGGCCGACGGCGTCCGCGTCGATCCGGCGCATCTCGAAGTCGTTGCCGGTCACGTCGGCGAGTTCGTTGCCCCCCGCCAGGCTGAGCTCGTCGAGCCCTTCGTCGCCCGAGACGATGAAGGTGCGCTCCGTGCCGAGCTTGGCCTTCGCTTCGGCGTAGATCGGGACATAGGCGGGCCGGGCGATGCCGATCAGCTGGCGCTTCACGCCCGCCGGGTTCGATAGCGGCCCCATCAGGTTGAAGATGGTGCGCTTCCCGAGCCTCTGCCGGATCGGCTGTATCCGGCCCATTGCGGGGTGGTGGTTCTTGGCGAACAGGAAGCAGATCCCGAGCTCGGCGAGCGTCTTCTCCGCGGTGCGCCCCGCCGCCTCCATGTCGAGCCCGAGCGCTTCGAGCGTATCCGCCGCGCCCGACTTGCTGCTCGCCGCGCGGTTGCCGTGCTTGGCCACCGGCACGCCGCAGGCGGCGACCACCAGGCTGACCGCGGTCGAGACGTTGAGCGTGTGGTGCCCGTCGCCGCCCGTGCCGCAGCAATCGACCGCGCCCGCGGGCGCCGCCACCGGGATCAGCCGCGCGCGCAGCGCCCGGGCGGCACCGGCGATCTCGTCGGCGGTTTCGCTGCGTTCGGTCATCGCGAGCAGGAAGCGCGCGATCTCCTCCTCGCTCGCTTCGCCGTCGAGCACCCAGCCGAACACTTCCTCGGCTTCTGCCTCGCTCATATGCGGGACTTCGAGCGGGAGCGTCTTCATGCGATTTCCTTGACCTGTTCGCCGCATATTTCGAGGAAATTGCCGAGCAGCGCGTGGCCGTGTTCGGTGGCGATGCTTTCGGGGTGGAACTGGACCCCGTGGATCGGCAGCTCGCGGTGGCGGAAACCCATCGCGCTGGTGCCGTCGAGCCCGGGCGTCTCGCTGGTCGCGTTGACTTCGAGCACTGCGGGAATGTCCTCGACGATCAGCGAGTGATAGCGCGTGGCGGTGAAGGGCGAGGGCAGGCCGGCGAACACGCCGCTGCCGTCGTGCTCGACCGCGCTGGTCTTGCCGTGCATCAGCCCGCCCCGGACCACGCGCCCGCCGAAATGCTGCCCGATCGCCTGGTGCCCGAGGCATACGCCGAGCAACGGCCTGCCCGCCTCGGCGCAGGCGGCGACGAGGTCGAGGCTGATCCCCGCCTCGTTCGGGGTGCACGGTCCGGGCGAGATCAGGAACCCGGCGGCATTGGTTCGCACAGCCTCGGCGGCGGAGAGCGCATCGTTGCGCTCGACCTGCACTTCCGCGCCCAGCTCCATCAGGTAGTGGACCAGGTTGAAGGTGAAGCTGTCGTAATTGTCGATGACGAGGATCATTCGGTCGCCATTGCGGTTTGCACGCGAGCGATCAAGCAAGGAAAGCTATCGCGGAAACTTAGCTACCCTCTCCCTCGACGGGAGAGGGATAGCGAAGCTTGCTCCTGAAAGGAGCTAGCGCAGCTTGGGTGAGGGGGATTGGCAGGCGCTGCGCCGGACCCCTCATCCAAGGTCCGCTAGGCGCTATTGCGCCAAGCTTCCCTATCCTTCTCCCAGTCGGAGAAGAAGATTACGTAGTCTTCCCCGCCAGCTTGTCGGTCGCCCTGACCAGCCCGTCGACGATCCCCGCTTCGCCCGCGCTGTGGCCGGCATCGTGGACGATCCACAATTCGGCCTCGGGCCACGCCTTCTTGAGCTCCCACGCCGAGGTCGGCGGGGTGCAGATGTCGTGGCGGCCCTGCACGATGATGCCGGGAATGCCCTGGATGCGGTCGACGTTCTTCAGCAGCTGCGCTTCCTCGAGGAAGAAGTCCTCGAGGAAGAAGCGCGCGCAGATGCGGGCGAAGGGGATCGCCTTGGCCGGGTCGGCGAAGCTGTCGAGCAGCGCGGCGTCGGGCAGCAGCGTGGCGACGCTGCCTTCCCACAGCGACCATTCCTTGGCTGCGGCAAGGCGGGTTTCCTCGTCGTCGCTGGTCAGCCGCTTGTGATAGGCCGCAACGAGGTTGCCGCGCTCTTCCGCGGGGATCAGGCCGGAGAAATCGTCCCACTGCTCGGCCATGATCTCGCTCGCGCCGTAGGTGTAGAGCCAGTCCTTCTCCTTCCGCCGGGCGAGGAACACGCCGCGCAGCACCAGCTCGGTGGTCCGCTCGGGATATTTCTGCGCGTAGGCGAGCGCGAGCGTCGCGCCCCAGCTGCCGCCGAACACCTGCCACGCCTCGTGCCCGCACATCGTGCGCAGCCGTTCGATATCTTCGACGATGCGCCAGGTGTCGTTGTGCTCGATCTCGGCGAAGGGCGTCGACTTGCCGCAGCCGCGCTGGTCGAACAGCAGCACGTCGTAGAGCTCGGGGTCCCACTGGCGGCGGTGCGCGGGGCTCATCCCGCCGCCCGGGCCGCCGTGGAGGAACACCGCCGGCTTCGCGCCCGGAGTGCCGACGCGCTCGTAATAGAGCGAATGCCCCTCGCCGACATCGAGCATGCCGCTCTCATAGGGTTCGATCTCGGGGTAGAGCGTGCGTTCGTGCTGCATCGTCATTCCTTGTTGGTGACCACCAGCAGCGGACCGATCGGCGCGCCGCCGTCGATCCGGCCGCTTGCCGGGTTCCATAGCGCGCTGACGTTCCCGTCGAGGAACAGCGCGTTGGGGGTATTCAATTCGTCGCGGAAATAGCGCGCCAGCACGCCGAAGCTGAGCGGCGTGTTGGCGATCACGAAATGCGCCTTGCCCGCTGCGTCGACGCCGACGCCGTTGCGCGTCGCCTTGCTCGGGCCGTCGTGCGAGATTTCGGGATGGAGCTTGCCGCCGACCACCAGCATCGGCCCGCTCTGCGTACCGAATTCGGGCCGGTCGCCGATCTGCGCGTAGAAATCGTCGGCGCTCATCACGCGCCACGTGCCGCCGCTGCCGAAGAACACGCCGTTGGGCTTGAGATGGAAATTGCCCGGCCCGTCGGCGCGGTTCAATTCCTTCAGCCGGTCGCTGTCTTCGACGTAATAGCCGATCGGCTTGCCGTCGCCGTCATACATGCCGGCGTTCATGGCGAAGACAACGTTCGTGCCGTCGACCGCTTGCGAAAAGGCCTTGAGCGAGCGGAAGGGGGTACCGCCTTCGGCCGCCAGCGCGGTCGAAATCCGATGCTTCGCCGGATCGGCGACGCAATGCGTCAGCTGCGCGCCCTCGAACTCGACGTTTTCGCAGGCCGACGCGACCTGGGTGGCGGTCGGCTCGGGCGTCGGGGTCGGCGTGGCGGTCTCCTCGGCGACGCCGCTGCCGATCTCGGTCCGCATTACCGGTTCGCCCTCGGGCTGTTCGCCGCAGGCGGCGAGCAGCGCTGCGCTAGCGAGCGCCAGGCCGGTCTTCAGCCATGGCTGCCGCGACCCGCCCGTCGAGCCATGCGAACAGGTCGCGCAGGAACGGCTCGGCGAAATCGCCGTCCTCGGCGACGAGGCCGTGGCTCGCGCCGTCATAGGCGGCGAAAGCGAGCGGGCCTTCGCCGGCAGCGCCTGCGAGCAGATCGAGGCTGGCGGATACGGGAACATTGTCCGATTCATCCTGCCGTCCATAGGCGATGAAATACGGCCCGCGCCACTCCCGCCAGCGGTCGAGCGGCGAATATTTGCCGTTGGCCTCCCAGAAACCGGGCTGGCGGCGCTTGGCGCGCCAGGTGTAGAGGTCCGCCAGCGGGTCCTCGAGCCAGCCGGGTACGCCCGCCGCGCGGACGTCGTTGCCGACCTCGTGCCGCACTTGCGTGTCGAAGTCGGTCATCGAGGAGCCGATGGCGACGGCGAAAGCGGCCTCCGCCAGCCGTGCCGCCTCGGGCGCGACCGCGCCGCCCTGGCTGATGCCGAAAAAGCCGTAGGCGGGCAGGGCGGTACGGCGGCGCAGCAGCGCCATCCAGTCGGCTCCGTCCTGCGCCAGCACGGTGAGGGGTTCGTTGCGCCAGTCGCCGCCCGAGCGACCGGATCCGCGCTTGTCGGGCAGGATCAGCGTGTGCCCCTGCCGCGCCAACCGGTCGAGCCAGGCGATGTAGTAGCCGCTCTCGCGGTCCGAATTGCCCGACCCGTGGAGGATGACGAGCCCGGCGCCCGTCGTTTGTGCGGGCCGGATCAGCCAGCCCGCCATCGGCGTGTCGCCGTCGAGCGAGACGTCCTCTATCGTATAGGGCTGTTCCCCCAGCCTCGTCAGTTCGTCGTCGCCGGTCGGCCCGTCGGGAGGGTTCACTCCGTCGAGCGCGAAGCGGTGCGTATCGCCCGACAGATCGGGCACGACCAGCCATTGCTGGCCCGCCGCATCGGCATAGACGCCGGCCCGCGCGGCGGCCGGTTCCATCGGTCCGTCGTAGGTCGGGGGTGGATCGGGCGGCCCGGGATTGGCCCAGATCGTGGCTCCGATCGCGAGCAACGCAACCAGTCCGAGCAATATCCATTTGAGCATGCGGCGTCCTTTCAGGTGTATTGCTATTACAACACACCCGCGGAGCGAATGCAAACCTACTGCCCGTAGCCCGCCTCGCCGGCGATCCGTGCAGCCTCCCTCGCCGCTGCCAGCAGCGCGCCCGCTTTCGCTTCGCATTCGCGCTGTTCGTAGTCGGGATCGCTGTCGGCGACGATTCCCGCACCCGCCTGGACGTGCAGCACGCCGTCCCTGACCACGCCGGTGCGGAGGACGATGCAGCTGTCGACAGAGCCGTCGGGTGCGAAATAGCCGACCCCGCCGGCGTAGGCGCCGCGGGTTTCGGGCTCGAGCTCGGCGACGATCTCGCACGCGCGGATTTTCGGCGCGCCGCTGACCGTGCCCGCGGGAAAGCCCGCGAACAGCGCGTCGAGCGCATCCTTCGCCGGGTCGAGCCGGCCGACGACATTGCTGACGATATGCATCACGTGACTGTAGCGCTCGACGGTGAAGCTGTCGGTGACTTCGACCGTCCCCTTCGCCGCAACCCGTCCCACGTCGTTGCGCCCGAGGTCGAGCAGCATCAGGTGCTCGGCGCGTTCCTTGGGATCGGCGAGCAGGCTGCGCTCCGCCGCGCGGTCCTGTTCGGGCGTCGGCCCGCGGGGACGCGTTCCGGCGATCGGGCGGATCGTCACTTCTCCGTCTCGCACCCGGACGAGGATTTCGGGGCTCGACCCGACCACCGCAAAGCCCGGCAGGTCGAGGAAATAGAGAAACGGCGAGGGGTTCACCCGCCTCAGCGCGCGGTACAGTTCGAACGGCGGCAGCGGGAAGGGGCAGGTGAAGCGCTGCGCCAGCACGACCTGGAAGATGTCGCCCGCCTCGATGTACTCCCTGGCCCGAGCGACCATGCCGAAATAATCCTCGCGTGCCATCGTCGGGGCGAGCGCCATCCCGGGCAGGTCGGCTGCGCGCTCCTGCGGCGGCGCGGCGAGGGCGAGCCGGGCGAGGGCGGCATCGATCCGTTCGCCCGCATCCTCGATCGTCCGGTCCGGATCGCCGCCGTCCGACCATAGCGGCGCGATCGCGAACAGCTCGTCGGTGAGCCCGTCGAACACCATGATCAGCGTCGGCCGCACGAACACCATGTCGGGCAGGTCGAGCTCACTGTCGGGCGCACGCGGAAGGTCCTCGACCAGGCCGACGGTTTCGTAACCGAAATAGCCGACCAGGCAGGCGAGGGCAGGCGGAAGCGCCTCCGGCACCTCGATCCGGCACGCATCCGCGAGCGCGCGGAGCGCGCCGAGGCTGCTGCCGGGCACCGGCTCGCCGGACTCGCGGTCGGTCTGCCAGCGGCGATGGATGGTCGCGCCGTTGCTGTCGGCGCGGAACAGGAGGTCGGGATCGAGCCCGAGCAGGCTGTAGCGCCCGCGCACTTCGCCGCCCTCGACCGATTCGAGCAGGAAATCCCCGCGTCCCGGCTCGATCAGCTTGCGCGCCGCGCCGACCGGCGTTTCGGTATCGGCGACGATCCGGCGCCACACGAGTGCGGGCTTCCCCTGCGCCAGCGATCGGCGCGCGGGATCGGCGTTTTCGGGAGGAAGGCCGGTCAGCGCGGCCTCCGTCAGTTTTCGCCGACGAGCTGCTTGCGCACCGCCTCGATCGCCGCCGGGTTGCGTTCCGCGCCGACCGCCTTGCGGATCGCTGCAAGAAATTGCTGGCTGTATTCGCCGCCGGTGATCGCGCTGAGCTGGCGCCGCGCCTCGGCGAAGATCGGATCGTCCTCCTCGATCGTACCCGGCACGATGTCGTCGAGCGTGACGATGAACCAACCCGCGTCGCGCGGCGCCTCCAGCCGCTTGCTGCTGCCCTCGGCCATGCTGAACATCAGCGCCAGTGGCGGCGGCACGCGGCCCTGCGCCTGGCCGAGCTGCTCGCGCGAATAGTCGATCTCGTCGAACCCGGTCAGTTCGCTGTTCTCGGCGCGCATGGCGGCGCGCAGCCCCTCGCCCTTGGCGAGGCGGGCGAGGATGCGGTCGGCCGCCTTGCGCGCTTCGAGCTGGCCCTGTGCGCGGCGCCAGTCGGCGGTCACGCGTTCGCGAATCTCGCTCAGCGGCGCGGTGGCGGATTCGGTAATCTCGTTTGCTTCGAAGATCAGGAACAGCTCGCCGGGCACGAGTTCGGCGATCTGCGGCTCGCCTTCCTCCATCTGGAACGCGGTCTGCAGCGCCGGTCCGAGCACTTGTGGCGCGCGCCCGGCCGAGCCGTAGAACACGCCGTCGGCGGTGATCGGGGGCGTGGTCTCCAGTTCGACGCCGAGCGATTCGGCGACTGCGGACAACGCGACGCCCTTGTCGAGCTGCTCTTCGACCGAGGCCGACAGGTCGGCGATCGCGCGACGCAGCTTCTCCGCGCGCACTTCCTCGGCGATTTCGTCGCGCGCCTGCGCCAGCGTGCGCGCCGCAACGCGGCTTACGTCCTCGACCCGCACCACGTGCCAGCCCAACCCGCTGCGCGCCGGTGCGGCGATCGCGCCGCGCTCGGCGCCGAACACCGCCTGCGCCACCGCGGCGGAGGTCTGCGCGGCGTAATCCTCGCGCGAGACCGGGCCGATCGTGGCGACGCTCAGGCCCGCCTCGCGCGCAGCTTCGGCGAGCGAGCCGCCGCCGCCGACGCGCTGGCGGATCGTCTCCGCCGCCTGCCTCGTCGGCACGATCAGCTGGCTCAGCCGGCGCGTTTCGCTCGCCGCATATTGCTCGCGGTTCTCTTCGTAGCGTGCGGCAATCTCGTTATCGGTCGGCTCGGCTTCGTCGCCGAGGACGCTCGCATCGAACGTCGCATAGCGGATCACCCGGCGTTCGGGCCGGATATAGTCGGTTCGGTTGTCCTGGTAATAGGACGAGAGCTGGTCCGTGCCGGGATCGCCCTCGGGTGCGAACAGGCTGCTCGGGACGAGGCCGATCGCACCCTTGCGGCGTTCCTTCTCGAGCGCGGCGAAACGGCGCGAAAGCTTCTCCGGCGCCTTCGCGCCGTAGCCGATCGGCTGCACCAGTTGCTGAGCGAGCAACTGCTGCGCAAGGTCGTCGCGGAATTGCGCATCGGTCAGATTGTTCTGCCGCAGCCATTGCCGGTAGATGTCCTGCGAGAAATTGCCGTCGGGTCCGCGGAAGATCGGGACGTCGAGGATCTCGCTGTTCACGAGATTGTCGCCCGCGCGCAACCCGTGGCGCTTGGCGAATTCGGCGATCGCAGTGCGGTCGATCAGCCGATCGAGCACGTCGTCGAGCCCGCCGCGCTCGACGAAGGCGTTCATCGACAGCGTCGGGTCGTCCTGCCGCAGCTGGTCGAGCGCATTGGTCGCCGCGGTGCGCAGGTCCGAGGTGCTGATCTTGGAGTCGCCGACCACTGCCACCCGGTCGCCGCCCGACACCCCGCCGAACGTGCTCCCGGTGATGTCGGCACTGGCGAAGGCGATCGCGATCAGCCCGAGAAAGGCGAGCGTGATCGGAACGCCCAGTTTGGATTCGAAGAAGCGGCGGAAAAACTTGATCATGGAATCGGCAGACCCGGTGTGGCGGCGCGTGGCGCGGGAAACAGGCAGGCGCTTTATCCGCCCTGCGACCTCGCGGCAACAGGTCGAAACGGGTTTTGACACTCCGGGAACATACGGCTAGCGGACGCCGCCCCCGGCCCATTATAGGCAAAGGTTGGATTCGCACAGTATTTCGGGAAGTCTCTATGGCCGAACGGCCCTATATCGTTGGAAACTGGAAAATGAACGGCACGCGCGCGATGCTGGCGCAGGCGCGTGCCATCGACCGTGCATCGCAGAACCTGATGAAGGTCGAGGTCGCGATCGCGCCGCCCTACACGCTGATCCACGCCACCCATCGCGAGGTCGAGCAGATCGGTGTCGGTGCGCAGGACTGCCATCCCGATCCCGAGGGCGCGCATACCGGCGACATCTCCGCCACGATGGCGGCCGATGCCGGGGCGAAGTTCGCGATCCTGGGCCATAGCGAACGGCGGCAGGATCACGGCGAATCGAACGCACTGGTCGCGGCCAAGGCCTCGGCCGCTCTCGAAGCGGGCATGCGGATCATCCTGTGCTGCGGCGAGAGCGAGGAAACGCGCGATGCGGGCAAGGCGGAAAGCTTCGTCACCCGCCAGCTCAAGGCTTCGCTGCCCGAGAATCTCGAAAGCCCCGAGGAATCGCTCACCGTCGCCTACGAGCCGATCTGGGCGATCGGGACGGGACGCACGCCGACGGTCGAGGATATCGGCGCCATGCACAGTGCGATTCGTGCGCTGCTGGTCGAGCTTTACGGCGAGGAGCAGGGGCAGCTGGTGCGGATTCTCTATGGCGGCTCGGTCAAGCCGGAGAATGCGCGCGAACTGCTCGATGCCGACGAGGTCGGCGGCGCGCTGGTCGGCGGCGCGAGCCTGACCGCGGAAAGCTTCCTCGGCATCGTGATGGCCGCGGCGGACACCGCCGACGCCTGACCGTTCCCGCCCGGCGCACCTTGCGTGTACCCCGGTGCGCGCCTACATGCGCGCTCAACCGTTTCGAGAGTAGTCCATGTCGCTTTTCATCTTCCTCACCGTCATCCAGGCGATCGTCGCCGCGGCGATGATCGGCACCATCCTGATGCAGCGCTCCGAAGGCGGCGGCCTCGGCATCGGCGGCAGCCCGACCGGGCTGATGAGCGCGCGCGGCGCGGCCGACTTCCTCAGCCGCGCGACCAAGTGGCTGGCGGTGACCTTCGTCGCGCTGTCGATCGTGCTCGCAATCGTCGCGGTGCAGGCGACCAGCGCGGACGAGATTTCGACCACGCTCGACCGCAACGTCGCGGGCGAGCCCGATCCGCTGGGCGATGCGAGCGCTCCCGCCGAGGCTGCTCCGGCCGGCGCAGAGACGCCCGCTCCGTCCGACGACCCGCTGGCCGAATAGGCCTCCATTCGCTGCGTTTGTGGATTGCGGCGGGCGCGCCGTCCCATTCCGCTTGCGCCGACTCCGTTTCCGGTCTTAAGGCCCGACTCCCATGGCGCGGTACATATTTATCACCGGCGGCGTGGTTTCTTCGCTCGGCAAGGGTTTGATGGCGGCATCGCTCGGCGCGCTGCTGCAAGCGCGCGGCTACAAGGTCCGCATCCGCAAGTTCGACCCCTATCTCAACGTCGATCCGGGGACGATGAGCCCCTATCAGCACGGCGAGGTCTACGTCACCGACGACGGGGCCGAGACCGATCTCGATCTCGGCCATTACGAGCGCTTCACCGGCGTTTCGGCGCACCAGGGCGACAACATCACCTCGGGCCGGGTCTACCAGCAGATCATCGCCAAGGAACGGCGCGGCGACTATCTCGGCGCGACGGTGCAGGTGATCCCGCACGTCACCGACGCGATCAAGGAATTCGCGCTCGCCGACCAGGGCGACCACGATTTCATCCTGTGCGAGATCGGCGGCACCGTGGGCGACATCGAATCGCTCCCTTTCATGGAAGCGATCCGCCAGCTCCGGAACGAGCTCGAACCCGACCAGACGCTGAGCGTGCACGTCACGCTGGTCCCGTATATTTCGGCCGCGGGCGAGTTGAAGACGAAGCCGACCCAGCACTCGGTGCGCGAACTTGCCTCGCTCGGAATCAAGCCCGACGTTCTGCTGTGCCGTTGCGAACACCCGCTTCCCGACGGCGAACGCCGGAAGATCGCGCAGTTCTGCAACGTCCGCACCGAAGCGGTGATTCCCGCGCTCGACGCCAGTTCGATCTACGCGGTGCCGCTGCAATATCACGGCGAGGGGCTCGACGGCGAAGTCCTGCGCGGTTTCGGGATCGCCGACGCGCCCGAGCCCGACCTGTCGCGCTGGTACGATATCGTCGACCGCTACGAGAACCCCGAGGGCGAGGTCACGATCGGGGTGGTCGGCAAGTATGTCGGTCTGCCCGATGCCTACAAGTCGTTGAACGAGGCGCTGGTGCACGGCGGCATGGCCAACAAGGTCAAGGTCAACATCAAGTGGATCGACGCCGAGATCTTCGAGCAGGAGGACGAGGAAATCGCAGCGCGGCTCGAGCCGATGCACGCCATTCTCGTGCCCGGCGGGTTCGGAGAGCGCGGTTCGGAAGGCAAGATTTCCAGCGTCCGCTTCGCACGCGAGCGCAAGGTGCCGTTTCTCGGCATTTGCCTCGGCATGCAGATGGCGTGCATCGAGGGCGCGCGATCGTCGGGCCATGCCGGTGCCAGTTCGACCGAATTCGGTGCGACCGACGAACCGGTGGTCGGCATTATCGAGGAATGGATGAGCGAAGAGGGGCTCCAGAAGCGCGAGGAGGGCGGCGATCTGGGCGGCACGATGCGGTTGGGTGCCTACGACGCGAAGCTGGCGGGCAACAGTCACGTCTCGGCGATCTACGACGGTGCGACCAGCATTTCCGAACGCCACCGCCATCGCTACGAGGTCAACTCGGCCTATCGCGAGGCGCTCGAAGGCGACGGGCTGGTGTTCTCGGGCATGTCGCCCGACGGCTTGCTGCCCGAGATCGTCGAGCGGCCCGGCCACCCGTGGTTCGTCGGGGTGCAGTTCCATCCCGAGCTCAAGTCCAAGCCGTTCGATCCGCATCCGCTTTTCGCCGGCTTCGTGGCTGCTGCCTTGCGCCAGTCGAGGCTGGTCTGACCTGCCCTAAGCGAGTATTTTCAGCGCTTTAGCGTAACATCGTTAGCGCTATCATCGCGGCTCGTGGAAGATTCGGCGCGTAAGGTTGCGCACTTGTTGCGTTTTTTTGCGCTACCCACTTTATCTTTTGTGAGTTTTGGCTAATAATAGCGTTGTAAGCGCGGGATTCCGCGCTAGTGGTGCGCTCGGTGGGTTGAGCGCATTTTCGAAATTCGAGCTTGGCTCGGGGTTGATCGTCTTCTGCGACCCGGACGGTCAGACTCGGGACGAGGCGGCTACGGTCGCGGGGGCGGGCCTCAGGGCCCGCCTCCATTTCGTTTGAGTGAAATTTCAGCAAAGTGATCCCTTCTCCCGCCGGGAGAGTGGGGACTGCCAAAAAACGGCCCGCCTTCGGATGAAGACGGGCCGTCTCGATTTGGCATTTGCCGGGTGGATCAGGCGGCGTTCGCCTCGTCCTCATCGTCCTTGACGACTTCGAGCGTGCGCTGGCCGTTGACCGCGATTTTCTTGGGCTTCATCGCGTCGGGCACTTCGCGCACCAGGTCGATCACCAGCAGGCCGTCGGCGAGGTCGGCATTGTCGACCCGGACGTAATCGGCCAGCTCGAAGCGGCGTTCGAACCCGCGATTGGCGATGCCGACATGCAGCATTTCGCCTTCGGTCGTCTCGTCGCCCTTGCGGCCCTGCACGACGAGCAGGTTCTGCTGGGCGGTGATGTCGAGATCGGCGGGCTTGAAGCCGGCCACCGCGAGCGTGATGCGGTAATCGTCGTCGCCGCGCTTCTCGATATTGAAGGGTGGGTAGTTGTCGCCGCTGTTGCGGGCCTGGTTTTCGAGCAGGTCGAACAGGCGGTCGAAACCGACGGTCGAACGGCGATAGGGGGTAAAATCGAAACGTGACATCGAAACAAATCCTCCGTTGAGCAATTTGACATGTATGGGGCCCGTCCGGACGGCGCCCCGGTTCTGGTGGTCGCGAACCCGTTGCGGCGTTCGCTTCCGAAGCTAAGATAAGCGCCGGAAAAACGATTTCAAGCGCGGCCAAGACCCGCAAATGCAAGGATTACCCGTGAGCAAACCGACCATCGACATCTACACCAAATTCGGCTGCGGCTACTGCTTCCGCGCCAAGCGCCTGCTCGACGGAAAAGGCGCCGAATACAACGAATTCGACATCACCATGGGCGGTCCGAAGCGCGACGAAATGCTGGAGCGCGCACCCGGAGCGCGCACCGTGCCGCAGATCTTCATCGGGGAAACGCATGTCGGCGGTTCGGACGAATTGGCCGCGCTCGAGCGCGAGGGCAGGCTCGACGCGCTGCTGGCGGGCTGAATGACGCGCATCGCCGTCCTGCAGATGAATTCGGGCATCGACCCGGACGAAAATACAAGCATGCTGGCGCGAGCGGTCTCCGACGCGGCCGAGGGCGGGGCGGCGATGCTGTTCACGCCCGAAATGTCCGGACTGCTCGACCAGGATCGCAGGCGCGCCGCGCAGCATGTCGTGTCCGACGACGAAAACCCCACGCTGGCGGCCATGCGCGCCGCGGCGCGCGAACACGGCATCTGGATCGCGCTCGGATCGCTCGCGGTCAGCGGCGAGGGCGAGCGGTGGGCAAACCGCGCCTTCCTGATCGACGACAAGGGCGTGATCGCCGCGCATTACGACAAGATGCACATGTTCGACGTCGAACTCGCCGACGGCGAAAGCTGGCACGAATCGAACGCCTATCGGCCCGGCGAGGAGGTCGTCACCGCGCAGACCCCGCTCGGCACGCTCGGCCTCACGATCTGCTACGATATCCGCTTTCCGGCCTTGTTCGAGGCGCTGGGCGCTCGCGGGAGCGACGTCATCGCGATCCCCGCCGCATTCACCCGCGCGACCGGGCGCGATCACTGGCATGTCCTGCAACGCGCCCGCGCGATCGAGGCGAGCGCCTATGTCGTCGCTGCGGCGCAGGTCGGCGAGCACGAGGACGGGCGCAAGACCTACGGCCATTCGCTGGTGGTCGATCCGTGGGGCGAGGTGCTGCTCGACATGGGCGGCGAGGAGCCGGGGCTGGGCTTCGCCGAGATCGATCCGGCGCGCATCGCCGAGGTTCGCGGGCAGGTGCCCAGCCTTGCCAACCGCCGCGAAATCCCCAATTAGCGCCGCCACCATGATCGTGTTCGACCTCTGTTGCAGCAAAGGCCACCTGTTCGAGGGCTGGTTCGGCTCGTCGGGCGAGTTCGGCTCGCAGCAGGCGAGAGGGCTGGTATCCTGCCCGGAATGTGGCTCGCCCGAGGTGTCGAAAGCGCCGATGGCTCCGGCAGTGCCGGCAAAGGGCAGTGGGCAGGGCAAAGCTCCACGCGAAGACGCGGCAACGCCGGTCAGCAATCGCGAAATCCCGCCCGAGGTTGAAAAGGCCATGCGCGCGCTGGCCAAGGCACAGAAGAAGGCGTTGGCCGACAGCAAGTATGTCGGCGATGGCTTCGCCGAGGAATCGCGCGCGATGCACTACGGCGAAAAGGAGGTTGAAGCGATCCACGGCAAGGCGACCGTCAAGGAGGCCAAGGATTTGCTCGAAGAGGGTATCCAGGTCGCCCCGCTGCCGTTCCCGATCGCGGAACCCGACGAACTCAACTGATTGCCAGACCGGTGCCGTGTAGATATTGCGCGCGGCGGGCGCCCGTAGCTCAGTCGGATAGAGCACCAGATTCCTAATCTGGGGGCCACAGGTTCGAATCCTGTCGGGCGCGCCAAATCGGACTGTCCCGTCAGGGATGGCCCGATTTGGTCCGGCGCTTCAGGGACGAACCTTGTTCGGAGTCGGAGCGAAGCGCAGACGGCGTAGCCCGCAGGGCGAAGCAATCCTGTCGGGCGCGCCATTCTGTCTGCGCTACCGCGGTTGGCCGTTGGCCAGCTTCGCTTCCGCGCTACTTGAGCGCGTGTTTTTCTGCGCTACCGCGCTTCGCGCTACTTGAGCGCGCGGCTATTCGACGGTTTCGCCGGGCTCGCTTCCCATCGGCACGCGCTCCTTGAAGGTATGCGTGATGTAGGGGAACGGGATTTCGATTCCGGCATCGTCGAGGCCGCGCTTGATCGCGCGCACGACCTTGTCGCGGCTTTCCCACATGTCGCGCGGTTTGGAGCCCGACCACCAGCGGACCTTGAAATCGATCGAGCTGGAATTGAATTCCTGCGCGAACACGTCGACGCCCTTGGCCGCATCGACATTCTCGCAGCTTTCTACGGACTTGCGGATCACGTCCGCGGCCTGGTCGAGATCGGTGTCGTAGGATACCCCCGCGACCACCTCGTGGCGGCGCTGGACCTCGTCGGTCAGGATCTCGACCGGGTTCTTGAACAGCATCGAATTGGGGACCAGCGTGACCTCGCCCGACAGCTTGCGGACATAGGTTTCGCGCAGCGTGATGTGCTCGACCTTGCCGACGATGCCTTCGCATTCGATCACGTCGCCGATGCGCATCTTCTCGCGCAGCATGATCAGCACGCCGGCGAGGAAATTCTCGAATATATCCTGGAAAGCGAAGCCGATCGCCACCGCGCCGATGCCGAGGCCGGCGATCAGTCCGGCGGGCGTCATGCCCGGCATGACGACGATCAGCGCGACCATAAGCCCGACGATCCAAATCGCCAGTTTCACGACGGTGTCGATGAGGTTCTTGAGGCTGGGGCGGATTTCGGTCTTGCCGGTCAGCCGGTCGGCGATCCGCACCGCGAATTTCGCCACGATCCAGGTCAGCAGCAGGATGACCAGCGCGATCGCCAGGCTGGGGAGGGCGCGGATGAAGCCCTCCGCCATGTCGACCAGTTGGTCCTGCAACGTCGAAAAGGTGTTTACGGTCTGGTCGTAGGTTTCGCCCGCGGGCGTGGTCTGTCCGGCTTGCATCGATACCCCTCGTTTACCGGGTCAACGGGGAAGGGCACGGCGAGTTCCAAGTGTCTCGAAGCTAGGCTTTCTCCGCATGCTCCTTGCGCGCGAGTTCATGCAGCCAGTCGGCGTGGCGCGGAGCCTTCTTGGTCTCGCTCCATTCCTCGAGCATCGGCATCGCGACACGCTTGAGTTCGGCATACTGCTCGTCGGTGCCGATATCGGCGGCGAGTTCGACCCGGTGGCCGTTGGGATCGAAGAAGTAGATCGACTTGAAGATGCCGTGATGCGTCGGGCCGAGCACGTCGATGCCGAGGCTTTCGACATGATCTTTCGCCGCCAGCAGTTCCTCCTCGCTGCCGACGCGGAAGGCGAGGTGCTGGACCCATGCGGGCGTGTTTTCGTCGCGGCCCATGTCCTTCTGGTTGGGCAGTTCGAAGAAGGCGAGGATATTGCCGTTCCCCGCATCGAGGAAGACATGCATGTAGGGGTCGTATTCGCCGGTCGACGGAACGTGGTCCTCGGCGAAGGCGGTAGTGTATTCCATGCCGAGCACGTCACGATACCACTCGACCGTCTGCTTAGCGTCCTTGCAACGATAGGCGGCGTGGTGGACTCCGCCGAGCTTGATGGGATGTTCAGTCATTCCAGACCTCTCAACCGTTCGCCCTGAGCTTGTCGAAGGGCTGTACTTCTTCTGGACCGTCGCTCGAAGAAAGAGCAGTGCTTCGACAAGCTCAGCACGAACGGGTTTGGCACGGGTGCACTACTCCGCCGGCTCGGCCTCGACCGTCTTGGCGTCTTCGACGGTGAGCGTACCGCGCTTGATCTGGTCGCGCTCCATGCTTTCGAACAGCGCCTTGAAATTGCCTTCGCCGAAGCCTTCGTCGCCCTTGCGCTGGATGAATTCGAAGAACACCGGCCCGACCTGCGCCTCGGCGAAGATCTGGAGGAGGAGGCGGGGCTGTCCACCTTCCGTGGTGCCGTCGAGCAGGATGCCGCGGGGCTTGAGTTCGTGCACCGGCTCGCCGTGATCGGGCAGGCGCTCAGGCAGCATTTCGTAATAGGTCTCGGGCGGCGCGGTCATGAACGGCACGCCGAAATCCCTGAGCTTGTCCCACGCGGCGACGAGATCGTCGCAGATCAGCGCGATGTGCTGGATGCCTTCGCCGTTGAACTCGCGCAGGAACTCTTCGATCTGGCCCTTGCCGCCTTCGCCTTCCTCGTTGAGCGGAATGCGGATCTTGCCGTCGGGCGCGGTCAGCGCCTTCGAGGTCAGGCCGGTATATTCGCCCTTGATGTCGAAGAAGCGGATCTCGCGGAAGTTGAACAGCGTCTCGTAATAGTCGGCCCAATAGGCCATCCGGCCGTTGTAGACGTTGTGCGTGAGGTGATCGATCCGCTGGAAGCCCGCGCCCTCGGGGTGCTTTTCGACGCCGGGCAGGTATTCGAAATCGATATCGTAGATCGACAGGCCCGTATCGCCCTCGTCGGCATAGCGGTCGATCAGGTAGACGATCGCCCCGCCGATGCCGCGGATCGCCGGGATGCGCAGTTCCATCGGACCGGTTTCGACCTGGACCGGTTCGGCGCCCTGTTCGAGCAGGTGGTCATAGGCCTTCGCCGCGTCTTTCACACGGAAGCCCATCCCGCAGGCTGAGGGGCCGTGCTCGCGCGCGAAATACCATGCCGCGCTGCGCGGTTCGTAATTGGCGATCAGGTTGATGTCGCCCTGCCGCCACAGCTGCACGTCCTTGGAACGGTGCGTGGCGACATGCGTGAAGCCCATCGCTTCGAACACCGGTTCGAGCACGCCCTTTTCGGGCGCGCAGAATTCCACGAACTCGAAGCCGTCGAGGCCGGCGGGGTTTTCGAACAGGTCGGGCATGGATCGCTTCCTATGTCTGAATGCTGCGAGTTGGTTTCAAATGTAACCAGTTTGCGCGAGAATTGCAAGTACCCGGTGAACGGTTCGGAGCTGGTTTGGGTCCGTCCGTGCGAACGTTAAAGACCGATTGTGACAAACTTCGCTTGACCCGTTGAATCAGTTCTGATTCAAGGACGATTGTGACACGCGAAGGGCATAGAATCAGCCTCCCGAGGGAGCAATTGACGCAGGGACTGGCGCTGACCGTGCTGCTGCTGATCGGCGGCCTGTCGATCGCCGGCCCGAGCGGATTGCTCGCATGGAACGAGAACGTCCAGTTGCTCGACCAGCGGCAGGACCGTATCGCGACGCTGAGCGAGGAACGCGACCGGTTGCAGAACCGTATCGCGCTGCTCAACCCCGACCATGCCGACCCCGACCTGACCGGCGAACTGCTGCGCCGCGATCTTAACGTGGTCCATCCCGACGAGGTGGTGCTCACGCTCGAGCCGCAGGACGACTGACGCCACCCTCGATTTCCCGATTGCCGCCGAGGAACGTTGCGCGCCGCAATGCCTTGTGCCTATAGGCAGGCCGTGCGCGCAGTAGCGTCAACCGCCTTCCCCAGGGCTAGCAATTCAAGGATGTTCCGCTTTGGCCAAATCCGCCAAGACCCGCAAATCGCCCGCCAGGAAGAAGGCGCCGGCGGAAGACCTCGATTTCGTCCTGCACTCCCTGCAGGAAGCGCATGAAAAATCGCCCAAATACGATGCCAGCGACGAGGAAATGCTGCATTTCTACGAGCAGATGCTGCTCATAAGGCGGTTCGAGGAGAAGGCCGGGCAGCTTTACGGGCTCGGGCTGATCGGCGGCTTCTGCCACCTCTATATCGGGCAGGAAGCGGTCGCGATCGGACTCCAGAGCGCGCTCGACAACGATCGCGACAGCGTGATTACCGGCTATCGCGACCACGGGCACATGCTCGCCTACGGGATCGACCCGAAGGTCATCATGGCCGAGCTGACCGGTCGCCAGGCGGGTATTTCCAAGGGCAAGGGCGGCTCGATGCACATGTTCAGCACCGAGCACAAATTCTATGGCGGGCATGGCATCGTCGGCGCGCAGGTCGCGCTCGGCGGCGGGCTCGCGCTGGCGCATCAGTACAACGAGGATGGCGGGCTGTGCCTCGCCTATTTCGGCGACGGCGCGGCGAACCAGGGGCAGGTCTACGAGACGATGAACATGGCGAGCCTGTGGCAGCTCCCCATCGTGTTCGTGGTCGAGAACAACCAGTATGCGATGGGCACCAGCACCGCGCGCTCGAGCGCCGAAACAGAGTTCTACCGCCGCGGCACCGCGTTCCGTATCCCGGGCATGGACGTCAACGGGATGGACGTGCTCGAAGTGCGCGGCGCGGCCGAGATCGCCTTCAGGCACGTCCGCGAAGGCAACGGGCCGGTGCTGATCGAGTGCAACACCTACCGCTATCGCGGCCACTCGATGTCCGATCCGGCCAAGTACCGCACCCGCGAGGAAGTGCAGGACTATCGCGACACCAAGGACCCGATCGAGGGGCTCAAGAAGGTGCTGATCGAGAAGGGCAAGAGCGAGGACGAGCTCAAGGCGATCGACAAGGACATTCGCAAGACCGTGTCCGAAGCCGCCGACTTCGCGGAGAATTCACCCGAGCCGGAGCCCGGCGAACTCTACACCGACGTGTTGGTGGGGGAGTACTGAGCAATGGCGATCGAACTCAAGATGCCCGCACTGTCTCCGACGATGGAGGAAGGCACGCTCGCCAAGTGGCTCAAGCAGGAAGGCGACAGCATCGAGCCCGGCGACATCATCGCCGAGATCGAGACCGACAAGGCGACGATGGAATTCGAAGCCATCGACGAGGGCACGCTGGCCAAGATCATGGTCGACGAGGGCACCGAGAACGTCGCGGTCGGTACGGTAATCGCGATGCTGGCGGGCGAGGGCGAGGACGCCTCCGATGTCGAAGCCCCCGCCGCTTCGAATAATGAAGTGAAAGACGTCCCGGGCGAGGGCAAGGATGTCGGCCGCGACGAGGACGGCACCGACGGCGAGGACCAGGGCGCCAAGCCGGCCAGGCCCGAACGCCGTCTGCAGGCCGACCCCGAAATCCCGCATGGTACCAACATGGCCACGATCAGCGTGCGCGAGGCGCTGCGCGATGCGATGGCGGAGGAGATGCGCCGCGACGAGCGCGTGTTCGTGATGGGCGAGGAAGTCGCACAGTACCAGGGCGCATACAAGGTCACGCAGGGCCTGCTCGACGAGTTCGGCCCCAAGCGCGTGATCGACACGCCGATCACCGAATACGGTTTCGCCGGGATCGGCACCGGTGCGGCGATGGGGGGGCTGCGCCCGATCGTCGAATTCATGACCTTCAACTTCGCCATGCAGGCCATCGACCACATCATCAATTCGGCGGCCAAGACCAATTACATGTCGGGCGGGCAGATGCGCTGTCCGGTGGTCTTCCGCGGCCCCAACGGCGCGGCGAGCCGGGTCGGCGCGCAGCACAGCCAGAATTACGGGCCGTGGTATGCGAGCGTACCGGGCCTGATCGTGATCGCGCCGTACGATTCATCCGATGCCAAGGGCCTGATGAAGGCTGCGATCCGCAGCGAGGATCCGGTCGTCTTCCTCGAGAACGAGTTGGTCTACGGGCGCAGCTTCGAACTGCCCGAACTCGACGATCACGTGCTGCCGATCGGCAAGGCGCGGATCGTGCGCGAGGGCTCGGACGTGACCATCGTCAGCTATTCGATCGGCGTCGGCTTCGCCCTGGAAGCGGCGGAGACGCTGGCGGGCGAGGGGATCGAGGCCGAAGTGATCGACCTGCGCACGCTACGCCCGCTCGATCGCGAGGCGATCCTCGAAAGCCTAGCCAAGACCAACCGTCTGGTGATCGCGGAGGAGGGCTGGCCGACCTGCTCGATCGCGTCCGAAGTGACCGCGATCTGCATGGAGGACGGCTTCGACCATCTCGATGCGCCGGTTTTGCGTGTGTGCGACGAGGACGTGCCGCTACCCTATGCCGCCAACCTCGAAAAGCTTGCGCTGATCGACGCCCCGCGGATCGTCGCGGCGGCGAAGAAGGTCTGCTACGTCGACTGACCGGTGATTGTGTTTTTCCGGCGGTGACGCGGCCTGTCACTATGTGGCAATCGACTGACCGCCGGGAGCGGCACCGGCCCACGCCCCCACCCGGCCACCCATAGAATACCATGGTCGAGGTGGCCGGGTGGGGGCGTGGGCCGGTGCCGCAAGGGAAGCACGGACGTGCTTCCCGCACGCAACAAACACTTACTCCTGCGCGTCAGCCACCCCGTCATAGACGTCGCAACTGGCGATATCGTCGGGGTCGCTCTCGTCGCGCTGATAGACCTGCGTCAGGTCGCGGTTGGCGCGGACGTTGAACGCAGCGGTCGCGCTGAGCGTTTCCGCGCGCGTCAGCGAAGCCGACACCAGCGGCTGGTACTCGTATTGCACTTCGACGAAGATTACCGCTTCGCCCTTGAAGGCGATGACTTCCTCGCCGGGAGGACCCATGCCCGGTATCCCGTCATACTCGCCGTCGCCCTCGTCGCCATAGCTCGAGACACGGTGCAGCTTGCCCTTGCAGCGCTGCCAGTGGATATATTGCTGGTCGTCGGTATCGGGCATCACTTCTAGGCTCGAAATGATCACCCGCCCGTGTTCGTAGAGATCGAACGCATCGCCCGCCTGAACATGCGCGCCGTGAATCACGTCGTTGAGATCGCTTTCGTAGAGCTTGCTCTCGCCGAGCAGCGAGTTCTCCCCGACGCGCGACCCGTTGTCTGCCAGCAGCACCGCGATCTGGCTGACGCGCATCTGCGTTACCGCCTGGTGTGCGGTTTCGACGCCCATCAGCCCCGCCCCGAGCAGGAGCGGCGCGGCGAGCGCGAATTCGAGCGCCGCGGCGCCCGAAGTCGACTGCCGCAAGCGGCGAACGAGGCGGGCAGGAAAGCTCATGCGCAGGTTCCGATCAATTCGCTGACTTCCTGCTCGCCGTAAGGTTGGTTGCGCAGGACCGTGGTCGCCTGGGTGACGACTTCGTCCGACAGACCGACGAAACTCGCCCCGGCGAACTGACGTGCGTAGGTGACGGTGACGACATAGAGTACCGCATCGCGCGCGCCGCCGACGCCGACCTTGCCGCGGTCCTCGTCCCACGTGCCATTGGCATTGGCATCCTCGAACGGCTCACCGTCGTTGCAGCGGCCGTCCTCGTTGATGTCGGAGAAGTCTTCCGGCTGCGAGACATCCGAAAAACTGGCGTAGGATCGGCGGGAAAACTCCACCTCGGCATGCGGGGCGATCTCGCGCACCGCTTGCGTGACGCGCGCATCGATCGTGTCGGTCTGGCCGCCCTCGATCCCCGAATTGCGCGCCGCCTGCTGCACCGCACCCTGCAATTGCGACTGCACGTAGTAATTGTAGCCCATGTCGAACAGGCCGAGCAGCATCAGCAGGAGCACCGGACAAACCAGCGCGAACTCGACGATGGTCGCGCCGCGGCGGTCCTGCGCGAGCGAGGCGAAACGGGCGATCACTGGATGATCCTCAGATCGGCGATGGTTTCCGCGATGGTCGCGAAGGACGAGTTGAGCTCGGTCGCATCCGCGGCTTCGAAATAGTGCCCCGGCCCGGCGCATTGCTTCATCAGATCGGTCAGCTCGGTGCCGAAGCCGATCACCCAGACGGTAATGTTCTTCTTGCGCACCTCGCCGCAGGTGAACAGGAAGCGCTGCTCGACCGTTTCGGTCAGCGACAGATCCGATTTGGGCGACCAGCGCCGCTGGTCGAGCGGTTCGGCACCGTAGCTCGAATAGGCGATGTCGAGCGGCGCGGTCTGCCCGTCGGTGAGGAAGATCAGGTTGCGCGCCGTGGGCGAGCCCTGATCCGCATTCTCGGCTGCGAAGATGCCGTCGGGGGAAAGCAGGCGTCCGCCCCAGATCATGCCGATATCGTGATAGGTGTTGCCGCGCGCTTCGAGCGTACCGAGATAGGTTTCCAGCTCGTCCTTGGTCATCGGCGCCAGCTTGCGCGCAGGGGCGGGGCAGGCCGCCGTGCCGAGGCCGACCGGATCCATATATTCGTCCTTGGTCGACTTCTCCTTGTCGTCGAACTTGCCGCTGCCGTCCCATTTCAGCTGACGCAGGAATATCCGCTCGGGATACATCGGGCGCCATTTCGAACTGTCGTAGCTCAGCGAGGTCTTGCTCTTCTTGGCCTTTCCGTCATCGTCGTCGTCGTCGTCGTCGTCCGAGACGAAGCTCATGGCGAAATCGAGCAGATCGTCGAGCAACCCGCCATTGGTGAACCTCGTATCCGTGCCCGGGACCAGATCGAGATTGAGATCGAGGGCGCGATCCAGATCGACATTGTCGTAATCGTCGATCTCGTACGTCTCGCGCTCCTCGATGCAGCCGTTCGAAGCGGTGCGGAAATCGCTTACGTCGTAGAGATACTGGGCGTAGGTCCACTTCGGTTCGACATCCAGCGTGGGTTCGGTGATCCGTTTGAACTGGTCGACGTAATCCGTGTAGCTGACTGCGAAGACATTGCATGTCGTGCCGGACAGCCGCGCGTCGTAGCCGGTGCCGTTGCGCGTCCGCTCGATCGTCTCGGTCTTTTTGGTGCCCGGCGGCGGCCCGAGAACAGCTTCGGTCACCGTGCCGGTCTTCTTTTCCGTTGAGTCGAGCTCGTCGGCAGGCTTGGTCGGACAGTAATAGCCGTTCAATTCGGAATACGAAGCGGCGTAGCTGTCGATCTGGCTTTCGCTGCGCGTACCGCCGATTTCGGACCAGCCGGTCTCGTAGGTCTTATCCTTCTCGATCTTGGCTATGCCGAGCTTGCGCGACTGGTAGGCCCATTCGGGCACCACCCACTCGTCCTTGAGCAGGTGCAGCACGTTGACGTTGGTCGAATAGGGCACGAAGCCGTAGCGGATGCGCGAACCCGCCTGCGAGGCGGCGTCGAGCTGGGCGTGGAAGGACAGAACGGTTTCCTTCAGAACATCGATGCGCGACTGGCTGTCGCCGGCATTGGTCCGGCCCATCGAGCCGGTCGTGTCGAGCACCATCATCACGTCGGTGTGCGAAAAGTTGATCTGCGCCATGCAGTCGACCGCGATCGCGATCTTGTCGTGGCCGAACACTTTCATGACCGATGTCGGCAGGTCTACGGCGGCCTCGCCCGAAATCGCAAAATCGTCTTCGAGGAACATCGTGAAGGACCGCTCGACCGAGCCGTAGGACCCGTCGCGGAAGTTGATGTTGAAAAAGCGCTGTCCGGTATCGGCGACATCGTCCGAAATGTCGCCGGTCACTGCCGATTCCGAACCCAGCCGCTTGCGCGCGGCAAGCACGCCCGCGTCGCACGCCTGCTGCAGCCGGCTCTCGACCAGATAGCCGCGCCCCAGATCCACGCCTCCACCGACCAGCGCCAGCAGCGGCAGCAGAGCCGCGGCGATGACCGCCAGCGTATTGCCCGCGCGATCGTGGATCAGGCGTCCGAGAAAGCCAGCCAGAGGCGGGGAAAATGGGGCTGAATGCTTTTCCACGCGCTGACGCATACGCACGGGTCGTAAGACCATCGCCAATATTCATGGTTAATATATTGACACGATTATGGAAAGTTTCCCTCCCGGTAAGGCGGGCGTTTTACCGAAAATTAGGGACTGGCCCACATAGCCTTCCGTGTGATGGACCAATCTGGGGGCAACAGCGTGCCTTGCAAAAGCACACAGCCTCGCGCCCGCGGCTTCTTGCGCCGGCTGCGCGATACATCGGGCAATATCATGCCCATGACCGCTATCGGTATGGTCGCGCTGGCGGGCCTCGTCGGCGGCGGGGTCGACGTGTCGCGCGCTTACATGATCCAGAACCGGCTGCAGAATGCCTGCGACGCGGGCGTTCTTGCCGGGCGCAAGGCGATCACCGATGACGGTTACAACGCATCGGCCAAGGCGCAGGCCGACGATTTCTTCGACACAAATTTCGACGAGGCCACCGAAGGCGCTTCGGGCACGACGTTCGCCAGCACAACGCCCGACAACGGCAGCACGGTAGACGGAACCGCCACCACGGTGGTCGATACCGCGGTGATGCAGCTGTTCGGGTTCGACACGATCCCGCTCTCGGTGACCTGCTCGGCGTCGATGTCGGTCGGCAACAGCGACGTGATGTTCGTGCTCGACGTGACCGGCTCGATGGACTGGGACATCAGCGACGACGACGATACCGACCGCATCGTCGCGCTCCAGGCCGCGATGAAGAACTTCTACGACACGCTGTATGCGGCGTCGAGCGGCGGCAGTGCCCGCGTGCGTTACGGCTTCGTGCCCTACAGCATGACGGTGAATGTCGGCGAGCTGCTGTACGATCTCGACCCGAGCTACCTTGCCGACAGCGTCACGATCCCATCGCGCGAGGCGCAGAAGTTCATCGGCTGGGGCCCGCAGGTCTACGACAGCGGGATCAGCTACGACAATTATTCGGCGGACTACTGGTGGGGCTATACCGACTATGTCGAATACGACAGTTCCCGGGATTGCGAGAGAGCAATGCCCTCCGCGACTTCCTGGAGCGACTATGGCAGCTCCAGCAACAGCACCGGAACCTATGTCAACAGCGACGGCCAGCAGGTTCAGTACGATACCGACACGCAGAGGCAACGGCGCACGGTTTACGCCTGCTACCGCTATCGCAAGAACGAATATTACATCATCGATCGCTACGAATATCGCGACGAGGACGATTACGAGACCTGGACGCAGGATCCGATATACACCGCGACGACCAATGCGGCCGATGCCGACCGCTATCGTTACAAGGCCGTCACTTACAACACGAGCGCGTTCAAGGCGGGCACCGCTCTCAGTACGCTGACGGGCTATTCCTCGGGCAGTTACACTTGGGAAAACTGGACGTGGAACGGCTGCATCATGGAGCGCGATACCGTCGCCAGCGACAGCATTTCCTACACTCCGGGTACGGGCGTGTCGCCTTCGGGCGCGCTCGATCTCGACATCGATTCCGCACCGACGGGCGACGACAGCACCAAGTGGAAGCCGCTCATCCCGAAGCTGATGTACATTCGCTACACCGACGGCAACTATGACACATACTCGACAGCGGACGAAAGCGACTACGGTTCGCGGCGGTCGGAATACTGCCCGGTCGAGGCGCAGCTGCTCACCTCGATGAGCGAAAGCGATTTCGACGCCTACGTCGACGATCTCGATCCGGTCGGAGGCACCTATCACGATATCGGCATGATCTGGGGCGCGCGGATGGCGTCGCCGACCGGGATATTCTCGAGCAACGTCAACGCGGCCCCGCCGAACTCCTCGCCCACCTCGCGCCACATCATCTTCATGACCGACGGCGAGATGGACACATCCTACAACCACATGTCCGCCTGGGGTCTCGAATGGCACCAGAAGCGCGTGACCGACGATGGTTTCACCGACAATGACGACCGCCATCAGGACCGGTTGCTCGCCGCCTGCGCGGCGGCCAAGGACAAGGGCGTCCGGGTGTGGGTGATCGCCTTCGCCACCAGCCTGACGACGACGCTGCAGACCTGCGCCTCGCCCGACAGCTCCTTCACCGCTTCGAATGCGAGCGAACTCAACACCTACTTCCAGGAAATCGCGAACGATGTCGGCGAGCTGAGAGTGGTTCAGTGACTTCGGTCAAAACCCTCCTGCGACGTATCCGGCGAGACGAATCCGGCACCACCGTCATGGAATTCGGTCTGATGGTGACCGTGTTCATGACGCTGCTGCTCGGCCTGTTCGATCTCGGCCAGCTCGCCTATACGCAGGCGATCCTCAACGGTGCGGTGCAGGAAGCCGCGCGAACCTCCTCGCTGGAAACGGGCGATATCGCCGTCGCCGATGCCCGGATCACCGAAATGGTGCAGCTTTCGGCGCCCGGAGTAACGGTTACGACCGATCGCAAGAGCTATTACGACTTTGCCGACGTCGAGCGCGCCGAAAGCTGGAACGATGCCGACAACAGCGGCGTGTGCGACAACGGCGAAACCTATACCGACGAGAACGGCAACGGCCAGTGGGACGAGGATATCGGGGAATCGGGGAACGGCAGTGCTGGCGATGTGGTCGTGTACACCGTCACCGCGAGCTACGATCCGCTGTTCCCCAACCCGTTCCTCTCATGGGGAAGCGATCAGCGGACCGTCACCGCGTCCGCCGTCAAGAAAAACCAGCCCTTTGCCGACCAGTCGGGCTACGGGTCCGAGGCGGGGTCGTGCACGTGAGGTCGCTTTGGCAAGTATTGCGTGTGACGCACAGCCGGCTGCGGCGCGATCGCTCGGGGGTCTCGATGGTCGAGTTCGCGCTCGTCCTACCAGTATTGTTGACACTCGGACTGTTCGGGACCGAGGTGGCCCGGCTCGCGACGACGAAAATGAAGGTCAGCCAGATTGCGCTTTCGCTGGCCGACAACGCCTCGCGCCTCGGGCAGACCGACAACAGCACCGTGACCCCTACCGTGTCCGAAGACGACGTGGATGCGGTCATATCCGGCGCACTGCGCCAGGGGCTGGGCATCGACTTCGAGTCGAACGGACGAGTGATCCTCAGCAGCCTCGAATACGACTACGATACGGGAAAGCAGTACATCCACTGGCAGCGCTGCCAGGGCGATCTGGACCGCGATTCCAGCTACGGCAACGACACCGACAAGAACGGCATCAACGGCCCCGATATCGCGGGCATGGGCAAGGGTTCGACCAAGATCACCGCGCAGGAAGGCTCGGCGGTGATGTATGTCGAGGTGTTCTACCAGTACGAGCCGCTGTTCGAAAATTCCTTCGGCGCCGGTGTCCGCGAATTTCGCGAAGAGGCGGCATTCGTCATCCGCGACGACCGCAATCTCGACCCCGGACTGACCGGCTCGAACAGCGATTCCAGCTGCTCCTGACCGAGGCTTGACAGGACGCCCGATCGCCCGCGAGGGCAGGGGCGATGCCGAGCCTTTCGCCCGACGAACTTCCACTGCCGCAGCGGCTGGCGCTCAGCTACGCGCCGCGCAAGACACGCGATGCGTGGCTCGCCTTCCTGCTGTTCGATGCCCGCTTGGCCGGTTTCGTGGCGCAGGCGAACGAGCCGGTGCTCGCCCAGATGCGGCTTGCCTGGTGGCGCGACGCCCTGCGCAAGCGGGTTGCGGAATACCCCCGCGGCGAACCGCTGCTTGCGGCGCTCGGAGAGAGCTTTCCCGGCAAGCAGGCGGCCCCGATCGCGCTGGTCGACGGGTGGGAAAGGCTGCTCGCCGACCCGCCGCTCGGTGAAGACGCCGTAGAGGAATTCGTATCTGGCAGAGCGGCCGTCATGCGCGCGATCGCGGAGCTTTGCAGCTCGGAGGAGCGAACCGTACCCATCGAATCGGCTGCAAGAAGCTGGACGCTGGCCGACCTGGCCATCCACACGGCCGACCCGGGCGAACGCAAGGCCCTCTTCGACTCTCTCGCCGAGGAAGCCGGAGACCGCCAGACCCTGCCTCGTGCGATGCGCCCGCTTGCCGTACTCGCAGCGCTCGGTCGGCGAGCGGCAGCACGAGGGGAGGGACCCCTGCTCGGCGACCGCCGCAGCGTCCTGCTGGCGATGCGGGTTGGATTGTTCGGACGCTAGCGTATGATGCGACTTGGGGAGCATGCCGATGAGACAGGCCATTCTCGGAGCGTTCGTGGCGTTGGTGCTGGCAGGCGTCGGCCTGTTCTGGTGGCAAGGTCGGGCACAGGTCGAAGCGGCTGCACCGCCGCCGGAACCCGCACCGCTCGTCCCGCCGGAGCCCGAGATTCCCGATTCAGATGCGGGGGACCTGCAAGGCCCCGCTCCGCCCGAGGCGACCGAGCTGACGCGCGAGGAGCGGCGCTTTTTCCGCTACGACCGCAACCGCGACCGCCGGATCACGCGCAACGAGATGCTGTCGAGCCGCACCGCCGCCTTCCGCAAGCTCGACAAGGACGGCAACAACCTGCTCACATTCGAGGAATGGGCGGTGGCCACGGTCGATCGCTTCGAAAATGCGGATGCGAACGGCAACGGCGAATTGTCGCAAGCCGAGTTCGCCACCACGGCGCCGAAGCGGTCGAACAGGCGATCGAACTGCCGCTGCTGACAGCACCGAGTCCCCGCGCAGGCGGGGACCTCAGGCCGGCTGGCGCTTCGCTCGATTGCTTGAGGTCCCCGCCTGTGCGGGAACTCGGGAGACGGCCTGCAACCACTCGGCGAAATCGGCTTTTGCGCGCGTGGTGTAGGCCTCCTTGCGCTGTTTCTTCTTCACCTCGTGCAGCGGCGGAAACAGGCCGAAATTGACGTTCATCGGCTGGAAGGTCTCGGCCTCGGCATCGCCGGTGACGTGTGCCAGCAGCGCGCCCATCGCAGTGCTGCGCGGGGGCGGGGTCCAGGGATCTCCGGCCAGTTCGGCAGCGGCCATCAGCGCGGCCATGATTCCGACCGCCGAACTCTCGACATAGCCCTCGCAGCCGGTGATCTGCCCGGCGAACCGGATATGCTCGGCGCCCTTCAGCCGCAATTGCCGATCGAGCACCAGCGGCGAGTTGAGGAAGGTGTTGCGATGCAGCCCGCCGAGCCGCGCGAATTCGGCGTTCTCCAGCCCGGGAATGGTGCGGAAAAGCTCGACCTGCGCGCCGTATTTGAGCTTGGTCTGGAAGCCGACCATGTTCCACAGCGTGCCGAGCTTGTTGTCCTGCCGCAGCTGCACCACCGCATGGGGCCAGCGGCCCTGCGGGAATTCGGGCGTCGTGTCGCGCGGATTGTCGAGCCCGACCGGTTTCATCGGCCCGAAACGCAAGGTATCGACCCCGCGCGCGGCCATCACCTCGATCGGCATGCAGCCGTCGAAATAGGGCGTCTCCTGCTCCCATTCGCGGAATTCGGTCTTCTCGCCGTCGAGCAGGCCCTGGTGGAAGGCGAGGTACTGTTCCTTCGTCATCGGGCAGTTGATGTAGTCGCCGTCCTCGTTCGACGCTTCGGTGCGCTTGTTCCAGCGGCTCTGAATCCAGCAGATGTCCATGTCGATGCTGTCGCGATGGACGATCGGCGCGATGGCGTCGAAGAAGGCGAGCCGGTCCTGCCCGGTCGCGGCGACGATGCTCTCGGCCAGCGCCTGCGCGGTCAGCGGGCCGGTGGCGACGATGGTCGCGCCGGAGGAGGGAAGGGCGTCGATCCGTTCGCGCACCACGGTGACGTGGGGGTGCTCCTCCAGCGAGCGCTGCACTTCGGCGGAGAACACGTCGCGGTCGACCGCCATCGCCGACCCCGCCGGCACGCGCGCCTTTTCGCCCGCGCGCATCACCAGCGAATCGAGCCGCCGCATCTCGTGGTGCATCAACCCGACCGCATTCTTCGCGTCGTCGTCCGAGCGGAAGCTGTTCGAGCATACCAGTTCGGCCAAGCCGTCGGTCTGGTGTGCGGGCGTCATGCTGCCGCTGCCGCGCATCTCGGACAGGCGCACCTTGAACCCGCGCTGCGCCAACTGCCAGGCCGCTTCCGAGCCCGCCAGGCCCCCGCCGATGATTTGAATGTCGTGCATTCGGCCCCCTTAGACGGAAGAGCCCCCACCGTAAAACCGCCTTTGGCCGAGCCTTGACCCTCGCATGGCGTATCGAAACCCGCTAGCCAGCCAACCCGCGATGAACGATCCCGATCTCGACCAGGCCTATGCCGCGCGCCAATCGGGCGACGATGCGAGAGCGGCGGATATCTGCCGAAGGCTACTGGAGGCGGATGCGGGAGATCTCGGGGCGCGCAGCCTGCTCGCGGTATGCATGGCTGAAGCCGGCGAGGCGGAACGCGCGCGCCCGCTTGCCGAGGAGGCCGCAGGCGCCGAACCCGACAATTGGCGCTTCCTGATCAATCTCTCGGTCGTCCGCCAACTGGCGGGCGATATCGAAGCGGCTGCCGACTGCGCGCGGAAGGCGATTTCGGCGGCTCCGGAACGGTTCGAAACCTGGGGCCGTCTCGGCGATCTGCTCGGCGCACAGGGCGAGTTCGAGGAAGCGGTCACGGCTCTCGAAAAGGCCTCGGAGCTGAACCCGGGGCATGCCGGACTGGCGCTCCGGCTTGCCGGCGCGGCCTACGAGACGGGTGCCCTGGAGACCTGCGCACACGCGCTCGACCGGTTCGAACATGTCGCGCCGGGCCACCCCGAAGCACTTCGCCTGCGCACTCACCTCGCACGGCGACGCAACGATGCGGAAGCATTCGCGGAGGCCGCATCCCGATGGTTCGCAGCAGATCCCTCGTCCGACGGGGCGCGGGTTGCGCTGGCAAGTGCGCATGCGCAGCGGGACGACTATCATCGCGCGATCGAACTCTACCACCCGCTGGTACAGGCGCATCCGCAGGATGCCGACCATGCGGCGACATTTGCGCAATACCAATTGTGGTCGCGAGACTTCGAAGGCGCGGAGCGATCCTATAACCGTGCGCTCGTGCTCCGACCCGGCCATACCGATGCCGCCGCGGGGCTGGCGCGGCTCAACGTCTACCGCGGCAAATTCGCCGAGGCGGTAACGCTCGCCCGCCAGGCCCTCGAGACGGACCCCGCGCATGTGGAAGCTTACGCGCAACTCGTTCTCGCCAGCGGCGGTCGCCTTTCCGACGCCGAACTGGAGCAGCTTCGCACAGTGGCCGGGGATTCTTCGGTGCCATCCGACCACCGCGCCATCGCCTGGTTCGCCGTGGGCGACGTGCATCACCGGCGCAAGGAGCATGAACCGGCGTTCGAGGCCTGGCAGCAGGCCAACGAATTGAAGCGGGCCACCTCCGAACTATCGGAGCGGACACGCTACGACCGCCGCAAGACCGAAGAACTGGTCGATCGGCTGGCGGCATGTTTCTCCGAGCTTCCGCCCCGAATTCTGCCCGATGAGACGGACGGACCGACGCCGATTTTCGTCGTCGGCATGCCGCGTTCCGGGACGACCCTGCTCGATAGTGCGCTCGGCAGCCATCCCCGCGTTTCGTCCGGTGGCGAATTGCCGGCGCTGCCCGCCTTTCTCGATCAGTTCCTTGCTTGGGCCGACCGCGCGGGATGGACCGGCGGGGCGATACCCGACGTCGTGACCCAACGCCTGCGCGACGCCTACCTGCGTCAATACGAAACCTACCGCATCCCCCGAGCGGATTTCGTCGTGGACAAGCAGCCGCAGAACTTCCTCGCCGTGGGGCTGATCCGGCACTTGTTCCCCGCCGCACCCGTGATCCACATCCGGCGCAACGCGCTCGAGACCGGCTTTTCCATCTATCGCAAGAACTTCACCCGGTCCTGGCCGTTCTCGACCTCGCTGGAAGATATCGGCCATTATTACGGCCAGTATGCGAGGCTGGTGGCGCATTGGGACGCGGTTCCCGGCGATGCGATGACGACGGTGCGATACGAGCAATTGGTGCGCGATTTCGAAACGGAACTGCGCCGGCTGGTCGATTACATCGGACTGGAATGGGACCCGCGCTGCCTGTCCTTCCACGAGCAGGACAGCGTCGTCACGACGCTGAGTTCGACCCAGATTCGCAAGGGCCCCTCTACCGACCACATCGATTCGACGAGCCCCTATGCCGCTTGGCTGAAACCTCTCAAGGATACACTCGACAAGGCTGGTGTGGATTCGGGCTAATCGCGGGCGATTGCGAATTCGCGTGAGACCTTGCGGGCTGCACGATTCGCGGCCAAGCGACAAGCATGCCCCGGCGCGCACTCATCGAACATCGGCCATGGCTGCTCGCCAGCATTGCCTCGGCAACGGCATTCTATGTCTTGTCCGATTCCGAAATCGGCGGAGTCCAGCTGATGCTGCTCAAGGGGGCGGGCGTTGCACTGCTCGCGATCTATGCGCTGCGCAGGCACGGCTCGACCGATGCGCGACTGCTTGCCACGGCGCTGGCCGTGGCGGCGCTGGGGGACGTGGCGATCGAGGTGAGCATGATCGCAGGCGGCGCCGCATTCCTGGCAGCACATCTGGTCGCCATCGCACTCTATCTGCGCAACCGCCGAGCCGCTCCCGGTGCGAGCCAGAAACTTGCCGCTGCGGCGTTGCTGATAGCGACCCCGCTGATCTCCTTCCTGCTAAGCGGAGACTGGGGCGTGGCTGCCTATTCGCTCGCGCTCGGGGCAATGGCCTCGACCGCGTGGTTGAGCCGTTTTTCGCGCTACCGGGTGGGGGCCGGGGCAGTGCTGTTCGTGGCATCTGACTGGCTGATCTTCAGCCGCTTCGGCTTCGTCGGCGAGAATGCCGTCGCCGACTGGCTCGTCTGGCCGCTCTATTATGCCGGCCAGTTCCTGATCGCGACGGGCGTGATCCAGACCTTGCGCCACGATCCGCGCGACGCGCAGGTCTGACGCCGGGCCGGCGAACCGGGACTACCCGCCCGGCTCGTCGTCGATGTTCCTGTCGCTGTGCGGAGTCGTGTGCGGTGCGGTCTCGGGGCTGTCGCCCGCCACCATTTCCTCGACCACCGCCTCTTCGGCTTCGTTTTCGGGCGCTTCGTCCTCGTCGATCCGCGCCACGCTGACCACCTTTTCACCCTTGGCGACGTCGAAAATCCCGACGCCCGAGGCGGTGCGGCCGATGATCGGCAGGCCCTTGTGCTTTTCGAAGCCGCCTTCGAGCAGGTGCCTGAATTCGATCGGCAGCCGGATCAGCTTGGCCTGGTCGGTCACCAGCATCACCTGATCGCCGTGCTTTACCGGGAAGCTGGCGACGACCGGACCGTTGCGTTCGGGATCGCTGTCGGGCGAGCCGATGTTGACCAGCCCCTTACCCCCGCGCCCGATGGTCCGGTATTCGTAGGACGAGCTGAGCTTGCCGTAGCCATTGGCCGTCAGGGTGAGGATGAATTCCTCGCGCTCGGCCATGATGCGCTGTTCGTGGGTCAGATCGTCGAGCGAATGCCCCTGCTTCCACGGGGCCGCCTTGAGATAGGCTTCTCGCTTGTCGAAATCGGGTTCGTTCTCTCCGAGGACCGCCATCGAGACCACTTCGGTCCCCTCGTCAAAGGCCATGCCGCGCACGCCGATTCCGGTCCGGCTCTTGGTTTCGCGCGCATCCTTCGCCGAAAAGCGGATCGCCTTGTCCGAATTGCTGGCGAGGAAGACCTCCTGCGTTTCGGACAGCAGCTTCACTCCGATCAGCCGGTCGCCGCTGCCCTCCACGAAGCCCATCGCATATTTGCCGTTGCTCGGGACGTTGGTGAAGGCGGCCATCGAATTGCGCCGCACCATGCCCTGCGCGGTGGCGAACATGATGTTGAGCGCTTCCCATTCATCCTCGTCCTCGGGTAGCGGGAGGACGTTGGTGACCAGTTCGCTGTCGCCGAGCGGCAGCAGGTTGACCATCGGCCGCCCCTTGGTCTGCGGGCTGCCTTCGGGCAGCTTCCACACCTTGAGGCGGTAGACGCGGCCGGTATTGGTGAAGAACAGCACCGGATTGTGCGTCGAGGTGACGAACAGCTCGACGACGGCGTCCTCGTCCTTGGTCGCCATGCCCGAGCGGCCCTTGCCGCCGCGGCCTTGCGCGCGGAAGGTGGCAAGCGGGGTGCGCTTGATGTAGCCACCATGCGTGACCGTGACGACCATTTCGTCGCGCTCGATCAGATCCTCGTCGTCGAGCCCGTCCCATGCCGGCGCGATCTCGGAGACGCGCGGGGTGGCGTATTGCTCGCGGATCTCGCGCAGCTCGTCGCGCATCACGCCGTAGAGCTTCACCCGGTCGGCGAGGATCGAGAGATATTCCTCGATCGCGGTGGCGAGTTCCTTGAGCTCGTCGCCGATCTCGTCGCGGCCAAGCGCAGTGAGCCGGTGCAGCCGCAATTCCAGGATCGCCTTCACCTGCCGCTCGCTCAGGCGATAGGTGCCGCCTTCCTGCTCGGCGCTCGGCTCGATCGCTTCGACCAGCGCGATATACTGCGCGATGTCGCCGATCGGCCATTGCTTCGCCAGCAGCTTGCCGCGCGCCTCCGCCGGGTTCGACGAGCCGCGGATCATTGCCACCACCTCGTCGAGGTTCGAAACGGCTACCACCAGGCCGAGAAGGATATGCGCGCGCTCGCGTGCCTTGTTGAGCTCGAACTTGGTCCGGCGGGTGATGACTTCTTCGCGGAACTGGATGAAGGCCTGCACGAAATCGCGCAGCGTCAGGACTTCGGGCCGCCCGCCGCGGATCGCCAGCATGTTGGCCGGGAAGCTCGCCTGCGCCGGGGTGTGGCGCCAAATCTGGTTGAGCACGACCTCGGCGGTGGCATCGCGCTTGAGATCGACGACCACGCGCACGCCCTCGCGCGAACTTTCGTCGCGGATGTCGGACACGCCCTCGATGCGCTTTTCCTTGGCCGCTTCGGCGATCTTCTCGACCAGACCGGATTTCCCGACCTGGAAGGGAATCGAAGTCAGCACGATCGACTGACGGTCTCCACGGCCGGTCTCGATCTCGTGGCGGCAGCGCTGGAGGACCGAGCCGCGCCCGGTGGTATAGGCCGCTCTGGCGCCCGACTGGCCGAGAATCAGCGGCGCGGTGGGAAAATCGGGCCCGGGAATGATCTCGAACAGCTCTTCCGAGGTGATCCCCGGATTGTCGATATAGGCGAGGCAGCCATCGATCACTTCGCCGAGATTGTGCGGCGGGATATTGGTCGCCATGCCGACCGCGATGCCGCCAGCGCCGTTGACCAGCAGGTTGGGGAAGCGCGCCGGAAGAACGGTCGGCTCCTGCCGCGAGCCGTCGTAGTTGTCGGCGAAATCGACCGTGTCCTTGTCGAGGTCGTCGAGCAGGCTGTTGGCGACCTTCGCGAGGCGCGCCTCGGTGTAACGCATGCTCGCCGGCGGATCGGGGTCCATCGAGCCGAAATTGCCCTGGCCGTCGACCAGCGGGACGCGCAGCGACCAATCCTGCGTCATTCGCGCCAGCGCGTCGTAGATCGCCGCGTCGCCGTGCGGGTGGTAATTGCCCATCACATCGCCGACGATCTTGGCGCTCTTGCGATAGGGCCGGCCGGCGACGAAGCCGCCTTCCTGGCTGGCGAACAGAATGCGACGATGGACAGGTTTGAGCCCGTCGCGCACATCGGGCAGCGCGCGGCTCACAATCACGCTCATCGCGTAATCGAGATAGCTCGTCTTCATCTCGTCGACGATATCGATACGATCGAATGCGTCGGGCGAGGCAGGGGGAATCACGGTTTCGGTATCGTCGCTCAAGGCCAACTCTTGCAAGGCGGCGGAACCAAGTCCCGCCCGGTCGCATGAATGTAGGCGATAGGGGGGCGAATCGCCACCTGAACACCTGCGAAACGCGCTCGAATCGGCGCTTTTTCCACATAAGCCTGCCGTTTGCGCAGAACCGTCGCGGCTCCGCGCCGCTAGAGGCCATTCAAAGCCTATTCAGCCGGTATCCGGCATAACGATTTGCAATGCTCGGGCCGACGCGGCACTAGCGCGGCTGCCAAGCGTTTACTCCGATATACGGTACCTGATTTCAATCATGGGAGAGACCCAGATGTTCGCCACTGCCCGCAACTCCACCAGGCGCCCCGGCGCGTCCTTCGCCTTCGCCATCGCTCTGATGTGCGGCACCGCCTTGGGGGTGACCGCGCTCGAGACGCCTGCGCACGCGCAGAAAAAGGACAAGAAGGACAAGAAACCCAAGACCGATTATTCGGAAGGCTTCATGGAGGCCTATCGGCCGCTTGAAGCCGCGCTCGAAGGCGACGCTCCCGATCATGCCGCCGCCAAGGGGCTTGTCGAGCCCCTGGTCGCAGCGATGGAAACCGACGACGACCGCTATGCCGGCGGTGGCCAGATTTACAACCTCGGCCGCGACAGCGGCGATCCCGCGCTGCAGCTGCGCGGCATGAAGCTGATGCTCGAGAGCGGCAAGGTACCCGCAGAGAGGGTCGGATCGTACAATCTGACCGCCTACCAGCTCGCCGCCCAACTCGGCGACCAGGATGCCGCGCGCGCCTATCTCACCACGATGGCCGATATGGGCTACAGCTTCGACGCGACGATGGGGGACGGCTCGACCAAGACCTTCCACGCCAACGATATCCGCCTGATGATCGCCGAAACCTATTTCGAGGACGGTCAGTACGATGCGGGCCTCGACTACATCAAGGACCAGATCGACGTCCTCGTGGCGGCCGGCGAGAGCTTTCCGGAGAATTGGATCCAGCGCGGTCTCTCGGTTGCCTATGAAGGCGACAGCGCGCAGCAGGCGGTCGAATACGGCACGCTCTACGTGATGCATTTCCCGTCCGAAACGAGCTGGGGCGACGCCATCGCGATCCAGCGAAACATGCTCGATTACGACAACCAGGCGACGCTCGACCTGCTGCGGCTTGCGATGCGCACCAACGCGCTGCGCGAGACGCGGTCCTATATCGACTATATCGACGCCGCCGATGCCCGGCGCCTGCCGGGCGAAGTGACGCGCGTGGTCGAAGCGGGCATCGCCGCGGGCAAGCTCGAAGCGGACGATGTCTATGTCGCCGAAGCGCGCCAGATCGCCAGCGGCCGGATCGACGCCGACAAGGCCGACCTGCCCGATCTCGAGCGCGATGCGCGGGCCGCCGATGCGACCGCCGTCACCGCCAGCGCGGCGGGCGATGCCTTTCTCAGCTACGGCCAGGCCGCCAAGGCGGAGGAATTCTACCGCATCGCGCTGACCAAGCCGGGAGTCGATACGCAGCGTGTGCTGACGCGTCTCGGTATCGCGCAGGCCGACCAAGGGAAGGCGGAAGCGGTCGAGACCTTCGCCAGGATCGAAGGGGCACGCCGCGCGATCGCCGATCTGTGGGCCATCTATGCCGCGCAGAATGCGGCTCCCGCGACCACCGCCGCGGCCACCATGGATACGCCGCAGGACGGCACGGCGCAGCAGTAACGCGGCGCAATTCTCGAATGACGGAGGCGCGGGGCGGGAGCTCCGCGCCTTTTTCTTGTCCGCTTTCTTGTCCGCGGGCCGGTTTCCCGATCAGCGCAAGCGCCTGATCCAGACCTGCCCGTCCTCGCGCCGCTCGAGCCCGAAATTGGGAATGACCTCGATCATGTCGAGGAGGCGGGTATAGCCGTAATTGCGCGTGTCGAAGCTCGACCGGTTGCCCGCGCGCTGGCCGACTTCGGAGAGCTTGGCGAAGCCCTTCTCGTCGCGCTTGCTCGCGTTGTAGGCGTCGAACAGCAGCTGGAGCAACTCCTCGTCGAGCGCGGTATCGGTTTCGCTGTCGCTTCCGCCGCCGCTGCGCCGCCCGTTCGATTTTCCCGAATCCCTGGCGCCGCGTCGTTCGGCCTTCTCCGCGCGGATCAGCGCATCGACGTCGATGAAACGGGTGCAGGCCTGGCGGAAGGCCTCGGGCGTCTTGGCGCTGCCGAAGCCGTAGACGGGCAGCCCGTCCTGCCGGATGCGCATCGCCAGCGGCATGAAATCGCTGTCGCTCGACATGATCCCGAAACCGCTGACGCGCCCGCCGTAGAGCAGGTCGAGGGCATCGATGGTCATCTTCATGTCGGTGGCGTTCTTGCCCTTGGTCAGGTCGAATTGCTGCTGCGGCTCGATGCCGTAGCGATGCATCTTGTCGACCCAGCCCTTGAGGCTGGTCTTGCGCCAGTTGCCGTAGGCGCGGCGGATATTCACCTGGCCGAGTTCGGCGAGTACGGTAAGCACCGGGTCGATCCCCTGGTGGCTCGCATTGTCGGAGTCGATCAGCAGGGCGATATTGGGTTGTTTATGTTCTGACATGCGCGCCTAGATGGCGTTCGATGCCTTCCCGGACAAGCGCTTATTCGGCCGGGCGAAACTCGCCGCTCGCTTCGTCGAGCAGATAGAGGATGCCGTCCGAGATCGCGAAATGCGCCCCGTGCAGGCGCAGCGAGTCACTCGCTTCCTTTTCCTGCACGCACGGGAAAGTCCGCAGATTGGCGAGGCTGACGCCCACCGCGGCGCGCTCCATCGCCATTTCGGCCTCGCGCCCCGAGGTGCCGAGTTCCGCCGCGATCGGCTCGCGCACCTCGTCGAGCATGTCGATCCAGTGCGCGACGAAGCCGCCCTGGCCGGGCTCGTTGCCGTGCAGGTCCTGCGTCAGCGCCGCCTGGCAGCCGCCGCACATCCCGTGCCCCATCACCACCACTTCGCGTACCTTGAGGAACTGGACCGCGAATTCGAGCGCGGCGGAGACGCCGTGGCGGCCGGGTGTGGTCTCGAACGGCGGGACCAGCGCGGCGACGTTGCGGACGACGAAGATCTCGCCCGGATCGACATCGAATATCTGGGCCGGATCGACCCGGCTGTCCGAGCAGGCGATCACCATCACCTGCGGCGACTGGCCTTCCTTCAACTGCTCCCACCGGTCGTGCTGGCGCTGCCAGTCCCCCGACCGGAAACGGCGGTAACCCTCGATCAGTTCGGCATAGCTCTTCATGCTGGCTTCGCTGCAACGAAAATACCGCCGAGACAAGATGCTTCAGGAACCGTTCACTGCAAAAGGTGAAACCACCGTATGGATAAAGGGAGGAAATTACATGAAAAACGCGATCGCATGCGCGCTCATAGCAGGGACGCTCCTCTCCGGCTGTGCAACGCGCCAATTCGTAAAAGGGGAGGGGCTGAAGCCTTCGGAAACCGTGCTGGTCGTCACCGATCCCGCCGGCGCAATCGCGGAAAACGGTCACGGCAACAGCTGTTCCACGCCATGCTACATTCCCCTGCTGCGCGCCAGGGGCGGGGAAATTACCGTAAGCAAGGACGGCTATCACACCGAGCGCTTCCAGATCACCAGCAGCGTGACCGATCGCAAGGTCGCCATGCGCAGCGCCGACTTCGCGGTCGAGGCAATCGACCCCGATCCGGTCAGCATCGGTCTGACGGCGCTGGCACACGCGCTCGACGGCAAGGGCGGGGTGATGGAACTCGATACAAAGGATATTACCGTCACGATGCGGCCACTCGCGCCGGGCGAGGAGGATCTGCTCGCCGATGCCGAACCGCTGACCGGCGAACGTATCCCGCTCGACGAGTGGGAGCCCGCCGGGAGATAATCGCGCGCGGCTTGCAGCAAGACGGGCCGGCGCCTAGATGGGCGGCGCGATGAACGATCTGTCCTCCGCCCCCACGCCCGACGGCGCCAAAGACGACGGGCGCCCCGTGCGCCAGCGCAAGCCCGACTGGATTCGCGTCAAGGCGCCGGTCGGCAAGGGCTATCACGAGACGCGCAAGCTGATGCGCGACCTCAGCCTCAATACGGTGTGCGAGGAAGCCGCCTGCCCCAATATCGGCGAGTGCTGGGAGAAGAAGCACGCCACGGTAATGATTCTCGGCGACGTCTGCACCCGCGCCTGCGCCTTCTGCAACGTCAAGACCGGCATGCCGCGCATGGTCGATCCGATGGAGCCCGAAAACGTAGCGGTTGCGGCGGGCGAAATGGGGCTCAAGCATATCGTCGTCACCTCGGTCGACCGCGACGACCTGCCGGATGGCGGCGCCTCGCAGTTCGTCAAGGTGATCGAGGCGCTGCGGCGCGAGACGCCGGACACCACGATCGAAATCCTGACCCCCGATTTTCGCAACAAGATGCGGCCGGCGGTCGAGGCGATCTGCGAAGCCGGGCCCGATGTCTACAACCACAATCTCGAGACCGTACCACGGCTCTATCCGACCATCCGCCCCGGGGCGCGCTATTACGCCTCGCTGCGGCTGCTCGAGGAGGTCAAGGCGCACGATCCGCTGATCTTCACCAAGTCGGGCATCATGCTCGGCCTCGGCGAGCAGCGGCTCGAAGTGCACCAGGTGATGGACGACATGCGCAGCGCCGATGTCGACTTCATCACCATGGGACAATACCTCCAGCCTACGCCGAAGCACGCCAGGGTGGAAGACTTCGTGACGCCGAAGGCCTTTGCCGCATTCGGCTCGATCGCACGCGCGAAGGGTTTCCTGCAGGTTGCGTCGAGCCCGCTCACACGTTCGAGCTACCACGCGGGCGACGATTTCGCCGAGATGAAGGCCGCGCGCGAGGCGAAGCTGGCGCGAACGGACGGCAAATGAGGCAATATGTCAGAAATCCGTTCGGGCCGAGCTTGTCGAAGCGCTGCTCTTTCTTCTAGCGCAGTTCCAACAGTGAAAAGCAGCCCTTCGACAAGCTCAGGGCGAACGGGAATGGGTTGAACCTGACATGCCGGGAATTCACGAAGTCCACGCCCTCCCGTATTCCGCGGAGCAGATGTTCGATCTCGTCGCCGATGTCGCGCGCTATCCCGAATTCCTGCCCTGGGTCGTCGCCACGCGCGTGCGCAGCGACAGCGATACCGAGATGACCGCCGACATGCTGGTCGGCTTCAAGTCGATCCGCGAGAAGTTCACTTCGACCGTGATCAAGGATCGACCGCACGAAATCACCGTGCACTACGTCGACGGCCCGCTGCGCGATCTCGACAATCGCTGGCAGTTCCGGCCGCTCGGCGAAAATGCCTGCGAGGCCGATTTCTGCGTCGACTTCAGTTTCAGGAACCGTGTTTTCGAGGCCTTGGCCGGGCAGTATTTCGACCGCGCGTTCCGCCGTATGGTCGCCGCTTTCGAAGCGCGCGCGGAAGAGCTTTACGGCAGCAGCAATTCGAGCGCACAAAGCGTCGCCTGACGGCGGATTTCCGCCCGGCCGAGATCTCCGAAGCGCTTCAATTCGCCCTCGGGCTCGCCATCGTCGCCGCGCACCACCCGGGCGAAGACGACCGTGCCGACCGGCTTGTGCTGCGTGCCGCCGCTCGGCCCGGCGACGCCGCTGATCGCGACCGCGATATCCGCCCCGCTATGTTCGAGCGCGCCCTTCGCCATCGACCAGGCGCAGGCGATCGACACCGCGCCGAAGGTTTCGATGATATCGCCCGGCACGCCGAGCGCCTCCATCTTGGCTTCGTTCGAATAGGTCACGAAACCACGGTCGAGCACGGCGGACGACCCGGCGATCTCGGTCAATGCAGCCGCGACGAGACCGCCGGTGCAGCTTTCCGCCAGCGCAACCGTGCGGCCGGCCTGCCGGTTGGCCTCGACCACGCGCCCGGCGAGCTCGGCGACATCGTCCGGAAGGATGGTTTCGATCATTTCGCGCGGTACGGGCACAGCTTCGGCTTATCGACCCCGGTCAGGTCGAACACGAACGCGACCAGCGCACCGGTGTTTTGCGGGGGTAGCGGAGCGATCAGCGAGACGCCGCGTTCGATCTTGCCGCAATCGGCCGTCTTGATCTCCTCGGACAGCTTCTGGACGATCAGGGCGTCGACGAACGGACGCACCGCATCCGCCGGAAGCGACTGGAACAACTCGGCCATGCCTTCGCCACCTTCGTTGTCCTCTCCTCCGGACTGGGCGAACACCGTGAGCACACGCATCGCTGCCGGCCACTTCTTCGCCTGTTGCGCGCGATAGGGAGCGACAAAGGCGTCACCTTTCGTAGCCATGAAGCCATCGGGTTTCAGCTGCGCGCCGCATTTGTCCTCGAACGCCTCGGCCATCAGCGGCATGGCGTAGATAACGCTGTCGGCGAGGTCCTGCTGATCGACGCATTGTTGCGCGAACGCCGCCTGCGGTTGCGCGAGCGCGGCCAAGGCGAGAATCGCCGCCGCGGGCCGGAATGGCTTGATCGTCATGAAATTGTCCTTTCGCCATGAACGGTTGCGACCGCCTGTGCGGCGATGCCTTCGCCGCGGCCGGCGAAGCCGAGACGTTCGGTGGTGGTCGCCTTTACATTAATCCTGTCTGGCTCGGTCGCCAAGAGGTCCGCGATGCGCAGGCGGATCGCCTCGCGATGCGGGCCGATTTTCGGCGCCTCGCAGATGATGGTGAGGTCGACATTGCCGATGCGATAGCCCGCCTGCGCCACCAATCCGGCCGCATGCTCGACGAAGCGCGAGGACGGGGCGCCTTTCCATTGCGGATCGCTCGGCGGGAAATGCGTGCCGATATCGCCTGCGGCCACCGCGCCCAGCAGCGCGTCTACGATCGCATGAAGCGCGACATCCGCATCGCTATGCCCGGCAAGGCCCTTGTCGTGCTCGATCTTCACCCCGCCGAGCCACAATTCCTCTCCCTCGGCAAGGCGATGCACGTCGAAACCGGTCCCGACCCGGACCGGCGAGATGTCGGCCATGAAATCCTCCGTGAAGGTCAGTTTGCGCAAGGCCTCGTCGCCTTCTACCAGCGCCACCTCGCCGCCGGCAGCGCGCAGAACCTGCGCATCGTCGCCCGCATCGGGTTCGCTTGTCCACGAGCGGTGCGCCTCGGAGATCGCCGCGAAGCGGAACGCCTGCGGAGTCTGGACCCGGCGCAGGCTTTCACGATCGGCGCTGCCGGCCATGATCCCCGCTTCATCGACGGCCAGGCTGTCCACGATGGGAAGCACCGGAATAGCACCGCGGTGAAGCGTGAGAGCTTCCAGCAGCCGCTCGATCACCGCCCGGGGCAGGACCGGACGTGCGGCATCGTGGATCAGCACATGACGGGGCTTGTCTCCCGCCAGCGCTTCGACCGCATTGCGAACCGATTCCTGCCGCGTCTCGCCGCCGGTGACGAACCGCACGCTGCCGATACCCGCCAGAGCTTGCCGGGCGAGGTCCTCGCCGTGTTCGGGAATGGCTACGACAATCGGGTCGGCGCCGGCAGCTGCGAGGCTTTCGACCGAATGCCGCAGCACCGGCTTGCCGCGCCACCGGGCGAACTGCTTGGGGACGGGCTGGCCGGCCCGCAAGCCCTTGCCGGCGGCGACCACGATCGCGGCGAACGGGGGCAGGGCGGGGCGCTCGGTCATGAAGCGCGCGGGCTAGCCGCTTGCGCCCCATGCTGCAATGCACTATGCGCTGCCCAAAATTTAGGCACCACCTGCAATGTCCGCACTCCCCAAACCTCCGGCCGTGAAGCCGATCAGCATCGGCTCGGTTACGATCGACACCCCCGTCGTGCTCGCGCCGATGACGGGTGTGACCGACCGGCCGTTCCGTACATTGGTGCGGCGCTACGGTTCGGGCCTCAACGTGACCGAGATGATCGCCAGCCAGGCCGCGATCCGCGAGACCCGCCAGAGCATCCAGAAGGCCGCATGGGATCCGACCGAGGAACCGGTTTCGATGCAGCTGGTCGGCTGCGACCCCGAAAGCATGGGCGAGGCGGCGAAGCTCAACCAGGACCGCGGCGCCGAGATCATCGACATCAATTTCGGCTGCCCGGTGCGCAAGGTGACCAACGGCATGGCGGGGAGCGCGCTGATGCGCGAGGTGCCGCTGGCGACGAAGCTGATGGAAGCGACCGTCGAGGCAGTCGATGTCCCGGTGACGGTCAAGATGCGGATGGGCTGGGACCATGCCAGCCTCAACGCGCCCGAACTGGCGCGGATCGCCGAGGATCTGGGGGTGAAGATGGTCACCGTCCACGGCCGCACGCGCAACCAGATGTACAAGGGTAGCGCCGACTGGTCCTTCATCCGCAAGGTCAAAGAGGCGGTGTCGATCCCGGTTATCGTCAACGGCGATATCTGCGGTATCGAAGACGCGGCACAGGCGCTCGAACAGTCGGGCGCCGACGGGGTGATGATCGGGCGCGGTGCCTACGGCAAGCCGTGGCTGCTCGGCCAGGTGATGCATTGGTGGCGGACCGGCGAACTGCTAGAAAGCCCGAGCTTCGACGAGCAGTACGAAACGTTGGTCGAGCACTACAAGGGCATGCTCGAGCTCTACGGCCGCGATGTCGGGACCAAGGTCGCGCGCAAGCATCTGGGATGGTACACCAAGGGGATGCACGGCTCGGCCGAGTTCCGCAATCACGTCAATTTCATCGAAGATCCCGACCAGGTGCTCGGCGAGATCGAGCGCTTCTACGAGCCGTTCCTGCGGCGGCGCGCCGCGTGAGCGAGGCGCGCGCGCGCCCCGATGCGCAGGTGCAGATCCAGGGGTTTATCTTCGCTACCCTGCTGCTCGATCCCGAAATGACCATCGTCGAAGCCAACAACGCCGCCGAGGAAATGCTCGGCAAGAGCGCGCAACGCATGGTCGGGGCGAAGCTGGGCGAGGTCATCGGCTTCGGCGAGAAGCGGATCGGCGAGCGGCTGGGCGAAGACGAGGCGCAATTGGTCGCGCGCGGCACACCGCTGCAGATCGGCGGCCGCAGTGTATTGGGCAACGTCACCGTTTCGCCTCTCCCGACGCATCCGGGCTGGCGCGTACTGACACTGACCGACGCGGGTCAGGACGACATGGCGCGCACCGGGCCCGACGATGCCGCGCTGGTCGCACCGGCGGTGCTTGCGCACGAGATCAAGAACCCGCTCGCCGCGATTCGCGGAGCGGGGCAACTGGTTGCGCGCAAGCTCGGCGACAAGGATCGTCGGCTCGCGACTGTGATCTCCGACGAGGTCGACCGGATCGCCCGGCTTATCGACCGGATGCAGGGCCTGGGCGCGGTCGCCACCGAGCCGCTCGAAGCGATCAACCTGCACGAGGCGATTCGCAGCGCGTGCCGGAGCGTGCGCGCCGGCAGCGACGGTGCCTTCGCTCTGGAAGAGGAATTCGATCCCTCGATCCCTCCGGTGCTGGCGAGCCGCGATGCACTCGAACAGGTGATCGGCAATCTCGTCGCCAATGCGCGCAACGCCGCTGCCGGGCGCGACGAGGCGACGGTATGCGTGCGCACGCGCTTCGTCAGCGGGCTGGTGCTCAACGCGATCCGGCTCGGGCGGCCGGTCAAGCTGCCTGTCGAAGTACGGATCAGCGATAACGGCCCGGGCATCGATCCGAAGATCGAAAACCGCATCTTCGAGCCGTTCGTCAGCGGCAGCTCGGGCGGGCAGGGGCTCGGCCTCGCGCTGGTCAAGAAGTTGGTCGACGACATGCACGGACGCATCAGTCACGAGCGCGACAGCAGCCATGGCTGGACGCATTTCCGCGTGCACCTGGCGATTGCACCGCAGGATCGGCGATGACGAAGACCATTCTCCTCGTCGAGGACGACACCTCGATCGCAACCGTCATCGAGGCGGCGATGGCCGACGAAGGTTACGACGTTACCCGCTGCCCGACCCTCGCCGAACGCGACCGTCTGCTCGCGCCGGGCCGGTTCGACATCATGCTGACCGATGTCCGGCTCGCCGATGGCGACGGTCTCGAGGGGCTGGATGCGATTGCGAAATCGCATCCGGATATGCCGGTGATCGTGCTGTCTGCGCTCAACACGCTCGACACCGCGGTGCGCGCGAGCGACGCCAACGCGTTCGAATATTTTCCCAAGCCGTTCGACCTCGACGAACTGGTGCGTGCTGTAAAGCATGCCTTCGACAGCAAGGCAGGCGAGGGCGAGGCCGGCGAAGAACCGCAGGACGGCCTGCCGCTGGTCGGACGCAGTCCGGCGATGCAGAGCGTCTATCGCATGATCACGCGCGTTCTGCGCAACGATCTGACCGTGCTGGTGCTGGGCGAGTCGGGTACCGGCAAGGAGCTCGTGGCGGAGGCGATCCACCAGCTCGGCCATCGCAAGACCGGGCCGTTCGTCGCGGTCAACGCCGCGGCGATCCCCGGCGAACTGATCGAGAGCGAGCTGTTCGGGCACGAGAAGGGCGCCTTCACCGGCGCCGTGGGTCAGGCGATCGGCAAGTTCGAGCAGGCCAATGGCGGCACGCTGTTCCTCGACGAGATCGGCGACATGCCGCCCGACGCGCAGACGCGGCTGCTGCGCGCGCTGCAGTCGGGGCGCATCCGCCGCGTCGGCGGGCGGCAGGAGATCGCGGTCGATGTGCGCATCATTGCCGCAACCAATCGCGACCTGATGCCGATGATCCGCGAAGGCCGCTTCCGCGAGGACCTGTTCTACCGCCTCAACGTGGTTCCGATTCAGTTGCCGCCGCTGCGCGAACGCGCCGAGGATATCGAACCTCTGATCCGCCACTTTCTCGGCCAGGCGGCCGCCGAGGGCCTGCCCGCGCGCACGGCAGACACATCCGCCATCGCCGAGCTGAGCGGCTATCCGTGGCGCGGCAATGTGCGCGAATTGCGCAATGCGATCTTCCGGCTCGCGCTGATGGCGCGGGAAGACCGCATCGATGTACGCACTGTGCGCGAAATTCTCGGTGAGACGCAAGAGATCGCCGGAACCGGGCAGGTTGCCGGTTTCGAAGAGGCGCTGGCACTGTGGCTGAACGAGACCGGTCCGAGCGACGGGACGCTGTATCACTCGGCGCTGTCGGCGTTCGAGCGACCGCTGTTCGAACATGCCTTGCGGCGTACCGGCGGCAACCAGTTGCGTGCCGCGCGTCTGCTCGGGATAAATCGCAATACCTTGCGCAAGAAGCTGGCGGAATTGGCAATCGATCCGGAGCAATTTGCTTCGCGCGCATGACCATGCGCTGGAATTCGTCGCCGCGAACCCTCGATTCACCGACAAAACGCTTGCAAACATGCAACAGCACCGTTGTAGCATTGCAACGATGACTGGCGCGTCTCTGATCGGAACACGAAGCAGCCCGCGCTGGTGGCGCCGGTTCGTCATAGCTTCGCGCCGCGCCAATTTCTTCTTCTGGCTCGAGCTGATCGCGGCGCTCGCGCTGATCGTGATGATGGGGGCGACCTATCTCGCCTTCGCTTCGGCGCCTGCCGACGGACAATTGCTTCCGTCCAACCAGGTCGCCGCACTGCTGATCGGGACGCTGATCCCGGCGATGACGCTGCTGGTCCTGTATGGCCGCAGAATGGCGATCAGTCGTGCGGCGGGCAGCACCGCGCGGCTCCATGTCAGGCTGGTGTTCTTTTTCTCGCTCGTCGCCGCGGTCCCGACGCTGCTTGTCTCTGCCTTCGCCGCTTTCATGTTCCAGTACGGGGTCGATTTCTGGTTCTCGGACGATTCGCGCGGGCTGATGCGCAACGCCAACGAGCTGGCGCGCGAATATTACGAGCAGAACCAGCTCGAGGTGGCCGACGAGACCACCGCCATGGCAGGCGACATGCAGTACTATTTCGAGAATACGGCGCGGCTGTCGCTGACCGGCGACGAATTCGTCGATTTCGTCCAGTACCAGATGCAGAGCCGCGAGGTGAACGAGACCGCGATCCTGCAATCGGTCGACGACGGCTCGCTGCGGACGATCGCGACCTACAATCTCACGCAGGGCAGCGAGCCCGGCGAGTTCGGCAACGCCGTGGTCGACCGGCTGCGAGCAGGAGAGCGTGTCGTTGTCGACGCCGATGCGACCCGGCTGCAGGCCCTTGCGCCGATCGACCTCGACAACGGCACGTTCCTCTACAACGCACGCAACACGGAAGCGATATCGTTCACCTCGTGGGACCGGGCCCAATCGATCGCGGCGAATTATGACGCGCTCACCCGCCGCGCGCGGGCGCTGCAATTGCGCTTCCACCTCGCGCTGTTTTTCGTTTCTCTCGCGCTGCTCGGCGTGGCGGTGTGGTTCGCGTTGCGTTTCGCCGATCGGCAGGTGGAACCGCTGACCGATCTCGTTCTGGCGGCGCGCAAGGTGGGTGCGGGCAATTTCGCGATGCGTGTGGAAGGGCGCACCGGCGCCGACGAGATCGGGCTGCTCAACCGCGCCTTCAACCGCATGACGGCGCAGATCGAGAAGCAGACCGATGCGCTGGTCGGTGCCAACCGCCAGCTCGACGATCGGCGGGCGTTTATCGAAACCGTTCTGCAATCGGTATCCGCGGGGGTGCTATCGATCAGTGGCGGCGGTACGATCGAGCTGATGAACGGCCCGGCGCAGAAACTGCTGCTCGGCGACGAGAGGGCGGTGGGAACCGGCATGAAGCTTGCGGATCTCGCGCCGCAGATCGGGGCGCTGGTCGAAGCCGGGATTTCGAGCGGCGTTGTCAGCTACAACCGCGAAGGCGAGTTGCTGACGCTGGCGGTCAAGATTGCCGATACCAGCGACGGCAGGGTCATCACCTTCGAGGATATCACCCGCCAATTGCTCGACCAGCGCCAGGCGGCCTGGTCCGACATCGCACGGCGGATCGCGCACGAGATCAAGAATCCGCTGACTCCGATCCAGCTTGCGACCGAGCGCCTCAAGCGCCGTTACCGCAAGCAGATCGAGAGCGACGGCGAGCTGTTCGACGAACTGACCAGCACTATCGTCCGCCAGGTCGGCGATCTGCGCAAGATGGTCGACGAGTTCTCCAGCTTCGCGCGGCTGCCCAAGCCGGTGTTCCGGCAGGAGGATGCGCTCGACCTGATCCGCCAGGCGCTGTTCCTGCAGGAAGTTGCGCATCCGCAGATCGATTTCGCGCTCGCGGGCGATATCGACGGACCCGTGACGATGTCATGCGACCGTCACCAGGTCGGTCAGGCGATGACCAACGTGCTCAAGAATGCCGTGGAGGCGGTGGAAGCCAAGGCCAAGACCTCCGAACCCGATTATCGCGGACGCGTTTCGGTCGGGATCGCCGTCGGCAAGGGCGATCTGGTGGTCGCGATCGAGGATAACGGCGTCGGCTTGCCGCAGGATCGCGACCGCATTGTCGAACCCTATGTCACGACCCGCGAGAAGGGCACCGGGCTGGGTCTCGCGATCGTGAACAAGATCGTCGAGGAGCACGGCGGCGAAATGACCTTTTCGGGGGGTGAGCAGGGGGGAACCAGGGTGACGCTGCGGTTCGCGCGCGAACCGGCACAACACAGGCAGAACGACGAGTCGGCCGAATGACCGGCGGAAAGGACATGCGCTGATGGCGCTCGACATTCTCATAGTCGACGACGAACGCGATATTCGCGAACTCGTATCCGGAGTCCTCAGCGACGAAGGCTACGAATGCCGCACCGCGCCCGACAGCCAGGCCGCGCTCGATGCGATCGACGATCGCCGGCCGAGCCTCGTGCTGCTCGACGTGTGGCTTCACGGCAGCCCGATGGACGGGCTCGAAGTACTCGACGAGATCAAGAAGCGCGAGCCCGAGCTGCCGGTGATCATCTTCTCCGGCCACGGCAATATCGATACCGCCGTTTCGGCGGTCAGCCGCGGCGCGATGGATTTTATCGAAAAGCCGTTCGAGGCAGAACGCCTGCTCCACCTCGTCGAGCGCGCGACCGAAACCGAACGCCTCCGGCGCGAGAATTCGCAATTGCGGCAGGGCTTCGCGCATGGCGAGGAGTTCACCGGCAATTCGACCGCGATCAACCAGGTCCGCGCGACGCTCAAGCGCGTCGCCGGGACCGGCAGCCGGGTGCTGATCAGCGGCCCCGCGGGGGCCGGCAAGGAAGTCGCCGCACGGCTACTCCATGCGTGGAGCACGCGTGCCGAATCGGCTTTCGTTATCGTCAATTCCGCGCGCATCACACCCGAGAAATTCGAACAGGAGCTGTTCGGCGAAGAAGCCGAAGGCAAGCTGGTGCGACCCGGCCTGCTCGAACTCGCGGATGGGGGCACGCTCTATCTCGACGAAATCGCCGACATGCCGCTGTCGACGCAGGCGCGCATCCTGCGCGTGCTGACCGAGCAGAGCTTCGTCAGGGTCGGGGGCAGCCGTCAGATCGGCGTCGACGTGCGTGTCGTTTCGTCCACATCGCGCGACCTGCAGAAGGAGATGGAGGAAAAGCGCTTCCGCGAGGATCTCTTCTATCGCCTCAACGTCGTCCCGGTGACGATCCCGTCGCTGGCCGAAAGGCGCGACGATATCCCTGCCCTGGCGGAGCATTTTTTCACCCGCCATGCCGCCGAACAGGGGATCATGGCGCCGGCAATCGCCGAGGAGGCGATGGCGGCACTGCAGGCCTACGACTGGCCCGGTAACGTGCGCCAGCTGCGCAATGTGGTGGAGCGGACGATCATCCTGACCCCGCGCGACCGGGTCAAGACGATCGAGCCGGACATGCTGCCGAGCGAGGTCACCGGCGGCAAGCTCGGCGGGGGAGGGGGCATCTCCGCTCTGATGGGTATCCCCCTGCGCGAAGCCCGCGAGAGCTTCGAACGTGAGTATCTCGCGATCCAGATCCGCCGCTTTTCGGGCAATATCTCCAAGACCGCGAGCTTCATCGGGATGGAGCGCTCGGCGCTGCACCGCAAGCTCAAGCTGCTCGGGATGGGCGAACGCAAGGCGAGCGAGCGGAAGAACTAGGGCTTTTGCGTAGCGAAGCCTGAAACATTTGCGCGTCACGGCGGTTTGACAGTATGCCGCCCGAAGAACCGGCCCGACGTTGGCGAAACCGGCGAAGGGCCAGAATGCGGACCGCAATAACGGCCGCCAAGAAAGGGATAACCTGCCATGCCGAGCGATCGCACACTTTCCGCGCGCACCCCTCCACCGAGCCCGCCGCCCGCGCCCAAACCGGGCAAGCAGCCGAGCCTGCAGGATGCCTTCCTCAACCTGTTGCGCAAGAACAAGACCCCGGTGACGATGTTCCTCGTCAAGGGCGTGAAGCTGCAGGGCATCGTCACCTGGTTCGACAATTTCTCGATCCTGCTGCGGCGCGATGGCCAGTCGCAGCTGGTCTACAAGCACGCGGTTTCGACCATCATGCCGGGCCAACCGGTCGATGCGAGCCAGTTCGCCAGCCAGGACAGCAATCGCAAGCAGCGCCTGCTGCAGGACGTGTTCCTGTCGCGCGTCGCCGAGGCCGAGGCGCAGGTGACCATGTTTCTCGTCAACGGCGTGATGCTGCAGGGCAAGATCGCCGCCTACGACCTGTTTTGCACGCTGCTCGAACGCGAAGGCTACGTGCAGCTGGCCTACAAGCACGCGGTTTCGACCATTCAGCCGGCAACGCATGTCGATCTGAGCGACGACTGGGAAGGCGAGGAAGACTGAGCTTCGACGATAACCTGCTGGGCGAGGTCTCGCGCGGTGCGCGGGCGCTGGTCGTGTGCCCCGATATCCGCGGCACGGCGCACGACCTCGATCCCGAGGCCCGGCTCGAGGAGATCTCGGGTCTGGCGCTGGCGATCGGCATCGTCGTCGCCGAGGCTTTCGTGCTACCCGTGCGCAATGTCCGGCCCGACACGCTGTTCGGCTCCGGCCAGGTCGACAATATCGGCACGCAATGCGAGCTGCACGAGGCCGAATTGCTGGTCGTCGACGGGGCCCTCAGCCCGATCCAGCAGCGCAACCTGGAGGAAAAGCTCGGTCGCAAGGTGATCGACCGCACCGGGCTGATCCTCGAAATCTTCGGCGAGCGCGCGGCAACCGCAGAAGGGCGGTTGCAGGTGGAGCTGGCGCATCTCGACTACCAGCAGAGCAGGCTCGTGCGCAGCTGGACCCACCTCGAACGCCAGCGCGGCGGCTTCGGTTTCCTCGGCGGCCCGGGCGAGACGCAGATCGAGGCCGATAGGCGGATGATCCGCCAGCGCATGGCGCGGCTGCGCAAGGAGCTGGAGCAGGTCCGCCGCACCCGCGCGCTGCATCGCGAACGGCGCGGCAAGGCGCCATGGCCGGTGATCGCGCTGGTCGGCTACACCAACGCAGGAAAGTCGACGCTGTTCAATCGCATGACCGGAGCCGACGTCATGGCCGAGGACCTGCTGTTCGCCACGCTCGACCCGACGATGCGTGCGATCCGCCTGCCGGGGGTCGAGAAGGCGATCCTGTCGGATACGGTCGGCTTCATTTCGGACCTGCCGACGCAGCTCGTCGCGGCCTTCCGCGCGACGCTCGAAGAGGTCACCGGGGCGGACATCATCGTCCATGTGCGCGATATGGCGAACGAGGCTTCGGCGGTGCAGAAAACGCAGGTGCTCGAGGTGCTGGCCGAGCTCGGGATCGTCGAAGGGGAAGATGGCGAAGACGGCGGAGCAATCCCGATTATCGAGGCCTGGAACAAGTGGGACGTACTGACGGCAGAGCAGCGCAAGGTGCTTGAGCAGGCCGCCGGCGAACTCGACGGTGCCGTACCGGTCTCCGCGCTCTCCGGGTTCGGGCTCGACCATCTGATTGAGACGATCGCACAGCGGCTGACGGCCGATGCGCGCGAATACAGCTTCACCGTACCGGCTTCCGATGGCCAGCGGATCGCGTGGCTCCATGCGCGCGGCGAAATCCTCCGCGACGAAGAGGCAGAGGAGGTGGAGAACGGCATGCCGATGCGGCGGATCGACGTGCGCCTGACCGAACGCGAGCACGGGCGCTATCTCGCGTTGCAGGACTGAGTCATGCTGGAAGGGATCGAGACCGGCTACGAAGATCGCTGGGACTTTCCCGACCGCGCGCCTCCCGACCGGCCCTATCTCCTCGCAACCGTCCCGCGCACCGGGAGCACCTTCGTCAGCCATTTGCTGTGGCGCAGCGGATGTCTCGGCGCGCCGCTCGAATATCTCAATTTCGAACCCTCCGGCCCCTACGGCCACGCTTCGGCCTCGCCGCAATTGCAGCGCGAGCTGTGGGAGAACGCGCTGCGCAGGCGGACCTCGCCAAACGGCGTGTTCGGCCTCAAGGCGTTTCCGCTCCAGTTGGAGGAATTGTCGCAGGCCAATCCCCCGCTGCTCCGCGCAGTGCTGCACTTCCTGCTACCGCCGGGACGGGCGAGGGTGGTCCAGCTGCGCCGCCGCGATGCCACCGCGCATGCCGTTTCCTACGCCAGGGCGATGCTGTCGGGCATCTGGCGTGCGGAACAGGAGACGGAAGGGCGGGACGAACCCGAATTCGACGCGCAGGCACTCGAGCGGGCGGGTCGGCTGATCGCGACGCAGGAACGGGCGTGGGCGGACATGTGCCGCGAGATGCACATCGAGCCGCTGGTGGTCTGGTACGAAGACGCGGTTGCCGATCCGGCCGGTTTCGTGGCGACAACGGCCGATTATCTCGCTGTCGAACTCGATACGGATGCTCGGACCGTGGTGCCTGAAATCAGGCGGCAGGATCAGCGCGGCGCGCGCGAATGGAAGGAGCGGGCCGGGAAGGGCGGCTAATCCTCGCCCGCCTTCACCTGCTGCCACAGCGCTTCCTGGCCAGCGAGATCCCGCTCTGCAAAATTCCCTCCCGCCAACCGTTCCATAGCGCGGAAGCGGCGCTCGAACTTGGCATTCGCCGAACGCAGGGCGTCCTCGGGCGCGATACCGTAGGCCCGCACCAAATTGACCGCCGCAAACAGCAAATCACCCGCTTCTTCTTCGCGCTTGTCGGGCGCCGCTTCGGCCAGCTCGTACATTTCCTCGCGCAGCTTGTCGGCGGGACCGTTCGTATCGGGCCAGTCGAAGCCGGTGCGCGCGGCGCGTTTCTGCAGTTTGTCGGCACGCATCAGCGCCGGCAGCGCGAGAGCGACGCCGTCGAGCGCGCTCTCCGCTCCCTTGGACTTGCGCTCGGCCGCCTTGATCGCCTCCCAGCGCTCCTCGCGCATCTCTCCAACCTCGTCGCCGAATATATGCGGATGCCGCGCGACGAGCTTGTCCGATATCGCCTTCGCAACGGCATCGAAATCGAACAGTCCGTCTTCCTCGGCGATGCGCGCCTGGAACACGACCTGGAAGAGCAGATCGCCGAGTTCGTCGCGGATATCGTCGACGTCCTTGCGCGCCACCGCGTCGGCGACCTCGTAGGCTTCCTCGATAGTATGCGGCACGATCGTCTCGAAACGCTGCGCACGATCCCATTCGCACCCGTTCTCCGGGTCGCGCAATGCACGCATGATCGAAAGGAGGCGGTCTAGCTGGGCAGGCATCGCTTGTGAGACTGTCTTGGAACGATAATATCTATTATGTTAAATTGAGAGGCGATTGGAGAGAGACCCGTGAGGCCCTCCTCGCTACATGAAGAAGCCGATCATAAGGGTCAGGCCCGCGAAAATGCATCCCCAGGTCAGTGCCATGCGCACGGTTTTCTTCCAGTCGAGCCGATAGGATGCGTACGCGCTGAGCATAAGCAACAGCCAGCCGATCAGCGCAACGATCTGGATCGTGGCCATGTTCGTCACAGTTCGATCTCCATTCCATCATAGCCGACCATGACATTGTCCGGGGTTTCGCCACACAGGGTCGCATAATCCATGCTCTTGTCCAGATGCGTCAATACGGTCCGTGTCGCGCCGCTGCGTTCGGCCAGGTCGAGCGCCATTGCGAGATGCGCATGCGTCGGATGCGGATCGCGGCGCAGGCAATCGGTGACAAGCAGATCGGCGCGGTCGAACAGGTCTACCATCGGTTCGGTAATTTCGCTGAAGTCCGTCGCGTAAACGACCGATTTTCCTGCATATTCGAAGCGGTAGCCGGTCGTTTCCCCTGGACCGTGCGGCATCTGGACCGATTCCACACCGAAACCCGAGCAGATGCGCAGTCGATCGAGCGTATCGAGGCTCACTATCGTCGGATAGCCGTGCTGCCCGGCAAAGACATAGTCGAAACGGCGGCGCAGGCGCTGCACCGTTTCCGCCGAGGCATAGCCGGGCAGCGGTGCGCCGCGCCCGTAGCGCATGACGCGCAGATCATCGATTCCGTGGCAGTGATCGGCGTGGTCGTGCGTCCAGAACACCGCGTCGACGCTGCCGATCCCGTTGACGAGCAATTGCTGGCGCAGATCGGTCGAGGTGTCGACCAGCAGCCGGTTGCCTTCGTCGCTCTCGACGAGGATCGACACACGCGTGCGCCGGTTCTTCGGTTCGTCCGGATCGCAGTCGCCCCAGTCCTCTCCGATCCGCGGCACGCCGGTCGACGTGCCGGAGCCGAGGATCACAACTTTCACGCCGCCGCCTTGGCAAACAGCGAAAAGAAATTCCGCGTAGTCGTTGCGGCCAGCTGTTCGAACGGTTCGTCGCGCAGGCCGGCGACGAATTCCGCCGTGTTGCGAACATATGCCGGCTCGCAGGATTTGCCGCGATGCGGCACCGGGGCGAGGAACGGGCTGTCGGTTTCGACGAGCAGCCGGTCGGCAGGCACTTTCACAGCGATTTCCTGCAGTTCCCTGGCGTTCTTGAAGGTAACGATGCCCGACAGCGAGATCGTCAGCCCCATGTCGAGCACCTTGCGACCGAACTCCTCGGAGGCGGTGAAACAGTGGATCAGCGCGGGGAAGACGCCCTTCCCCAATTCGTCGGCGAGGATCTCGGCGGTATCGTCCTCGGCGTCGCGAGTGTGGATGACCACCGGCAGCTGCACCTCGCGCGCGACGCCGATATGCATGCGGAACAGGTCGCGCTGCACTTGCCGGTCGGACTTGTCGTAATAGTAATCGAGCCCGGTCTCGCCGATCGCGACGACCCGCGGGTTGTCGGTCGCCTCGCGCAGCACCTCGGCGCCGAGATCGGCGTGCTGGTCGGCCTCGTGCGGGTGGATGCCGACGCTCGCCCACACATCGGGCTCGCGCTCGGCGGTGCCCACCACCTGCGCCCATTCGCTGCGCCGTGTCGAGATGTTGAGGAAGCCCCCCACCCCCACCGCCCGTGCGCGCTCGAGGACGTTGGGCTGATCCTCGACCAGGCCCTCGTATTCGAGGTGGCAATGGCTGTCGATCAGCATCACGCCGCCTCTTCCGCTGGCAGTTCGAGCCGGGGGAATACCGGCGTCGGCTTGTCGATGCGATGACCGCCAGCGGTCAGCGCCTCGAACCACGCCGCATCGCCCAGATCGACGTAGTTGCGCCGTTCGTCGGGAACGCCCAGCTGATCGAGTACCGCCGCCGCCTTCGTTGGAATGACGGGTTGTATCGCGACGGCGAGATCGCGGATCGCCATGAACAGCGTCAGCAGCACCACGCACATCCGCTCGGGGTCGGTCTTCCGGAGCGCCCACGGCGCCTGTTCGTCGACGTATTGGTTGCAGGCCCAGACCGCCTGCATCCACGCTTCGATCCCCTGCGAGAAGGCCAGCTTCTCGAACTCGTCAGGCAGAGTGGTGGCGCAGGCGTGCTGCACCTTGGTCAGCAACGCCTTGTCGTCGCCCGCCGGCTCGAAGGCCCCGACTTCCCCGTCGAGGTTCTTGGCGATCATCGAGAGCGTGCGTTGCGCCAGATTGCCGAAACTGTTGGCCAGCTCGGCATTGGCGCGCGAAACGATCGCCTCGGCCGAATAGCTGCCGTCCTGCCCGAAGGCGATTTCGCGCATGAAGAAATAGCGCAGCGTATCGACCCCGAACCGCTCCGCCAGTTCGAGCGGATCGGTGACGTTGCCGAGCGATTTCGATTCCTTCTCTCCGCGATTGAGCAGGAAGCCATGCGCGAAGACGTGTTTCGGCAACTCGATTCCGGCGCTCATCAGGAAGGCAGGCCAGTAGACCGTGTGGAAGCGCACGATATCCTTGCCGATCAGGTGGAGGTCCGCGGGCCAGAATTTGCGCCACAACTCGGTGTCGTCGGGGTATCCGAGCCCGGTGATGTAATTGGTGAGCGCATCGACCCAGACATACATCACGTGCCCTTCGCTGTCCGGCACGGGGACGCCCCAGTCGAAGCTGGTGCGGCTGACCGAGAGGTCCTTGAGCCCGCGTTCGACGAAGGCGATCATCTCGTTGCGGCTGCGTTCGGGCTCCAGGAATCCGGGCGTTTTCAGCAGGTCGAGTAACCGATCCTGGTATTTCGACAGGCGAAAGAACCAGGTTTCCTCGGTGGTCCATTCGACCGGGGTGCCTTGCGGCGAGAGCTTCTCCCCGCCCTCCCCATCGACCAGCTCGCTCTCGTCGTAATAGGCCTCGTCGCGGACCGAGTACCAGCCCTCGTAGCGGTCGAGATAGAGGTCGCCATTGGCGTCCATCGCGCGCCAAATGGCCCCGCTGGCGCGGTGGTGTTCCTTGTCGACGGTGCGTATGAAGCGGTCGTAGGAGATATTCAGAGCGTCGTCCATCGCCCTGAAATAGCCGGACATTTCGTCCGCCAGGTCGCGCGCGGTGCGGCCCTGTTCCTCGGCCTTGCGCGCCATTTTGAGCCCGTGCTCGTCGGTGCCGGTCTGGAACCGCACTTCGCGTCCGCGCAGGCGCTGGAAACGCGCGATCACGTCGGCCGAAACCGCTTCGTAGGCGTGGCCGATATGCGGGCGACCGTTGGGATAGTTGATCGCCGTAGTCAGGTAATAGGGGTCAGGCATCGGCCCGCTCGCTAGCGGGCGCCGCCGCGGCAAGCAAGGTACCGATTTCCATCGCGAGGAGGCCCGGATCGAAATTGTAGGTCGGGGCCTGTCCGCCGAGTGTCACCAGTTGCGAATAGGCCTCGGTTATCGCGGGAATGCGCGAGCGGGGCGCGCTCTCGACCTCTGACGCAAGCACCGCGCGGGCGAGATCGAATGCGGCCCTGATCCGCTCCCTGCTCGGGCGTGCGCCGATGGCGGTGGCGAGCTTGCCGCGCAGTTCGAATTGCGGATCGCCCTCCTGAACGATCGAGCGCATCAGCCCGTCGAGCGCACCGAGATCGTGCTCGACGAATTCGAGCGCCTGCCCCGGCGAACCGCCCGCGGCGGCGATCGCGGCGAGGCGCGTCGCCGAATCCGCCTCAGGTGCTTCGCGAGCGAGCAGGCCGGCGATCTCGTCGTCGGGCAGTGCCGGGAAACGCAGCATGCGACAGCGCGAACGGATCGTCGGGAGCAGGCGCGCCGGACGATGCGTGACGAGGAGGAAATAGGTTCCTTCGGGCGGTTCCTCGAGGCTCTTGAGAAGCGCGTTGGAAGCGCTTTTTTCGAGATCGTCCGCCGGATCGACGATTACCGCGCGCCGGCTTCCCAGCGTGGGCCGCGTGGTCAGCCTCTGCTGCATCGCGCGGACCAGATCGATCGGGATGTTACGCTTGGTCTCGTAGGGTTTGCCCTCCTCGCGTTTTCTGGCCTCCTTGTCGTCCTTGGGCGGGTGTGTGAGCACGATGATGTCGGGATGGTCGGCCATCGATCGCGAGACGCCGTCCGATCCTACCAACTCGCGCGCGGCAGCCAACGCGAAGTCGATCTTGCCCAACCCGCGCTTGCCCGCGAGGATCCAGCCATGATGCATGCGCGGCCCCGCCGTCGCGGCGCGCCATTCCTGCCACGGTCTGTCGTGTCCCGGTGCAGTCATCGGACAGTTGCCAGCAAGGGTGCGACTGCGTTCATCACACGGATGTGAACCACCTCGGGCGAACCTGCCGCATCGACGATTCGGAAACCATCGGGATCGGCTTCGGCCAGTTTGCGGAACGTGTCGGCCACCTCTGCGTGATACGAAGCATCACGCCCGCCGATCGCATCGCTCGCCCCGCGGTCGCGTTCTGCGAGGCGTGCGCCGGCCGTCGCAGGGTCGGTGTCGAGCAGCACAGTGAGGTCGGGCCGCAAACCCTCGCTGCCACGATCGTGCAACGCGACGATGGCGTCGTCGCCCAGCCCCCCTGCCCCACCTTGGTAGGCGCGGCTCGAATCGACGAAGCGGTCGCATACGACCCACTTTCCTTCGACCAGCGCGGGCCGGATCAGCTTTTCGACATGGTCCGAGCGTGCCGCTGCGAACAGCAGCGCCTCGGCGCGCGCGTTCCAGCCTCCGCCGGGCGAGTGGAGCAGCAATTCGCGGATCGCCTCCGCCCCGTCGGTCCCGCCCGGTTCGCGCGTGGCGACCACCGCGATACCTCGCGCTTCGAGTGCCGTCCCTAGCAGCCGGGCCTGGGTCGACTTGCCCACCCCCTCCCCGCCCTCGAGAGCGATGAAGCGCCCCCGGCTCATCGTATGATCCCGAGCAGGCCGTTGCGCAATCTCTGCCAGCCATCAGCGCGCGCGACATCGTGCGTCGCGTAGAGCGGTACGCGCGAGCGCGGCAGGTCGCCGGCCGCAATTTCGAGTTCCGCCACCTTTTCGCCCTCGGCGATCGGAGCGCGCAACGGCCCCTCGTAATGAACCGTGAGCTTCACCGCGCCGCGGTGCCCCTGCGGCACGGTGGCGTTGACGGGGCCATCTGCGCGGAGGCTCACTTCGGTCCGCTCGCCGTCCTGGACCATGGCGGCAGCAATCGGTGCTCCGGCGTCGAACAGCGGTCGCGCGCGATAGGCCAAAAAGCCCCATTCAATCAGATCGCGCGCGAGCCGGTTGCGTTCGCGGGTGCGCTCGGCCCCCGCCACCACCATCACCAGCCGGCGCCCGTCGCGCACCGCCGAGCCGAGGAACCCGCTGCCCGACTGATTGGTGAACCCGGTCTTGATTCCGTCCGCGCCCTCGACCCGCCCGGTGATAGGGTCGCGATTGTCCTGCGCGATGCCGTTGAAGCGATAACCTGGAAGCCCGACATATTGGGCGTAGAGCTTCGGGTGCCGCGTCACCAGCGCGCGTGCGAGCCTGGCGAGATCCGCGGCGGTGGTGAAAGTCCGCCCCTCGTCCATCCACCCGTTGGGCGTGCCGAAATGCGTATCGCGCATGCCGAGCCGGCGTGCAGCCTCGTTCATCTTCGCAACCCAGGCCGGTACCGAACCCGCAGCACCTTCGGCCAGCAGGACGGCGCCGTCATTGGCCGAAACCGCGGCAATGCCGCGCAGGAGGTTGTCGACCGCGACGCTTTCTCCGTCCGGGATGAACATGGTCGAGCCCTTGCGGTGCCATTCCTCGAACGCCGCATCGCTGAGGGTGAAGCGCTGGCCGGTCGACAGCTCGCCCGCCGCGATCATCTCGAACGCGACGTAGAGCGTCATCACCTTGGTGATCGAGGCCGGCATGAAGCGCCGATCGGCTTCCTTGGCGAACAATACCTGGCCCGAGGAAAGGTCCTGCAGGTAGACGATCGGTACGTCCGGGCTGTCCGGAGCGGCGATCGAAATCGCAGCCAAGCTTCCCGCCGCGACGGACCACGCCATCGCCACCGCGCCGACGGTCAGGGAAAACAGCTTGCCGATCATCGCTCCCGTCGCCGGACGGGGGCCGGCGCTCTATCCTGCAGTGAATACGCGCGCGTCGCTATAGCCCGCCGCGCGGACCTTGGCGAGCGCAGCTTCGGCCTGTCCACGGGTCGCGTATGGGCCCGTTCGGACACGGTAGAATCGCCCGGCCTGCGTGACGAAGCCCCCGAGCCGGTCGGCCGCATGTTCGGCGTTGGCGCGATTGGAGAACGCAGCCGCCTGGACGATGAAATCGCCGTATTGCGCGGGGTCGGCTTCGCTCGCGTAGCGTGGCGGGGCCTGGCGCACCGGCGCCGGTCGTACCGCCTGCGGACGCGCCGGAGCGAGCGCGATCAGCGTATTCGACAGCGGACGCAACGGATAGCTCCGGTTGGCTCCGCGCTCGCTGCCCGGTGCATCGCCGTAGCCGGTTTGGGCCGTCCTTGGCGCGGCCGCCACGGACCGAGGCGGCGGCGAGGCGCTGCGCAGGCTCGCCGCGCCGCTCTGCGGCAATTTGCGTTCGAGCACGGCCAGCAGCGACTTGGGCGTATTCATCCGCTCCTTCGCAGCTCGCCCGGCGCGCAGTTCGGCGCGGTCGGACTCGGGCGGATTGACGCGGCGGAGGCGCACCGGCACGCCCTCGCCTCCGCCCAGTTGCATCTGGGCTGCAGGCGACAGCGCAACCAGGCGCGCGTTGGTCATCGGCCCGCGCCGCTCGACGCGGGCGAGGATGGTCCGTCCGGTATCGAGCGCGGTGATCTCGACATAGCTCGGCAGAGGCAGCGTCTTGTGCGCCACCGTGACGCCCTGCCCCGCTTCGCGGTCGAAAGTCGCATAGCCGACCGCGTCGTAGCTGGCGGTATCGGCGGGAACGTATTCGACGCCCTGGACAACGAACGGCTCTCCGAGCACCTGCGGATAATCCGCCATCGGCCCGGTCTGCGCATTCGCAGCACGAGCCTGGGTAGAAACGCTCGCCACCTCCTCTCCGCCGCCCGGTATCAGTGCGCAGCCGCCCAAGGCGAGAGGCAGCGCAGCGGTCAGGCCGAAAAGGGCGAAGGCCCGTCGGGAGGCGTTATTGGGCAATCTCATCTGCAAGCAACCCCACACTCATCGCGTAGTAGTTCGAGCAGTTATATTCGAGGATGACCCGATAATTTGACGTTAACAGCCAGGCAGGGGTGTTCGGCCCGTCGGGCTGGAACAGCGACGCCATGACGTCGTCGCCCAGCGGAACCTGCGGCTGCACGCCGAGCCGCTTCCATTCGGCGACGGTCTTCCACTGGCTGTGCCGCTCGTGCACGCGCGGGCAGACCGGCGCGACGATCCTGCTGGAGACCGCGTCCCAGTCGAACCCGCCCGGCACATAGGCGCGCACGCCCCACGGTTGCCCGCGGCGCCAGCCTGCATCGCGGAAATAGTTGGCGATCGAGGCGATCGTGTCGGCCCGATTGTTGAAGATGTCCGCGCGCCCGTCTCCGTCGCCGTCGGCTGCGAGACGCAGATAGACGCTCGGCAGGAATTGCGGGTTGCCGAACGCCCCCGCCCAGCTGCCGACCAGGTTCGAGCGCGGAAAGCCGCGATCGGCGATCTTGAGCAGGTCGACCCATTCGCCCGCGAACAGGTCGCGCCGCCGCCCTTCCCATGCCAGCGTCGCCAGCGCACGCGACAGGTCGAAGCCGCCCTTGTAGCTGCCGTAATTGGTCTCGTGCCCCCAGATCGCGACCACGATCTCGCCCGGCACGCCGTATTCGGCTTCGACCGCGCGGATCGTCGAGCGATTGGCCGCATGGGTGTTGCGCCCACCGCGGATCCGTGCCGCATCGACATGGCGCGCGATATAGGGCGCGAGCGCGGGATAGCCGGTACCGCTGGACGAGCCGGGCTGGTCGCGGTCGAGTTCGATCACGCGCTGATTCGGCGTCAACCCTTCGGTCATGCGCTGGATGGTAGGTTCGCTCACTCCTTCGGCGCGCGCACGGGCGATCAGAAGTTGCAGGTAGGCGTCGAAGCTCAGCTGCTGTGCCTCGGCACGCGGCGGCGCGACGAAGAGGGTAGCGACACAGGCGAAAACGAGAAGGAGGCGCGATATCATGGCGCCGACTTGGCAGAACTCTGCTTAACCGCAAATGATTTTCGACGGTTAAGCGGGCGGTCGCGCCAAACCGATTCAAACTGCCTGCTTCCGCGCTCCGCACGTGACTTTCGCGCGGCGTGCGGTTAGCGAGCGTCGCCAGCGGACAGGTGGCAGAGCGGTTGAATGCACCGGTCTTGAAAACCGGCAAGGGTGCAAGCCCTTCGTGGGTTCGAATCCCACCCTGTCCGCCAGATTCCTTGCGGCCTATCGCTTCGCTACTTGAGGCCGGGTGGGCCTACCGCTTCGCTACTCGAGGCCGGATCGATTTCGGATTTATCGGACTGACCCCATCCGTCGTCACCTCGCCGGTACCGCAATCCTACTCGACCCGCATTCGCGCCTGCAGCGCAAACGAAGCCCCGGCGACGAAACTTCCCGATGTCGTCACTCGGAAATCGGTAATCGCCGCGTCGCAATTGTCGCCATCGGCAGTCGGCACATAGGTCCAGGTCGCGCCGTTGTCGTTCGAGAACTGGAGGTTGTCGGAAGTGCTGCCGAGCGCCGAATAAAGATAGCTTATCCCCGATACCGGGCTCCCGTCGACGAACCGCACCGGCCCGGATCCGCTCGCAAGGTCGGCAAGGCACATCTTGGCGTCGGCCGGGACATCGTCGGTTACGGTGACTGTGCCGGCATCGACGGCAGCCTGGCCGGTGTTCGCCACCGTGATCAGATACTCGATCAGCGCTCCGGGAATCGCCTTGGCGTCGGTCGTGCCTTCCACGGGGTTGGAGATCACCGCGCTGGTCTTGGTCACCGACAATGTCGTGTGCGGCAGGCAGAAGGTGATGTCGTGCAGCGAGATCGCCTGCTGGCCGGGATCGCTCGGCGCGAGCGAGTGGTTGCCGTATTCGATCACGATCGTGTCGACCGGGGTTGCGAAAGTGACCACGACGTTGCCGTTGTTCGACGTATTGCCCGACGAAGCGTCGCCATAGGCGGTGTTGCCGATCACGTAATTGGCGACGCCGTTGGTCAGCACCGGCAGCACGGCGACGCCGTTGAGCCTGCCGCTCACGGTTATGCGGTCGGCGAACTGGTTGCTGCCCCAGTCGACGTCGAACACGGTGAACTGCGCCCCTGCCATCGCGCGCGGCAGCGTGATGGTGGTAGTCACGACGTCGGTCCGGTTGGCGAGGTTGACGAGCTGGATCAGCGATTGCTGCGCCGGCGACAGCCCGCCGGTGACGTCCGATTGCAGCGTCGGCGACTGCCCACCGAGCGAGGAATTGTCGAGCCACGCCCCCGGATTGACGAGCGCAAGATTCATCGTGCCCAGCGAGCCGAGCGCGTAATTGTACGGCGCACTGCCCGGCCAGCTCTTGCCGTCCCAGTCGAACAGCACCGAGCCGTTCGGACACGACAGCGTTGGCGGCGTCCCCGCCACGCGGCTGCCCGAAACGGTAAAGCTCGCGGTGGCGTAGTCGTCTTCGCCGGGGACGCCGTTGTTCGGTGTCGAATCGAGATCGGTGACCGACGAGGCAGTGACTTCGGCGATGTTGACGATGGTCGCGCCCGCTGTCGCGGTGACGGTGGCCTCGACGGTCAAGGTCCGCGTCGCGCCCGGAGCGATCGAGGAGATCGACCATACGCCGGTGACGGGGTTGTAGGTGCCGTTGCCAGAATGGCTGTCGTAGACCACGCCGAGAGGTAGCAGGTCGCGCACGGCAACGTTGCTCGCTGTCTGCGGCGAGCTTGATGCGTTGCGCAGCGTGACCGTGTAGGTCACCGAGCCACCGGTATTGGGGCTGGCGTCGTCGACGGTCTTGGTGAGCGACAGGTCGGCGTAGTTGGTCGGAGCCGAGGTCAGATACAGCGCGGCATAGCGGAACGAACCGTTGTCCGCGCTCGGATAGAGGTCGCAGATCTCGAGCCGCCAGGTGCCGGTGGCGGATTTACCGTTGAACGCAGACAGCGGCGAATTCGGGCGGAATGCGTTGGCGAAGGGGGGCGGATTGGCCGTCGAGTGGTTACCGGTCGCGCTGTCGGTGTTGACCGTCTGGCCCGCGCCGTCGTCGAGCCGCACGTTGAAATTGTCGCCGCTGATATTGGCGGCATTGCTGGGGTCGCCGTCGACCAGTTGCACGCGAGTGCCATCGGGCGCCTGCAGCGTGATCCGCAAATCGCCGCGCCAGCTGTGCGTCGCATAGACGCCGAGGTCGACATCCGACACGGTGAAGCTGCCCGATACGGTAAAGTTGCGCACCAGCGGCGAAGTGCAGGTGGTCGCGGAATTGATCGTACCCGTGCTCGATGTGGTGACGGTGGTGACCGACTGCGCGCGCACGGCCTGCGAAGCGAACAGTGCCCACGCGAAGACGAGCAGGCCGAATACCTCGACGACCGCGCGCAGATAATTCAGTTCACCGAGCGGCCGCACCATGCGCACGGCGTAGCGCGGTATGGTTAATACCGCGTTCAGCAGCGATGGATTCGGGGCGCCGATCATCGCTCTCTCCCCAATCCGAGAAAGCCGAAGCTGTCGGCGTCGAACTTGATTCGTACCGACGCGTAGACACCTTGGTCGGTGTTGCGCGCGGCGGAGAAGTCTGCATCGCGGAAGCCGGCGATATTGTAGCCGACCGTCAGCAACATCCCGTCCGCCGGGACGAAACCGACATGCGGACCGAAGGAGAAACTCGTCACGTCGTCGTCGAGATTGGTGCGGACCGTGCCCGAGGCGCCGATCTCGATCCGTTCGCCGATCCCGACCCGCACGTCCCCTCCTGCCAGTAGCGTCGTTCCGGCGAGGTCGAAGCCCTCGAAGCGGTCGAAATTGTGCCGGATCCCCACGAACAGGCCGAATTCGTCGCGGCGGACCTGTTGCGCGGCTCCGTCGACGGTCGCGCGTCCGCGGGGCGACCAGTTGGTCGAGGCGCTGGCGATCAGGCGGCGCGATTTGGCGTCGCCGGTCACGGTCAGCGCGGTGCGCCCTGCCGGTCCCGTTTCGCCCGCGATCGCATCGGTGACGCTGTCGCTGCGGTATTCGAGCTTGCCGAGCAGGGCGAATTCGGAATCGTCCGGGCGGTGCGCAAAAGCGATCGCGGCATCGAATATTTCCGAAGTGGCGCCGGTGTCGCCCTCCGCCTCGGTCCAGGTGAAACCCGAGCCGACGATGCTCCCCTCGCCCAGCTGGCGGATCGCACCGAAGGTGAAACCCGTGCGGTTGACGAACTCGCCGTCGCGGTATTCGCCCCGTGCGGTCGCGCTCCAGCGGTCCTTGCGCCACGCCGCGCCGAGCGTGACCGCGGTGAAATCCTCGAACAGTGTACCGCCCGGGCCGAACTGGCCACCGCTGGCGACCGGATGCGCGGAATTGACGATGTCGGAAGCCGGCGGGGTGCCGCCGAGCGTGCGGCTGCCGTCCACCGTCGCGTCGAGCGTCAGCGACGAGGTCACCTGCACGGTCTGCGAAAGGCCGAACGCGGCGAAACTGCGATTGCCGAATTCGTCGATCCGCTGCTTGCCGAGCGACGTCAGCACTTGCGCGCCCTGCCACGGGATTACCTCGACCCCGCCGCTGATCGTGCGCGCGTCGATGTTTTCGCCCTCGGCGACCTCGTAGAGTCCGACCAGCCTGACATGGTCGCTTATTGAATAGCGCGCACCGAAGCGGTGCCGCGTCGGCAGGTCGATCGATTCGGCATCGTCGAGCGCAATGCTCGACGTGGCGCTCAGTTCGAGATCGTTGTCGAACAGCCGCTGCGTCACCCCGCCCTCGAGCACCGTCGACGTGTTCCGCGTCCCGTCGGCAAGACGGTCGGCGAAATGCGCGATGCCGACCTGAAGATCGGTGTTCTTCGTCGTGTGCGCGAGCTGGATCTGCGCGGCGCGGCGGCGGTTGTCGTCGGTCAGGCTGTCGTCCTGCCACGCGCTGCCGAGCACCGACGTCCTCTCGCCAAGCCGGAATCGGGCATCGACGCCGACCTTGCGGCGGCCCAGTTCGGCGCCGTTCTGCTGGCCGATACCGAAATCGGCATCGAGCGAACGGGCATAGGCGAGTATGTCGAGATCGCCGGTCTGGTGCTGCGCTTCGGCCGTCCACGCGGTCGCGGTCTCGCCCTCTCGGCGGCTGGCAGCGACTTCCGCGCGAATTTCGGTCGCGCCGCCGATGCGGGCGCGCAGGTCGATCCCGGCAATGTCGGTGCGTGCGCCCTCGCCCTTGTCGGTGATGGCGCTGGCGCCGACGCGGATATCGCCGCTCGGATCGGTCCAGTCGACGCGCAGCCCGGCGTTGAACTCGCCGCCGCCCAGTTCGTCGATCTCGTATTCGACCACGACGAATTGCGGGTTGAGGTCGAAATCGCGGCTCAGCACCGGCTGCTTGAATGTGATCGTGCCCGAGAGCAGGTCGATATCGTAGTCGAGGAACCGCCTGAGCTCGCGACTCTCCACGACCAGCTCCGAACGGAACCGGTCACGCGTCTCGATCGTCACCTTCTCGCTGTTGGCGACCAGAGCGCGGCTCCCCAGGCGATAGGGGCCAGTGATGCCCTGTCCCTGGATCTCGTCGCGGCGGAAGCGGGTGCCGATCTCGGCGGCGAAGCCCTCGGCATGGAAAGCCCCGAGCCGCGCTTCGCCACGCACGCCCGTGGCGGTGCGGTTGTAGCGGGTCAGGTCCGCCTGATCGAAGCCGGTTTCGAAATCGCCGTAGAGCGCGTGGAAGGTCGAGGTCTCGATGCGGACATAGAGTTTTTCGCGCGAGGCGGCGTCGAAGCGGCGGCTCGAACCGTCGGCAAAGACGGTGTAGTAGGCATCCGGATCGAGCGAGCCGAGCACGCGCTGGTCCTCGCGCTGCCTGGCGCTGTCGTATGCGAGCGTGAGGAGGAATTTTCCCAGCACGCGCCCCTTGGCGTAGAGCGCGACGCGCGCCTCGTCGCCGAGATCGCTGTCGAAGCGTCCTGCGCGTTCCATGTTGTCGGCGACCGTGCGCGCGCCGACCGAACCCTCGGCGAGGCCGACTATGGTCCATTCGATATCGCCCGGTTCGAGCCAGGTCTCGAGTTCCTGCTGGCGCACGATCTCGCCGTCGTCGAAACGGAAATCGAGCCGTACCGAGCCGCTGACCATGGTCGGGGCGAGTTCGATCAGAGCGATGCCGTCATTGCCCTCGACCACCCAGCGCGCCGAGCTGGCGCCGAGGCCGGTCAGCTGGTCGAGCTGCTGCCGCTCAAGCTGTTCGGCACTCTGATACGGCGCGCCGAGGGTGAATTCGCCCGAAATGCCTTCACGCAGCGGGCGGTTATTGCGGTCGAGCACGCGCACCGCGATCACCGGGCGGGTGCGCCCGTCCGCGACGAGGCTCGACAGTTCCTCGACCATTTCGACCCGCGCCGGAGTGGTCGTGAAGAACACTTCGCGGGTGATCGTCTCGTTGATCTCGCCGAAACTGTTGACGATGTCGGCACTGAGCACGGTGCGCTCCTTGCGCAGCGGCACGCCCCGCCAGGTGCTGACCGCGTATTTGCCCTGCTCGGCATTGCGCGTGCCGTCGAAGGCGAGCGGATCGATCGGCTTGCCGTCGACCCGCAGCGCGATCGTTTGCCCCTTGCGGTGACGGATCGCCACGCGGATCGCCGGCGCGCGCGGATTGTGCCCGATTTCCGGGGTCAGCCAGCCATCCGGTCCGTCGCCCAACGCCAGCCAGTCGGTATTGGCCGCAGCAGGGATCGGCTCGGAAGCGTCATCGCGACCCGCGTCCGGTGTCACGGCAACCTCGCCGTAGCTTCGCGGGGTCATGAATTCGTCGGGCACGGTGGCGTGGAAATCGGCCACCGCGAGCGAGCCGCCCTGGCCCGTAACGAAGCGCGAAATCGCACTGCCCGCGCTTCGCGTCGAGCGGTGACAGTCAACGAATTCGCCGCCCTCGGGCAGCGTCATGCGGGAGGCCTGGACGACATGCGTCCCCGGCACCACGCCCTCGAAGTGATAGCGCCCGTCGGCATCGGTGATCGCGAAACTGCCGTCTTCCATCATCACCCGGACGCCGGGAATGCCTTGCCGCCCTTCCTGAATCGAGCACGCCCCGGCGGTGACCCGTCCGACGATCGTCATCCGGCCCGCGATCGATTCGCGTTCGATCTCGACCCGCGCAGAGGCGATTGCGGTTCCGCCGCGGGCGTCGTTCGCTTCGACGCGATTCACGGCCTGCCCCGGCGGCGCATCGGCGCGCACGACCGCGGCGTAGGTCACGCGCCGCTCCTGTCCGCTTGCAATATCGCCGAGTTGGATCGTCAACTCCGCACCGTCCGGAGAGGTGGCAACGGCAGCGGGATCGGCAGCCCCGTCGATGCGGATCGAATCCGGCCGCAATCGGAGCCAGCGCGACGGCGAGTCGACCAGCGTCACCCCCCGCTTCACGCGCGTCGGATCCCGGTTGCGGACGGTAACGGTGTAAAACACCGCGTCGCCGGGCTGCGCCCGCGCGCGCGAGGCTTCCTTGGTCAGCGCCACCGCAAGGCTCGGCCGGTCGAGCGGGATATCGACCTGCAGCGGCGTCGGGTCGTCGAGCACGAAGGGTTTGCCGTAGGATGCGTCGAGAATGGCCAGCGGTGCCCCGTCCGGCCTTGTCAGCAGCGCGAGTTCCTCGGGTGTGGCTACCGACGGCGAGGAATAAGGCTGCGGCGGTTCGACGACGAGCCGGAATGTGCCGAGCGCGGTCAGCGGAAACCAGTACTCGCCGGAAGGCATCGGATAGATGTTGCCCGCGCCGTCGGTGATCGGCTGGCCGGACACGACGGTCGAGGGCCAGGGTGTAACACCATCCTCGGCGAAAACGGCGGCGGGCTGGCCCGTGGCATCGTCGACCAGCGTCACGCGTGCGCCGTCGACCGGGTCGCCCGTCTCGCTGTCGAACAGCACCCCGAACGGATCGGCCAGCACCTCGACATCGGCCTCGACCAGCACTGCACTCGCGCCCGGCGGCCAGGCCGAGATGTGGACCTCGACCTTGTCCGTCACGCTCAGCCGGCAATCTCCGTGCACCGGCGCCGGGGGTATATGCGCCGTCGCGATCCGGCCGACGAATTCGCCGGTATCGGGCCCGGTCTCGTAGATGGTGAGTTCCTCGCGATCGCCCGAATCTGTCTCGATCAGCGCAGCGAGGCTGTCGATCCGGCCGGGGTCCTTGTTCGCCGACGCGGCCGAGACCACGAAGACGATATCCTTGCCCGCCTTCAACACCGCAGTCGGATCGATCCCGATGCTCAGCGGGGGTCCCGACGGCCCGCCGGCGCTGCGCGCCGTGGCCATACCGCATTGCGAGGGATAGTAGGTCAGTTGCGTGCCCGATCCCGAGCGCGAGGAGTAGGTCGCGATCGTGGGCGGGTTCGGTGTCACCGCGATCGAGACTTCGTTCGATTTGGTCTTGAATTCAGCGCCTTGTGCGTTCCATCGCGCTTCGGCAACGTTGGTAATCGTCTGCGCTTGCGCCTCCCCTCCGGACACGACTATTGGCAGCAGCACTGCCAGGAGTGCTGCTGCCCAATAGCGCAAAGAGGTGTGACGACGCACCGACTACCCACACGGCGACCGATTGCCCCCTGAAGGACGACCCGAGAGACGACCCCGGGGAGCGACCGGTCAGTCGATCGTCACGCGGAAATACACCGAGCGCGCAAAGCCGGCGGCGATGTCGCTGAGCGTGGCATCCACCTCGTTGTCGGTCGCATTGTAGCTCCCGCCCGCGGAACCGTTATCGCAATCGCTGTCGCCATCGACGAAGATTCCGTAGGAACTGGAGTAGGTTACATCCGAAGGCAGCTCGTCGTTCACCGCCACGCTGGTCGCGGTGGCCGCGCCCGAGGCGTTGGAGACGAGGATGCAATACTCGATCGTCGCGCCCGGAATGGCCTTCGGGTTGGTCGTCCCGTTGACCGGGTCGCTGACGATCGTGCTGCTCTTGAGCACGCTGATATTCGCGCCCGAAACCACGAAGGTATCCGTGTCCGAATGATCGCCCGCATTGGCGCCGTCCTCGTCGCCCGCCGCATCGGCGAGCACGGTGTCGACACCGGCGGTGTTGGCCCCCGCGGTCGCGGTCAGCTCCGTGCCGAGAGCACCGGTGCTGCCCGAAGCGGCATGGGCATTCGCCACCAGCGAGATATCCGCCGTCTGACCGTTGCTCGCCGAGATCGGAATGTCGCCGACGACGTGCACGGTCACGACCGCGTCTTCGGCAACTTCGTCGAGATAGGTGACGAGCGTGTCGTCGCCGTCGAACACGCCGTCGCCGTCGTCGACGTAGAACTTGACGTTGCTGATGTCGAAATCGTCGGCGGCCGACTGCACGATCGAGAGGTCGAAATCGACCGCATCGTTCGACAGGTTGGTCACCTGAAACGTCACCGCCTGCGCGCTCGATCCCGGAGCGACGCTGGTCGACGACCCGCCGAGTTCGGCCACGGTCAGGTTGACCTTGCGGTCGACCGTGAAGGTCTCGTCGTCGGAAACCGCGGTCTGCGCGACCCCGCCGACTTCGAAGGTGACCGAAACATTGTTGGTGATCGTGTCACCGGCGGATGTGCCAGCCGCCGCAGCGGGGCTGGCGCTGAACGCAATGAGCGCAGTCGCGCTCACTGTGCCCAGCAATTGCTTGGCACGTGTCATGGTCTTGGTCCTCTTTGTGTGTCCTGCGTTGTCCCAACCGCCCGCAGAACCTGGCGGTTACCGTCCGCTGGTCAGCGGATGATGGCTGGATATTGGAGCCGGCCGCTCGCGCCGGGATCGACCGCCGCGAGCGTCCAGCGAATATGTGTCACATCGGCATGTTCGGCCGAGCGCGTGCTGCCGTCCTCGGCGGTCACGGTCAGCTCGGCGAGCGTGCCCCAGCTCGCCCCGCCATCGACCGACACCGTCAGATCGGCGTCGGCATCGGGCGCGAGACGCACCGCGGCCGGAACCGGATTGGTCATGACGAAATTGGCGACCGCTTCGGCGCCGTTGTTGCGATAATCGGTCCCGAAGATCAGCCGGTCGCCCGGAACGACGAGATCGGGATCTACGAGGACGGTTTTCGGCTGGCCGGCTTCGTCGGCGACGGTCTTTTCGACCTTCACGTCCCCTACGAGCGAGATCGGCTGTTCCTGCGCGGCAAGCGGTGCCGTGGTGGCGCTGGCGAACAACGCCGCGGAAACAATGAGAAGAGTGATTTTCTTCATGTCAACAAACCTTTGTTAAGGACTTCTCATACTCATTCGATAGTCACGTCGAAGGTGATGGCATGGCTGCTCCCGGCCACTACCGTGCCCAGCTCCACGCTGATCCCCGTGTCGGAAGCCTCGCCTGCATCGTCGCCGCCGGCATCGCTCATCGTGGTCCCGTCGAGCGCTAGCGTGCCCGCACGATAAACGGTGCCGGCGGGGAAGCTGTCGCTCACGACGAGATCGTCGATCGAGCCGCTTCCGGCCGTTTCGGCCCTGATAGTGTATGTAATGACCGCCCCTGGAACCGCGCTGGTCCCTCCGAACGGATCGACAACGCTCGCCGACTTGACGAGATCGACCCTCGCGATGCCTACCAGCAACCCGCCGAGCGCATTGCCGCTTGCCCCGGTGAGGCCGACGACCGCGTCGCCGCCGTCCACGCCCTGGCCCGAAAACACAGTACCCGACGCGCCGGTCCCCGTGACTGCTTCGGCGAGCAGTTCGATGTCGCTCTCGTCGCCGTCCGCGACATCGGCGGGTATGACGACGAGCACGAAAACCGTCAGGTTTTCATCGGCTTCGAGCACCGCAGTGGTCGCAGGACCGGTCAACAGCAGGTCGACGCCGGGGTCGTAGGTGCCGTTGTCATTGGTGTCAGCCGCAATCCCGGAGACGGTCGCATCGAAGTCGTTGCCCGCCACCGCGGGGTTCGCAGTCAGCTTGAACGCTTCGGGCCCGTTGCCGGTATTGGTGATCTCGAACGTGTGCACCTCGGCACCAGGTGCGGCCGCGACCGGGCCCGAGTCGAGCGAGGTCACCGTGACGTCGAGTAGTTCGTCGACCTTCACCGTGACGGTGTTAGAATCGATCGTCTGCGGCCCGGTACCGTCGTCATAGGACGCGCTGGCCGTATTTTCGATCAGCGTGCCCGCGCCGATGCCTTCGGCATGCGCGGCGCCTGCCCCGAAAAGGGTCGCAGCCGCTCCGAAAACAAGCGGAAGATGGATTTGGTGCCCGGTTTTCATGCCGAGCTTGTCGCAAAAATTGGTTACTTAAGGGTTAGGGGTGTCGTGAAACCTCGGAAACCCGCGGTTTTCGGTACTTTCCCGGGGTTTTCCGGACACGATTAACGAACTGCACCAACCAGGTTTCAGGGGCGTCATGTAACGTGTCATGTTACGATGAGAGGGCGTAGCGGCGCATCGCGCGGTAGTCTTCGCGGCAGGCGTCGGCGGTTGTGCGGTAGTCGCCGTCCAGTTCGGGCAGCGGACCCGGCGGCTTGCCGAATCCGGTCGAGGCGTTGACCTTGTCGTACCAATGCGCGCCCCAGATGCCGTCCTCGCGGTGCGGCCCTTTCTTCCACGACAGCATGGCGCGATCCCAGCCAATCCCGAGCGCGCCGCACAGCGCCTCCAGTACGTTCGCGGGATTCGCGAGGATATCGTCCGAATCGACCACCGGCGGCACGTCCCCGGTGCGCTCGGCCTCGCTTTCGAAATAACGCCGCATCTGGGCGAAGCCGAGCATTTCGGGGCGGCGCAGCTCGTTCTTGGCGCGATAGCTGGCGACGACACGCTCCGGCGCGCGGATCAGGAAGGCGTGGCGATGGTCGGGCATGTCGGCGATCGACACCGGACCGACCATGTGATGCGGCATATGCTTCTGGTACCAGAGCGCCCGGCCGCCCGGCGCCGCGCCCGATTGAGTCGCAAGCACCGAGCGCCAGTCGCAGTCCATGTCTGCGATGGTCTCCGCAGCAAGCGGGTGCGGCTCGCCGGAGGCCTTGAGGAAGGCGCCATAGAAGGGTTCGTCCGATACCGCGCAGTCGCTGCGCGAACCGAAGCTGCGCATCATCGCGGTCGAGATATTGCGCGGGCCCGACCACATGGCGATGCGGATCGTCACGGGCGCCCCCTTCCCGCCACGTCCTTCGCCAACCGCGCAAGATACAACTGCTGCAAGCGCTCGACCATCGGGCCGCGCTCGGTGCCGAGCAAGCGCCCGTCGACCGATCCCACCGGCGCGACGCCAGCGAACGTGCCCGTGGTGAAGGCCTCGTCGGCGCCGTAGACATGCGTCAGCGAGAAATTGCGCTCTCGCACGGTAATCCCCGCCTCGCGCGCTATTTCTATCACCGTGCCGCGGGTAATGCCGTCGAGGCAGTAGTCGCCGCTGGACGTCCAGACCTCACCGTCCTTGGCGATAAAGAAGTGCGTCGAATTGCAGGTTGCGACGAAGCCGTGCGGATCGAGCATCAGCCCCTCGTCCGCGCCCGCCTGCGCAGCCTGGATGCACGCGGTGATGCAGTTGAGCTTGGAATGCGAATTGAGCATCGGGTCCTGCACGTCGGGATAGCCGCGGCGGACATGCACGGTGGCGAGTTGGAGCATCCGCGTCGCGGTCTCGGGCGCGGGCTCTTTCCATTCGGGGATGATAACCACGGTCGCGGGCGTCACAACCACGCGCGGGTCCTGATACGGCGTCGATCGCACCCCGCGCGTCACCATCAGCCGGACATGGACGCCGTCTCCGTCCATCCCGTTGGCGTCGAGGACGGCATACAGCCGCCGTTCCAGCTCCTCGCGCGCGATGCCGATATCCATGTGGATCGCCTTCGCACCGCGCCACAACCGGTCGAGATGACGGTCGAGAAAGGCGAGCCGTCCCTCGTGCAGCCGCAATCCCTCCCACACCCCGTCGCCGAGCATGAAGCCGCTGTCGAACACGCTGACTTTCGCCTCGGCGCGCGGGAAGTGCTCGCCGTCGATATCGATCAGGATGGTCTCGTTGCGGTCGTCCGCGACGTAGTGGTGCGTCCCCTGCGTCATGAGCCTCTCTTGAGAATGGCATCCATCTGCTCGCGCAGGATCGGGTCCCATTCCGCGCGCAGTTCCCTGACCCTGGCCATCAGCGGTTCGTTCTCGTGATAGGGAATGTCGAGCCGGTAGAGATTGGCGACCTCGGGCATGAACTTGCGGTCCATCTCTTCGAACGCGTCGCGCGCGGCAATCGCCTGCTGCCGGTCCATCCCCAGCGCCTCGAACGCCGAACGGCCCATCCGCAACGAGCTGTCATAGGTTTCGCGAATGATGTCGCGGCAGCCATAGGCCCACAGCTCGTATACGTGGTTGCGGTCGATGGCACGGGCGATGATGTGGAGATGGGGATAGTTCTTGACCGCATACTTCACCAGCCGGTCGATCTGTTCGCGCTCGTCGAGCGCAACGACCAGCAGCCTGGCCTTGTCGATCCCGGCCGAATGCAACAGGTCCGGCCGCGTGGCATCGCCGAAATAGGTGCGAAAGCCGAATTTGCGCACGATCTCCAGCTGTTTGCTGTCGTAGTCGATGACCGTGGTCGAAAAGCCCGCGGCCTGGATCATTCGGTCGACGATACCGCCCACGCGCCCGCGCCCGGCGATGATGACCGGGTTCTCCTCGTCGATCGCGTCGGCCTGCCGCTCCTCGCCCCTGCACAGAAGATGGGCGATCACCTTGTCGTAGAGGATGAACAAGAGCGGCGTGACCAGCATGGTCAGCGCGACGATGAGCAACAGCAGATCGGCCAGCGCTTCCGGGAACACCGCATTGGCCACAGCGAAGGCGATCAGGACGAAGGCGAATTCGCCAGCCTGCGGCAGGCTGAGACAGAAGAGCCAGAGCGCCTGCCTGCGCAACCCGTAAAGCCAGCCGACCACGAACAGCACCGCGAGCTTGGCAGCGATCGTGACCGCGGCCCAGAACACCACCGAGCGCCAGACATCGCTTGCGAGCGCAAAGTCGATCCCCGCGCCCACAGTGATGAAGAACAGCCCGAGCAGCAGCCCCTTGAACGGATCGATGTCGCTTTCCAGCTCGTGCCGGTATTCGCTCGTCGCCAGCACGACACCCGCGACGAACGCCCCCAGAGCGGGCGAGAGACCGACCAGGCTCATCAGCAGCGCGATGCCGATCACCACCACCAGCGCCGCCGCGGTGAACAGTTCGCGCAAATTGGCCGCAGCGATGTAGCGGAACAGCGGACGGATGGCATAGATGCCTATCGCGATCACCGCGGCCACTGCCGCGACGCGGGCCAGCCCGGCAAGCCAGACCGGCATCGATGCCGTCAGGTCGATCCCGCCATGTCCGGCTTCTCCGTGCCCGCCACCCGCGCCGTAGAGCTCGGGCATGGCCAGCAGCGGCAGCAGGGCGAGAATAGGGATCACCGCCACGTCCTGCACCAGAAGCACGCTGAAGCTCGCCTCGCCGCCCTCGCTGTTGAGCAGGCGCTTTTCGGTCAGCGACTGGACGATGATCGCGGTCGAGGACAGCGCCAGCACCATCCCGATGGCAAGCGCGGTCTGCCACGGGTTGCTGTCGAGCAGCGCGATGCCGGTGATCGCCAGTGTGGTCAGCAGCACCTGCCCGCCGCCCAGCCCGAGCAGCTTGCCGCGCATCGCCCACAGCCGCTGCGGCTCCATTTCGAGCCCGATGATGAACAGCATCATCACCACCCCGAACTCGGCGAATACCTGCAAGGCCTCGACATCGACGTTCAGCGCGCCAAGCAGCGGCGAGATCGCCATCCCGGCGAGCAGGTAGCCGAGCACCGAGCCGAGCCCGAACCGGCTCGCCAGCGGCACCGCCACCACGCTGGCGACCAGGATCAGGAAGGCGAGGATGAGGAAGCCGGTCACGTCACCTTCGTCCCACCATGTCCAAACTCCCGTTCACCGTTCGCCCTGAGCTTGTCGAAGGGCTGCGCTTTCTTCAAGTGCCGCGCTCGCCGGGAGAAGGACAGTGCTTCGACAAGCTCAGCACGAACGGTGACTGTAGAACCGCTCGCTACTAGATGTGCAGCGCGCGTCCGTAGCTCGCAAGCACGCTCTCATGCATCGATTCCGAAATGGTCGGGTGCGGGAAGACGCTCTGCATCAACTCGGCCTCGGTGGTCTCGAGCGTCTTGCCGACGACGAAGCCCTGGATCATCTCGGTCACTTCGGCCCCGACCATATGTGCACCGAGCAGCTCGCCCGTCTTGGCGTCGAACACGGTCTTGGTGAAGCCCTCCGCCTCGCCCAGCGCGATCGCCTTGCCGTTGCCGATGAAGGGGAAGGTGCCCGCCCTGATCTCGTAGCCGGCCTCCTTCGCCTTGGTCTCGGTCAGGCCGACGCTGGCGATCTGCGGGTGACAATAGGTGCACCCCGGTATGTTGGTGCGGTCGAGCGGGTGCGGATGGACGTCCTTGTTGCCCAGTTCCTGCGCGATCGCCTCGGCGGCGGTGACGCCCTCGTGTGAAGCCTTGTGCGCCAGCCATGGGCCGGGAGTGCAGTCCCCGATCGCCCACAGGCCCTTCGACTTGGTGCGGCCGTAGTCGTCGATCCGGATGAAGCCACGGTCGAGCTCGGCGAGCTTCTCAAGCCCGATATCCTCGGTGTTGGGGACGATGCCGATGGCGACGATGCAATGGGTGAATTCGCTTTCCGAAACCTTGCCGTCCTTGGCCTTGATCTTCGCTTTCACGCCCTTGGCGGAGGCCTTGATATCCTCGACCCCCGCCCCGGTCATGATCGTCATGCCCTGCTTGGTAAGCGATTTCTCGAGGAAGACGGAGACGTCCTTGTCCTCTACCGGCACGATCCGGTCGAGCATTTCGACCACCGTCACCTCGCAGCCCATATCGTTGTAGAAGCTGGCGAATTCGATCCCGATAGCGCCCGAGCCGATGACCAGCAGCTTCTTCGGCATTTCGGGCGGGGTCATCGCGTGACGATAGGTCCACACACGCTTCCCGTCGGCCTTGGCGAAGGGCAGGTCGCGCGCGCGGGCGCCGGTGGCGACGATGACGTGCCTGGCTTCGAGCTTCTCCTCGCCCTTGTCGCTCTTCACGGTGAGCGAGGTCGGGCCGGTCAGCTTCCCCTCGCCCATATGGACCGTAATCTTGTTCTTCTTCATCAGATGCGTGACGCCCTGATTGAGCTGCTTCGCCACCCCGCGGCTGCGCTTCACGACCGCTTCGAGATCGGCCTCGATCGCGCCGGCGATCTTGAGCCCGTAATCCTTGGCATGCTGCGCATAGTGCAGAATCTCGGCCGAGCGCAGCAGCGCCTTGGTCGGGATGCAGCCCCAGTTGAGGCAGATCCCGCCGAGCAGCTCGCGCTCGACGATCGCGGTCTTGAGCCCCAGCTGCGCGCAGCGGATCGCCGCGACATAGCCGCCGGGGCCCGATCCGAGCACGATTACATCGTATTTGTCAGCCATGGATTGCCTGTTCAATTGGGTTGGATTCGGGGCCGGCGTGGACCGCCGACCGCAGGGCTATTAAAAACTTCGCCGAGCCGCGTTTGCCCTCGGCGAAACCGGCCATCGACGCGTCTCCCTTGTCACCTTCCGCAATTCGGGAAGGAGATGCGGAATTGCGCGCGCGGCAGGGGAGGAAGGTTGGACAGGTCATGTTGCGGAGCATGCCACAGACGCCACCGTGTAGGACAGCCCCGAAATCCCGTCGCATCCCATACCCCCGTTCGTGCTGAGCCTGTCGAAGCACGGTTGGCAGGCGCTTCGCCCGGCCCTTCGACAGGCTCAGGGCGAACGGGAAGGGCAGAAGCGTAGCCAAGTTCAGGACGCAGGGGTGTTGGTGTTGGCCGCCTCGCCCGCAGCGCGAACCGGCCGCGGGCGGTCGTCGTCGTCGAGCAGGACGAATTTGAAGGTGCCGGAGGCAACCTTGGTGGTCGTTTCGCCATTGCGCTCGCGCGCGATCGCTTCGGCGGTGATGGTGATCGAGGTCTGGCCGGTCTCCGCGACCTCGCCATAGACCGACAGTTCGTCGCCCACCGCCATCGCGCCGGGAAAGGCGAAGTCGGTCGCCGAGACGACCACCGCCTTGCCCTCGCCCACCCGGCTCGCCAGCGCCCCCGCGCCGAGCGCCAGCTGGCTCATCAGCCACCCGCCGAACACCCCGCCATAGGGATTGGTGTCCGCCGGCATCGCGGTAACGCGGATGAGGGGTTGGCGGTCAGTCACGCTTTCGACCGTCCTTAAGCTCGTCGTTGTGTTGCCGGATGCGCTGGACGTATGGATCACGCTCGACGGTCTTGTTTATCCATCGCACCAAAAATACGACTTGAAAAACGCCGCCCACAATCCAGAAGACGATCACTAGATTTCTGTAGGTCGTTAGAGACGTTTCACATTCCTGCGTTGATCCGAAACATTCTGAACTACCAGGCCAGAATGCGATTTGCATTGCGATCGCAATGACGAGAAGCACTGATTTCCATGCCATATTCCGTACGAGCAACGACGCGCACAGAAACACCAAGGCGCCCGCTGAAATAAAAAGATACAGCGGAATAGCGAGGGGAGAGAGTACGGCGAACCAGGCTATCTGCTCTCCGTTCGCGTTCTCAAGTGCCCCTGAAAAATAAGCGTATTCCACGGCGACAAGCATAAGAACCAGTACGAGTGCGCCGTGCTTTCGATTGGCGGGAAATGCCACTATACCACCAACCCCATCGGGTTCTCGCACAGCTGCTGGAACGCCTGCATCAGCGCCGCGCCGTCGGCGCCGTCGATGGCGCGGTGGTCGAAGCTGCCGGTGGCGCTCATCACCGTCGCCACGCCCAGGGCGCCGTCGATCACATGCGGCCGCTGCTCGCCCGCACCGACCGCGAGGATCATGCCCTGCGGCGGGTTGATCACCGCGTCGAACTGCCTGGTCCCGAACATGCCGAGATTGCTGAGCGAGGCGGTCCCGCCCTGGAATTCGTGCGGCTGCAGCTTGCCGTCGCGCGCCTTGCCCGCGAGCTCCTTCATCTCGGCGCTGATCTGCGCCAGCCCTTTGCGGCCCGCATCGCGGATGATCGGGGTGATCAGGCCCGAAGGCGCGGCGACCGCGACCGAGATGTCCTCGCGGCTATACTGGAACAGCTCGTCGCCCTGAAAGCTTACATTGCATTTGGGAACCCGCTGGAGCGCGCGCGCGAGGGCCTTGATCAGCAGGTCGTTGACCGACAGCTTGACCCCGTCGGGCTCGAGGCTGGCGTTGAGCTGGCTGCGCAATTTCAGCAGCGCGTCGAGCCGCACGTCGACAGTGAGGTAGATATGCGGGATCGTCTGCTTCGCCTCGGTCAGGCGGCGCGCGATGACCTTGCGGACATTGTTGAGCTTCTGCGCCTCGTAGGGTGCGTCGAGATCGCTCTGAGTCCCCGCGGAGGCGGGGATCGCGGGCCGTTTCGCGCCTTCGCCTGAGGTCCCCGCCTGCGCGGGGACTCGCAACTGTTCGACATCGGCCTTGACGATCCGCCCGTTCGGGCCGGAGCCCTCGATCTGCGACAGGTCCAAGCCCTTTTGCTCTGCGATCCGCTTGGCGAGCGGGCTGGCGATAATCCGGTCGCCCGAGGGCTTGGGTGCATCCCCTCCCTCCGTTCGTGCTGAGCCTGTCGAAGCACGTTTTTCCGTCGCTTCGCCCGGCCCTTCGACAGGCTCAGGGCGAACGGGTTTCTTGGGTTTCTTCTCATCCGCTGCGGGCTCATCGTCATCGGAACTCTCACCCCCACCCGCAGCCGCCGCCTCGCCCACATCCTCGCCTTCCTCGGCGAGGATCGCGATCACGGTGCCGACCTTCACGTTCTCGGTGCCCTCGGTCACCTCGATCCTGGCGATGGTTCCCTCGTCGACCGCTTCGAATTCCATCGTCGCCTTGTCGGTCTCGATCTCGGCCATGATGTCGCCGGCATGGACCTCGTCGCCTTCCTTGACGAGCCACTTGGCGAGCGTCCCCTCCTCCATCGTCGGCGACAGAGCGGGCATCTTGATCGGGGTCGGCATGGCTCAGGCAATATCCCTTAATGGCCCTTGGGGTTTTCCGTAGCGTCACCCTGTGGCGAATTAGCGTGGCGCGGGCAAGGTTCTTGCACCCGATGTAATTTCATCGGATACCGGCTCGCCCCGGAGACAGGGGCGGAGGGAATGCGATGCGGGTCTATCTCGTGATCATGGACGAGACCGACGAGGCGCGAAAGGCGCTGCGCTTCGCCTCGCGCCGCGCGGCGGCGAGCGGCAGCGCGGTACATATTCTCGCGCTGGTGCAGCCGCAGACCTTCAACGCCTTCGGCGGCGTGCAGGCGACGATCGAGGAGGAAGCGCGCGACCGCGCCGAAGTGATGGCCTCGAGCGCGGCGGGCAATCTGTTTTCCGAAAGCGGCAAGATGCCGACCATCGCGGTCGAGGTCGGCGAAGGCCAGGCGGTGATCAAGGAATACCTTGCCGAACACCCCGAAGTCGCCGCGCTGGTGCTCGGCGCCGCGCCCGACGGCACGCCGGGGCCCCTGATTACCCACTTCTCGCAGCATTCGGGCGGCCTGCCCTGCCCGCTCTACATCGTGCCGGGCGACCTTTCGAACGAGGAGATCGACCGGCTTGCGTGATCCTCCCCGTTCCGAGGAGGATTATCGCCGCTTGCCCTGATGGCGGATATTGCCCGGACGGCCGCGCCGGCCTTGCGCGGGCTTGCCCTTGCGGCGAGAGGCTTGCCGCTCTCCGCGCGGTTCGATCTTTCCCCCATTGTTGCCAGCGCCCTCGGGCAGTTCGAACTTGAGCGCCCCGGTGAGCGGATTGGCCTCGCCGAGCTTCAGCTTGAGCCGGTCGCCGAGCGCGTAGCGCGTTCCGCTGGTCTCGCCGACCAGCGCCTGCGCCGCTTCCTCGTGTCGGAAATATTCCTCGCCCAGCGTAGAGACCGGCACCAGCCCGTCGCCGCCCAGCCCCTCGATGGTGGCGAAGAAACCGAAGCCCTGTACCCCGGTAATGCGCGTATCGAAGGTCTCGCCGACGCGGCCCGAGAGCCACGCGGCGACATAGCGGTCGATCGTGTCGCGTTCGGCCTCCATCGCGCGGCGCTCGGTCTGGCTGATCGCATCGGTGATCTGCTGCAGGCTGTCGCGGTCGCGGTCCGCCAGGCCGGTGGTTTCGGGCAGCTTCTGCTTAGGCTTCGGCTGTTCGAGCTTGTAGGCGTCGACCAGCGCGCGGTGCACCAGCAGGTCGGCATAGCGCCGGATCGGCGACGTGAAATGCGCGTAGCTGCCCAGCGCAAGCCCGAAATGGCCGGCATTGGCGGGCCCGTAGTAGGCCTGCATCTGCGTCCGCAGCACCGCTTCCATCACTTGCGCCTTCTCGGAATCGTCGCTGACGTCCTTGAGCATGCGGTTGAACAGGCCGGGCGTGATGACCTGCCCCAGCGCGAGCTTGCGCCCGAAGGTGGCGAGATAGTCGCGCAGCGCGATCAGCTTCTCGCGGCTCGGCGGCTCGTGGACGCGGTAGACCACCGGCGCGGTCTTCGCCTCGAGCGCCTTCGCCGCGGCGACATTGGCGGCGATCATGAAATCCTCCACCACCCGATGCGCGTCGAGCCGCTCGCGCATCGCGATCTCGGCGATCCGGCCCTGCTCGTCGAGCCTGACCTGCCGCTCGGGCAGTTCGAGCTCGAGCGGATCGCGCTCGTCGCGCGCGGCGTTGAGCAGCTTCCAGGCGTCCCACAGGTGCCGCAAGTGCTCGGGCGCGCTGCCGTCGTCGATCTGCGCCTGCGCGTCTTCGTAGGCGATGTTATGCGAAATGCGGACGATGGCGCGGGTGAAGCGGTGCTTGGTGACCTTCCCCACGGGCGAGATGTGCAGGCCGCACACCATCGCAGCGCGATCCTCGCCTTCCTTCAGCGAACACACGTCCGCGCTCAGCACTTCGGGCAGCATCGGCACCACCCGGTCGGGGAAATAGACCGAATTGCCGCGCTTCCTCGCTTCCTTGTCGAGCGCGCCGCCCGGACGGACGTAGAACGACACGTCGGCGATCGCGATAACGGCGTTGAAACCGCCCTCGCCGTCTGGCTCGGCCCAGATCGCATCGTCGTGGTCGCGCGCGTCGGCGGGGTCGATCGCGACGATCGGCAGGTATCGCAGGTCTTCGCGCTTCTTGTCGCTCAGCGGCAGCTTGGCCGCCGCCTTAGCCTCCTCGATCACCCCGTCGGGGAAGATGTGCGGAATGCCGTGCTTGGCGATGGCGATCAGCGAGAAGCTCTTCGGCTCGAGCGGGTCGCCGATCACCTCGGTCACCTTCACCCCGGCGCGCGGCGAACGCCCGGCGCGTTCGGCGACCACCAGCTGGCCTTCCTCCGCCCCGCCCAGATCCTTGATCGGCGCGGACGAACGCACCTTCTTGTCGACCGGCGCAAGCCAGGCCTTGCCGGTGCGGTCGACTTCGACCACGCCCATCAGCCCGTCCGTGCGCGCGGGCAGCTTCTTCATCACATGGGCTTTCCAGTTCTTGCCCGACTGCTCGGTGCGCGCCAGCACCCGGTCGCCCTTCTTGAGCGCGGCGTGACGCTTCCTGCTCTTCCTGTCCTCGACGATGCGCAGCCTGGGCGGCGCAGTGCCTTCGTCGGGCTGCCAGTTGTCGGGAATGGCGATGGGGTCGCCGTCGTCGATCTCGACCACGCGCAGCACGGTCACCCTGGGCACCCCGCCCATCCGGTGATAGGCGGTCTTGCGGCCGTCGATCAGGCCTTCCTCGGCCATGTCCTTGAGGAGCTTCTTGAGCGCGATCTTTTCCTGCCCCTTGAGGCCGAATTCCTTCGCGATCTCACGCTTGCCCGCGATCCGATCCGAGGTCTGGAGGAATTCGAGCACCTCCTCGCGGCTGGGCAGGCCCCTGAGGGACTTGTCGCGGGACTTGTGACGAGGCTTCTTCTTACCTGTGGGCTTGGCCATAGCCGCGCCCTAGCCCTGCCCGGCGCGCTTGTCGAAGGGTCAGTAGGCCTTTGCCACGTAAATCCGCTCCACCGCCGGCCTGCCGGTGAAGATGCAGGTGCCGTCCGCCGCGGGCGCGCCGATCGGGACGTTGCGCATCGTCAGCTTGAGCGATTTGAGCTGTTCGACAACGCCGTCCAGCTCCGCGCCCTCCGGCTTCGCCCACTGAACCTCGACCCAGCCCGGGTAGCGGGTGTTGCTCTCGTAGAATTCCCGCAACGCCTCGAAACTCTCGATCCCGCGGTGGATGTTCGCGTTGCGGCGCTCTTCGGCCTCGGCGAACAGCGCCTGCTGGATGTCTGTGAGCATCTCCGGGATTGCCTCCCCGGCAGCATCGCGCGTGGGCGTTTCGAAGGCCGGTTTGCCTGTGCCCGCATCCCACAGCCTATCGCGGCGCAGCAGGCTGACCACGCCGTTCTCCATGTCGCGGCCGCCGACCTCGACGATCACCGGGGCGCCCTTGCGAACCCAGTCCCAACGCTTCGCCGCAGCCTTGCCCGGTTTGGTGTCGAGCAGCACGCGCACCGGCTCGCCCAGCGCCGACTTCGCGGCCAGCGCCGCGCGCAATTGCTCGCAATAGTCGAGCAGCGCCTCGTCCTCGGGCTTGTCGCGCAGCATCGGCAGGATCACAACCTGCCACGGCGCGATCGTCGGCGGAACGCGCAATCCGTCGTCGTCGCCATGCGTCATGATCACCCCGCCGACCATGCGCGTGGAGACGCCCCAGCTGGTGGTGTGGCACCAGGTCTGGCTGCCCTCGCGGTCCTGGTACCGGATCCCCGCGGCATGCGCGAAATTGGTCCCGAGATAGTGACTGGTGCCCGCCTGCAGCGCCTTGCCGTCCTGCATCATCGCCTCGATCGACCAGGTCTCGACCGCGCCGGGGAAGCGCTCGTGCGCGGGCTTCTCGCCCGCGATCACCGGCATCGCCAGGTCTTCCTCGGCGCAGGCGCGGTAGACTTCGAGCATGGTCAGCGTGTGCTCGCGCGCCTCGGCCTCGTCGGCATGCGCGGTATGGCCTTCCTGCCACAGGAACTCGCTGGTGCGCAGGAACATCCGCGTACGCATTTCCCAGCGCACCACGTTGGCCCACTGGTTGAGCTTGAGCGGCAGGTCGCGCCAGCTCTGGATCCAGCGCGCCATCGCGTCGCCGATGATCGTTTCCGAGGTCGGGCGCACCACCAGCGGCTCTTCCAGCTTCGCTTCCGGATCGGGCACCAGCCCGCCCTCGCCGTCCGCGATCAGCCGGTGATGCGTGACCACCGCCATTTCCTTGGCGAAGCCTTCGACATGCTCCGCCTCGCGCTCGAAATTCGACAGCGGGATGAAGATCGGGAAATAGGCATTGTCGTGCCCCGCCGCCTTGATGCGATCGTCGAGCAGGCGCTGGATGCGTTCCCAGATGCCGTAACCCCAAGGCTTGATCACCATGCACCCGCGCACGCCCGATTCCTCGGCCATGTCGGCGGCGGAGATGACTTCCTGGTACCATTGCGCGAAATCGTCTTCGCGCTTCACCGAGAGAGCGTGGCGGATCTGGGACAAGCTGGCGAATCCTTGGCGTCTAAATTTGAGGAAACCTAGCCGTTCGTGTCGAGCGAAGTCGAGACACTCATGCGTCCCCCGCTTCTATCTCGACTACGGCCTGCGGCCTCCGCTCGATACGAACGGGGTTGGGACGCTCGCTATTTGTCGAGGTCGTCGAGCTTCTTCTGCATTGCGGCCATCTGCTCGCGCAAGGCGGCGAGTTCGTCGCTCTGGCCCGGCGCAGGCTGCTCCGGCCGCTTGCCGCCCGGGATCAGCGCCTCACCCATCGCCTTCATCACCGCCATATTGGTCTCGGCCATCTTGGCGAAGGGGTTGTTCGCCATGCCCTCGCGGAACGCCTCGTGAAGCTTCTCGCGGTTCTTGCGGAAATTCTCCATGCTCGCTTCGAGATAGCTCGGCATCATCGCCTGCATCGAATTGCCGTACATCGAGATCAGATCGCGCAGGAAGCTGACCGGCAGCATGTGCTCGCCGCTCGATTCCTCCTCCATGATGATCTGGGTCAGGATCGAATGGGTGATATCGTCGCCGGTCTTGGCGTCGACGACCTGGAAATCGACGTCCTCGCGGGTCATCTTCGCCAGGTCGTCGAGCGTGATGTAGCTCGACGTGCCGGTGTTGTAGAGTCGGCGGTTGGCGTATTTCTTTATGATGATCGGTTCGCCGGGCTTGCTGTCGCTCTTGGCCATGGGATGCTTTCGAAATGCTGCAGTGCGTGCTGCATTAGCAGCCGCAACATGTGCGGCGCAACATAAGTTCGGATGAAACTACCCGGCGAAACGGCTGCCGAGCGTGGTCAGCAATTCATATTGCGACAATCCGCTTGCAGCCGCGACCTCCGGCAGGTCGAACGGGACGTCGAGCCAGTCGCCTTCGCGCAGTTCAGGCGCCTGCGTCAGATCAGCCACCACCATGTCCATCGAGACCTTGCCGAGCAGCGGCAGTTCGGCCCCGTCATGCGTCAGCACGCCGCCCGGTCCGCGACAGCGCAGAAAGCCGTCGGCGTAGCCGAGCGATACGACCCCGACCCGCATCGGCCGGTCGGCGGTGAAGACGGCGTTGTAGCCGACACTCTCGCCCGGCTGCAGGTCTCGCAGCTGGATGATTGCGGCCTGCGGATATGCCACCTGGCGGATATCGCCCGCGAACTCGCTGCGCGGAACGCCGCCATAGAGCGACAGTCCGGGTCGCGTCTCGTCGAAATGATAGGCCGCCCCGAGCGCAATCCCCGCGCTGTTGGCAAGGCTGCGCCGCTGGTACGACAGCGCCGCCGGGATCTCCTCGAAACGCTGCAATTGCCGCGCGTTCATCGGGCTGTCCTCGTCGGCGCAGGCGAGGTGCGACATCAGCGTATCGATTTCGAGCGCGGCGATTGCGGGGTCGCCTGTTTCGGCGGGTGAAACGCCGAGCCGGTTGATCCCGGTATCGACCATCAGGTCGCATGCGCCGCCGCCCGCTTCGGCCCAGATACGCGCCTGCCGGATGCTGTTGACAACCGGCCGCACGCCCGTCGCGATGGCGTAGGCGGCGTCCTCGGGCGTGACCGGGCCGTGCAACACCGCCACCTGCTCCGGCTCGACATGGTCGAGCAGGGGCGCAACTTCGCTCCAATGCGCGACGAAGAACTTGCGCGCTCCGGCGTCGCGCAGCGTCGGCAGGCAGTCCGCAACCCCGAGCCCGTAGCAATCGGCCTTGACCGCCGCGCCCGCCCGCGCTGCCCCCGACAGCCGGTCGAGCGCGCGCCAGTTCGCCGCCAACGCTTCGGCGTCGATCCGCAATCGCAGCGTCGGCGCGGGCGGGTCAGCCATGCCGGGTCACGGGGTCACGGGCGAGGCGGGCGGCACATCGCCCGAATCCTCGAAATCGCGCGGCGGGCCGCTGGGGATACCCCACCAGGCGACGATTACGCCGAAACCGACCACCGCCATGGTATACCACAGCCCGGCATAGACGTCGCCGGTGCGCGCGACGATGATCCCCGCGATCAGCGGCAGGAAGCCACCGAGATAGCCGGCGCCGATATGGTAGGGGATCGACATCGAGGAATAGCGGATTCGTGGCGGGAACATCTCCGCCAGCAGCGCCGCGACCGAGCCGTAGGTCAACGCCGAAAGCATGCTGCACACCAGCAGCAGCGCGCCGATCCCGAGGATTGCGGCGAGCGGCGGGTGCTGCTTGGCAAAGTCGAACCCGCTCTGCGCCAGCGCGGCCTGGATTCCGTCGCGCCGCGCGGCGGGATTCCCGCTCCATTCGGGAGCAAGCGCGACCGGCTCTCCCCCTACGCTGAGCGCTACATCCTCGCCCGGTTCGACCGAATAGGCGACCCCGCTCGCGGTCAGCGTCTCGAGCACCTTGCCGCATTCGCTCTGCTGGCGCTGGAACAGCTCGGCGAACGGGTCGGTGGTGCAGTTCGGGCCGGTGACCACGACCGGGTTCTCTTCCGCCGCGCTGGCGAGGCCGGGATTGGCGAGGCTGCCCATCGTCCAGAAGATCGGGAACAGCAGCAGCAGGCTCAGCACCGCGCCGATGATGATCGGCTTCTTGCGCCCGACCCGGTCCGACCATTTGCCGACCAGCACGTAGAAGCTCATCGAGATCAGGCCGGCGAACAGCAGGATCAGCTCGACCGTCAATTCGTCCACGCGCATGTCGCGGCGCAGGAAGGACAGGCTGGAGAAGAACGAGGTGTACCAGATCGTGGTCAGCACCCCGGTGATGCCGAACAGCGCGACGAAGATGCGCTTGGGGTTGCCCGGATAGGTCAGGCTTTCCTTGAACGGGTTGGCCGAGGTCTCGCCCGCTTCCTTCATCGCTCGGAAGACCGGACTCTCGTTGAGCTTCAGCCGCATCCACAGCGAAATGCCGAGCAGGATCAGCGACAACAGGAACGGGATGCGCCAGCCCCAGGCAGCGAAGTCGTCCTCCGGGATGAACAGGCGGCACAGCAGCACCACCGCGATCGAGAGCACGAAGCCGCCGACCACGCTTGCCTGGATGAAACCGGTGTAGAAGCCGCGCTTGCCCGGCGGGGCGTGCTCGGCGACGTAGATCGCCGCGCCGCCATATTCGCCGCCGAGCGCGAGGCCCTGCAATATGCGCAGCCCGATGACGATGATCGGCGCGGCGATGCCGATGCTCGCCGCGCTCGGGATCATCCCGACCCCGGCGGTGGCGATCCCCATCAGCGTCACGGTGACGAGGAAGGTGTATTTGCGCCCCAGCCGGTCGCCGAGGAAGCCGAACAGGATCGCGCCCAGCGGCCTGAACCCGAAACCGACCGCGAAGCCGGCCCACACCAGCAGTATCTGCAGCGTCTCGTTGCCGCTCGGGAAAAACGCCGCGCCGATCAGCCCGGCGAGCGTGCCGTAGATGAAGAAATCGTACCATTCGAACACCGTCCCTGCCGAAGAGGCGGCGATGACGAGACGGATTTCCTTGTCGGTCGGTTCGTGGTGCTCCGGACCGGCTGCGGTCGCTGCAATGTCGCTCATGGCGCTCGATACTCCCCCGAAATTCGTTCGGGTGGCTCTAGCTTTCCGCAGCTTCCTTGCAAAGCGCCGCGCTGGCGGCCTTCCACGGCAGCAGCATCGCCCCGTGCCGCGCGGGATAGGCGCGTGCCGGTTCAAGCAGCGCGATATCGGGCCAGGTGGGCTGCGGGCCGTCACCCGCGACCCACGCCTCCATTGCGGCGAGATCGTCCGCCAGCTGCCTGGCATCGCGTCCGCCGGCGTGCCGCACGAACAGCGCCGCCGCCGCCTGCCCGATCGCGCAGGCGGTGACCTGCACGCCGATCCGCTCGACCGCGCCCCGTTCGCCGAGCGAAACGCCCATCGCCAGCGTGCTGCCGCAGCTGCGCGAGCGGGCTTCGCCATGCAGGGGCAGGTCGTCGCTCAACGGCGCTTCGGCCAGCTCGACCGCCAGCGCCAGGATTCGCGGAGTGTAGAGCCGCGCGGCCGCACTTGCCGGCATCAGTCGTCCGCTTGCGATTCGCGGTGCAGCTGTGCGCGCCGCTGGCTGATCAGCTCGACCATCGCATCGGACCCGGCATTGACCGCGGGATAGGTCCGTGCGGTGACGATCCACGCCGGCCGCCCGTGAAAACCCCAGACGGTGTCGTATCCGAGCGCCAGCACCGAAAAAGCCAGCACCACCACGATCGCGCCCTTGACCGCGCCGAAGCCGAAGCCGAGCACGCGATCGATCGGGCCGAGGATCGAAGTGCGGGTGGATTCGCCGAGCCGCCCGGCGATCAGCTTCATCGCGGCATAGGGGATCAGCAGCAGCAGCGCGAAGGCGAGCAGCGCGGCGCCGGTCTCGGTCCCGAGATGCGGCTCGATCGCGGTGTAGAGATCGGTATGGAGAAAGCGGATCGCAAAGATCGCCAGCACCCAGGCGGCGAGCGAGAGGATTTCCTGCACGAAGCCGCGCATGAAACCGCCCACCGCGGCGACGCCGACGATGATCAGCACGATGATGTCGAAACCCGTCATGCGCTATCCGGAACTATTGCGAACCCATCACCCGGTCAACGAGATTGGCCAGTTGGGTAAGACCGCGGTAGTTAAGACCGGGTGAACCGTTGTCCGCTTCGGACGGGCCGAAACCGCAGTCGAAGCCGAGCTTGGCCGATTCGCGCAGCCGCAGATTGCTATGCGCGACAGGGCGGATTTCCCCCGCGAGCGAGACTTCGCCGAACCACACGCTCTTGCCCGGCAGCGGCTTGTCGGCGAGCGCCGAGACCAGCGCCGCGGCCACCGCCAGATCCGCGGCAGGATCGCTCAGCCGGTATCCGCCCGCGACGTTGAGATAGACCTCGGCCGAGCTGAAATTGAGCCCGCAGCGCGATTCGAGCACCGCGAGCAGCATCGCCAGCCTGCCATTGTCCCACCCGACCACCGCGCGGCGCGGCGTCGCGCCCGATTGCAGCCGCACGATCAGCGCCTGCACCTCGACCAGCACCGGCCGCGTGCCTTCGAGCGCCGGGAACACCGCGCTGCCCGCGAGCGGCTCCTCGCGTCCGGAGAGGAACAGCATCGAGGGGTTTGCGACCTCCTCCAGCCCCTTCCCCTCCATCGCGAACACGCCGATCTCGTCGACCGGGCCGAAGCGGTTCTTGAGGCTCCTGAGGATGCGGTATTGATGGCTGCGCTCGCCCTCGAAGCTCATCACCACGTCGACCATGTGCTCGAGCACGCGCGGGCCGGCGATGCTGCCGTCCTTGGTCACGTGCCCGACCAGTACCAGCGCGACGCCGTTCTCCTTGGCGTAGCGGATCAGCTCGAAAGCGCAGCCGCGCACCTGGCTGACCGTGCCCGGCGCCCCCTCGATCGTGTCCGAATGCATCGTCTGGATCGAATCGATCACCAGGAAGGCGGGGGTATCCATGCCGCCGAGCGTGGTCAGGATATCGCGCACCGAAGTCGCCGCGGCGAGCCGGATCGGTGCATCGGCGAGCCCGAGCCGCTCGGCGCGCATGCGCACCTGCGCGGTCGCTTCCTCGCCGCTGATATAGACGCACTGGCCGCCGTCCTTGGCGATCTTCGCCGCCGCCTGCAGCAGCAGCGTCGACTTGCCGATCCCCGGATCGCCGCCCATCAGGATCGCCGAGCCGGGCACCAGCCCGCCGCCCAGCGCGCGGTCGAACTCTGCGAGCCCGGTGGCGCGTCGCGCGAGCGGCTCGGCGGGCGCATCGAGCGCGACGAACTCGACCGCCCGGCCCCCGCTCGAAAGATGATGCTTCTGCGAGAACACCGTCGCGGGCGCGTCTTCGGCGAGCGTGTTCCACTCGCCGCACTCGGGGCACTGCCCCTGCCAGCGATGCGTCACCGACCCGCAGGCCTGACAGACATAGCGTTTCTTGGGCTTGGCCATGGCAGGCAAATACCCGGAACATTTGTGGAACGCAATGGTTGCTGCACATCCCCCCTCTCCCCTGATGGGAGAGGGATAGCGGAGGTTACTCGCGCAGCGAGTTACCGCAGCTTGGGTGAGGGGGAATGGCAGGCACCAAGCCATCCCCTCATCCAAGGTCCGCTAGCTCGCTCCGCTCGCAAGCTCCCCTATCCTTCTCCCCAGGGGAGAAGGATTCGGTCTCGTTTGCCTTCACGCCCGCTAGGCGGTTATTGCCTTCGCATGCGGCAAAAGGAACTTCGCATCGCGCTGGTGTGCTATGGCGGGGTCAGCCTCGCCGTCTACATGCACGGCGTCACCAAGGAGATTTGGAAGCTCGCCCGCGCCAGCCGCGCCTACCATGTCGGCGAGACGCGCGCCGAGGGCGTGCAGGGCGTCTATCGCGCCCTGCTCGAACATATCGAAACCGAGCACAAGCTCCGATTGCGCATGCTGCCCGATATCCTCACCGGGGCGAGCGCGGGCGGGATCAACGCGGTGTTCCTCGCGCAGGCGGTCTATTCGGGGCAGTCGCTCGAACCCCTGACCGACCTGTGGCTCGACAATGCCGATGTCGACCACCTGATCGATCCCGATGCGCGCCCAGTCTGGCGGTTTGCGAAGCTGTGGGCGCAGCCGGTGGTTTCGTGGATGCTCAACCGGCCGGGCAATGTCGTCTCCGAAAGCGTCGCGCCCGAAACGCGCGCCGAGGTGCGGCGCAAGGTCGGCTATTTCATGCGCGGGCGTTGGTTCCAACCGCCCTTTTCGGGGCAGGGCTTTTCCCGGCTGCTCCACGACGCGCTCGCCGCGATGGCGCAATCCGAGACGAGCGCGCCGCTGCTGCCGCCCGGCCATCCGCTCGATCTCTACGTCACCGCGACCGATTTTCGCGGACACCTCGAAATGCTGCGCCTCAACAGCCCGAAAGTGGTCGAGGAGAGCGAGCACCGCATGCCGATCGGCTTTCGCGCCGATACGCCGTTCGAGAGCGGCGCCGACCTGGCCGATCCGCTCGAACTGACGCTGGCAGCGCGCGCGACGGCGAGCTTTCCCGGCGCCTTCCCGCCGGTGCAGCTGGCGGAGATCGATGCGCTCGCGGCAAGTCTCGGGCGGCCCTGGGCTGGGCGCGAGACGTTTCTCCAGCGCATCATGCCGGTCCATATGCGGCAGGAGACCGCGGATACGGTGTCGCTGATCGACGGGTCGGTGCTGGTCAACAAGCCGTTCGAAGGCGCGATGACCGCGCTGCACGGCCGGCCCGCCCAGCGCGAGGTCGACCGGCGCTTCGTCTATATCGACCCGCGCCCCGACCGCTTCGGATCGCTCAGGGAACATGCCGACAAGCCGGTAAGCTTCTTCGGCGCGATCTTCGGTTCGCTCTCGACCATCCCGCGCGAGCAGCCGATCCGCGACAACCTCGAAGCGATCGAGGAACAATCGCGCGAGGCCGAGCGGCTGCGGCGGATGGTCTCTGCGCTGCGGCCCGAGGTCGAGGAAGTGGTCGAGCGGCTGTTCGGGCGGACGCTGTTCCTCGACCGCCCGACGCCCAAGCGGCTCAAGGCCTGGCGCGCCAAGGCGCAGAACGCGGCGAGCCAGCGCGCGGGCTATGCGTTCAATTCCTACGCGCAGGCCAAGTTCACTGGGATCGTCGAGCAGCTCGCCGAGCTCGTGCTGGAGGCCGCACCCGAACTGGGATTGCCCGATACCGGCCCGATCGTCCGGCGGTTGCGAGCGGAGCTTGCCAAGCGCGGGCTCGATACGCTGGCCGGGAAAGGAGGCAGCGCCAGCACCGAAGCCGTAGCCTTTTTCCGCACGCACGACATCGGCTTCCGCATCCGGCGGTTGCGTCTGCTGGCACGGAGGCTGGCGCGCGACTGGGACGCCGATCCCGACCTCGACGACGACGCGGTCGAACGGGCACGCGACGAGATATACGCCATCCTCGCACTCTATTTCGAGCGCGAGGGGCTTGGCTATCTGGGCAAGGACTTTCCCGCCGCCGCCGCCGAGGTGATGAACGAGCCTGGCAAGGTACTCGACCTGCTCGCTTCGCGCCGGCTTCTGCCCGCGACCGACGACCTTGCCGAACGGCGTCTGGCGGCGGCGTTCGAGGAAATGCCGGGCAACCTGCGGCGACGCATGCTGCTGACCTATCTCGGCTTTCCGTTCTACGATGTCGCGACGCTGCCGCTTATGCGCAACGAGGGGCTGACCGAATTCGACCCGATCAAGGTCGACCGCATCAGCCCCGACGATGCGCGCTCGATCCGCGAAGGCGGCACCCGCGCGACACTGCGCGGGATCGAGTTCTACAATTTCGGGGCCTTCTTCAGCCGTTCCTATCGCGAAAACGACTACCTGTGGGGCCGTTTGCACGGCGCGGAGCGGATGATCGACCTGATCTGCTCGACCGTCGATCCGCCGATGGCAGATGCGCCGTGCCGAAACTTCAAGCGACTGGCCTTCCTTGCGATCCTCGACGAGGAAGAGAAGCGGCTGAGCGCCGACCCGGCGCTGCTCGAGCGAATCAGGGGCGAGATCGCCGACAGGCTCGGCTAACGGCAATTGTCATCCAACCGCGCGGGTCTTTCGTGTTATTCGGCTGAAAAACAGGGAGTAACGGGAATGAAGCGCTTCCTCGCAGTAATCGGCCTCGCGGTTGCGGCAATCGTCCTGCCTGTCTCGATCGCTCAGGCACAACCCAAGAAATATCCGGGCAACAGCCATGACGAACGCGTCGCCGCGTTCATGGCCGATCCGGAGCACGCCGATACCGTAGCCAAGGCCAGGGCCGGCGATCCCGGATCGATGTATGCGCTTGCCGAGTTGATCGATCGCACGCTCGTCTCCGGCGATTACAACTCGACCGCGCTGCTCGAAATGCGAATGAAGTTGCTTGCCGGAGCCATGGCGAAGGATTGGGCACCCGCCTACCTGAAAGTCGGGCGGATGGTCCGGCGCAACGAATTGCCCGAGGGGTCGATACTCGACGCCTACGGCTATTTTCTCAAGGGTGCCCAGCTCGGTAATATGGAGAGTATTTCCGAAGCTTGGCGGATCGCCCGCAATCCGTCCATCTGCAGCATTTGCAGGGAAAGCGGCGGTCAGACTTTCCTGAACAGCAGCACGGGCAAGACGCTGCTCATCAACGAAGAGGCCACCGCCGCAGGCAAGGCCTACCTCGCCGAAAAGCGAAAGATGGTCGACGAAGTCGAGGCAACGATGCTGGCGAAATACAGCAAGCGTCACGACATCGCCGCCGAAGGACTTGCGACGCTCTACCTGAACGGCGTCCGCGCGATCGGCGATCCGTACGATCGCTACGGCCTCTACGGCGAGTGGGTGGTCAGGCCGGACGGAACAAAGGCCGAAGCGCTGCTCAGGGAGGTGGCCGACAACGGCACGCGCGACGGATGGGCGGCATTCCTGCTGGGGCTCTATTACGCCGAACCGCGCGATACAGGCATCGTCCGCAATCCGGCGGAATCGATCCGCTACCTCGAACGCGCTACGCTGGCGCGGGACAAGAATGCCGCGGATGCGGCGCAGTTTCTCGGCCACGAACTGGTGACCGGAAAGCTCTACACGCAGGACATGCCCAAGGCGCTCGAAATGCTCAAATTCGCGGCCGACAAGGGGCACTTGGAGGCGATCTACGACCTCGGCCTGCTCAACATGCTGGGCAAGGGTATCGACAAGAACCCGCACCAGGCCGCGGCCTATTTCCGGCAGGCGATCGACAAGGGGCACGCCCCCTCGGCGACTGCGATGGGCCAGATGTATCGCGACGGCGACCTCGGCAAGGTCGACCGGACGATGATGAACTACTACTTCGGCAAGGCGTCGGAGCTCGAAGCAAGGACCAAGGCCGGGCAGGAGACGCTCGACGCGATGAACGCGCTCGTCGACTAGCCGCCGAACGCGTCCTTCAGCCGGTCGAAGAAGCCGCGGCTTTCGGGGCATTCGTCGCCGGTCTCGGTTTCGCGGAACTGCTCGAGGATTTCGCGCTGGGCCTTCGACAGCCTGGTCGGCGTCTCGACCTGGATTTCGACCACCATATCGCCGCGCCCGCGCCCTTGCAGGATCGGCATGCCCGCACCACGCTTGCGCAGCTGCTTGCCCGACTGGATGCCGGCGGGAATCTCTATCGTGTTGGTCTCGCCGTCGAGATCGGGGATATCGACGCTGCCGCCGAGCGCGGCGGTGGTGAAGCTCACAGGAACGCGCGTCGCCAGCGTGGTGCCTTCGCGCTCGAACACCGCATGGGGTTTTACATGAACGAAGATGTAGAGATCGCCCGGCGGCGCGCCGCGCGGACCGGCTTCGCCCTTGCCCGAGAGGCGGATGCGGGTGCCGGTGTCGACCCCGGGCGGAACCTCGACTTCGAGCGCCTGCGGTTTGTCAACCGTGCCCTCGCCGCGGCAATCGCGGCACGGACTTTCGAGCACTTCGCCGCGGCCGTGGCAATTGGGGCACGGGCGCTCGACCACGAAGAAGCCCTGCTTGGCGCGCACCTTGCCGTGGCCATGGCAAAGGTTGCAGCCGCGCGTGCCGGTGCCGGGCGTCGCACCCGAGCCATGGCAGGTGTCGCAGGTCTGCGAGACTTCGATCTCGATCTCGGTCGACTTGCCGTGGAACGCCTCGTCGAGCGTCACCTGCATGTCGTAACGCAGGTCGGCGCCGCGGCGCGGCTGCTGTCGCCCGCCGCCACCGAAGGCGCTGCCGAAGATGGTCTCGAAAATATCGCCGATATCGCCGAAGTCGGCGCCCGGATGCCCGCCACCCGGTCCGCCGTTCTGGAACGCGGCGTGGCCGTAACGGTCGTAGGCAGCGCGCTTCTGCGGGTCCTTCAGGCAGTCATAGGCGACGCTGATCGCCTTGAATTTCGCCTCGCATTCGGCGTCGCCCGGATTGCGGTCCGGGTGGTACTTCATCGCCAGCTTGCGATAGGCGGATTTGAGCGTCCGCTCGTCCGCATCGCGGCTGACTTCGAGCAGTTCGTAGAAATCGATCTCGGTGGCCGACATGGTTACCCCTCGTCCGGAAACCTAACCGCCACCGGCGCGCATCGCACCGGTGGCGGCATGGTGTTCATCGGGACGATCAGCCCTTGTTTTCGTCTTCGTCGACCTCGGAGAATTCGGCGTCGACCACGTCCTCGTCCGCATCGGACGACGCGGAGGCATCGCCCTCGCCTTCGGCTCCACTCTCGGACGCGGCACTCGCCTGCTCCTGCTGGTAGATCTCCTGGCCCATCTTCATCGCGGCGTCGGTGAGCGCCTGCGACTTGGCGCCGATCGCGTCGACATCGTCGCTTTCGAGTGCGGCCTTGGCTTCGGCCAGCGCAGCCTCGACCGCCGACTTGGTGTCGGGCTGGATCTTGTCGCCATGCTCCTCGAGCTGCTTCTCGGTCGCGTGGACGAGGCTGTCGGCCTGGTTGCGTGCTTCCGCGCTCTCGCGCCGCTTCTTGTCCTCTTCGGCGAATTTCTCGGCGTCCTGCACCATCTGTTCGATGTCGCTGTCGCTGAGCCCGCCCGAGGCCTGAATGCGGATCTGCTGTTCCTTGCCGGTGCCCTTGTCCTTGGCGGACACGTTGACGATGCCGTTGGCGTCGATGTCGAACGTGACTTCGACCTGCGGCACGCCGCGCGGCGCGGGCGGAATTCCGACCAGGTCGAAATTGCCGAGCAGCTTGTTGTCCGCCGCCATCTCGCGCTCGCCCTGCAGCACGCGGATCGTCACCGCCTGCTGGTTGTCCTCGGCGGTCGAATAGGTCTGCGTCTTCTTGGTCGGGATCGTGGTGTTGCGGTCGATCATGCGGGTGAACACGCCGCCGAGCGTCTCGATGCCGAGCGAAAGCGGGGTCACGTCGAGCAGCAGCACGTCCTTGACGTCGCCCTGCAGCACGCCCGCCTGGATCGCCGCACCCATGGCGACGACTTCGTCCGGGTTGACGCCGGTGTGGGGCTTCTGCCCGAAGAATTCCTCGACCACTTCGCGCACCTTGGGCATCCGGGTCATGCCGCCGACGAGCACGACCTCGTCGACGCCCGACTTCTCGATACCGGCATCGGCGAGCGCCTTCTTGCACGGTTCGAGCGTGCGCTTGATCAGGTCGCCGACGAGCTGTTCGAGCTTCGACCGGCTGATCGTCTCGACCAGGTGCAGCGGGGTGGAGGAACCGTCTTCCATCCGCGCGGTGATGAAGGGCAGGTTGACTTCGGTCGACTGCGAGCTGGACAGCTCGATCTTGGCCTTCTCGGCCGCTTCCTTGAGCCGCTGGAGCGCAAGCTTGTCCTTGCGCAGGTCCATGTTCTCCTTCGACTTGAACTGGTCGGCGAGATATTCGACGATCGCGCTGTCGAAATCCTCGCCGCCGAGGAAGGTGTCGCCGTTTGTCGACTTCACTTCGAACACGCCGTCGCCGATCTCGAGGATCGAGACGTCGAAGGTGCCGCCGCCGAGGTCGTAGACGGCGATCGTCTTGCCGTCTTCCTTGTCCATGCCGTAGGCGAGCGCCGCTGCGGTCGGCTCGTTGATGATGCGCAGCACTTCGAGGCCGGCGATCTGGCCGGCGTCCTTGGTCGCCTGGCGCTGAGCGTCGTTGAAGTATGCGGGGACGGTGATGACCGCCTGCTCGACCGTCTCGCCGAGATAGCTTTCGGCGGTTTCCTTCATCTTCTGCAGGATGAAGGCGGAGACCTGCGACGGCGAATATTCCTCGCCGCCCGCTTCGACCCAGGCGTCGCCGTTCTTGCCCTTGACGATGTCGTAGGGGACGAGATCCATGTCCTTCTTGGTCATCGGATCGTCGAAACGGCGGCCGATCAGGCGCTTGATCGCGAACAGGGTGTTGTCGGGATTGGTGACCGCCTGCCGCTTGGCCGGCTGGCCGATCAGGCGCTCGGAGTCCTTGGTGAAGGCGACGATCGACGGCGTGGTGCGCGCGCCTTCCGAATTCTCGATGACCTTGGGTTTGCCCCCGTCCATCACGGCAACGCACGAATTGGTGGTGCCGAGGTCGATACCGATAACTTTGGCCATTGCTGTCCTCATTTTCCTTGCATGTTGGACGCTGCGCGCTCGGCTTCCCGGAAAGGCGAAGCCACTCGGCAGCTCGAATATGAGGGCGATATAGGTGCGGTTTTTGTTGGCACAAGGGACGCGCCGGGCTAGATTTTCGCCCGATCGAACTCCGATCGAACAGGGAGAAATCGCGTGAAAACTTTGCTCTTTGCCGCCGTCGCACTGGTTTCCGTCACTCTCGGTCTCGCCGCGTGCGGCGAAGCTGCAGAGGCGCCCGACGCGGAAGAGGAAGCCGGCATTCCCGGCATGACCGTTACCAATGGGCGGATGGTGCTGGCCCCGGTCGAGGGCAATCCGGCGGCGGTCTATTTCGACCTCGCCTATGACGGCGATCGGAGCTTCGCGGTCCGCCGCGCCGACGTCGAAGGCGCCGAAAGCGCGATGCTGCACGAATACGGCGAGTACGATTTCAAGGTGCAGATGATGGAAGCGCTGCCGATCGTGCTCAACAAGGGCGACGAAGTCGCGTTCGAACCCGGCGGCAGGCACGTGATGGCGATGAACCCCTCGCCCGACCTCAAGCCGGGCGGAACGACCGAAGTGACGCTGACAGTCTCGGGCGGCGACACGCACAGCTTCCCGGTCGAAATCCGCGCCGCCGGGGAAGAGCGCTGAGCGAACACGGCGGAGCCGGACCGCCACCCGCTTGCCCGGTCGGCGGCGCACGCCCGCTGACCGCAAGCGAGATCGCACTTGCGCGCACCGTCTTCGGCGATGCGATCGACTATGCGAAGGTGACGATCCGGCGGCGCAAGTGGTTTCCCTTCCAGCCGCGCCGCGTTACCATGGCACCGCGCGGGCACCTGCATTTCCATCCGCTGAGCGAGAATTACTGCGAGGATTTCGCCCGGGCCGCGCTGTCGAAACAGGGTCACTTTATCCATGAAATGACCCATGTGTGGCAGACTCAGACCAAGGGTGAATGGTGGTTGGTCCTCAACCGCAGGCCGTGGGCGCGATACGATTACAGCCTCAAGCCGGGCTGGCCGCTCGATCGATACGGCATCGAACAGCAGGCGGAAATCGTCCGCCATGCATTCCTGCTCCGCAACGGGATCAGGCTGGCGGGGGTCGCCGACAAATCCGCCTACGATGCGCTGGTCAAATTCCCGGGCGCGAGCGCCTGAGCGTCACCGCTCAGAAATAGTCGCGATAGCGGTCGTCGTAGCGGCAGTCGTCGTCGACGTAGCGGCCGTTGCGATCGTAGAACCCGTCGCAATCGTCGTCCTTGTCCTTGAAATATCCGGCGATGCCGCCGATCGCCGCGCCGGCGATGGCATAGGTTTCGAAATCCTCGCCCGTGATCGCAGCGGCAGCGGCACCGGCGGCGGCACCGACTGCGGCTCCTTCGACAGCGTAATTTTCTGCGCAAGCGCCCAGGCCCAGCGTCGATACGGCCAGCGCCGGGGCGATCAAAATCTTCGTGTTCATCGTGTCTCTCCAGTGGTCCCCGTTGCGAAACCTACGGACGAGCCCCGGCGATGTTCCGATCGAACTCAGTCGTACTCGACGCCGGGAAGGCCTTCGCCCCCATCGGCGATGAACCGGTCGATGCGCGCTTCGAGCACCGGCAGCGGCACCGAACCCAATGACAGCACGACATCGTGGAACTTGCGGATATCGAAATCCTCCCCGAGTTCGGCCTCGGCCTTGGTGCGCACGCGGCGGATGGTCAGTTCGCCGAGCTTGTAGGACAGCGCCTGCCCCGGCCAGCTGATATAGCGATCGACTTCGGTTCCGACCTCGTGCTCGGACAGCGCGGTACGGCTGGCGAGATACTCCACCGCCCGGTCGCGGCTCCAGCCATATTGGTGGATGCCGGTATCGATCACCAGCCGGACGGCGCGCCACATCTCGTAGCTGAGCTGGCCGAAGCGCTCATAGGGCGTGCGGTAGATCCCCATCTCGTTGCCGAGATACTCCACATACAGCCCCCATCCCTCGCCGAAACCGGAAAAATAGACCTGGCGGCGAAATTGCGGCGCTTCCTCGCGTTCGAGCGCGATGGCGGCCTGGAAGCTGTGACCCGGCGCGCATTCGTGCATCGTCAGCGCGGGGATGTTGTAGACCGGCCGCGAGGGGAGGTCGTAAGTGTTGATCTGGCAGAATTCGAGCCCGCCGCGTCCGGCGGTGTAGAACGGCGCGATCGCAGGATCGACCGGACGAAGCCCGTGCCGATAACGCGGCAGGAACCCGAAATATTCGTCGAGCCGGTCGTCGACCCGCTTGGCGGTGTAGGCGGCCACGCCCATCAGCTCGTCGGGCGTGTCGGCGACGAATTGCGGGTCGGTGCGCAGGAACCGGATAAACTCCTGCAAGGTCGCGTCGAACCCTGCCTCTTCCTTCACCGCCTCCATCGCGGCCGTGATCCGTGCCACCTCGTCGAGGCCGATGCGGTGGATTTCGTCGGCGGTCAGGTCGAGCGTCGTGAACTCCTCGATCTGCTGCTGGTAATAGGCTGCGCCGTCGGGCGTGTCGGAGGCGCCGAGCGTGGTGCGCGTCTGCGGCAGGTACTCGGTGCGGAAGAAATCGAGAAAGTCGGCATAGGCGGGGGTGACGTCGTTCGCGATCGCATCGCGCGCCCGCGTGGCGAGATCGGCGGCCACCGCGGCATCGAAGCGCGCGGGCATTTGCACGAACGGGCGCCAGAACGGGCTGCTCTCGGGATCCTCGACGACATAGGCGGCGAGCGATGCATCTCGTCCTTCGAGCGTAACGCGCGGGACGCTGAAGCCGCGCCGCAGGCCGTCCCGGGCATTGGCTTTCTGTTCGGCGAAGAAGCGCGGGATATCGCGCATGCGGGCAATGTAGCGTTCGTATTCCTCGACGGTCTGGAATCCGCGCTGCCCGGCAAGGTAGCTCCAGAAATTGTTGTCGCTGTCGAACGGCATCTCCCACTCGCGGAAGCGGGCATCGCCGATCTGCGTTTCGAGCAGGTGACGAAACACGGCGGCATCGATCCTGGCATCGTCCGAGAATTCGTCCGTATCGAGTTCTTCGAGCCTGGCGAGAAATTCGGCTGCCTTTGCCGCCCTCGCTTCGAAGGCTGCAGGCGTGACCGAGGCGAGCCTGTTCCCCTGCGAGGTGCTGCCATCCGCCTCCTCGATGCGGCCGGATTGTTCGATCTGATACTTGTAATAGCCGTCGGTCAGCGCGGCGAGTTCGTCGTCCGCGCTCTCGTGCGCAGCCAGCGGTGCCGAAAAAACGGCGAGGATCGCCGCTCCTGCAAGTGCGATCCTCATACTCGAAAACCTCCCCCGTGGAATCAGTCGGGCTTCTTCGCCACCCCGACCATCGCCGGACGCAGCAGGCGGTCGCGGATCATGTAGCCGGCCTGCATTTCCTGTACCACCGTGCCGGGTTCGGCGTCGTCGGTGGGCACTTCCATCATCGCCTGGTGCTGGTTGGGATCGAGCGGCATGCCCATCGCGGCAATGCGGGTGACACCGTGCTGCGAGAACACCTTCTCGATCTCGCGCTGGGTCGCCTCGATCCCGGCGATGAACCGGCTGGCCTTCTCGTCCTCGCGCAAGGCCTCGGGCACGTGTTCGAGAGCGCGGGCGAGATTGTCGGCCACCGAGAGGATATCGCGCGCAAAGCCGGTCGCGGCGTAGGTGCGCGCATCCTGCACATCCTTTTCCAGCCGGCGCCGCACGTTCTGCGTTTCGGCGCGCGCATAGAGCACGTCCTGCTTCGCGGTATCGAGATCGTTGCGAAGCGCGGCCAGCGCCTCTTCGACCCCGCCTGTTTCCTGTTCGTCGCCATCCCCGTCGGACTCGCCGTCGTCGAGAAATTCCTCCGGCACGCCGTCCAGTTCCTTTGCTACGTCCTCGTCCTGCGGACGCTTCTTGTCGTCGCTCATGATATTCCGTGTCTATCCGATAAGTTTGCCCAGCGATCGGGCCGTGAAATCAACCATGGGGACGACCCGCGCGTAATTCAACCGCGTCGGGCCGATCACCCCCAGCACGCCGACCACCCGGCCCTCGCGGTCGCGATAGGGCGAGGCGATAACCGACGAGCCCGACAACGCGAACAACCGGTTCTCGCTGCCGATGAATATCCGCGTCGCTTCCGCCTCGCGCGCGGTCTCGAGCAGTTCGGCGACCGACTGCTTGTTTTCCAGATCGTCGAGCAGCGAGCGGACCCGTTCGAGATCGGTCAGCGCCGCCTCGTCGAGCAGTTTCGCCTGTCCGCGCACGATCAGCACCGGTCGCTGCGCCGCATCCTCGCTCCACACGGCGAGCCCGCGCTCGACCAGGTCGCGGCTGGCTTCGTCGAGTTGCGAGCGCCCGGAAGCGAGTTCGGCGCGCATGGCTGTCGCCGCCTCGGCCAGCGTCCGCCCGGCAAGCCGCGCGGTGATGTAATTGCTCGCCTGCTCGAGCAGCGAGGGTGCCAGCGCGTCGCCGAGATCGAGCACCCTGTTCTCGATTCCGCCGTCCTCGGCCACCACCACTGCCAGTGCACGTCCCTGCCCGAGGTGGACGAGATTGAACTGAGCCAGCTTCTGCTCGCGCGTCGGGACCATCACCATCCCTGCAGCACCGGAAATATCCGACAGCAGCGTGCTGGTCTTCTCCAGCGCCTGCTCGATCGGGCCGCTTCGGCCGATCTGCTGCTCGACCGCCTTGCGCTCCGCCCGCGTCGGCTCAGCCATTTGCATCATCCCGTCGACGAACAGCCGCAGCCCGCTCTCGGTCGGCATCCGCCCTGCGCTGGTATGCGGTGCTGCAAGCAGGCCGAGCGATTCGAGATCTGACAGCACCGAGCGGATCGAGGCGGGCGAGAGGTTCACTCCGCCCTGACCTGCAAGCGTCTTCGATCCGACCGGCTGCCCGCTGTCGAGATAGCCCTCTACCACGAGGCGGAAGATTTCCCGCGCGCGGTCGGTCAGGTCGGTGATGGGAGGTGAGGCCATGCTAACAATCTAGTCATTGGACTTGTTGCCTCAAGCGCGTAACGCGGCGCCGACGATTCAGCAAAGGATTACCCATGCGACCTTCCGGCCGCGCGCCCGACGAGATGCGCGCCATCACCATCGAAACGGGTTTCACCCGCCATGCCGAGGGCTCGTGCCTCGTCAGCTTCGGCGATACCCGCGTGCTGTGCACCGCCAGCGTCGAGGAACGCATTCCGCCATGGTTGCGCGGCAAGGGCGAAGGCTGGGTCACAGGCGAGTATTCGATGCTCCCGCGCGCCACGCACACGCGCGGCCAGCGCGAAGCGGCGCGCGGCAAGCAATCCGGACGGACGCAGGAAATCCAGCGGCTGATCGGGCGGTCCTTGCGTGCGGTGGTCGACCTGAAAAAGCTCGGCGAACGCCAGGTCGTGCTCGATTGCGACGTGATCCAGGCCGATGGCGGCACGCGCACCGCGTCGATCTCGGGCGCTTGGGTTGCGCTGCGGCTGGCTGTGGACGGGTTGCTGAAGGCAGGAACGATTCTCGACGATCCGATCACCGCGCAGGTCGCGGCGATCAGCTGCGGCATTCACAACGGCGCGCCGGTGCTCGATCTCGATTACGACGAGGATTCCTCGGCCGATGCCGATGCCAATTTCGTGCTGATCTCGGGCGGCAAGATCGCCGAGGTCCAGGCCACCGCCGAAGGCGCCTGCTACGACGAGGAGGGCCTGCTGCGCCTGCTGCGGCTCGCGCGGATCGGCTGCGACAAGGTGTTCGCGGCGCAGCTGGAGGCAGTGAAGAAGTGACCCGCCACCTTGGCTCCGGTTCTCTGGTCATTGCGACTCACAACGCCGACAAGCTGAAGGAAATTTCCGCCCTGCTCGAACCGCACGGCGTGAAGTGCCTGAGCGCCGGTTCGCTCGGACTGCCCGAGCCGCCCGAAACCGGCAAGACCTTCGTCGAGAACGCGCTGATCAAGGCCCGGTCGGCGGCCGAGGCATCGGGCATGGCGGCGCTGGCCGACGACAGCGGATTGTCGGTCGATGCGCTGGACGGCCGACCGGGGGTCTACACCGCAGATTGGGCCGAGCGGCAGTGGTTCGAGGGCGAGCCGGGGCGCGACTGGTACATGGCAATGGGCAAGGTCGAGGGCATGTTGCAGCAGTTCGGACCGGACACCAACCGCAGCGCCGCGTTTTACTGCGTGCTCGCGATCGCCTGGCCGGACGGCGAACAGGCGGTCTATGAAGGCAGGTGCCCCGGCTCGCTCACCTGGCCGCCACGGGGCGAGATGGGGTTTGGCTACGATCCGGTATTCGTGCCTGAGGGACGCGACCTGACCTTCGCGGAGATCGATCCGGACGAGAAGCACCGCATCAGCCACCGCGCCGACGCGTTCGCCAAGCTGGTCGCGGAGCAGTTCGGCGATGTCTGAGTCCCCGCGAAGGCGGGGACCTCATGCTCTCAGGCGAAGCGCCAGTGGCTTGAGGCCCCCGCCTTCGCGGGGGCTCGGTTAGCTGCTAGAGGCTCTCTTCCATGGCTCGCGCGCTCTACATCCACTGGCCGTTCTGCGCCCGCAAATGCCCCTATTGCGACTTCAACAGCCATGTTCGGGCCGAGGTCGATTATGCCCGCTGGCAGGACGCTCTGGTGGCCGATATGCGGCACGAGGCGGCGCCGGCGAGCGAAGACACGCTCACGTCGATCTTCTTCGGCGGTGGCACCCCATCACTGATGCCGCCCGCGCTGGTCGAGGCGCTGCTGCGCGAGGCCGAGGCCTTGTGGGGTTTCGCTCCCGATATCGAGATCACGCTCGAGGCCAACCCGTCCTCGGTCGAAGCTGCGCGGTTCGCGGCGCTTGCGGGGGCGGGGATCGATCGCGTCTCCCTCGGGCTGCAGTCGCTCGACGACGAGGCGCTGCGGTTTCTCGGAAGGCTGCACGATGCGCGCGAGGGCCTCGAGGCGTTGGATACCGCGCAGCGCCATTTCGACCGTGTCTCGTTCGACCTGATCTATGCGCTCCCCGGTCAGAGCGAGGATTCGTGGCGCGATCAGCTGTCGCGCTCGCTCGGCTTCGGAACGGGGCATGTGTCGCTCTACCAGCTGACCATCGAGCCGGGCACTCGCTTCGCTACCGACGTGCGCCGCGGCACCTTCGAACCCAAGGACGCCGACGAAGCCGGCGACATGTATGCCCTGACGCACGAGCTGACCGAAGCCGCCGGGCTGCCCGCCTACGAGATCAGCAATCACGCGCGTCCCGGCGAGAAGAGCCGCCATAACCTGACTTACTGGCGCTACAGCGATTACGCGGGCATCGGGCCCGGCGCGCATGGCAGGCGCGGCGGCGTGGCGACGCAGCGGCACCGCAAACCGGAGAACTGGCTCGCGGCGGTCGCTCGATCGGGTCACGGGATCGCGGACGAGCGAGCGCTGGGGGCGTCAGAGCAAGCCTCCGAAGCATTGCTGATGGGCCTCCGGCTGGCCGAGGGAATCGATCTCGCGGAGATCGGTGCGCGCTCCGGCCTCGCCTTCGATACGCTCGTCGAGCCGTCCAAGCTGGCGCTCTATGCCGATCTCGGTTTTCTGCACCTCGCCGGGAACCGCGTTCAGGTGACGCCCCGCGGGATGCCGCTGCTCGATGCGCTGCTCGGAGAGATCGTTGCGAGCGATCTCGTCGCCGCATGAGCGCCGCCGACCTGCTCGAGCAATGGCGCGACCACCTTGCGCAGGACCGACGTCTCTCGCCGCACACGGTGCGCGCCTATGGCAGCGCGGCGGCGCGGTTGCTCGGCCGGCTCGATCTCGACGACTGGAGCCGGGTGGCGAGGCTGGGAACCGCGGACTTGCGTGGGCAACTCGCTGCGCGGCGCGCGGAAGGGCTTTCGAACGCTTCCGCCGCGCGCGAGCTTTCGGCGCTCAAGGCGCTGGTCAAGTTCGCTCGCCGGCAAGAGGGGATGAACGACGCCGGAGCGCCGCGGTTGCGCGCTCCGCGTACGAAAAAGGGATTGCCGCGGCCGGTCACCCCAGACGACGCGGCCAATCTCGCCGATCTCGTTGCAGGAAACGCAAGCGAGACGTGGATCGGCGCGCGCGACCGGGCTGTGCTGCTGCTCCTCTACGGTGCGGGCTTGCGCATCGCCGAGGCGCTGTCGCTGACCACGGAAACTGCGCCGCTCGGAGCCACACTCACCGTCACCGGCAAGGGCGGCAAGCAGCGCGTGGTGCCGGTCCTGCCGATCATCCGCGCCGCTGTGGACGATTACGTGACACAATGCCCGTGGTCCCTCGACCCCGATACGCCGCTGTTCCGCGGCGCGAAAGGCGGCGCGCTGAGCCAGGGCATAGTCCAGAAGGCAACCGCGCGCGCGCGCAAGGCGCTCGGCCTGCCCGACACCGCCACGCCGCACGCGCTGCGCCACAGCTTCGCCACGCATCTGCTCGGCGCGGGGGCGGATCTCAGAAGCCTTCAGGAACTGCTCGGCCACGCCAGCCTCGGCTCGACGCAAATCTACACCAAGGTCGATGCGGCGACGATGCTGGACGCCTACCGCAACGCACATCCGCGCGAGAAGAAGTGAGCCCCAGCGAAGGCGGGGACCTCAGGCCGCGGGCGAAGCGCATATGGCCCGAGACCCCCGCCTTCGCTGGGGCTCACATCGTGGCGTGTCGCGCCTCGATCGCGTCCCAGATCAACGCGGCCGTATCCGTGCCGTTGAACCTGTCGATCGCCATGATCCCCGTCGGAGACGTGACATTGATCTCGGTCAGCCACTTGCCCCCGATCACGTCGATCCCGACGAACACCAGTCCGCGACGTTTCAGTTCGGGCCCCATCGCAGCGCAGATTTCCTCTTCGCGGGAGGTCAGCTCGGCGGCTTCGGCATATCCACCTTGCGCGAGGTTGGAGCGAAATTCGCCTTTGCCCGGGAACCGGTTGATCGCCCCGGCGATCTCGCCGTCGACCAGCACGATCCGCTTGTCGCCCTCGGACACCTCGGGGAGGAAGGGCTGAACCATATGCGGTTCGGGCCAGGTCTGGTCGAATACCTCGCTCAGCGCCGACAGGTTGGTGCCGTCGGCCTCGATCCGGAAGATCGCCTTGCCGCCGTTTCCGTGGAGCGGCTTGACCACCACCGCTCCGTGCTTCTGCTGGAACGCGCGAATGTCGTCGATCCGGCGCGCCACAAGCGTCGGCGGCATGAAGCGCGCATAGTCGAGTACGAACATCTTTTCCGGCGCGTTGATGACCTCGCGCGGATCGTTGATCACCAGCGTCTCGCCCTTCAGCCGCTCGAGCAGCAGCGCGGCGCTGATATAGCCGAGATGGAATGGCGGATCCTGCCGCATGAGGACGACGTCGATATCGCCGGCGAGGTCGATCTTCGCCCGCGCGCCCTGCCATTCGAAATGATCGCCCTCGACCCGCTGCACGGTCAGCGGACGCGCCCATGCGGTGATCCGGCCGTCCTCCCAGGCGAGCGAACTCACGTCGTAATGCCATAGCCGATGCCCGCGTGCCTGCGCCGACAGCATCAGCGCGAAGCTCGAATCCCCGGCGATATTGATGCTTTCGATGGGATCCATCTGGACCGCGACACGCAAGGGTTTGCTCAAACTCGATTCCTTCTTCGTCGCCCCTGCACCGGCAGGGGCCTATCCGGACTTGCTGCAAGCAGGACCTGCCCGGAGGATTGGCGTGGCCTTGTATCGTGCGTCCCTTGGAAACAACAGGGTGGTTGGCCCCTGCCTGCGCAGGGGCGACGCCGGTTCAAGGCTGCCACGCGTTGACGATGTGGCGCGGGAAGGTGCCCGGTGCAAGGAGCACGACATCGATACGGATGTCCTCGTTACGGGTGGCATATTCGTGCGCGACCGCCTCCGCCGCCGCGGCAACGCGCCGCAGCCGGTGTTCGTCGATGGCGTGGTCGAGTTCGGCCGCGCTGTTGCGCCACTTCACTTCGACGAAAGCGATCGTGTTGCCGTGCTTCGCGATCAGGTCGATCTCGCCCGCCGGAGTCCTGCGACGGCGTTCGAGAATGCGCCAGCCCTTCATCTGCAACCACAGGGCTGCCCTGCCCTCGCCCGTGCGGCCCCGGCGTTCGGCGCGCCGTCGACTCATGGGGCGCTTCATTCGGCGCGCAGTTCCATCGCGCGTGCATACAGCTTCCTGCGGTCGAGCCCCGTCGCCCTGGCGACCTTGCCCGCCGCATGCGAGGGCTTCATTTCCGCCAATGCCTCGCGCAGCAGGGCATCGGCATCGACCGCATCCGCCGGGACATCCTCGGGAGGGCCGATCAGCAGTACGATCTCGCCCTTGGGCGGATGCGCGGCGTAGTGCTCGGCCAGTTCTGCGGCCGTGCCGCTGCGGCAGTCCTCGTGCAATTTGGTCAACTCTCGTGCGACTGCGATCCGCCGCCGCGACATCGTCTCGCCGATGGCGGCAAGCGATTTTACCAGCCTGGGCCCGGTCTCGTAGAACACCAGTGTCGCCTGCACGCCGCCCAGTTCGTCGAGCACGTCGCCCCGCGCCTTGTCCCTGTTCGGCAGAAATCCGGCGAACAGGAAGCGGTCGTTCGGCAGGCCGGACAGCGTCAGTCCGGCGATCGCGGCGCATGGACCCGGCAGGATTGTAACCGGAATCTCCGCCGCGCGTGCGTCGCGCACGAGACGGTAGCCGGGATCGGATATCAGCGGCGTTCCCGCATCGCTGACCAGCGCCACCGCCCTCGCGCGCATCGTATCGATCAGGCGTGTCCGGTCATTGTCCGCCGCGTGATCGTCGTAGCGCCGCAGCGGTTTCGAGATACCCAGATGCCGGAGCAATTTGCCGGTCACGCGCGTGTCCTCACAGGCAACCACATCGCAACGGCTCAGCACGTCGACAGCACGCAACGTGATATCGCCGAGATTGCCAATCGGGGTCGCGACTATATAGAGGCCGGGAGTCAGCTTGGCGTCAGGGGGTTCGTGCTCCACATCGCGTCACATGGACCACGGGAACGGGGAGTCGCAAGCATGAAGGTCTGGAAAACGAGCAGGCGGTTGCTGGTCATGGGGGGAGCTGCGGCTTTCCTGGCCGGGTGCCAGGTGATCCCGAAGGCGCCCGGACCGACCACGACCAGCCCCGATCCGTTGCCCACCCCGACCCCGACACAGACCGGGCTCCCGCAGGACGAGACCCGCCATCGCATCGCGCTGCTGGTGCCCATGAGCGGCAGCAACGGCGCGGTCGGGCAATCGATCGCCAACGCTGCCACCATGGCGCTGCTCGACACCAATGCCGACAATCTGCGCATCACCACCTACGACACCTCGACCGACGCCCGCGGCGCCGCCCGCCGCGCGGTCTCCGACGGCAACCGGCTGATCCTCGGCCCGCTGATGTCGCGCAATGTCGGACAGGTACTGGCCGAGGCGCGCCCGGCCAATGTACCGTTGATCACATTTTCGAACGATTTCGAAGTCGCCGCCCCGGACGTTTTCGTGGTCGGTCACATACCCGAGCAATCGATCGAAAGGACGGTCGCTTATGCGCGCCGCCGCGGATCGGCGAATTTCGCGGCGATCGTTCCGGAGGGAGAATACGGCCGGCGGGCGGAGGCGGCGTTTCGCACGGCGGTTGCGAACAATGCCGGCACGCTGACGGATGTGGAACGCTTTTCGCGCAGCAACACCTCGATCGTCTCGGCAGCCCAGCGATTGCAGCGGGCGGGCGGGTTCGACACCGTGCTGATCGCGGACGGCGTTCGGCTTGCGGTGCTGGCGGCCGGCGAATTGCGCCCGCGCGGAACGGGCACGACGCAATTGCTTGGCACCGAATTGTGGAGCGGAGAGGCTGCGGTCACTCGATCCACGGTCCTGCGCGGCGCATGGTTTTCCGCAGTATCGGACCAGCGGTACAAGCGATATGCGGACAGCTATCAGAACCGCTTCAACACGCAGCCTTACCGTATCTCGACGCTCGGCTACGATTCGGTACTCATGACGCTGCGGATGGCTCGCGACTGGCAGATCGGCAGCAGTTTCCCCAAAGGGCTGATGTACAACGCAGAGGGGTTCATCGGTATCGACGGTGCATTCCGTTTCGACCGCAGGGGCGTTATCGAGCGGGCATGGGAAGTACGCGAGGTGCGCGACGGACTGGTCGCCACGATCAACGACGCGCCGACCGGATTCGTATCTGCCGAAAACTGACCGAACCGGCTTGCAGCCGTCCGAACGCACGACATAAGGCGGTGCCATGTCCGACGACCTGTTTACCGGTACGCCCGCCTCGAGCGGCGACTACGATGCATCCTCGATCGAGGTCCTCGAAGGGCTCGAGCCCGTCCGCCGCCGCCCGGGCATGTATATCGGTGGCACAGACGACCGCGCGCTGCACCATCTCGCCGCCGAGGTGCTCGACAACGCCATGGACGAGGCGGTGGCAGGCCATGCGACGCGCATCGAGGTCTCGCTGGAAGAGGGTAACCGGCTGTCGATCGCCGATAACGGGCGCGGCATCCCGGTCGACGAGCATCCCAAATTTCCCGGCAAGTCGACGCTCGAAGTGATCCTCTCGACGCTGCATTCGGGCGGCAAGTTCTCGGGCAAGGCTTACGCCACCAGCGGTGGCCTGCACGGCGTCGGCGTGAGCGTGGTCAACGCGCTGTCGAGCGATACGCGGGTCGAGGTCGCGCGCGACAAGCAGCTCTACGCGCAGAGCTTCGCCAAGGGAGAGACTCTCGGGCCGATCGAGAAACTGGGCCCGACGCCCAACCGGCGCGGGACAACGGTGAGCTTTACGCCCGACACCGAGATCTTCGGCGAACGCCAGTTCAGCCCCAAACGGCTGTTCAAGCTGGCGCGCTCGAAGGCCTACCTGTTCGCCGGGGTCGAAATCCGCTGGAAATGCGCCGAGAGCCTCGCGTCCGAAGAGGTGCCGGCGGAAGCGGTGTTCAAATTCCCCGGCGGGCTCGCCGATCACCTCGCCGAGCAAGTGGGAACGCGCGAATGCGTCACCGCGCAGCCCTTCGCCGGGACGCAGGAATTCGCCGACGACAAGGGCCGCGTCGAATGGGCGATCGCGTGGCCGCTGTGGTCGGACGGCTCGACCAGCTGGTACTGCAACACCGTGCCCACGCCCGATGGCGGCACGCACGAGCAAGGCCTGCGCGCGGCGCTCACCAAGGGGCTGCGCGCGTTCGGCGAACTCACCGGCACCAAGAAAGCAAAGGACATCTCCGCCGACGACGTGATGACCGGCGCCGAGGTGATGCTGAGCGTCTTCATCCGCGATCCGCAGTTCCAGAGCCAGACCAAGGACCGTCTCACCAGCCCCGAAGCGGCGCGGCTGGTCGAGAATGCGGTGCGCGATCATTTCGACTTGTTTCTGAGCGACAACATGGAGCGCGGCAAGGCGCTGCTGGGTCAGGTGATGGAGCGGATGGACGAGCGGCTCCGGCGCAAGCAGGAGCGCGAGATCAAGCGCAAGACCGCGACCAACGCCAAAAAGCTGCGGCTGCCCGGCAAGCTGACCGATTGCTCCGGTGAAGGCGACAAGGATACCGAACTGTTCATCGTCGAGGGCGATTCGGCGGGCGGCAGCGCCAAGCAGGCGCGCGACCGCAAGACGCAGGCGATCCTGCCGATCCGCGGCAAGATCCTCAACGTCGCCAGCGCCAGCGCCGACAAGATCCGCGCCAACAGCGAAATCGCCGACCTCACTCTCGCGATGGGCTGCGGCACGCGCAAGGATTGCGACCCGGAGAACCTGCGCTACGACCGCATCATCATCATGACCGACGCCGATGTCGACGGCGCGCATATCGCGACGTTGCTGATGACCTTCTTCTTCCGGGAAATGCCCGAGGTTGTGCGGCGCGGGCACCTGTTCCTAGCCCAGCCCCCGCTCTACCGCCTCACCGCGGGCAAGGAGAGCCGCTACGCCCGCGACGACGCGCACCGCGCCGAGCTGGAGGAGAGCGTGTTCAAGGGCAAGAAGGTCGACGTCGCGCGCTTCAAGGGCCTCGGCGAGATGAACCCGGCGCAATTGCGCGAAACGACGATGAACCCCGAAACCCGCTCGCTGATCCGCATCACCCTGCCCGCGGAATTCGAGGATCGCGCCGGGGTGGCGCGGCTGGTCGACGAGCTGATGGGCCGCAACCCCGAGCACCGCTTCAATTTCATCCAGAACCGCGCGGGGGAGATGGACCGGGATATGATCGATGCGTGATCGTCATGGTTGATGTCGATCGAAGCCAAATGGCAGACCTCGTGGCTTCGCTGAGCTCGGAGGCAAACGAACACAATCAGCGATGGCAAAAATGGATCGGGGTCGCATCAGCGGGCGGGATTGTTGCGATATTGACGTTTGCCGCAAACCTGCCGAATCCTGAATTCGCTTTGAACCAACTGGAATGGAGTATCACAGCTTTCGGATTGTCTTTGCTGCTTGCGGGTCTTGCAGCCCCCCTCGCCGCCAAGCGCGTAAAGGCATTGAGTAGCCACTATGCTGCAGCCGCAACCCGGGATAGCCTCGACGACGCGATTGCTAAAATGCCTGAAATCATCGCTTCACCTAGAGACATGGCGAAGCGAATGAACCGTGGACGAGATCACTTGAAAAGTATGCGCGAATCCGAAGACGAAGACGCCGAAGGTTCGTGGCAAGCATACGAAAGATGGAAAATACTGCATCGTGTGGTGATTGGAGGCGCGATGCTTGGTTTTGCGATTGGATTGGCAATCCCAATTCTTCTTCTGCACCTCGACGTGTCATTTGTATCCTAGAATGTGATCACATTCCCTTGACCCGTTCGTCCTGAGCCTGTCGAAGGGCTTGGCCGAGCGAAGTCGAGGCCGTGGTGCGTGGTTCGTTCTCGGCTTCGCTCGAACCGGTCCTTCGACAGGCTCAGGACGAACGGATGTTGTTTCAAAGTCATATATTCAAGCTCTAGGCCCCACTCTCCGTGTGAACATGCAGCCTCCCCTCCAGCGTCCGATGCACCGGGCACTTGTCGGCAATCGCAATAATCCGCTCCCGCTGCTCCTCGCTTAGCCCCTCGCCCAGCACCTCAATCCGGCGGTGGAGCGCCTGGACTTCCATCCCCTCTTCCTCGCGCATGCAATGGTCGCAATCCTCTGCGTGGTTGCGTTCGTGTGTGACGTGAATGGTCACCCCCTCGAACGGCCAGCCCTTGCGGTCGGCATAGAGCTTCATCGTCATTGCGGTGCAGGTGCCGAGCGCGGCGAGTAGCAGGTCGTAGGGCGTCGGGCCGGTATCGTCGCCGCCATAGCTCTTGGGCTCGTCGGCGACGAAGCGGTGGGTGGCGGTGTGGACCTCGGTGCCGAACTTGCCGTGGCCGGTCTTCACCACCACGCCGTCCGCGGGCATCGGCCAGTCGGGTTCGCGCGGGAGATAGCGCGTCGCCCAGCCCGCTATCACCGTCGCGGCGAAGGCGGCGTCGCGCTCGTCGAGCAGCAGGTGGTCGGCGCCTTCGAGGCTGACGAAGCTCTTGGGATGCTTGGCCGCCTCGAACAGCGCCCCGGCATTCTCGATACCCACGATCGCATCGGTCGGCGAGTGCAGGAACAGCAGCGGCACGCGCAGCCGGCCGACTTCGGCGATCAGGTCGGCGTTCTCGACCCGCTCGATGAACTCGCCGGCGAGTTTGAACGGGCGGCCGCCGATGCATACCTCGCTTTCCTCGCCGGAGCGGATCGCGTCGATATCGCCCTCGATCCGTTCGAGCACGTGCGGCACGTCGCTCGGCGCGCCGATGGTGGCGATAGCGGCTACGCGGTCCATCCCGATATCGTCGCCCGCCGCCAGCACCGCCGCGCCGCCGAGGCTGTGCCCGACCAGCAGGATATCGCCGGGAAAGCGCTCCATCAGGTAATGCGCCGCCGCGACCAGATCGGCGACATCGGTGGCGAAGCCCGCACGGCCGAACTCGCCGCCGCTGCCGCCGAGGCCGGTGAAATCGAACCGCAAGGTCGCGATCCCCTCTCGCGCCAGCGCGCGAGATACCGCCACAGCCGCCTTGCTCGACTTGGTGCAGGTGAAGCAATGCGCGAACAGCGCCGCCCCGCGGACCAGCCCGGTCGGCAATTCGAGCGCGCCCGACAAGGTGTGTCCGGCGTCGGTTTCGATCGTAAGATTTTCGGTTGGCATAGATGCTCCCTGACCCTGCAATGCGGAAAAAATTCGCGGGCCGTGTAAGAAATACGCGCGAAGCCGGACTAAGGGAACATGACCGAAGAGCGGCAACACCAACTCTACCGCGAGGCGGGCGAGCATTTCGCCCCGGCGATCGCGCGTCTCGCCCGGGCGATGGAGCGCGATCCCGACAGGGCGCGCGATCTCGAACAGGACATGCATTGCGAACTGTTCCGCAGCTTTGCGCGGTTTGCCGGCGACTGTGCGCTCAAGACGTGGGTCTACCGCGTCGCGCACAATGTCGCGGCGGAGCACCGGCTGCGCGCCGGGCGCAGGCCCAAACCGGTCGCGCTGGAGGATATCGGCGACCTGCCCGAACCCGAAGATGCCGAACTCGCCGCCGCCGAAAGCCACGCGGTGGCGCGCGCCCGAGTGATCATCCGCAGCCTGCCCACGCTCGATGCGCAAGTGATGCTGCTGTGGCTCGAAGGCGAAACCGCGAAGGATATCGCCGAGGTCACCGGCCTCGCATCGGGCGCGGTCGCCACCCGCATCCACCGCCTCAAGACCTTGCTGGCCGACCAGTTCGCGCCGGCCGAACACGGGAACGAAGACCATGACTGACCTGCCCTTCCCCGAATGGGGTTCCGCCGCGCACGATGCGCAATTCTCGCAAGCCCGCTCGTGCGAAACCCGCGCCACGCGGTTCGAACGGCGAATCCGCGTCCGAAATGCGATCGAATATATCGCCGGTGCGCTCGTCGCGCTGCTGTTCGGCGGGGCCACGATCGCGGCATTGCTGCGCGGCGAGATCGCCTTTGCGCTCGGCTTCCTGCTGGTGCTTGCGGGAACCGCGGCGGTGCTGTGGAACCTGCATCGCCGCGGCGCCAATCTCGAGCGGCATCCGGAAGACACGTGCCGCGCTCACCTGCGCCGCCAATACGAGCACCAGCGCGCCGCGCTGGCCGCTGTGCCCGCCTGGTATATCGGCCCGCTGCTGCCCGGAACGCTGGCGATCTACGCTACGGTAACGGCGAAGGTCGCCGAGAAGGCCGGCTGGGCGACCGCGCTGTCCGGCATCGCCGGGCCCGCCGCGATCACCTTCGGTCTCTTCGCCGCGATCGCGCTGGCGAACCTGTGGGGTGCGCGCCGGCTGGCTCGCGAGATCGCCGCGCTCGACGCGGGCGATTGACATTGCACTGCATGCGTTCACGACTTAGCCCAACCACTGGATATCGAGGGGAGAAATCCATCATGCGCTTCGCCACCATTGCCGCCTGTCTGGCCTTGACGCTGTCCGCACCGATCCGCGCACAGGAGGAGGGCGAGATCGCCGGCGAAACAGCCGCGAATCCCGCGCTCGAAACCCGGCTGAACGACGTCGTCGCCGTCATCAATGGCACGATGCCGCCCGAACACGCCTTTTCGGACTCTTTCCTGGCAACCGTTCCCCCTGCTCAGCTTGCCGCCCTGTCGGACAATCTGAAAACGCAGTTCGGCGACGCGCTGGGTGTCGAGACGATCGATGCGACAGGCACCTATGCTGCAAACTTCGCCCTCCGGTTCGAAAGCGCCATCGGGTCGGGCGTCGTCACCCTGGCCGCCGAGGAGCCGCATCTCGTCAACGGCCTGCGCCTGACCGGTTTCGAACCGATCGACGACAATGCCGGCAAGATCGCGGCAGATCTCGCGGCCCTGCCCGGCAGCACCGCCGCCTGGTTCGGTCCGCTCGACGGCGACGCGGTCTTCACCCATGGCGACGACGACGCGCAATTCGCGATCGGTTCGACCTTCAAGCTCTACGTCCTCGCCGCTCTTTCGCGCGCAGTCGACGAGGGCCGCCTGGCGTGGGACCAGGCGGTTCCGCTTTCGTCGAAGAGCCTGCCCAGCGGAATTGCCCAGGACTGGCCCGACGACGCGCCGGTGACGCTTCACACGCTCGCCACGCTGATGATCTCGATCAGCGACAACACCGCGACCGACACGCTGATCGACGTCGTCGGCCGCGAGGCGATCGAGGCCGAGTTGCGCGCCAGCGGCCATTCGGATCCGGCAAAGACCCTGCCGTTCCTGAAAACGCTCGAGATGTTCGCGCTAAAGGTCCTCGGCCAGGGCGAGGAATACGCCTCCGCCGACGAGGCCCGGCGCCGCGCGATCCTCGGCGAGATGGACCTTGCCGAACTGGACGAAGATCGGTTCCGCGAAGTCTTCACCGGCCAGACGCCCGTACTGGTCGACCGGATCGAATGGTTCACCAGCATGGCCGACCAGCGCGCGCTGATGCGCGTGCTTGCCGCCGACGATGACGGCACCGCGCGCGCAATCATGGCGGTCAACGAGGCGCTGACCGCGAAGGAAGTCGCCGAATGGGGCTATGTCGGCTTCAAGGGCGGCAGCGAACCCGGCGTGCGCAACTTGTCGTGGCTGCTGCGCGACAAGGACGGCAACTGGCACATGCTGGCGGTGAGCTGGAACAATACCGAGGCAGAGATCGACACCTCGACGCTTATGCTGCTCGCCCAGCGTATCCTGGCGCTTGCCGACTAAGCCCCTTGCCCTCTACGCTCGCGGCTCTTAACGCGCACGTAAAGTTGCAAGGGAAAACCGATGGCCGATCAGACCCGCTTCGAAGGCACCGACAGCTATATCGCCACCGACGATCTCAAGGTGGCGGTCGATGCGGCGGTCACCTTGCGCCGCCCGCTGCTGGTCAAGGGCGAGCCGGGCACCGGCAAGACGGTGCTCGCCACGGAAGTGGCCAAGGCAATCGGCGCGCCGCTGATCGAGTGGAACGTAAAATCGACAACCAAGGCGCAGCAGGGCCTCTACGAATACGACGCGGTGGCGCGGCTGCGCGACGGCCAGCTCGGCGACGAGCGCGTGCACGATATCTCGAACTACATCAAGAAGGGCAAACTGTGGGAGGCCTTCACCAGCCCCGAACTGCCCGTGCTGCTGATCGACGAGATCGACAAGGCCGATATCGAGTTTCCCAACGATCTGCTGCAGGAACTCGATCGCATGAGTTTCGACGTCTACGAGACGCACGAGACGATCACCGCGGCCGAGCGCCCGATCGTCGTCATCACCTCGAACAACGAGAAGGAGCTGCCCGACGCCTTCCTGCGCCGCTGCTTCTTCCACTACATCAAATTTCCCGATCGCGAGACGATGCAGGCGATCATCGACGTCCACTTCCCCGGCATCCAGAAGACGCTGGTGGCGAAGGCGATGGACGTGTTCTACGAGATCCGCGAAGTCCCGGGGTTGAAGAAAAAACCTTCGACCAGCGAACTGCTCGACTGGCTCAAGCTGCTCCTGAACGAGGACATGCCGCTCGACGTGCTGCAGGACGCCAATCCCAACAGTGCCATCCCCCCGCTCCACGGCGCGCTGCTCAAGAACGAGCAGGACGTAATGCTGTTCGAGCGTCTCGCCTTCATGGCGCGGCGGCAGCCGTAACCCGGGCTAACACTCGAACTCCGCCGCTTCCGGCACGCGGCTGAAGGCAATCTTGACGCCGAGATAGTTGAGGTCGAGCCCGTCCTGCGAGCTTAGTGCGACGGTCTGCTTGCCATAGCGGCGGTTGAGGTCGTCGATCGTGCGCCACAACCGCGCCTGACGCGCATCGCAGGCGTCCTGCTCGGGCGAGACGAACAGATCGAGCGGGGGCGGTTCCGGACGCAGGTCGTGGAGGTAGCAGGAGACGGTCTTGAGCCGCGCCCGCCCGTCGCCGTGCTGCCGGATATGCGCGATCATCTGCGGCCAGAACGCGTCGAGTTCGCGCAGGAAGCGCCAGCTGTTCTGCGTTGCGCGGAACACCGCCTCATGCGCCAACGCACCGCCGCTCGCGAGCTTGGCGGACAGGTGCATCGCCCCCGCATGCAGATCGTAATAGCGCAACCGGCTCGCCGCCTTGAGCACCAGCGCGCGCGCGACGATCCGCGCACCCCCGGGCTCGCGATATTCGCCCGACAGCACCCGGCTGTGCCCGATCATGCGCTTGGCGGCAGGCTCGGCGCGGCGGATATCGTAACCGTGCAGGCCGTAGCAGAACCGTTCGCCTTCGACCGAACCCCAGATCGCACGCGCCTGTTTGGGTTCCAATCGCCACAGCGAGAGAAAATCGTGCACTCCGGCGCGCATCAGCCGCGTCTCGACTCCCTCGCCGATACCCGGAATCGCGCGCAGCGGCAGGTCGGCGAGCGCGCCGGGCAGCATTGCATTGTCGATCAGAGTCAGCCCGTCGGGCTTGACCAGCTCGCTCGCGAGCTTGGCCAGTAGCGGGCTGGTCGAGAGGCCGATCGAAGCCTTGAGGGAGGTCCCGACATTGCACGCAATCCCGCGCTTGATGGCGCGTGCCTTCGCTCGAGCAGCCTCGTGATCCGCCTCGGTCAGGTCGAGCGCGCACAGGCATTCGTCGATCGAGCAGACCTGGGCGACGGGGATGTGCCGCCCGATCTCCTCCATCAGCAACCCGTGTACCCGGACATAGCGGTCGTGCCGCGCCGGCCTGACCGCGATATCCGGACATATCCGCCGTGCCTCGATTACCGAGGTCCCGCGCGAAATGCCCAGCGCCTTGGCCTCGTAGCTCGCGGCGATCGCTCCGCTATGCTCCGATTCGAGCGGGGTGACGATCACCGGCCGCCCGCGCAGCGCCGGCTCGTCGTGCTGCTCGACGCTGGCGAAATAGGCGTTGAAGTCGATGAACAGGTAGCGCAGTTCGTGCGGCCCCGCGCGCGTGAAGGATGGAATCGCCGTTCTCCCACTCGAAGGTGTGAGAACATATCAGGAACGAAAGCGCTTTCAAAGCCTCGTTCGCGGAGACTTTGCTGCGTACGGTCGGGACCTCCGTCCGATCCTTGCGGCGGCCAGATGCCTGCCACGCAGCGACAGGTATCGTCACCGCCGGAAAACAGGCTCTCCTACCCGTCGAACGTGTAGGCGAGCTCGAAATCGCCCCAGCGCCGTCCTCCGATATGGAGCGGAATGTAGACGTTGCGCACGACCTCGTATTTGGTTCCGTCGCCTTCCTGGCGATAGACGGCCATCATGTAGGGCGCGGTGCTCTTCTTGGCCTTCTTGTCGATCGGGTAGAGCATGATCCGCCCGTTGCGGCAGAATTTCGTGTCGTGGGTGAGGTTGCCGGTCGGCTCGCGCGAGCGGTCGGAGATATGCGTCGGCAGGAACCCGTTCATGTCGGCCTGCGAACACATCGTGACTCCGCCACCCTCGGCAACGACGCGGTCGATGATCGGCCGCCAGCCCTCGTCCGCCCAATCGGACACCGATGTCCGGAACAGCGGCGGGTTGCTGCCATCGACCTGACGGTAATCCTGATCGAAGAACGCCTTGACCGAAACCGCCCCGTCGGCGATCGCCTGCTCCGCCGCCTCGACGATTTCGCGGGCGTAGGTCTGCGCCTTTTCGACCATGAGGCTGTCGTTCGGCGAGAGGCCGGCCTTGACGATATTGTCGAACATCTCGCTCGCCGTCATTTCCAGCGCTTCCATACGATGGTGCGCCTTCTCCAGCTTGGACTCGTTCTCCAGCGCCGCGCCGTCGAAGCTCTGCAGCACGTCCTGCACGCTATGGACGTGTCCGCTGATGGTGCCGGTGGCGCGCGCGATCTGGTCGTTCTGGCGATCGACTTCCTCGACCAGCTCGGTGACGCCCGAAATGGTCTCCTCGATCCGCGCGACCGAAGCCTTGGCTTCGCCGCTGGCCCTGGCGCCGAACTCGATCCGCTCGATCACCTGTTCGGCTTCTCCGCCGAGCGCATCGATGGTGCGGGCGATCTCGTCGGTCGCCTTGCGCGTGTCGGCGGCAAGCCCCTTCACCTCGTTGGCGACCACCGCGAAGGTCCGCCCCGCCTCGCCCGCGCGCATCGCTTCGATGGTGGCGTTCAAGGCCAGGATATTGGTGGTCTCGGCGATCTGTTCGATATCCTGCGAACTCGACCGCACCTGCTCCATCGCTGCGGCGAAACCGGTAACGTGGCTGGTCAGCGTGTCGACCAGTTCGAGCAGCGAGGTGATCTGACCGAGCGAAGACTGGATCAGGTCCGTTCCCTGGCTCAGGCGTTCGATCGCGCGCTCGGACAGCTGGCGCGCCTCGTCGCTGGCGTCGGAGACCTTGCGCTGGTCCATTTCCAGCGCCTCGATCGTACCGCGCAGCGCCGAATGCTCGCCGCGCAAACGTTCGGACGACTTGATGACCGCAGCGACGATCCCGGCGACATCGGTGCAACCGACAGTGACTTCGCCGCATTTCTCCGGAATGCGGTCGATCGCCTCGCTGCCGGCCACCTCGATCACTTCGTGCTTCATGCAGATAACCCCCCGGAATTTCTCGACGACGGCTTATCGGGATATGGTTAGCGAAGATTTAAGGCCCAGCGCTGCGCAGCAGTGCAATCGCCTACTGGCGCGGGGCGATTCAAGCAGGTAGACGAGAGGACATGTTCTTCAATTTCGTCGACGAGCTGCGCGAGGCCGGGATCGGGGCCTCCTTCAAGGAACACCTCACTTTGCTCGAGGCGCTCGACCGCAACGTGATCGAGCAGACTCCCGAGGCGTTCTACTACCTCTCCCGCACCACCTTCGTGAAGGATGAGGGCCTGCTCGACCGCTTCGACCAGGTTTTCCAGAAGGTCTTCAAGGGGATCATGACCGATTACGGCCAGAACCCGGTCGAGATTCCGGAAGACTGGCTCAAGGCGGTGGCGGAGAAGTTCCTCACCCCCGAAGAGATGGAGAAGATCAAGTCGCTGGGCGACTGGGACGAGATCATGGAGACGCTGAAGAAGCGGCTCGAGGAGCAGGAAAAGCGCCACGAGGGCGGCAACAAGTGGATCGGGACCGGCGGTACCTCGCCCTTCGGCCATTCGGGCTACAACCCCGAAGGCGTGCGGATCGGCGGCGAAAGCAAGCACAAGCGCGCGATCAAGGTGTGGGAAAAGCGCGAGTTCAAGAACCTCGACAACACCAAGGAACTCGGCACGCGCAATATCAAGATGGCGCTGCGCCGGTTGCGCCGCTTCGCGCGCGAGGGGGCGGCGGACGAGCTCGATCTCGATGCGACGATCGACGGCACCGCCAAGCAGGGCTGGCTCGACATCCACATGCGGCCCGAGCGGCACAATGCGGTCAAGCTGCTGCTGTTTCTCGATATCGGCGGTTCGATGGATCCCTACATCAAGCTGTGCGAGGAACTGTTCAGCGCCGCCACCAGCGAGTTCAAGAATCTCGAATTCTTCTACTTCCACAACTGCCTCTACGAAGGTGTGTGGAAGGACAATCGCCGCCGCTGGCAGGAGCGGACGAAAACGTGGGACGTGCTCCACAAATACGGCCACGACTACAAGGTGATCTTCGTAGGCGACGCGGCGATGAGTCCCTACGAAATCACCCATCCCGGCGGCAGCGTCGAGCACATGAACGAGGAAGCGGGCGCGACTTGGATGCAGCGGATCGCAAACACTTATCCCGCGACGGTGTGGCTCAATCCCGTACCGGAGAAGCAGTGGGGCTATTCGCAGTCGACCAAGATCATGAAGCAACTGGTCGGCGACCGGATGTACCCCCTGACGCTCGACGGGCTCGACGACGCGATGCGCGAGCTGAGCCGCAAGCAGGGGCATTGAGCTCGCGCTAGTATTCTTGACATTGTGTCGTGAATACACGACATGGTCCGCCGAAAGGCAGGGCCATGATTCGCACCGCACGATCGCATTTTCTCATCTTTCTCGCCGGGCTGGCCGCCGTTGTGGCAGGGGCGGTGCTGGCCCCTCCGGCCGTGGCCACACCCCTGAGCGTAACCGGCATCGCCCTGTGCGTGTTCGCCCTCTGGCGCGCGCATTCGACCTCGGATGAAGTTGCCCGGCAATTCGCACTGACTGCCTTCGCGGCCGGATTCGCCGCGATGGCCGGTTGGTCGCTGTGGTTCGAGGGCGGCGTTTCGCCGGCGCCCGTCTGGGCGGTCGGGTTCGGCAGTTTTCTGCTTGTCTACGCCCTGCAATGGGTGCGCGCGCAATGGTGAATCGTATCCGCTCGATGCGCATGCGGCGCGACATGACGCAGGCGCAGCTGGCCGAGATGTGCGGAGTTTCGCGGCAGGCGATCAACACTATCGAACGCGGACGGCACGACCCGAGCGTCAGCCTCGCCTTCCGCATTGCCAGGGCACTCGAGGTGCCCATCACGGAGCTTTTTACCGATGAAGACGAATAGAATTGTCGCGGCGGCATTGGCCGCGACGGTACTTGGAACCGGTTGCGCACATGCCGATCCTGTACTCGATGCGCCCGTCGGCGCAGAGCGGGCCCCGCACGTCGAGGAAACGCGCTTCGTCTCGGCCGACCGGAAAGCAACCTACGGCGGAACGCTGCTGGTCCCGGACGGCCCGGGTCCGTTCCCCGCAGTGGTGCTGCTCTCGGTCGCCGGCCCGAACGACAGGGACCAGACGGTCGGGACCAACAAGGGGTTTGCCGAACTGGCCAGGGCGCTCGCCGATCGCGGAGTAGCGTCGCTGCGATACGACGACCGCGGCGTGGGGGCTTCATCGGGCGATTATTTTGCAGCCTCGTGGGAGGATTTTGCAGCCGATGCACTGGCGGCGGCGGCTACAGTTGCAAAGGATGCTCGCGTCGACGCAGGCCGGATCGGCTTTGCCGGCATGAGCCAGGGGGCCGCCCTCGCCGCCATGGCCTGCCGGGAGCGCGCCGGGTGCGCCTTTGCCGTATTGATGTCGCCGCCCGCCCTTCCGGGGGAAACGGCCTTGCGCGGACAGCTCGAAACGATGCTCGCCGCGACTCCGATGCCGGCCGACCGCTCCGACCAATATCGCGCGCTGATGGACGAGTTCTTCGCTATCGTGAAGTCGGACCGGGACGACAGGCAGGCGCGGATGATCGCGTTCCTGTCCGGACCCGGTGCCGCGCTCATACCGCCCTACCGCTTTCTGCCCGGCGATCCGGAAGGCCTGGCACAGGTATTGCTGGGACCATGGTACCGCTCCAACCTGACCTTCGACCCCGCACGAACTTATGCGGGGCTTCGGGCGCCGGTGCTGGTTGTCGGCGGCGGGCGCGATCCGATCGCCGAGCCGCGCACGCACTGGCCGGCGATCCGGGACGCTTTGGACGGCGGTACCTATCTCGAACTCGCCTCGGGCAACCACCTGTTGCAGGCCGCGCAGACGGGCAGTCCGACCGAATATGCCGCGATCGATCACGGGATCGCACCGACGCTGGCCGAAATGATCGCCGCGTGGGCGGCCGAGACGGCGGCAGCACCATGACGGATCTCCGTCCTTGAGCGGGACGCGCCATCGGGTTACCCTGCGCCTCGGGAGACGAACCGATGCGCCTGATTTTCCTGCCTGCTGTCGCCTGCGCCGCCATTGCGACCACGACCTACGCAACCGAGCAACCCGATGCCGGCTCCGCAAGCGCCGCAATCCCTGCGGAATACCGCCCCTGTACCGGAAGCGTGCCGGTCTTCAATCCGGAGGGCTGCGAGAGCGTCGCCGATCTGCGCGAGCGGCTGAACTGCCGCGACACGATCGAACGCGTGCGCGAAAGCAACGGCCAGCCTGCGCTGCGGCGCGAGAATGCCGAACCCGACCGGTTGCCGATGATCGCCGCGGTCGATCACCGAATCGACGGCTGCAGCGTTATGGTGATGCGGAACGACACCGGCGATATCCGCCCACTGCCTCAGTCGGATGGCGAGGCGAGGTTGCGGCCTGCCGGAAGCCGGTAACCCCGGCTCTCCACCTGCCGGATCAATAGCTGTCGACTGCCTCGAACAGCGCGCGAATCTGGTCGCGTTCGATCTCGTGGAGATCGGGATGCCACACGTCGAATATGAGTACCAGCCGATCGCTGTCCGCACCGTTCCAAGCCTCGTGTTCGACCGTATCGTCGAACACCAGCAGCCGGCCTTCGTGCCAGGGCTGTTTCCGCGAGCCGACCCGCAACGCGCCCTCCCCCGGCACGACCAGCGGAAGATGGCACACCAGACGGGTATTGATCATGCCCGTATGCGGCGGAATTTTCGAACCGGCCTTCAGCAGCGAGAACATGATCGAGGGCGACCGGTTGGCGATATCGCACAGCGGAGCATGTCCGGCTATGGTGCGATGGGTCTGCGGGCAGAGTTCTATACGCTCCGCAACCGGCTGCCCTTTTTCGGTAAGGTCGTAGGTCGTCCAGTCGCGGTTCTCCAGCATCCCGTGAACATCGCCTTGCGGTCGTTCGCTGGTCGCCCGGACATAAGGCGCAAAACCGCCGCCCTCCTCGAGCAGGGCGAGCCCCTCGGCGCGGATTTCATCGGTCGCGGCCTCGATCGCCTCGCGCCAGGAGAACGCCGCTGAATCGAAGAATTCGCGCTCCGCAAGTCCGGGGTAGAAGAACATCCTGGGCATTTGCGGCCAGGCCGAAGCCGGCGGGTCGCGCGGCCGCTCGCCGAGCATGATCGCGATGGCCTTGGCGAAGCGCGGATGCCACTCCGACTCCGGAAAGCCCGCATCGCGCAACGAGCTCAACATGTGCCGGGCGGTACTCCGTTCGAGATCGTGGGCGGCGCGTTGAACACGAGTCAGCTCGGCAGCTTCGATTCGCGCGCCTGCCCGCACCGCCTGCAACGCGGCCTGGTAGAAAGCGGTCGCCGCGCGCCTGTCCGAGGCCCGCAACCGGTGATCTGCCTTGGCGATCAGCGCGGCGATATCGCTCCGGTCGCGCGACAATCGCCGTTCGGCCGTCGCTTCGTCGAAGGCTGGCTCTACCATCGTCATTCCAAACCCGGCTCCTTCCCGAACTAGCCGCGGCGGCCCTCGGCAATCAGTCCGGCCTCCTCCAGCCGGGCCAGCATCGCATCGATCGAGGGCTCGGCGAAGCTGAACTCGGCCGCCAGCGCGGCGCGAGAGAAGGTCTTGCGATCGGCAATCCATTCGACGACCCGTCGCTCGACCAGCGGCAGTTCGTTGGTGGACAGATAGCCGGCCAGCCGCTCCTCACGAGCGTCCCGGTCCTGCACCGCATTGAGCAGCACGATATATCTCGGCGAGGAGGCCACCTCGGCCATGTCGATACGATGCCACGGCTGCGACCTGATGTTCTGCCGGAACGCGATCTCCTCGACCAAGCGGTCGGATGCGAGCAATCCCGCAAGCCTGTCGGCAAGATCCGTCAGCATCGGCCTGATAACCCGATAGTCCCCGTTCCGCACGTCCGGCAGGTTGGCCCTGAAAGCCGGATCGTCGAGCACGAGGTCGCGCAGGATATCCACGACCTTGAGAGCCCTGAATTCGTGCAGCGAGATCGAGACGTGCAGCGACGTGTCGCTTTGCGTGACGGCTTCGTGGATATAACCCCTCGGAACGTAAATCACGTCTCCGGGGCCGAGCACCTCGTCGAAGATTACTTCATCCGAAGCGTCTTCGGCCCGACCTGCAGCGCGGTCCTGCTTGACCGGGCTGTCCGCGCGGGCAGCGAATATTTGCCACCGCTTTCGTCCTTCGCACTGAATGGCGAAGACGTCGTTGGTATCGAAATGCTTGTCGAAACTGCCGATATTGCGAAACGAGGCAAACAGTATCGCGGTCGCGCGCACGTTGAGGCGGGCGTTGAGGTCCGCGCACAATGCCCCCAGTTCCGGCAGGATATACTCGCAACGGGCGCCGACGAAGTTGTACCCCTGCGCCAGCAGCTCGTGAACCTTGGCCATGTCGATGGTCCCGGTCCGCGAAGTCCCGGCGACGCCCCGCTCCGCGGCCGTGGTGCGGACATGGCTGCAGTCCAGCTGCTGCTTGTTCTTGGCCAGCCGGATGGTCGATTTCGGCCAGTTCGCCATGATCGAGGTGGCCTGCTCGAACCCGTCCCACGACAACAACGCCTTGTCCGCGCCTTCGGGAGCGGGAATGTAGAGCGGCTTCCTGTCGCTGTATTCGGAGCGAAACAGCTCGGGGGTAACCGGTTCGAGGAGGCGTTCGAAATCCATCGGCGCTCAGTAAAGCAGGTGCTCGCGCACGGTTTCAATCCACGATGCTTCGTCCGAACTCGCAAGATCGTCGAGATCGTGCGGCGTCGCGCCCGGATCGTCGACCCATTCGCGCAGCGACGGTCCGCCGTTGATCACGTCGATCGCGAGCCGATCGAGCTCGTACTCGTAGGGGAAATCGCGCCACAGGTCGTAGTCCGGGTACAGGCGCCGGATCGCCTTGAAGGCGAGCGCCTGCAACCGCCACGGGCGGAACGCGTCGTGCGTGTAGAACGGGCCTTCGGCGTGGATCGTCAGGGCGTTGCAGAGCGTTCCTGCATGCTTGTGGAAGGTCGGCTCGAACCAGCTTTCGCGGAGCGCGCAACCTGCCATCCATTCGGGCGCGAGCCGGTGCATCCCGGCCAGCACGGCCTTGGCGTCGACATCGGGCGCACCGAACAGCACTTCGAGCGGGCGCGTCGTGCCGCGCCCCTCGCTCAGCGTCGTCCCTTCGAGCATGACCGTCCCGGCATAGGCGCGCGCCATATTGACGTTCGCGGCGTTGGGCGACGGATTGATCCACACGCGATCGAGGGGCCAGCCAAATCCCGGTCCCGCCTCGGGCAGCCAGTGATGCATGTCGATGACGCGGTAGTCGACGTCGAGAGCGAAATGCTCGACAAACCAGCTTCCCATCTCGCCCATGGTCAACCCGTGCCGCATCGGCATCGGCCCGGCCCCGACGAAGCTCTCCTGCCCCGGTACCAGCAGCGTTCCCTCGACCGGGCGCCCCGCCGGATTGGGGCGGTCGAGAACCCAGACTTCCTTGCCGTGCTTCGCCGCCTCTTCGAGCAGATAGAGCAGCGTCGTGACGAAGGTGTAGATGCGGCAACCCAGATCCTGCAGGTCGAACAGGAACACGTCGGCGCTCGACATCATCTGACCGGTAGGGCGGCGCACCTCGCCGTAGAGGCTGAACACCGGGATGCCGTAATGCGGATCGGTCTCGTCCGCGGTTTCGACCATATTGTCCTGCTTGTCGCCCTTGAGCCCGTGCTGAGGACCGAAGGCGCTGGTCACATTCACCCCCGCCGCGATCAGCGCATCGAGGCTGTGGGTCAGATCGGCGGTCACCGAAGCCGGATGTGCCACAAGGGCGACGCGCCGACCCTCCAGGGGTTTGCGGAGCTCCTCGTCGGCGAGAAGACGGTCGATACCGAATTTCATGGCGCGCTGGGTGGGGGAAAGGCCGCCGCGAAGCAAGCCGGATCGTGGAAATCGGGTCTAGCGCCATCCGCGTGCGCAATGGCCCAGTAGCCTTTCGCGCCGCCTTCCTCCTCGATCACCGCGCTCAGGCCCAGCGCGCATTGTACGTCCGGGAGACCGGAACGCGGGATCGACGCATCGAAAATCGCGAACCTGCTGCCGGGCCGCATGGTGCAGACCGGGTTACGCGACAGCGGATATTCGCGCATCCCGTCGCGGTAACCGTCGAACTCGTAAGCGTTCCAGCGTTCCGATGGAGAAAGGTTGAATTCTACATATTTCTCGCCTCCCTCCGGCTTAAGGAACAGTTCGAAACAGGTCGTGCGCCACAATTCGTCGGCACGGTGCTTGCCGGCAGGCGGAGGCACCACGAGCCCTCCGGCGCCTTCGATCCGCCAGCGCAGCAGCAGCCAGTGCGGGTCCGACGCATCGATCCGCGCCTCGACCGCTGTGACCTGCGCGGGCGGGTGGGCGGGATGGACGACAAGGGGATACACTTGCATTGCCCCCTCCCCATGCTAACCGCCGCGCTCCAAGGCAAGAGAGCACGATGTCCGAATACAAGTCCGACCTGCTGCGCCTGCTCGACGAGCGCGGCCACCTGCACCAGGTTACCGATGCCGGCGCGCTCGACGCGCTCGCGGCGAAGCAGGTGGTGACGGGCTATGTCGGCTTCGATCCGACCGCGCCGAGCCTGCATGTCGGCAATCTCGCCTCGATCATGCTGCTGCGGCGGTTGCAGCAGGCCGGGCACCGGCCGATCGTCATCATGGGCGGTGGGACGGCGAAGATCGGCGATCCGTCGGGCAAGACCGATGTGCGCAAGATGCTGACCGAGCAAAGCCTCGCCGCTAACATCGCCTCGATCCACGATACCTTCGCCCGCATCCTGCGCTTCGACGACAGCGAAACGGGCGCGCTGCTGATCAACAACGACGACTGGCTGGCGAAGCTCGATTACGTCCCGTTCCTGCGCGAGGTGGGGCCGCATTTCACCGTCAACCGGATGCTGACCTTCGATTCTGTCAAGCTGCGGCTCGACCGCGAGCAGCCGCTGACCTTCATCGAATTCAACTACATGATCCTGCAGGCCTACGATTTCGTGGTGCTGGCGCGCGAGCACGATTGCCAATTGCAGCTGGGCGGCAGCGACCAGTGGGGCAATATCGTCAACGGGATCGAGCTCGCGCGGCGGATGGACGGGCGCGAACTTTACGGCGTCACCGCGCCGCTGATCACCACCGCCGATGGCGCCAAGATGGGCAAGACTGCCGACGGTGCGGTGTGGCTCAACGAGGCGCAGCTGCCAGCCTACGATTTCTGGCAATACTGGCGCAACGCCGACGATCGCGACGTGGGCCGGTTCCTGCGGCTGTTCACCGACCTGCCGCTCGACGAGATCGCCCGGCTCGAAGCGCTCGACGGGGCTGAGATCAACCAGGCCAAGATCGTGCTCGCCAACGAAGTGACCGCGATGGTGCGCGGCAAGGAAGCGGCGAAATCGGCCGATGCGACCGCCGCGCAGACCTTCGCCGGCGGCGGTGCGGGCGAGGATTTGCCGAGTCAGGCCGTCGGCGCCGACGGCATGCGGATCGGCGCGCTGCTGACCGCGCTCGGCTTCACCGCCTCGAACGGCGAGGCCAAGCGCAAGATCGCCGAAGGCGCCGTGCGGCTCGACGGCGTAGCGGTGGCGGATCCGGGGCTGCTGGTCGAAGTATCCGGGGGCGCGGAAATAAAACTCAGCCTCGGCAAGAAGAAGCACGCCATAATTACCCGCTGAAACCCGCAGAATTGCGTGTTTTCGTCCTATTTCAGGACATTCCGGCTTTACCAAATGTCAGCGTTTATGCGGCATTAGGGACGCTCACTGACACCAGAAGAGGGGCGTCGCGAGTGTCTGCAGGAGCGAATTTGAGCGTAACCGATCTGCGCCGTGCCGCGCGGCATCCGGTCGACTATCCGGTGATTGCCGAACATCGCGATCACGGCGATCTCAACCTGCATATTTCCAACATCTCCGCGCACGGCTTCATGGTCGACGATGCCAGCCAGCTGGTGCGCGGCGACCGGGTGATCATCCGCCTGCCGGTGATCGGCCGGATCGAGGCCTATGTGATCTGGGCGCGCGATACCCGTGCCGGCTTCCAGTTCGAGCGCATTATCCGGCTCGACGATTTCGTGCACATGATCGACACGCTGCAGCCGAATCCGAAGCTGCGCCGCACGCGCTGACGGCGCGGTCCTAGTTGCGGTTTCAAACCTAGAAGCAGGCGCGGCTTCCCAAGCGAGGCCGCGCCTGCTTTAGCGTTTGCGTGAGCGACGTAGCGGCCCAACCCACGCACCCCTTCCGAGTCGCGAATTTCCGCGCCTACTGGTTCTCGCGGCTGACGATGACGCTGGGCCAGTACGCGATGATGCTGGTGATCGGGTGGCAGACCTACGACCTGGCGCGCACCGGCGGCATGTCGGTGCAGGGCGCCTCGGGCCAGCTTGCGCTGATCGGCCTGCTGCAATTCGTGCCGCTGTTCGTGCTCACACCCTTCTCCGGCCTCGCCGCCGACCGGTTCGACCGCCGCAAGCTGGCGCAGGCGACCATCGTGCTCCAGCTCGCCTGCGCGGCGGTCCTCGGCCTGCTGACATGGCTCGGCGACATCTCGATCCCCTGGCTGTTCGCGATCGCCGTGGTGCTCGGCATAGTGCGCGCCTTCAACGGGCCCGCCCTGTCCGCGCTCTCGCCCAACCTCGTCCCCAAACCGATCCTGCCGACCGCCATCGCGCTCAGTTCGATCTCGTGGCAGGTCGGGATGATCGTCGGTCCGGCGATCGGCGGTTACACGCATGCCATAGCGCCCGCCCTGCCCTATGCCGTCGCATCGGGGCTGTTCGTGCTCGCGATCGCCGCTCTCGGCACCATCGGCAAGGTGCCGCAACCCGACATTCGGGGTGCCGCGAAGCCGATCCGGCAGGTTATCGACGGGCTGCGCTACGTCCAGCGCAACAAGATGGTGCTCGGATCGATCACGCTCGACCTGTTCGCCGTATTTCTCGCCGGGGCGACTGCGCTGTTCCCCGTCTATGCCCGCGACATTCTCCAGGTCGGCGAGGAAGGTCTGGCCCAGCTGGCCATGGCGCCCGCTATCGGCGCGACGCTGACCGGCTTGTTCTTCTCCTTCCGCCCGCTGGCGAAGAATGTCGGCCCGGCGATGCTGATCGCGGTCGCGGTATTCGGCGTCGCGACCATCGTGTTCGGGGTTTCGACATGGATGCCGCTCAGCCTCGCCGCGTTGTTCGTGGTCGGCGCGGCGGACATGTTCAGCGTCTATATCCGCCAGTCGCTGGTCCAGCTCCACACGCCCGACGACAAGCGTGGGCGCGTCTCCTCGGTCAGCCATCTGACGATCAGCGCCTCGAACGAGTTCGGCGACTTCTTCTCGGGCACGCTGGCGTGGCTGATTGGGCCGGTCGCCGCCGTGGTCGCAGGCGGCGCGGGCGCCATCGTCACCGTGGCCTTGTGGAGTCGGCTGTTCCCGGTTCTGCGAACGACCCGGACCTTTGACCCGCCCGAAGGATTGGACGAAGAGACCCCCGAGCAGAATTTGCAGGAGCAATTGCCATGAAAGCCGACACCGTCCTCGCCACGATAGGCAACACCCCGCATATCCGCCTTGCGCGCCTGTTCCCGGACCACGAGGTATGGGTGAAGAGCGAACGCGCCAATCCCGGCGGCTCGATCAAGGACCGGATCGGCCTCGCGATGGTCGAGGATGCGGAAAAATCGGGCGCGCTCGAGTCCGGCGGCACGATCATCGAGCCGACCAGCGGTAATACCGGGATCGGCCTTGCGATGGTCGCCGCGGTGAAGGGCTACAAGCTCGTGCTCGTCATGCCCGAGAGCATGAGTATCGAGCGCCGTCGCCTGATGCTCGCCTACGGCGCGACATTCGACCTGACACCCAAGGAAAAGGGCATGAAGGGCGCGATCGAGCGCGCCGCCGAACTGGTCGAACAGACCGACGGCGCGTGGATGCCGAGCCAGTTCGACAACGTTTCGAACTACCAGGTCCACGCGCGCACGACCGCGAAGGAAATTCTCGACGATTTCGCCGATGCGCCTGTCGACGTACTGATTACCGGCGTCGGCACGGGGGGCCACCTGACCGGCTGTGCGGAAGAACTGAAGCGGACATGGTCCGCCATGAAGGCCTATGCGGTCGAGCCGACGCTTTCGCCGGTCATCTCCGGCGGCCAGCCCGGTCCGCACCCGATCCAGGGGATTGGAGCGGGTTTCATTCCGGACAACCTCCACACCCAGGCCATCGACGGCGCGATCAAGGTCGATCCGGAGGACGCCAAGGAGTGGGCGCGCAAATGTGCGCGCGAGGAAGGCCTGCTGGTCGGCATTTCGAGTGGCGCGACACTCGCGGCGATCGCCGGCAAGCTGGGCGACCTCGACGCGGGCACGCGAGTGCTCGGGTTCAATTACGATACCGGCGAGCGGTATTTGTCGGTACCGGACTTTTTGCCGGAGTGAGCCTGTCACTACCACTCCACCCCGTTCGTGCCGAGCCTGTCGAAGCACTGCTTTTTCTTCTGGCGCGGCACTCAAAGTGAAGGGCGGCCCTTCGACAGGCTCAGGGCGAACGGTTGTGTGCTATCCGTGCAAACATTGAAGCTTGCCACCTATTGCGACGGCGATCTCGAATTGACCGGCCATCTCGCCCGCCCCGCCGGCGAACCGCGCGCGGCAGTGGCGGTGTTTCCCACGATCCACAATGTCACCCCGACGGTGGCGGCCAAGGCTGAGGCCCTCGCGGATGCGGGTTATCTCGCCATGGTGATGGATTTTTACGGGGAGGAGGTCACGCAGGACAATCCCGGACCACCCCTCGCCGCCACGCTGCGCGCCGACACCGACACCTACCGCACCCGTCTCCGTGCCGGACTGGCCGCCTTGCGGGACATCGCACCGGACCTGCCGATGGCGGCGATCGGCTTCTGCATGGGCGGGCAGGCGGTGCTCGAACTCGCGCGCGACGGCGCCAATCTCGCCGCGGTCGCCAGCTTCCACGGCCTGCTCGACACGCAGCGTCCGGCCGAGCCGGGCGCGGTCAAGGCGCGCATCCTCACCTGCCACGGCGACGCCGACCCACTCGTCCCGCGCGAGCAGGTGCTGGCGTTTTGGGAGGAGATGGACCGCGCCGGGGCCGACTGGCATTTTCACAGCTACAGCGGGGTGAAGCACGGCTTCACCAATCCGGATTCGCCACATGGCAACGAGGTGGTCGCCTACGACGCCAGCGCCGACCGGCAGAGCTGGGCGGCGATGCTGGGTTTGTTCGACGAAGTCCTGGCATGAGTCCCCGCGAAGGCGGGGACCTCGGGAGGCCTGGCGAAGCGCTTTTGGCACGAGGTCCCCGCCTTCGCGGGGACTCAGACCGCTACGCCGCAGTCGCGAACGCCTCCTCGCCGAGCGCCATCATGCTGTCCGCTCCTGCCTCGAGCTTGCGGCGCAGCGCACCGGCGTCCGGCAGGAACCGATCCATGTAATAGCGCGCGGTTGCGAGTTTGGCTTCGTAGAAAATCTTGTCTTCGGGTTCGCCGGCGAGCTTTTCCTGCGCCACCTTCGCCATGCGCAGCCACATCAGGCCAAGCGTCACGATGCCCATGACATGCATGTAGTGATGCGCGCCCGCGCCGAGGTGGTTGGGATTTTGCATCGCGTTCTGCATGAACCACATCGTCGCGGCCTGCTGCTCGCCCAATGCCTTTTCCAGCTTTTCGGCAAGCGGTGCCAGCTCTTCATCCTCCTTCGCCGCGCCGATCTCCTCGCCCGCCAGCTTGAAGAACTCCTGGATCGCCGCGCCGCCCTTGCTCGGCAGCTTGCGACCGCACAGGTCCATAGCCTGCACGCCGTTGGTGCCTTCGTAGATCTGGGTGATGCGGGCATCGCGCACGAACTGGCTCATGCCCCATTCCTCGACATAGCCGTGCCCGCCGAACACCTGCTGCATGTCGGTCGCGACGGCATAGCCCTTGTCGGTGCCGTAGCCCTTGATCACCGGGGTCAGCAGGCCGAGCAACGCATCGGCTTCGTCGCGCTCCTCCTCGGTCTGCGCCTTGTGCGTCAGGTCGACCAGCAGCGCCGCCCAGAGGCACAAAGCACGGTGCCCCTCGGTGAAGGCCTTGGCATCCATCAGCATGCGGCGCACGTCGGGATGGACGAAGATCGGGTCGGCCTTCTCCTCCAACTCGGCGGGTCCGGTCAGCGCCCTGCCCTGCCGCCGGTCGAGCGCATAGGCGACCGCGTTCTGATAGGCGACTTCGGCCTGCGCCAGCCCCTGGATACCGACCCCGAGCCGGGCGGCGTTCATCATCACGAACATCGCGGCCAGGCCCCGGTTCTCCTCGCCGACCATCCAGCCCGTCGCGCCGTCGTAATTGAGTACGCAGGTCGAATTGCCGTGGATGCCCATCTTCTCCTCGATCGAACCGCAGGAGACGCCGTTGCGCGCACCGAGCGAACCGTCCTCGTTCACCAGCACCTTGGGCACCACGAACAGCGAGATGCCCTTGGTGCTGTCGGGCGCGCCGGGTGTCTTCGCCAGCACGAGGTGGATGATGTTGTCGGTCAGGTCGTGCTCGCCCGAGGAGATGAATATCTTAGTCCCGGTGATCGCGTAGGAGCCGTCGCCGTTGGGTTCGGCCTTAGTCCGGATCATGCCGAGATCGGTGCCGCAATGCGGCTCGGTCAGGTTCATCGTGCCGAGCCATTCGCCGGAAATCATTTTCGGCAGGTAGGTTGCCTTCTGCTCGTCCGAGCCCTGCGCCTGCAGCGCCGCAGCGGCGCCGGTGGTGAGGCCCGGATACATCGCGAAGGCCTGGTTGGCGGTGGCGGAGAATTCCTCGATCACGAAGCCGAGCACGTGCGGCATGCCCTGCCCGCCGAACTCCTCCGGCTGCGAGATCGTGCCCCAGCCGCTTTCGCGATACTGTTCGAACGCTTCCCTGAACCCGGGCGGCGTGGTGACCGAACCGTCATCATGCCGGGTGCAGCCGTGCTCGTCACCGATCTTGTTGAGCGGCGCTAGCACTTCGGCGCAGAATTTGCCGGCCTCGTTGATGACGGTGTCGATCATGTCGGGCGTCGCGCTCTCGAAACCGGGCAGATTGCCGTAGCTGGCGAGGTCGAGCAGCTCGTTAACGATGAAGCGCGTGTCGCGGGTCGGGGCGGTATAAGTGGGCATCGGGTGCTTTCCTGGCGGGTGTCGGGGTCAGCCCTTTTCGGCTGCTTCGACCTGTTTGATGAAGGCAGTGAGGTCCTTGATCGAGGAATCGATATCGGCACGCTGGCGCTTCAGCTTGGCGACATGCGTCTTGCACTTCTCGATCGTGACGCGGCGCTGCTCGACCCGCCCGTCGTCGAGATCGTAGAGGTCGATCATTTCGCGGATCTCGGACAGGCTGAAGCCGACATTCTTGGCCCGCATGATCCAGGCGAGCCGTGCGCGGTCGCGCTTGGTATAGACCCGCGAGAGCCCGATGCGGTGCGGCGCGATCAGACCCTCGTCCTCGTAGAAGCGCAGCGCGCGCGCGGTGCAGCCGAACTCGGTGGTGAGGTCGGAAATGCTGTATTGCTCGCGGTCGTGCTTGTCGGGGCGGTCGAGATGGGCCCCCGAATGGGCCGCTGTGGCGGGTTGGGCAGGCATGCCTTCGCCTTACGTTTGCTTTACGTAAACGTCAACTATCGATGCGGACCAGCCGATCGCCTTCGAGGCGGCGGTAGAAGCACGATCGCGCTCCGGTATGACATACCGGACCGGCCGGCCTCACCCGCAGGAAGAGGGCATCCTGGTCGCAGTCGACGAGGATTTCCTCGACCGCGAGCGTGTTGCCCGAAGTCTCGCCCTTCCGCCACAGCGCCTGCCGCGAGCGCGACCAGAAATGCGCCAGGCCGGTGTCGCGCGTACGCTGCAGCGCCTCGGCGTTCATGTAGGCCAGCATCAACGGCGCGCCGTCCGCTGCATCGACCACCATCGCGGCGAGCAATCCGCGCTCGTCGAATTTCGGCATTGGGGTTGAACCCGTCTCGCGGTCGTCTTCGGCACACATGCGCCGGTCCTAAGCCCGCACGGAGCGCGATGCCAGTCCATCACTCATAAACGTTGCACAATAAACACAGCGGTTTCGCAAAATCCGCGACTCGCGAACTTGTCGCTTTGATGAACGGCCAAGCGGTGGTTGATAGCGCGCACGGCCTGAGGGGGCCGTCCGCCGAAACACGGTGCCGCAAGAGCGCCATGGTTCAGGGGGCAGGAGCGCAGCCGGCGAAAGCCACGGCGCCTCCGCACAACGATGAGGGATCGGATCCCGGCAACCCGATGGGGGTTTGGTTGCCTCGGCCGCAAGGCGGATCCACTGATATTCGTCACGTGGCGCCCGGAGCTTCGGCTCCGGGCGTTTCGTTTGGGGGCCTTTCGTTTGAGGGGGAGGCAGCGGCGGCATCGACCGCCTCGTCGAGCACTCTCGCGAAGCAGGCGATCACCACGGTTTCCGCCCCCGCCCTCTTGAGCAGCGATACGCAGGTGTCGCTGGTCGCCCCGCTGGTCAGGACATCGTCGACCAGCACGACCTTGCGACCCTCGATCGCCGCGCGACGCCGCGGATTGACCACGATCGCGCCCTGTAGCGCCCGCCGCCGCGCGTTCTTCCCCAGCCCGCCGAGCGGCGGCGTCGGCCGCGTGCGGACCAGCGCATCGACCAGCAACGGCGCGCCGGTCGATCGCGCCAGCTCGCGGGCGAGCAGCGCGGCCTGGTTGTAGCCGCGCCGCCACAGCCGCCAGCGGTGCAGCGGGACCGGGACCAGCAGCGCATCCTCGTATCCCGCCGGCAGCCGCGCGCGGACCAGGCCGGCGAGCATCGGCGCAAGCGCGATCCGCCCGCCGTGCTTGAACGACAGTACGAGCCTGCGCGACGCATCGTTGTAGAGCGTGCCCGCCGCGATCCCGTCGTGCCGCGGCGGATCGGCGAGGCAAGGCGCGCAGATGCCGCCTTCGCCGGTCGCGGTATCGGGGAACGGCCGCTGGCACAGCGTGCAGGACGGTTCGCCCGGGATAACCAGCTCGTTCCAGCACCCGCCGCACAGCCCCGTCTGGCTCTCGATCGCGCCGCCGCACAGCGGGCAGCGCGGCGGGTAGATGAGATCGACCAGCGGCGCGAGCGATTGCGCGATGAGACCGGGGCCAGCCATGCCCCCATGCTGGAACGGTTGCGCGTGCGGCGCAAGCCGGGCACGGGAGGCAGCCCATGGAAACGGCACCGCCGATCATCTTCTCCCGCCGCAAGGCCGCCGCCAAATGGGCGCGGGCCCGGTCGCGCCGCGACCGGCCCGGCGCGGGTTGCTTCCTGCTCGATGCGCTGGTCGACGACGTGATCGAACGGCTGTCCTTCATCCGTCTCCGACCCTCGCAGGCGCTGGTCGTCGGCGATCCCTCGAGCCGGCTGGCGCAGCACCTGCACGAGGACGGGGCGAAGCTCGCCATCGGGAGGCTGGGCGAGTTCGACGAGGAGCGGCCCGCCGAGGCCGGCGGTTTCGACCTGATCGTCCACCTGATGGGTCTCGGCCACGTCAACGACCTGCCCGGTGCGCTGGTCCATGCGCGCGGTGCGCTGGCATCGGGCGGGCTGTTTCTCGCCGCTTTCCCCGGAGCCGGCAGCCTTCCTCTGCTGCGCGGGATCGCACTCGCGGCGGATGGCGACCGGCCCGCGGCGCGGATGCACCCGATGGTCGATATCCGCGCGGGCAGCGGCCTGCTGCAGCGGGCCGGATTTGCACGGCAGGTGACCGACAGCTTCGCTCTGAACGTGCGGTACTCCTCTCTCGACCGATTGGTCGGCGACCTGCGCGACCACGGGCTGACCCGCTCGCTCGCCGAACCTTCGCCCCCGTTCACCCGCGCCGCCTGTGAACGTGCCCTGGCCGCGTTCGATGCCGAGCGCGACGAGCAGGGCAAGGCCACCGAACGCTTCGAAATCCTCGTCCTGAGCGGCTGGAAGGACTAGGGCGGGGACTCAACCATCTCCCAACGCCGCCTGCGCCGCCGCCAGCCTGGCGATCGGCACGCGGTAGGGAGAGGCGCTGACGTAATCGAGGCCGACTTGCTCGCAGAAGCCGATGCTGGCCGGATCGCCGCCATGCTCGCCGCAGATACCGAGCTTGATATCGGGCCGCGCCGCCCTGCCCCGCTCCGCCGCCAGTTCGACCAGCTGGCCGACGCCGTCGATATCGAGGCTGACGAAGGGATCGCGCGCGAAGATGCCCTTGTCGACGTAAGGCGACAGGAACCGGCCCGCATCGTCGCGGCTGACCCCGAGCGTGGTCTGCGTCAGGTCGTTGGTGCCGAAACTGAAGAACGCGCCTTCCTCGGCGATTTCGCCCGCCATCAGCGCAGCGCGCGGCAGTTCGATCATCGTGCCGACGAGATAGTCGACCTTGCATCCGCTCTCGCCGAACACCTCGTCCGCGACCCGGTCGACCAGCGCGCGCAGGATTTCGAGCTCGCGCCGCGTCGCCACCAGCGGGATCATGATCTCGGGCACCGGGCCCGGGTTCCCCTCCCGCTTGCGGGAGGGGTTAGGGGTGGGTGAGTCGGACGCGCCGGTATCGGGCCCACCCCCGGCCCCACCCACAAGCTGGAGGGGAGATTTCGCCACTTCGCACGCCGCCTCGAAGATTGCGCGCGCCTGCATTTCGTAGATCTCGGGATAGGTGATGCCGAGCCGGCACCCGCGATGGCCGAGCATCGGGTTGAATTCGTGCAGCTCGCCCGCGCGGCGCTTGAGCGCCTCGACCGAATGCCCGGTCGCCTCGGCCAGTTCGGCGAAGTCGCCCTCGTCGTGCGGCAGGAATTCGTGCAGCGGCGGGTCGAGCAGCCGGATCGTGCACGGCAGCCCCGCCATCACCTCGAAGATCGCCCGGAAATCGCTGCGCTGTTCGGGCAGCAGCTTGTCGAGCGCGGCGCGGCGGCCATTCTCCGTCTCGGCGAGGATCATCTCTCGCACCGCGCTGATCCGCGCGGCGTCGAAGAACATGTGCTCGGTCCGGCACAGCCCGATACCCTCCGCCCCGAATTGCCGCGCCATGCGGCAATCGGCGGGAGTCTCGGCGTTGGTGCGCACCTTCATCCGGCGGTGCCGGTCGGCCCATTCCATCAGCGTGCCGAAATCGCCGGCGAGTTCGGGTTCGATGGTCGGGACCTCGCCCGCCATCACCTGCCCGTTGCCGCCGTCGAGCGTGATCGTATCGCCCTCGGCAAGCTCGCGCTGGCCGATCCGCAGCGTGCGCGCGCCGCGCTCGATCGACACGCCCGACGCGCCCGACACGCAGGGCCGCCCCATCCCGCGCGCGACCACCGCCGCGTGCGACGTCATGCCGCCGCGCGCGGTCAGGATGCCTGCCGCGGCGTGCATCCCGTGGATATCCTCGGGGCTGGTTTCCACGCGGACGAGGATCACCTTCTCACCCTTCGCTGCCCACGCCTCTGCCGTGTCCGCATCGAGCACGATCTTTCCGCTCGCCGCGCCGGGCGAGGCGGGCAGGCCCTTGGTCAGCACGTCGCGCTTCGCATCGGGATCGAGCGTCGGGTGGAGCAGCTGGTCGAGCGCCATCGGATCGACCCGCCGGATCGCGGTCTCCTCGTCGATCAGCCCCTCGCCGACCATGTCGACCGCGAGCTTGAGCGCGGCCTTGGCGGTGCGCTTGCCGCTGCGCGTCTGCAGCATCCACAGCGTGCCGTCCTGCACCGTGAACTCGATGTCCTGCATATCCTTGTAATGCCGCTCGAGCAGGTCGAACACGCGCGCCAGTTCGGCATAGGCCTCGGGCATCGCCTCTTCCATGCTGAGCGGCTTGGCCCCCGCGGCCTCGCGCGCGGCCCTGGTCAGGTATTGCGGGGTGCGGATGCCCGCGACCACGTCCTCGCCCTGCGCGTTGATCAGGTACTCGCCGTAATAGGCCTTCTCGCCGGTCGCCGGATCGCGGGTGAAGGCGACCCCGGTGGCGCTGGTATCGCCCATATTGCCGAACACCATCGCCTGCACGTTGACCGCGGTGCCCATGTCGTGCGCGATATCGTTGAGGCGGCGATAGACCTTCGCCCGCTCCGAATCCCAGCTGTCGAACACCGCGCGGATCGCGCCCCACAATTGTTCGGTGACGTCCTGCGGAAACGGTTCGCCGCCGCGTTCCTGCTCGGCGATGCGCTTGTATTCGGCGACCAGCTTCTTCCAGTCGCCCGCTTCCATCTCGGTGTCGTTGAAATAGCCCTTGTCTTCCTTGGCGATCTCGAGCGCTTCCTCGAACAGCCCGTGATCGAGCCCGAGCACCACGTCGGCATACATCTGGATGAAGCGGCGATAGCTGTCCCAGGCGAAGCGTTCGTCGCCCGAGGTCGCGGCGAGGCCCTGCACCGTATCGTCGTTGAGGCCGAGATTGAGCACGGTATCCATCATGCCCGGCATCGAAATCGCCGCGCCCGAGCGGACCGAAACCAGCAGCGGGTCCGCCGCATCGCCGAGCTTTTTCCCGACCGTCGCTTCGATATGGCCGAGCGCCTCGCGCACAGCCGCCTGCAGTTCTGCGGCAAACTCCCCGCCCTCGGCGAGGTAGCGCAGGCATTCCTCGGTCGTGATGGTGAAGCCCGGCGGCACCGGCAGGCCGATCTCGGCCATTTCGGCGAGGTTGGCGCCCTTCCCGCCGACCACGGTCTTGTCCTTCGCACGCGGATCGCTTGCCGTTGCCGCGCCGCCGAATGGATAGACCGTTGTCGTCATCGGAAAGTGAACCTTTTCTCGTTCGTTCGACGTGTGCGGGTGACAGGTGTCACCCAGTTGTCACCCTGATTACTGCCTTGATATTGCAGGACAATCGACAGGAAGGGCGACACAATGCGATTTCGCGGCTCATCCTTCGATCCGGCCGAAATCGGCCACGCGGTGGACCGCGTCGCGGAAGCGCGCGAGGAGGTCGAGCCGCGCGGTGCGCTTGACCTGGTCCTCGTCATTGACCGTCACCTCCTCGAAAAACGCATCGATCGGCCCGCGCAAGCTGGCGAGCGCCGCCATCGCGGCGCCGAAATCCTCCGCCCCGACCGCCGCCGAAGCCTTGGGCTCCGCCACATCGAGCGCGTCGATCAGCGCCTTTTCGGCGGGTTCGGGCGTGTAGGACAGCGTTTTTTTCTTGGGCTCGTGCAACTGCGCATCGACCACCGCACGAAGGTCCGGATCGTCTACCAGCGCCAGCGGGTCTTCCTCGCCGGTATGCGGTTCGAGATCGGCTTCGCCCTGCCAGTCCTCTTTCTTGAGGATGTTGGCGGCGCGCTTGTAGCCGGCGAGCAGGTTGGCGCCGTCTTCGCCAGCGAGGAACTCGGCCAAAGCCCGCGCACGGGCTTCCACACGGTCGACACGAGTATCGACCTTGCCCGACCATTCGCGCGATGCCTGGATGAAATCGGGACGGACGCCCTCGTCGCGCAACTGGACAGCAAGCCGGTCGAGCAGGAACATCGCCAGCTTCTCGGTCAGAGCCGGATTGCGCTGGCTGTGCCAGGCGTGGACCACTTCGCCCAGGTCGAGCTTGAGGTCGTTCGCCTGCACCAGCCTCAGGTAGCCGAGCGCCGCCCGGCGCAGCGCAAAGGGATCCTTCGAGCCGGTCGGCAGGATGTCGATCTTGAAGAAGCTCAGCAGGTTGTCGAGCTTGTCGGCTAGGCTCACCGCGACCGTGGTCGGCGCAGTCGGTACCACGTCGTTCGCGCCGACGGGCCTGTAGTGATCGCGGATTGCGTCCGCGACTTCGTCGGGCAGACCTTCGGCGCTGGCGTAATATCCGCCCATAAGGCCTTGAAGTTCTGGGAATTCCCCGACCATTTCGGTGACGAGATCGGCCTTGCACAGTTCGGCGGCCTGGCGGGCGAGTTTGTGGTCGCCGTTGGGCGCCTTGGCATCGAACACCAGCCAGTCGGCCAGCTTGGCGACCCGGTCGACCTTGTCGTCGAGCGTGCCGAGCCTTTCGTGGAAGGTTATCCGCGCCAGCTTGCGCGCCTGTTGTGCCAGCGATGTCTTCCGGTCCACCTCCCAGAAGAAGCGCGCATCGGCAAGCCGCGCGGCGAGCACCTTGCGGTTGCCGTCGACGATCCGCTCGCCGCCGTCCTCCGCCTCGATATTGGCAGTGCAGACGAAGGCGTTGGCGAGCTTTCCGTGCGCGTCCTCGCACACGAAATATTTCTGGTTCACCCGCGCGGTGAGCTGGATCACCTCGGGCGGGACATCGAGATAGGCCTCGTCGAAGCGGCCGAGCAGCGGGACGGGCCATTCGGTCAGGCCGGCGTTCTCGACCACCAGCCCCTCGTCCTCGACCAGCGTGAGGCCGGCTTCGCGCGCCACCTTGGCCGCGCCCGCACGGATCAGGTCCTGCCGCTCATCGTGGTCGACGATCACATGCGCCGCGCGCAGCTTGACCGCGTAGTCGTCGGCATTGCCGATGGTGATGTCGCCCGAATGGTGGAAGCGGTGGCCGAGCGTGACCGCGCCGCTGGTGACGCCGTGCACCTCGCACTCGACCACCTCGTCGCCGAGCAGTGCGACGATGCCCGACAGCGGGCGGACCCAGCGCAGGCTCTCGCTCGACAGCGAGGCCGCGCCCCAGCGCATCGACTTGGGCCAGGCGAAGTCGCGCACGATGGCGGGGATCGCCTCGGCGAGCAGCTCGGCAGTGGCGCGGCCGGGGATGTCCTTGACCGCGAAGTATGTCGCACGGCCCTTCACATCGCGCACTTCGAGCTGGTCGCGGGTGACGCCGTTCTTGCGGCAGAAGCCCTCGACCGCCTGATCGGGCGCACCCTCGGGCGGGCCCTTGGCTTCCTCGCTCACGGCTTCGGTCGCTTCGGGCAGTTCGCGCGCGATCAGGGCGAGGCGGCGCGGGGTGGACCATACTGTAACCGATACGTCATTCTGGAGATTGTTATCGCCCAAGAAGCGCCAGAATAGATTTGCAAGTTCGTCGCGCGCGCCGGCCTGCATCCGCGCGGGGATTTCTTCTGAGCGCAGTTCGAGGAGGAAGTCGCTCATCGCCTCCCTCCTTTCGTCATCCCAGCGAAAGCTGGGATCTGTCGCAGACGAAGTGCCGTGCCGAGAAAGATCCCAGCTTTCGCTGGGATGACGGAATGGGGCCTGATCACTTCGCCCACTCCGGATACTTCTCCGCCCAGCCCGGCGCTTCCTTGGCCATATGCGCCTCGCAGCTGCCGCGTGCGAGGTCGCGGACCTGCGCCATGTAGCTGGCGCGCTCCTGCACCGAAATCACGCCGCGCGCCTGCAGCAGGTTGAAGATGTGGCTCGCTTCGACCGCCTGCTCGTAGGCGGCGATCGGCACGTCGTTGTCGAGGCAGTTCTCGCATTCGGCACGCGCCTTGCGGAACAGGTCGAACAGCGTGTCGGTATCGGCGACCTCGAAATTCCATTTCGACATCTGCTTCTCGTTTTCCAGGAAGACATCACCGTAGGAAACGCCCTGCCCGTTGAAATCGAGGTCGTAGACGTTGTCGACGCCCTGGATATACATCGCCAGCCGCTCGAGCCCGTAGGTCAGCTCGCCCGCCACCGGCTTGCAGTCGAACCCGCCCATCTGCTGGAAATAGGTGAACTGGGTCACTTCCATCCCGTCGCACCAGACCTCCCAGCCCAGCCCCCACGCGCCGAGCGTCGGCGATTCCCAGTCGTCCTCGACGAAGCGGATATCGTGCCTGAGCGGATCGATCCCGATCACCCGAAGGCTCTCGAGATAGAGATCCTGGATGTCGGGCGGGCTCGGCTTCAGGATCACCTGGTACTGGTAGTAGTGCTGCAGCCGGTTGGGATTCTCGCCGTAGCGTCCGTCGGTCGGGCGGCGACACGGCTGGACGAAGGCGGCGTTCCACGGTTCCGGCCCGAGCGCGCGCAGGGTCGTCGCGGTGTGGAAGGTCCCCGCCCCCATCCGCATGTCGTATGGCTGCAGGATCAGGCAGCCCTGCGCGCTCCAGAAATCGTGGAGCGCGAGGATCATGTCCTGGAAGGATTGGCGCGGATTGCGGTCCATGGCGCGCGCAATGGCGGATGGTCCCCACACCGTCAATGCCGCAGTGCAGCAGCGCGGTCGGCGACAGGTTACAGCGACTTTCTGTCAGGTAGACTTGACATAGCCGGCGAATCGCGACAATATGTAAGGTATACCTGACACAAATCGCCCGACACCCACCGATTGCCGGAGATGCTCATGACCCGCCTGACCCGCTCCCTGTATTCGTCCCGTCTGCTCGACATCACCTTCGCCCTCATGGGCGGCGGCGCAATCGTCGTGCTGGCGGTGGACACGCCCTCGACCGACCCCGCCGGCGCAGCAAGCGTGTCCCCGCTTCTCGGCGGAGGAATCCTCGCGGCCATGATCGTCGCGGTGGCGCTGCTCATGTGCAAGGCGAGCGCGCTCGACCGGCGCTGCGCCGACGATTACACCTATCAGACCCTCGCCCTGTCGGCAGTCATCGGGCTGCTGACCATGGTAGTCGGCCATGCCCTGTGGGCGGCGGACTTCCTGCTCGGCCGCTGGCTGCCCGATCCGGGTGCAGGCGACATGGTTCTGCTCGCGCTCGCCGGCTGGGCGATCGGCTATCTCTATTATCGCCTGCGCGGAACGGTCGCATGAACAACCGCCTCAAGGTCCTGCGCGCCGAGCGCGACTGGAGCCAGGCCGAGCTGGCAAGCCATCTATGCGTCTCGCGCCAGGCGGTCAACGCGATCGAGACCGGCAAGCACGACCCCTCGCTCCCGCTCGCCTTCCGTATCGCGCGCCTGTTCGAATTGCGGATCGAAGAGATTTTCGACGACGGCAAGTGATGGTAGGGCGCGTTTCACCGTTCGTTCAATTATCCGTTCCAAGAGTCGCAGCATGATCAGACCGATACGCCAGCTTGCCCTCGCCGCGGCGAGCATCGCCCTCGCCTTCGCCGGAACCGCCTGCGCGCATTCGGACGATCCGGCGCCCGTGCCGGTCCAACGGGCCGGACCGGCAATGTGGATCGTGTCCGACGAGGATACCGCGATCTACCTGTTCGGAACGGTCCACACCATGCCCGAGGACGTCGAGTGGGATACGCCGGTGGTCGGCAACGCGCTGGCAGGCGCCGACGAGCTGGTGACCGAAATCGACCTCACCCCCGAAGCGTTGGCAAAGATCCCCGGTATCGCGCTCGCCACCGGCATGTTCGCCGACGGCACGACCCTCCGCAGCGTGATGTCGGACGAAGACCGCGCGCGCTACGAGGCGGCGCTCGTTGAAACGGGTATCCCGGCCGATAATCTGGACCCGCTCGAGCCATGGCTCGCCTCGCTCCAGCTGGTGCAGATCGCCTATCAGCGCGCCGGACTCTCGCCCGAACGCGGGGTCGAGAAAGTGCTCGAAGCCGCAGTCCGGCCGGGCACCAGGCGCGTCGCGCTCGAAACCGTCGAGGGCCAGTTCGCGATCTTCGACGAACTGCCGCTCGACGCCCAGGTCGAGTACCTGATCGAGGCCGCGGAGCAGTTCGACGAGATCGGACCGTTCCTCGACATGGCGATAGCCGAATGGGCGGCAGGCGATGCCGAGGGGCTCGCGGCGCTGCTCAACGAGGCGATGGAAGGCGACCCGGCCCTCGCCGAACGGCTGCTCTACGCCCGCAACGCCGCCTGGGCCGAATGGATCGACGAACGGCTCGACCAACCCGGCACGGTGTTCATGGCAGTCGGCGCGGGCCATCTCGCGGGTGAAAAGAGCGTGCAGGACCTGCTCGCCGGGCGCGGCATACGGGCCCGCCGGGTGCAGTAATGCTGCGCGCCGCGCTGGCCCTCCTCGCCGCGGCGCTGTTGACGGGCGGATGCGGCGAACGCGAGGGTCCCACCGAACCGTACCCTTCGCCCACGCCGATCCTCTACGAAATCGTTTCCGGAGACGGACAGATCGAAGGCTGGCTGTTCGGCACCATCCATGCGCTTCCTGCCGGCACCGAATGGCGGACCGCGCAGATCGACGCGATCGTCGAGCGGGCCGATTCGCTGGTGGTCGAAGCCATTCCGCCAGGCGGAGGCGAGCCGGGTCCCTCGGCATTCGCCCGCCTCGCCTATTCGGACGGGCAAGCGCCGCTGACCGGGAAAGTGCCCGCCGCCTTGCGCCCCCGACTGGCGGAAATGCTCGCCGACGGGGGCCTAGACGACTCCGGTTTCGAGCGCACCGAGACATGGGCCGCGGCCATTATCCTGGCGCAGGCCGTGCGCGTGGGCGATGCCGCCAACGGCGTCGATCGCGCGCTGATCGGGATGTTCTCCCGCGGCCCGATGATCGAACTGGAAGGCGTCGCGAACCAGCTGGCGATCTTCGACCGGCTGCCCGAACGCGAGCAGCGCGACATGCTCGCCGCAGTCGTTTCGGACTATGCCCGCCGAAAAAAGGAACCCGACCGCCTGATCCGGCTGTGGCTGGCGGGTGACGCAGACGCGCTGGAGTCCGAGTTCGACCATGGCATGCTCGCCGATCCGGAACTGTACGAGGCCCTGCTAGCCGGGCGAAACCGCGCCTGGGGGGAGCGGTTGGGCGAGATGCTTCGGAGCGACACACGCCCCCTGATTGCGGTCGGCGCCGCCCACCTGCTCGGCGAGGATGGCCTCGTCCGAATGCTGGAGGACGCCGGCTTTACGCTTCGACGCATTCATTAACCGTTTCCTTCTCCCGTCGAGGCAGAAGGAGCAGCACGGCATCGTCCCCTGTCATCGATACAGCCTCGGCGAGGCTTGCATTTCCGCCCCCGCCCGCTATAGGCGCGCGCTTCGGTGCCATGGTCATCCCTGGAGGCGTGGCGAACCGGACGATAAACCAAGCATTTCGAAAGGTAGCACTATGAGCGACGCTCTGACCCTGCCGGCCGAGACGCGCGAACGGGCTGGCAAGGGAGCCTCCCGTGCACTGCGTCGCGAAGGCCGTGTCCCCGCCGTGATCTATGGCGGCAAGGAAGAACCCACCATGATCCACGTCGAGTCGAAGGCGCTGGTCAAGCAATTGATGACCGGCCACTTCATGAACTCGATCGTCGAGATCACCCTCGACGGCAAGACGATGCGCACCCTGCCCAAGGACGTTGCGCTCGACCCCGTCAGCGACCGTCCGATCCACGCCGACTTCCTGCGCATGGTCAAGGGCGGCAAGATCGAAGTCGACGTGCCGGTGGTGTTCGTCAACGAAGAGCAGTCGCCCGGCCTCAAGAAGGGCGGCGTTCTCAACGTGGTCCGTCACGAGCTCGAGCTGATCTGCGAGAACGACAAGATCCCGAGCGAGATCGTGATCGACGTCACCGGCAAGGAAGTCGGCGATTCGATCCACATCAGCGAAGTCGAGCTGCCCGAGGGCAGCGAGAGCGCGATCACCGACCGCGACTTCACCATCGCCACGCTGGTCGCCCCCTCGGCGCTCAAGAAGGCCGAGGAAGAGACCGACGAAGCCGAACTCGATGCCGACGGCGTTCCCGCCACCGAGCAGGAAGGCGAGGAAGGCGAAGAGGGCGAGACCTCCGAAGAGGGCGAGGACAAGGGCGAGGACTAAGCGCCTCGCTTTCAGAAGAATCACCAAGGCGCCGGGCTTCGCGAGAAGTCCGGCGTTTTGATTCTCTGTTTTGCGCACCCGCCTCCGCGGGTGCATCCTCCGGTGCTGTTCCCTCCGCTTCGCTACGGGGCACCTACGGTCGCGCAGTCGCGCTCTGGCGCCGCTGGTCGCGGCGCGGTTGCGAGGGTGCGCCAAGTTCCTGGCCCAAGCTTCGCGGGTTTCACGCGGATTCTGGACCAGGCTGACTGGCTTGGTGGCGGAGCACGGACCCGCGAGGGTCCGCAAGCCTGTCCTGAGCGGCTGGCTTGCCAGCCAGCCGAAGGGGCCGACCGGCCGCCCGCAGCGGCCCGACCGAAGGGAGAAATAGCCGCGAGGACGCTCGCACGGAGGTGCGAGCGAAAAACAAGGACTCAATCCTTGCCGCAGGCGCGACATCCGCTACCAGCCCCCCATGCAAATCTGGGCTGGCCTTGGAAACCCCGGACCGAAATACGCCATGCACCGGCACAATGTCGGCTTCATGGCGTGCGACGTGCTGGCCGAAATGCACGGCTTCGGCCCGGTCCAGAAGAAGTTTTCCGGCTGGGTGCAGGAAGGCCGCATCGGCAGCGCGAAAGTGCTGCTGCTCAAACCCGCAACCTACATGAACGAGAGCGGCCGCAGCGTCGGCGAGGCGCTGCGCTTCTACAAGCTCGAGCCCGACGCGCTGACCGTGTTCCACGACGAGCTCGACCTCGCGCCGTTCAAGGTCAAGGTGAAGCAGGGCGGCGGCACTGCGGGGCACAACGGGCTGCGCAGCATCGGCAACCATCTCGGCCCCGACTTCCGCCGGGTGCGTATCGGCATCGGCCATCCGGGTCACAAGGACCGCGTCACCGGCCACGTGCTCGGCAATTACGCCAGGGCCGAGCAGGACGACCTGGTGCAGATGCTCGCCGCTATCGGGGCCGAGGCGGAGTGGCTCGCCCGGGGCGACGATGCGCGCTTCATGAACGACGTCGCGCTGCGGCAGCAGGACTGATGCCGTGCAGCGCGTGCTCGTCATCGGTCCGTGCGGGTCGGGCAAGTCGACGCTGGCCGCGCAGATCGCGCATCGCCTCGGCCTGCCGCTGCACCATCTCGACGCCGTGGCGTGGCTGCCCGGCTGGGTCGAGATGGAGCGGCCCGAATTCTACCGCCGGACCGAGGCCATAGTCGCGGGAGAGCGCTGGGTCATCGACGGGACGCACGGCAGCTCGCTGCACCTGCGCGCGCCGCGTGCCGACACGATCGTCTATCTCGATTTCCCCATCCGGCTATGCCTGTGGCGGCTGGTGAAGCGCACCCTCCGCCATTACGGCACGACCCGGCCCGACATGGGTGCCGATTGTCCCGAACGCTTCGATCCGGCGTTCTTCTGGTACGTCGCGCGCTGGAACAGCGGCCCGCGCGTGCGGCTGCACAAGCGGCTGGAAGGGCATTGGGACAAGGTGGTGCGGCTGCGGTCGCCGAACGAGGCGCAGGACTTCCTCGACTCGCTTCCGGCGCGATAATCGCTAGGTTCGGCAGCCGAAATGACGACCGGGAAGACACGACCATCGCGCGCGGTTGCAGCGATCGCGGCGCTGCTGCTGGCGGGTTGTACCACCGTGGCCGACTCGCAGCCCGACCTTGCACGCTACCAGACGCCGCAGCCCGAATTCGGCCTGACCCGCGGACCCGACGGGTGGTATCTCTCGCGCATGGACGCGCCGTTCGGTACCGACGCGAAATCGAAGATCTGGCGCTATCCGTTCGACGGCGGACCGCCCGTCCTTGCGGATATCACCTTCGAGGACACGAACGAGCGCGACTTTTCGTGGGACGCGGCCTCGCAGACGGGATGCTTCGTGCGCGAGTCCGATATCTGGTGTGCCGGCTGGAGCGCGGCGGAGGGCTGGACCATGGCCGAGCGCCTCCCCTCCCCCGTCAACACCGGCGGCTACGAGGCGAGCCCGCATGTCGCCCCGGATGGCTCGCTCTACTTCGCTTCGCAGCGCGAGGGCGGCATGGGCCAGGGCGACATCTACCGCGCGCGCAGGACTGCCGCCGGATGGGAGGTCGAACCGCTCGGCCCGGCGATCAATTCGCCGACCGGCGAGTGGAACCTCGCGCTTTCGCCCGACGGGGCGACGATGGTGTTCGAGGCATCGGGCCGCCAAACCAACCGCACCGTGCCGGGCGATCTCTATCTGTCCTGCCTGGTCGACGGCGAATGGCAGCCCGCCGAGCCGATGCACGCGCTCAACACCGACGGCAGCGATCTCGACTTCCGCTTCACCGGGCCGCGCGAGGGCGTCTTCACCACCGCGAAGATCGGGGGCGATGGCATGCTGCGGTATGCCGGGCCGGAGCACTTCGCGCGCTGCGGCTAGGGTCAGGTCGGATCGGGCGCGTCCTCGGGCGTTGCGTATTCGGTGCCCGGCTTCGGCTCCCACCCCAGCGCGCGCATGCAGCCGACGAAGAACTCGGCGCGTTCGGCCTTTTCCTCGATATTCTCGGTCTGCTTTTCGCAGCTGCGCTCCGCCTGGGTGAAATCGGTGCTGCCGTCGCCGGTCCACTCGTCCGAGGTGGTGGTTTGGCACGCGGCGAGCGCGAACGGGGCGATGGCAGCCATGGCGAGTGCAATGCGAGACATTTCAGGCCGCTAGTCCGCAATCCTGCACCGGGCAAGCGGATAGTGCATCGCTGCCGCGCGTGCTAAGGACGCGCAGCCACAGGAGACCCGCCATGCCCGACCTGACCCGCCGCACCCTGCTCGCCGGAGCCGCCGCCACCGGAGCGCTCGCCGCCGCCTCTCGCGCACAGGACCTGGAGGACACGCTGCACGACGTGACCCCCGATTTGTCGGGCAAGAGCATCGTCATCACCGGCTGCTCCTCGGGCTTCGGACGCCTCGGCGCCGAACTCTATGCAAGGCTCGGCGCCAGGGTGTTCGCGACCATGCGCAACATCCCGCGCCCCGAGGCCGACGAACTGCGCCAGCTCGCCAGCGACGAGAATCTGGACCTCCACATATTGCCGCTCGATGTGCTCGAGGAGGAAATGACCTACGGCGCCGTCGGCGAGGCGGAGCGGATCAACGGCGGCCCGCTCGACGTGCTGATCAACAATGCCGGGATCGGCATCACCTCGCCGGTCGAGGTGCAGGACATGGAAGCGACGCGGCTGATCTTCGACACCAACGTGTTCGGCTGCCACCGCATGGCGCGCGCGGTGCTGCCCGGCATGCGCAAGGCGGGCTCGGGGCAGATATTCCAGATCTCGAGCCAGCTCGGACGCGTGATCGTGCCGCATGCGGGGCATTATTCGGCGACCAAGTTCGCGCTCGAGGCGATGGGCGAACAGCTCGCCTATGAGCTGGTGCCGCACAATATCGACGTCACCATCATCGAGCCGGGCGGCTATCCGACCGAGGTCTGGGTCAACCGCAACATCTACACCGCCGCGCTCAAGGAGCGAGCGAGCGAGGTCCATACTGCCGGATATCCGCAGCAGGTCGCGCAGATGGGGCAGGAGGACGGCTCGGGCCGCACCGCCGATCCGCTCGACGTGCCGCGCGCCATCGCACGGACCATCGCCATGCCGCCGGGTACGCGCCCGCTGCGCCTGCCGGTCAGCGGCGGTTTCGTACCCCAGACCGCGATCAACGCGGTGACCGCGAAGACGCAGGTCGAATGGCTCGGCCGCTCGCCCACGCTGGGCCCGGTCGTGCGCGCGGTGCACGATTCTTGACCGAAAACATGAGCGCCTTCGATTTCTACGTGCTGGTGGTTGCGATCCCGCTCGGCCTGGCGCTGGTCGAGATCGCGCAGGGGCTGTCGACCGCGCTGCGCCGGCGGCACGAGGTCAGGCTTGGCTTCTACACGCCGCTGCTGGCGCTGTTCCTGATCCTGATCACCAGCAATGTCTGGCTCCAGCTGTGGAACGCGCAGGAGCAGGTCGAAATCACGACCGCAGCGCTGTTCTTCGGCCTGTGCACGGCGGTGATCTATTACGTGACGGCGTCCTTCATCTTCCCCGACCGGCCTGAGGCGGGGAGCGATCTCGACGACTGGTTCCTGACTCACCGGCGGCTTTCGCTCGGCGGAACCTTCGTGCTTTTGCTGCTGCTCAAATTCTATCTCGACACGAACTTCTCCAGCTGGCCCAATGACGGCCCGCTGGCACGGCAGATCGGTTACGTGCTCGGCTGGAGCCTGCGCCCCGGATTGATTCTCGTCGTGATCTTTGCCAAGCGCCGCGCCGTCATCCTCGGGACCTTCGCCATCCTGCTGGCGCTCGAGCTTCTCACGCTGCTATAGAAAGACATCACATGGGTTTCCGCTGCGGGATCGTCGGCCTGCCGAATGTCGGCAAGTCCACCCTGTTCAACGCATTGACCGAGACGCAGGCCGCGCAGGCCGCGAACTATCCGTTCTGCACGATCGAGCCGAATGTGGGCCAGGTCGCGGTACCCGATGCACGGCTCGAGAAGATCGCCGCCATCGCCAAATCGGCCAAGGTCATCCCGACCCAGCTCGCCTTCGTCGATATCGCGGGGCTGGTGAAAGGCGCGAGCAAGGGCGAAGGGCTCGGCAACCAGTTTCTCGGCAATATCCGCGAGGTCGACGCAATCGTCCACGTGCTGCGCTGCTTCGAGGACGACGATATCCAGCACGTCGCCAACACAGTCGACCCGATCGCCGACGCCGAAGTGGTCGAGACCGAACTCATGCTGTCCGATCTCGAAAGCCTCGAAAAGCGCGTCGAGAACGCGAAACGGCGCGCCACGGGCGGCGACAAGGAGGCCAAGGCGCTCGCCAGCGTGCTCGGCCAGGCGCTCGACCTGCTGCGCGACGGCAAGCCCGCACGGCTGACCGAGCCGAAGGACGACGAGGAGGCCGAGCTGTTCGCGCAGGCGCAATTGCTCACCGCCAAGCCGGTGCTGTACGTGTGCAACGTCGCCGAGGAAGACGCGGCGAAAGGCAACGAGCTGTCGGCGCAGGTGTTCGAGAAGGCGAAGGCCGAGGGCGCCGAAGCGGTGGTCGTCTCCGCCGCGATCGAAAGCGAGCTGGTGGTGATGGACGCCGAAGAGCGGGCCGAATACCTCGCCGACCTGGGGCTGGAGGAATCGGGTCTTAGCCGGGTGATCAAGGCCGGCTACACGCTGCTCGGCCTCAAGACCTTCTTCACCGCCGGCCCCAAGGAATCGCGCGCCTGGACCTTCCCCGCCGGGGCAAAGGCACCGCAAGCTGCGGGCGAAATCCACACCGATTTCGAGAAGGGCTTCATCCGGGCCGAGACTATCGCCTACGACGATTACGTCTCGCTCGGCGGCGAAAGCGGCGCGCGCGAGGCGGGCAAGCTGCGGCAGGAGGGCAAGGAGTACCTCGTCCAGGACGGCGACGTGATGCTGTTCAAGTTCAACGTCTGAGCACTTCCGCCGCCAGCCACAGCAGCGGCGCCTGACCGTGTAGATCGCCGGTCACGGTCGGGCGGTCGAGATAATATTGCGCCTCGTCCGACTGTCCGGTGCCGACGCAGACCTGCCGCACGCGCCCGTCGGATTCGACGAATTCGGTCAGCGCGTCCCATGCACGCAATCCGGCCTCGCGAAACGCAGGATCCTCCAGCCAGCCCTCGTTCGCCCCGCGCAGCATGGCGTAGCCGAACATCGCGGTGCCGCTGGTCTCCTCCCACGCATCGGGCCGGTCGATCAGCTGCCGCCACATGCCGCCCGGCGCCTGCCAGGCGAGCAGCGCCTGCATCATCGTCCGGTAGCCGTCCAGCACCGCCCCGTGCTCCGCGTGATCGCGCGGCAGCTCCGAGAGGATTTCCGCCAGCCCAGCGGCGACCCAGCCATTGCCCCTGCCCCAGAAGAACGGCGCCTCGGGCCCGTGATGGAACAGTCCGTTCGGCTGCTGCAGGCGTGCGAGATAGCGTTGCGCGGTAAGCGCGGCGCGGTCGAGGAAGCGCGGTGCGCGCGTAGCCCGCCACGCCTGCGCCTGCAGCGCACCGATCATCCAGACATCGTCGATCCAGAACCGCGCCTGCCGGGTCAGGCCGGTTTCGTCGACATCGTCCCACTGCCCGTCGGCGAGTGCAATTCCTCGCGCGAGCATGGCTTCGTCGCCTCCCGCCGCCAGCATCGGCCAGATGCCGACCGCATTGGCATCGACATGGTTGGCGCTGTTGGGAATGTCCCGCGCGCGCTCCCACCGGCCGGCAACCATCCGCGCCGGTTCGGGATCGGCGATAGCAGCGCCGAGCCGCGCGGCCCCCAGCGCGGTGGCGACCTCGGCATAATGCACCTCATGCACATCGCCGACTTCGTAGCGCATGATGTCCCGCCGTGCCGCCCATTCCGCTGCGGCACGCCTGCCGATCGCCGAGGCGGCGGACCTTCGGTCGCGCGGTCGGCTTGCTGTTCGCGCAGTGCGGCCAGCCAGCGCTGCCGCAACCAGCGAAGCCATGAAATGTCGCCTCAGCATCATGTTCCTCCTGCATCCCCCGGGCACTAATCGGACATTGGCCCGTTGACGCAAGGGTAAGGGGAGATGCACAGATGGTCGACAAGTCGGAACAGTTCAAAAATCTCGTCCGCGTGGGCTATTTCAGCCGCGCGATACTCTATTCGGTGCTCGGCCTGATCGCACTCACCAGCGCGGGCAAGATCGGCGAAGGCACCAACGGCATCTTCCGCGCGATCCAGGATTTTCCCGTCGGCACGATCATCCTGTGGCTGATGGTGGTGGGCCTGCTCGCCTACGCGCTGTTCCGCGCCGCCTCCACCGCGTTCGATATCGAGAACCAGGGCAGCGACTCCAAGGGCTGGGCCAAGCGTATCGGGCATGCCGGCAGCGCGATCGGCCACCTTGCGCTCGCCTGGTCGGCCTACAAGTTCGCCACCAGCGGCAGCGACAATGGAGGCGGCGCGCAGGAAGCCGCATCGGGCGTGCTGTCGATGGAATTCGGCGGAGCGATCCTGGGCGTGCTCGGCATCGCCTTCTTCCTTGCTGCCGTGTTCCAGGCCAAGAAGGGCTATACCGGCGAATTCATGCACCGCATCGGCGCGGGCGCGCCGGGCGGCACGCGGCTGCTCGGCGGCGCGGGTTATATCGCGCGCGCGGTGGTGTTCGCGATCATCGGCTGGTCGCTGGTCAAGGCGGGCTTCATGTCGGGCGGCAGCGGACAGGTAAAGACGCTCGGCGACGCGGTCGCGTCGCTCGCCGGCGAAGGTATCGTGTTCACGCTGGTGGCGATCGGCCTGTTGCTGTTCGGGCTCTTCAGCCTGGTGCTCGCGCGCTACCGGATCATTCCCGATCTCGGCGCGGAGGGCCGCGTCCCGAGGTTCCGCGCCTGACTTGAATCACGCCCCCGGCGGAATACATCTCAGTCATGGCGAAGACCGCGAAACTCTATCGCATGGTGATGGACAAGCACGTCTGTCCCTATGGCGTGAAGTCGAAACACCTGCTCGAGCGGAAAGGCTTCGCGGTCGAGGATCACCATCTGACGACACGCGAGCAAACCGACGCGTTCAAGGAAAAGCACGGGGTCGAAACGACGCCGCAGACCTTCATCGGCGGCGAGAGGATCGGCGGCTATACCGAACTGCGCGCGCATTTCGGCAACCCGCTGCCCGGCGAAGACGAGACCAGCTACCGCCCGGTGCTCGCGGTGTTCGCGGTCGGTGCCGCACTCGCCGTCGCGTTGAGCCTGTTCGTCTATCAGGCCCCATTCACCGTCCGCACCGGCGAATGGTTCGTCGCCTTGTCGATGGCGATGCTGGCGATGCTCAAGCTGCAGGACGTCGAGCGGTTCTCGACCATGTTCGTCGGCTACGACCTTCTCGGACGGCGTTTCGTGCCCTATGCCTACGCCTACCCCTATCTGGAAGCCCTCGCCGCGGTGCTGATGGCCGGACGCGTACTGCCTTGGCTTTCGATCCCCGTCGCGCTGTTCATCGGCACGGTCGGCGCGATCAGCGTGTTCTATGCAGTCTATGTCCAGAAGCGCGAGATCAAATGCGCCTGCGTCGGCGGGGGCAGCAACGTGCCGCTCGGCTTCGTCTCGCTGACCGAAAACCTCGCGATGATTGCGATGGGCGCGTGGATGCTTATACGGCCGGTGATCTGAGCAGGCCGGAGGGCACATGAACTATTTCGAGGATATCGAGGTCGGGGCGACGCAGAGCTTCGGTCACTACGAGGTCACCCGCGAGGAGGTGATCGAATTCGCCTCGAAATACGATCCGCAACCGTTCCATCTCGACGACGAGGCGGCGGCGAAGACGCATTTCGGCCGTCTCTCCGCGAGCGGGTGGCACACCTGCGCGATGACGATGGCGATGCTGGTCGGGAACATGAAGCACAGCCGCCAGGCGGGGCTCGGATCGCCCGGACTCGATAACCTGCGCTGGCTGCGGCCGGTCTATCCCGGCGACACGCTGCGATGCGAGACCGAACTGCTCGAAAAGCGCCGCAGCAAGTCGCGCCCCGAAATGGGCCTTTACAAAACCCGCATTCGCACCTTCAACCAGCACGACGAGATGGTGATGGAATCGGTCAACAACGCGATGATCCTCGTGCGCGATCCGGACGCACCTCTTGAGGAATAGCACCAGTTTCTCCTTCTCCCCCTAAGGGAGAAGGACAGGGAAGCTTGGGAGCGCAGCGAACTAGCGGACCTTGGATGAGGGGGGCGGCGCGACGCCTGCCAATCTCCCTCACCCAAGTTGCGGTAACTCGCTGCGCGAGCAACCTCCGCTATCCCTCTCCCGTCAAGGGAGAGGGGTGCTTAGCACCGATGATCACGCCCCGCACTGCGCTTCCCCGACGGCATCGTAGACAATGCGCTCCTTGCCGTCGCGCAGCGTCAGCCGCGCTTCGTAGCGCACCACGCCGCCATCGCCTTCCTGCCCCAGCTCCTTGCCGAGACCGAGATTGAGCGAGGCGGCCTTGCCGTCATATTTCGTCCAGGCAATTTGCGGTCCCTTCTGCACCCCGGCATCGGGCGCGAAGCTGGCGATTTCGCCGTCGATCTTCATATGCGCGGCGTCTTCCATCGCGAGCAGGATCGGCGCCATGCCGCCGCCCTCCGGCGCGAACGCGCAACTCGCGCCGAACAGGCCGGCCTGCTCGATATCGGGATAGAGGATCGGCTCGGGATCGATCGGCAGCGCGACGCCCTCGTTGACGCGCTCGATCTCGGCGATCCGCTCGGCGCTCTCGGCCTCGGTCGGCTTGTCTTCACCGCAGGCGGCGAGCAGGGCCAGCGGAACGAGCAACACCAAGCGCATCAATGCCTCCCAGACAATTTTTCGCCATCGTCGATTGACAACTTGAATGAAATCCAACCGATGCACCGATGGCGGTTCACGGCTCATGTATCCATCAGCATTCTATTCGCAAGGCTCGAAGGGTATCACGCCAGCCAGCTCAAGCCGCGCGCGTTGCCTCTCCGCATAGCGATGAGCGAAAGCCTCGCGTTCACTTTTCGGACGAGCGAAATATCCGTCCTGCAAGTCCACGAAATCGCCACCCCGCGCCGCTGGTTCCTCCACTTTCGAGAGCCAATCGAACCAGTGCCCGATCTCGTGGAGCAGCGTTCGATAGAGTTGTGTCTGCCTGGCCGATTGCGCGGTCACGCTGACCACATGTTTTCTCCCCGTCCGGCGAACGCTGTGCCCGTCATCGCGCAACCGCTGAAGCTCCGCTGAATCCTCCGGGTCGAGCGAAGTGCCCCAGATCAACGGCTTGCCAGTTTCGACCGCGTCCAGGAAGATGGCCGGGCCATCGCTCAGAACCCTGCCCTTTACGGACGTAGGTTGCGCGAAATAGAGCAACCGGCCCCAGACCGGGGACAGCAGCAGCTGCTTCCTCGTCGGCTGACGCAGAATGAATGTTGTCAGTCCGGCCCAATCGGATGCCGGCAATCCGGCGAGAACGCGGCTGATATCGGCAACGCTGCACGGATGCACGCACCCTTCGATCGGTGCTTCGACAATGAAGCGAACGCCGCGCCCGGCAATCGTGGCATCGACGATGCGATGGTCGCCGATCCTGTCGAGCCAATGCTGCCCGTCCGAACGGTTCGGTATCACAAGGGTGTTGTTCCGCCCGTAGCCTTGCTTCGCGGTGCCGATGTTTCTGTTGCGTCTGGTCGGGTCGCGAGGTGGGTGCATCAAACCGCCAATGGCACATCGGGCGTGGTTGAGCCACCTCGATAGTGGGTCGCTTTAATGCCTCCCGAACAGCTTCTCGACGTCGTCCATGCTCAGCTTGACCCATGTCGGGCGGCCGTGATTGCACTGGCCCGAGCGCGGGGTGCGTTCCATTTCGCGCAGCAGCGCGTTCATCTCGTCGACGCGCAGCACGCGGCCCGCGCGGACCGAGCCGTGGCAGGCCATCGTCGCGAGCACGAGGTCGAGCTTTTCGCCCAGCAGCAGAGCTTCGCCGTGTTTCGCCAGATCGTCGGCGATATCGGCGAGGAGCTTGGCCGGATCGGTCTTGCCGAGCGCGTGCGGGACCGCGCGCACAAGCATCGCATTGGGGCCGAAACGCTCGATCGCGAGGCCGAGATCGGCGAGCCTGGACGCGGCCTCCTCGAGCCGGTCGCAGGCGGGTTCGTCAAGTTCGACCACGTCGGGCATCAGCAGCGCCTGGGACCGCGCGACCGCCTCTCCCGCCCCCGCCGCCTTCAACCGTTCGAGCACAAGCCGTTCGTGTGCCGCGTGCTGGTCGACGATCACCAGCCCGTCCGCCGCCTCGGCGACGATATAGGTGTCGGCGACCTGCCCGCGCGCGATGCCGAGCGGAAATTGTTCGGCGTTTTCGGGCAGCGGCTGTGCTTCCTCGGCCCTGCCTTGCGGCGCGGCGAGCACCTCGCCCTCGTATTCGCGCCATGTGTCCGATTTCTCGCGCACCGCATGCGGGCGCGGCTGCGACCAGTCGCGGCCCTCGAAAATCGACCGCAGCGCGGGCGGCGGTTCTTCCGGCTCCTGCCGCCACCGCGCCATCGCGCCGCGGTCGGGGGTCTGCGCGCTACGGCGGTCTCCGGTGGCGAGCGCCTGCCGCAGGCCCGAGACGATGAAACCGCGCACCGCCTGCGCATCGCGGAAGCGGACCTCGGTCTTGGCCGGATGAACGTTGACGTCGACATCCTCGGGCGGGAGTTCGAGGAACAGCGCCAGCACCGCGTGCCGGTCGCGCGCAAGCATGTCCGAATAGGCACCGCGCACCGCGCCGGTCAGCAGCCGGTCCTTCACCGGGCGGCCGTTGACGAACAGGTACTGGTGGTCGGCGACGCCGCGATTGTAGGTCGGCAGGCCGGCGAGACCGGTCAGCCGCATGGTGCCTCGTTCGAGATCGATCGCGACGCCATTGTCCTTCAACTCGCGTGCGACGATCCCGGCGACGCGCGTCTCCACGCTTTCGCCCTGTTGCGTCGCCAGCACCCGGCGCTCGCCGTGATCGAGCGTGAAAGCGATATCGGGCCGCGCCATCGCCAGCCGCCGGACCACATCGAGGCTCGCGCCGTATTCGCTGCGCGGCGTGCGCAGGAACTTGCGCCGCGCGGGGATCTTGTCGAACAGCTTCTCGACCCGCACGCGCGTGCCCGGCGGCAGCGCGGCCGGTTGGTCGTCGACCAGCTTCCCGTGATCGACCAGCTTCCGCCAGCCCTCTTCCGCCCCCTGCGCCCTGCTCTCGAGCGTGAAGCGCGCGACGCTGGCGATGCTCGGCAAGGCCTCGCCGCGAAAGCCGAGCGTCGAGACCTGCTCGATCGCGTCGTCGGGGAGTTTCGAGGTCGCATGCCGCTCCAGCGCCAGCGCCATCTCGTCGGGCGTCATCCCGCAGCCGTCGTCGGTCACTTCGAACCGTGTCAGCCCGCCATCGACCAGCCTGACCGCGATCCGCGTCGCGCCCGCATCGATCGCGTTTTCGATCACTTCCTTGAGCGCCGCGGCGGGGCGTTCGACCACTTCGCCGGCGGCGATACGGTTGACGAGAGTCTCGGGCAGGCGGCGGATTTGCGGCATCGAAATCGCAGCCTAGCGGCGAAGCGCCGCAAATTCGAGGTGCGCGGTGGACATTTACCATCTCTTTCGCACAAATTTTTGGCTTTTTTCCGCCACTTTCGGTAGAGAGCCGCGACTTCCTGTCATAACCGGGTCGTGGTGGCCGCAGGAGACTGCGGCAAGCGCCCAAGAATTATACGGAATCGGTCCTAAATGAGCTTCCTTTCCAACCTGTTCAAATTCGGTTCGCAGAACATGGCCATCGACCTCGGGACGGCCAACACCCTCGTGTATGTCGACGGCGAAGGCATCGTGCTCAACGAGCCGTCGGTGGTCGCGATCGAGACGATCAACGGCATCAAGCGCGTCAAGGCGGTCGGCGACGACGCCAAGATGATGATGGGCAAGACCCCCGACTCGATCGAGGCGATCCGCCCGCTGCGCGACGGCGTGATCGCGGACATCGAAATCGCCGAGGAGATGATCAAGGAATTCATCCGCAAGGTCCACGGCAAGAAGAGCCTGTTCCGCTATCCCGAGATCACCATCTGCGTCCCCTCCGGCTCGACCTCGGTCGAACGCCGCGCAATCCGCGACGCGGCGTCGAATGCGGGCGCTTCGCAGGTCTACCTGATCCTCGAACCGATGGCCGCCGCGATCGGCGCCGACATGCCGGTGACCGAGCCGGTCGGCAGCATGGTGGTCGATATCGGCGGCGGTACGACCGAGGTCGCGGTGCTTTCGCTGCGCGGCCTCGCCTACACCACTTCGGTGCGCACCGGCGGCGACAAGATGGACGAGGCGATCGTCTCCTATGTCCGCCGCCACCACAACCTCCTCATCGGCGAATCGACCGCCGAGCGCATCAAGCGCGATTACGGCGTGGCCGTCGCGCCCGAGGACGGGATCGGCGAGACGATCACGCTCAAGGGCCGCGATCTCGTCAACGGCGTACCCAAGGAAATCACTATCAATCAGGGCCATATTGCCGAGGCGCTGGCCGAGCCGATCGGGGCGATCGTCGAGGGCGTACGCATCGCGCTCGAGAACACCGCGCCCGAACTCGCCGCCGATATCGTCGACCAGGGCATCGTACTGACCGGCGGCGGTGCGCTGATCACCAAGCTCGACGAGCACCTGCGCGACGAGACCGGCCTGCCGGTATCGGTGGCGGAAGACCCGCTCACCTGCGTCGCGGTCGGGACCGGGCGCGCGATGGAGGACCCGATCTATCGCGGCGTCCTGATGACGGCGTAAGGAGACCACGATCATGGCGCCGAGCGAACAGCGGCGCTCGAGCTATTCGCGTAGGGCGCAATACGGAGTGTTCACGGGCTATGTGCTCGCGACCGCCGGTGCGCTGCTGGGCGCGGCCTTGCTCGCGCTCTCGCTGTGGCGGCCCGACAGTTTCAGCGGCCCGCGCAACGTCGCCCGCGACACCGTGGAACCGGCGGTTCAGGCGACCGCCGCGGGGCGCGCCGAAGGCAAGGGCCTGTTCGACACGATCGGCGGCTATTTCCGCGCCGGCAGCCAGAATGCCGAATTGCGCAAGGAACTCGAGATCGCGCGCATCCGCCTCGCCGAGGCCGAGGCGGTGGCGCAGGAGAACGTCCGCCTCAAGCAATTGCTCGAACTGAGCACGAGCGAGGCCGAGCCCGTCGCGGTGACGCGTTTCGTCGGCTCGTCGGCGGCAAGTTCGCGCCGCTTCGGCTATATCGGTGCCGGGCGCGACGAGGGGGTCGAGGTCGGCATGCCGGTACGGAGCCCGCGGGGCGTGGTCGGGCGCGTGCTCGAAGTCGGCGCCAGCACTGCGCGCGTGCTGCTGCTGACCGACAGCCAGTCGGTGCTGCCCGTGCGCCGCCCCGAAGGCGACGTGATCGCCTTCGCCGAAGGGCGCGGCGACAGCCTGCTGCGGATCCGGCTGATCAATCTCGGTATCAATCCGCTCAAGAAAGGCGACATGTTCGTGACCAGCGGCACCGGCGGCTATTACCGCCCCGGCACCGCGGTGGCGATCGTCACCGAAGTAACCGACGACGGCGCGCTGGCGCAGATCGTCAGCGATCCGGCGGCGACCGATTACGTTTCGGTCCAGCCGGTGTGGCAGGGCGAAACGGTTGCAACCGCGCAGATCCCGGTCGAGCAGGCGATCTCCGAATGATCCAGCGGATCAACCCCAAGGCACGGCACGATGCCTATGGCAGCCGCATCAACCGCGACCATTCGCCACTGCGCGCGACAATCGTCCCGTGGGTATCGATCCTGCTCGCTTCGCTGCTACAGATCCTGCCGGTCGCCACCGCACTGCCGATTCTGCCGCCGCTCGGACTGATGATGCTGCTCGGCTGGCGCCTGTTCCAGCCCGGCGTGCTGCCCGTCTGGGCCGGCTTCCCGCTCGGCCTGTTCGACGACCTGTTCAGCGGCCAGCCCTTCGGCAGCGCGATCCTGCTGTTCTCGCTCGCGATGCTCGCCATCGAACTCATCGAGCGGCGCCTGCCGTGGCGCAGCTTCGCGCTCGACTGGGCGATCGCGAGCGGGATTCTCACCGCCTACCTGCTCGCCGCGGTGCTGTTCTCCGGAGCGCCTCCGGGCCTGCCGGTGGCCGTCGCGATGGTCCCGCAGCTGTTGCTGTCGCTGCTGCTATTCCCCATTATCGCGCGGATGGTGGCATGGCTCGACCGGCTCCGACTGCGGCGCGTCAGGGTGGTGCGCTGATGGCCGGGCTCGGAACCCGCCAGACCGTCAGCTCGGCCAAGCTCAGCAACACCTACGACCGGCGCAGCTTCGTGCTCGGTTCGGTCGGCGGCGGCGTCGGCGTACTGCTCGCCGCACGGATGGCCTATATCGCCATCGCCGAGAACGAGAAATACGAGGTCGAGGCCGAGAGCAACCGCGTCAACCTGTCGCTGATCCCGCCGCGGCGCGGCTGGATTCTCGACCGCAACGGAGCCCCCCTCGCCTCCAACCGCGCCGATTTCCGCGTCGACCTGATCCCCGAACGGCTGACCGACAAGGACCGCACCTTCGCCGTCCTCGCCGAGGTGCTGGAACTGGACGAATACGCCGTGCGCGACCTCGCCGACAAGGTCGAGACCTCGCCCGATTTCCAGCCGCTCGAAGTCGCGACGGGCCTGTCCTACGACCAGTTCGCCGCGATCAGCGTCCGCCTGCCCGAGATACCCGGCGTCATCCCGCAGCGCGGGTTTTCGCGCTTCTATCCGACCGGGCCGACGGTCGGGCACCTGATCGGCTATGTCGGACCGGCCAATGCCGAGGAATACGAGGAAGAGGCCAATCCGCTGCTCATCACGCCGGGCTACAAGATCGGCAAGGACGGGCTCGAAAAGCAGTTCGAGCAGGAATTGCGCGGCAAGCCGGGCGCGCGCCGGGTCGAGGTGACCGCAGGCGGGCGGATCGTGCGCGATCTCGATACAAGAGCGGATGTGCAAGGCGATCCGGTGCGCCTGACCATCGACGGCCCGCTGCAGGATTACGCCGCTCGCCGGATCGGGCTCGAATCGGGTTCGGTCGTGGTGATGGACTGCAATACCGGTGAATTGCTGTGCATGGCCTCGATGCCCAGCTTCGATCCGAACAGCTTTTCCTCCGGCATCGGCAGCGTCGAATACGCGATGCTGCGCGAGGACGAGCGCGTGCCGCTGCGCAACAAGGTGCTGAAGGGCCTCTACCCGCCCGGCTCGACGGTCAAGCCGATGCATTCGATGGCCTTCCTCCAGGCCGGGATCTCGCCCGACGAGAAGATCGTGTGCGGCGGCGGGCGGCGGATCGGCAACCGCTTCTTCCGCTGCTGGAGCAATCACGGCGTCGTCGACATGGCGAAGGGCATCTACCAGAGCTGCGACAGCTATTTCTATCACTTCGCCCAGCAGGTCGGCTTCGCGAATGTCGCCAATTTCGCCAAGTCGATGGGCTTGCAGCAGGAATTCCCGCTGCCGGTCACCAGCCAGTTCTTCGGCACGGTCCCTTCGCCGGCATGGCTGCGCGAGCGGCACGACCGCGAATGGCAACCCTACGACACTGTCAACGCATCGATCGGACAAGGCTACTACCTCGCCAATCCGCTGCAACTGGCGGTGATGACGTCGCGCCTCGCGACCGGACTGATGGTCGAGCCCAGCCTGGTGAAATCGGACAAGCCCCGCGTGTTCAAGAGTGCCGGTTTCGAGCCCGAAAACGTCGAATATGTACGCCGCGCGATGAGCGACGTCGTCAACGGCCCGGGCACGGCCGGGCGGGCGCGCTTGCCGCTCGAGGATATCCTGATGGCGGGCAAGACGGGTACCGCGCAGGTCGTCGGGCTCAACATCTCCGACGGCCGCTCGGGTCCGTGGAAGTATCGCGACCACGGGCTGTTCGTGTTCTTCGCCCCGCTCGAAAAGCCGCGTTACGCCGGCGCGGTGGTGATCGAGCACGGCGGCGGATCGGGGTCGGCCTATCCGATTGCGCGCGACGTCATGACTTTCCTGTTCGACCCGGTGAAGGGACTCGAAGCGTTGCGCGCGCTCGAGGAACAATGGGGCGGCACCGCGCAGGAGCGGCTGACGCGCAAATATGCCGCCTACGCCGCCGCGGCAGGTGAGGACGTGCCCCCGGCACCCACGCGCGACGAGGAAATCTTCGACCGCGTCGAAGCCGAAGCCCGGGTCGCGGCACGCAAGCCCGAAGCCCTGGCGACGGGCTCGGTAAGCTCGCGCAACGAGACATCGAGCGGCGTGTCGGGCCCGCCCGATGCCGCCGCACCGACGCCGTCGGCTCCGACCCGGGACGTGGGGGCCGAGGAATGAACTCGATCATACCCGCTCCGATAGCGCGCCAGCCATGGGCAATGCTGATACCGCTGTTCGTGCTCGTCGGGTTCGGCGCGATGGTGCTTTATTCGGCCGGTGGCGGGTCGTGGGAGCCCTATGCCGATTCGCACCTGATCCGTTTCGGCGCGTGCCTTGCCATCGCCGCGGTGATCACGCTGTTCGGGCGCGATTTCGTACGCTTTGCGACCTTTCCTGCCTACGGGATCATTCTCGTGATGCTGGTCGGTGTCGAAGCGATCGGGGCGATGGGCGGCGGCAGCCAGCGATGGCTCGAGCTCGGTTTCATCCGGATCCAGCCGTCCGAGCTGATGAAACCCGCAATCGTGGTCGCGCTGGCGAAATTCTACGACACGCTGCCCCCGGCGATGATCGTCTCGTGGCGCGCGCTGATCCCGGCGGGCGCGCTGATCGCGATGCCGATGGCGCTGGTGCTGCTCCAGCCCGATCTCGGCACTGCGCTGGCGATCGCCTTCGGCGGGGCGGTGGTGATGTTCCTCGCCGGGCTGCCGCTCAAATGGTTCGCGCTCGGCGGCGCGGGGGCCGCGGCGGTCGCGCCGCTGGCCTATTTCTTTGCGCTGAAGGACTACCAGCAGCGCCGTGTGACGACCTTTCTCGATCCCGAGAACGATCCGCTCGGCGACGGCTACCACATCATGCAGTCGAAGATCGCGATCGGTTCGGGCGGGATCACCGGCAAGGGGTTCAACAACGGGTCGCAGAGCCATCTCGACTACCTGCCCGAGCCGCACACCGATTTCGTCTTCGCCACCATGGCCGAGGAATGGGGGCTGCTCGGCGGCATCCTGGTGATCGTGATCTTCGGGCTGATCCTGCGTTGGGGCATGCAGGTCGCGCGCAACACCGAGGACCGCTTCGCGCGCCTGCTCGCCGCCGGAATGGTGGCGACGATCTTCTTCTACGTCGCGATCAACCTGCTGATGGTGATGGGCTTCGCGCCCGTGGTCGGCATCCCGCTACCCTTCATGAGCCATGGCGGCTCGTCGATGCTGACCAACATGATGTGCATCGGCGCGCTGATGATGGTGAACCGCTGGAACCGCGAGGCTCCGCGCGCGCGTTTCGCATAAGGTCTTTTCACGCGCGAAAGGATCGCTATATGGGCGCCTTCCCCGATTCGGGGATCAGCCGAAATGGCAGTGGACGCATAGCTCAGTTGGTAGAGCAGCTGACTCTTAATCAGCGGGTCCTAGGTTCGAGCCCTAGTGCGTCCACCATTTCCTCACAGCTCTGTGTTCCCACCGCCGTCTACTCGCCGGTTTCCGGCTCCGTGAGCTCCATTTCGGATTCACCGACGTCTTCCAGCCCGTCGGCATTGTCGGACTCTTCGTCGAACTCGACGAAGTCTTCCTCCTCCTCCTCCTCCTCCTCGTAGACGACCGTCCCGGTCGAACCGGAGCCGACCGCCAGTTCGGAGCTCGGGGGAACCTGTCCGTCGAGTTCGACCACGGCCGGCGGCTGCCCCACCCCCAGCGGCACGCGACCGATCAGCCGGGCTATGCCCCCGCCCTCCTGGGTCAGCAGCAGCGCGACCCCGATCACCACGAGCGCGACGAGTCCTGCGAGATTGCGGTTCATACCCGTCAGCAGCTGCTTACCGACGCGCTCGGGCTCGGATTGTAGATGCCCGTCAGGTCGCGGTCGTCGCGGACATACATCGCCGCGGTCTTGCGGATCGTCTGGTTGGGGATGAACCCGCTCAGCACCAGCGGCTGGTAGTCGTAGAACACTTCGGCGAACATGATGGCGAAATTGGCTTCGGCCTGAACCTGGCGGCTGCCTGTGCCCATCCCGGCAAAACCGGTACCGCTCGCGCCGGTGCCCTGCCCGCCATAGCTCGACGCATGCGCCTTCGCGCCCTGGCAGCGCTGCCAGTGAATCCACTGCCCGCTCGAGGAATTGACTTCGAGGCTCGACAGCACCAGCCGGCCGTTCGTCAGCAAATCCAGATTGCCGCCCTGCAGCTGTGCGGCCTTGAACGACTCGTTGGCGTCGAGCTCGCGGAACCGCGGATTGCTGCCCGCGACTTCCTGCTTGGCGCGCGAGGCGTTGTCGGCGAGCGAGATCGCGACCTGGTTCACCCGCAGGTGCACCGTGGTGTAATTGACCAGTTCGAGCCCGCCGAGCCCGAGCGCGACCATGATCGGCAGGCTGTAGGCGAATTCGATGAACGCGACCCCCGCCCGGTCGACCGCGATCGCATGCAGTGCTTTAAGCGTTTTCATCGTCAGGCTCCCGGACAGATGCGCACGGTCTTGCGCGTCGCCTGCTCGCCGAAGGGCTGGCTGCGCAGCACGGTTGTCGCCTGCGCGGTCGTGCGCTGCGACAGGCCGATCAGCGACCACAGCGGGAACAGCCGGTCGTAAGCCACGTCGACCTGGTAATAAACCACGTCGTCCGCACCGCCGAGGCCGCTCGCGCCGAGATCCTCGTCCCAGACCGTGTTGTTGTTCCGGTCGGTAAAGCATTCGGTATCGTCGTATTCGTCGTTGCCGTTGGTATCGTCGAAATCCTCGGCCACGCCGACATCGCTGAAGGATTCGTAATTGACCCGCTTGAGCTGGATGTCGCTCGCTTTCAGGAACGGCATCACGCCGCGCACGCTCGCAACGATGTTCTGGTCGATCGCATTCTTGTTGGTCTTGCCGCTTTCGAGGCCCGAATCGCGCGCGGCATCCTGCACCACCCCTTGCAGTACCGACTGCATGTAGAGGCCGTAGCCGAGATCGAGCACACCGAAGACGAACACGAACAGGACCGGCGCGATGAGCGCGAACTCGACCAGCGTCGCACCCCGCTCCGACCCGCGGAGCGCGCGCAGCGCATTCATGCGCCGAGCCTCAGATCGGCGACCTGCGAGGCGATGTAGCGGAAGGTCGCGCGCAATTCGGTGACGTTGTTGGAGAAATAGGCGCGGTGTCCGGTGGCGCAGGCCTTCATCTGGTCGGTCAGGCTCGACCCGAAGCCGATCACCCACACGGTATAGCCTTCGTCCTTGATCGCGTTGCAGGCGGCGACGAAGCGGGCATTGTGCCATGCGACGAGGCCGGTGCGGTCGGTATCCTTGGGCGCGACGCGGTTGTCGTATCTTTCGAGCCCGTAGGCGGAGTAATAGTCCGTTTCGGGCGCCATCTCGCCATCGGTCATGAAGATCACGTGGCGGCTGGTCGAGCGGTCGGGCTCGTCGTCGACCACGTCGGCGAAGATGCCGTTCGGACTGCCGAGGCGACCGCCCCAGATCATGCCGATATCGTGATAGGTCCCGCCCGCGGCGGTGAGATTGTTGAGATAGGTGTTGAGCCAGCCCGGGATAACGTTCGGCGTGAGGTCGACCTGCTGATAGAGCTTCATCGGCGCCGGGCAGTATTCGGTCACGCTCGACAGGTTGGTGCTCGAATCGACATAGGTGTAATTGTTGTTGCGGTAGAACTCGACCGGGCCGAAATAGGGCTTCCACCGGGTATCGTCGCTGTCGGGTGCGGAGTTGATGTCGAGATCGGTCGCGCCCCAGGGCACCGGGTTCATCGTCGCATCCTGGACGGTGGCCCGCTCCTCGATGCAGCCGCCCCATGTGTAGCTGGTCTTGGTCAGGCCGGTGGTGCCCGACATCTGCGCCAGCGTGCGCACGTCGTGGAAACCGTAACCCGGCGTGGTGGCGGAGCTGTTGGCGTTGGTCGCGATTTGGTAATTGCCGAAGGTCTTGAGCGGCGCGACGTCGAGCGTGGTCTGGACGTAGCGCCAGTAGCCGGAATTCTCGTAGACCGTGTGGTAGGTCGTCACCACCGTGCGCTTGTCGCGCTTGCACGTGCCCTTGGCACTGCTGCCGCTGCCCGAGGTCTTGCTCCACGACCGCTTGCTGTAGGTGACCTGCGTCGTGTTGTTCGGCGCGGTTCCGCTGTTGACCGGGTTGTTGCCGTTCGACGGGTAATCGTTGTCGCCGTATTTGTCGCATTGCGAGCTGGTGATCGAACTGCCGTAGGTCTCGACCACGGTGTTCGGGGAACCCGCCGTGCCGATATGCTTCGGCGTCGTAAACGCGAAGCGGCGCGACTGGTAGGAAACGGTGTCGGAGATATAGTCGGCCGGCATGTCTCCATCGACCAGCAGCGTCTTGGCGTTGACCGTCATGCCGTAGGGCACGAAGCCGTAGCGCACGCGCACATCGTCATCGACGACCGAGGAGGCGATCGTGGAATGGAAATCGCGCACCGCATCGCGCAGGCCGGCGATCCGCGTTCCCGCCATCGAGCCGGTCGTGTCGAGCACGAACATCACATCGGTGTTGGCGATCTGCAGTTCGGCCATGCAGTCCACATCGAACGACAGATCGTCGCTGCCGAAGAAGTGCATGATCAGCGTCGGAATCCGCGCGGTCGCGCGCCCGGTCACGTCGCCTTCATTGCCCGCCTGCGTCACGAACGAAACGTTGCTCGCTTCGAGCAGCCCGGCATCGAAATTGGCATCGAACAGCCGCAGCGCCTTCGCTTTCTCGGCATCTTCGTAGGCGCCGCTCTTGGCCATCGCGCGGCGGCCGGCAAGCACCCCCGCATCGCAGGCGCTCTGGAGCTGGGTCTTGGTCAGATAGCCGCGGCTCGCATCGACCCCTCCGCCGACCACCGCCAGCAGGGGGAAAAGAGACGCTGCAAATATCGGTAGAGAGTTTGCTCTCTCGTCCCGGAAAAGTGCGGTTGTTATTCGACCAACCAACGAGAGAGTATGACGCATGGTCCGTACGCCTAATGTGGGAATGCGAGAATAGCCGGGGTTCGGTTAATTATTCGTATCGCCGGACGATGTTTTTTTGCGCGACATGCAGGCCGACCACGGCGCATCCGATCGCGCGGTTCGCCCTTTCCCTGTGCGGCAAAGGCCGCTACCCGCGCCGCATATCGCAGCGGAGTGAATGATGGTGCGTTTCCTGATCGTCGAAGCCCGGTTCTACGACCATCTCAACGACATGCTGGTCGACGGGGCCCGGTCCACGCTCGAGGGAGCCGGGCACGAGGTCGAGGTGCTGACCGTCCCCGGCGCGCTCGAAATCCCGGGCGCGATCGCGCTGGCCGCCGAAAGCGGGCAGTATGGCGGTTTCGTCGCGATCGGCGTGGTGATCCGCGGCGAGACATTTCACTTCGAGATCGTCGCCGGTGAAAGCGCGCGCGGGATCATGGCGCTGACCATGGACGGCATCGCGATCGGCAACGGCATCCTAACCGTCGAGAACGAGGATCAGGCGCTGGCCCGCGCGGACAAATCGCGAAAGGACAAGGGCGGCGAAGCGGCTGCGGCGGCGATGGCGATGCTCGAACTGCAGGAGCGGTTCGCCGGCTAGACTCTGTTTCAGTCAAGCTGAAACGGTTGCGGCACCGGCCCACTCCCCCACCCGGCCACCCACAGGACATTACGGTCGGGGTGGCCGGGTGGGGGAGTGGGCCGGTGCCGATTCAGCGAAGCTGAAAACGACTCTATTCCGCCCCGTCGAGATACTCCTTCAGCCCGAGCGGGCCGAACGGGCCGATGATCAGCTGCTCGAACACGCCGATCCCCGCTGCCTCGCCGCCTGAGACCGCAACCGGGATTTGCACGTGCAGGTTCTCCGGCGCCAGCGGGTCGAGCGCTGCGAGATCGATGTCCTCGCGCTCGACCTTCAGCGCGCCGTGATAGGCACCGTGGCCCCACAGCGGATGCGTGTAGCCCAGCCCCTTCATCTGGAACCGGCCGAGCGGCTCGAAATCCACCTGTTCGGGCGCCCCCCTCACCGCCAGCGCGAGCGTGCCCCCCGAGGGCCAGCGCGTCCCGGCTTCGAGCCGCGTGCGCATGCTCCCCGCGCCTTCGCACAGACCGGAGGCATCGCAGCCGTCGGAGGCCCAAGCGGCGCGCGTGTTCCACGCCTTGCCGGTGCTGTCGTTGTTTACGTGAAAGAACAGGCTGCCGTCGGGGAAATTGACCGGGGTCCACTGCCAGAAGAAGCCCGGCATGGCATGGCCCGGAATCGGTTGCATGTCGCGCGCGCCGATCGGGCGAATGCCCCAGCTGCGGTCGCGTGTGCCACTGGTGCCCTCGGCCATCGTCTCGCGCGCACCGTCGAGGTCGATCCAGCCTTCGTAGCCCCCGTTCTGCGTCATCCGCGTGTAGTCCATGAAGGCTCGCGGGCCGATCCGGTGCGTGAAGCGCGGCTCCTCGATCGGGAACGAGCGCCCGGTGAAGGTGAATTCTCCTGCGATCCCCTCGGTTTCGGCGATGGTGACCTTGAGCCGCTGCAGCGGCTCGATCACCTCGATCGCGATCGGCCCCACGCGCAGCGCCATTCGTTCGCTGGCGAGTTCGGCGCTGGCATGGAGGCAGTATTGGATCCCGTCGCGGATGAAGCTGAAATGCGCGTCGGCGATGTCGAGATGCGGATAGACCCCAAACGCCAGCGCGAAAAACCCGCTACCGTCGGGCGCGTAGCCGTTGAAGAAATAGCGATCGTAGAAATTGCGGTCGGTGCCCGCATGGGCGACCGGCTCGGGCGTCTGGTGGATCGGATATTCGTCGCCGCGCGTCAGGACCATCTGTCTATCCCCTCTCCAGCTTTTCGAGGCTGCCATGCTCCAGCGCCAGCGCGCAGGCGCCGCGCGCCATCGACAGGAAATTCGCATCGCCGCGCTCGGTTCGCTCGACGAAAGCGGCGCTGAACACGGCGGTCGACACACCGTGCAATGCGCCCGTGACATAATCATGCCAGATGCCCCCGACCGACAGCGGAACGCCGCGCCGGGTCATTTCGGCACAATACAGCTCGAGCAGTTCGCGCTCGTGCGCGCGGCGCAGCTCGTCGCCGATGCCGCAGCCGAGAAAATAGCCGATATCGACCATCGGCTTGCCGGTCGTGACGGTCTGCCAGTCGAGAATGGCGATCGGTTCGCTGCCGTCCTTGATGTCGAACAGCATGTTGTCGAGGCGAAAATCGCCATGGACGAGGCATTTCGGTTCGGGATCGCGGACGAAATAGGTCTCGCTCATCGCGGCAAGCCGTTCGCAGATTTCCATGTATTCGGGTTCGAGCGTATCGGCGTAGCGCTCGCGCCAGATCGCCTGCGCCTGCGGATACATGGTTGCCACGCGCTGGCCGAGATCGGGCGGCGGCCGGATCCAGTCGGCATCGAGGATTTCGGACTTGCCCCAGCTCGGCGCGTGGATCGCGGCGGCCTGCCGCACGGCGTGGCGCGCATCATCGATCGAGCAGCCGGCAATCTGGTCGCCGCCGCGAGCCGGGCCGAGATCCTCGAACAGCAGGACGAATTCGGCCCCGTCCTCGCTGACATCGGCGAAAACCGTGTCGGGCACGCGCACGTCCAGCAGCGGCGCCGTGCGGCGGTAGAATTCCACTTCCTTGCGGTAGAGCCCGAACATCGCCGCAGTGACGCGGCTGGTCGGATCGGCGGCAGGGAATTTCGCTGCGAGCGTCTGCGGACCCGCCACGCCTTCGTAGTCGAAATGGAACCGCACGCTGTCGCCGACCTGGCCGGTGCCGATCGGCTCCCAACGCCAGCGCGAGGGGGCCTGCCCGAGCACCTCGGCCAGCCACTCGCGCGTCACCGCATCCGGATGCGCCGGAAAATCCGCCATCGCCCGTTCTCTCCCGCGGGAACCTTATGGCGCGCCGCCCGCTCGGGCAATCATGAACGGACCGCTCGAATGGATCGCCGCGATCGGCACTATGATCGCCGCCTCGCTGATCGCCTTCGACCTTGGCCGCCGCGCGACCGCGTGGGGCTTCGTATTGTTCTGCGCGGTATCTGTGACCTGGATCGCGGCAGGTCTGCTCGAAGACGCCATGCCGATCGTGGCGATGAACGCGATGCTGCTGCTGATCAATCTATGGGGCGTATACCAATACTGGCTCCACCCGAAAAACCGCACGAACAAGACGGCGTCTCGGCAATAGCGCGAGGAAGATACTTCTGGAACGGAATTAACAGCCCGGCCAGATTTCCTCCATTTTCGAGTAAAGTCGTGCCTCTTTTCGACATGATTGCCGACGACACGGAGTGATTCGGCCGGCTGGCCGCCGCCTCTGCCTTGGCCCGATTGTCCGGGAGGCCGTTTCGCTTTCCCCACGTTCACTCCGTCTTGGACCAATAAATGCGAGGAAATCACCGAAACAGACGTAAATGCGCTGATTTCGGGAGGCGATCCGCGCCTCGAAACCAACGGACGGCGCATGCCTTCGGGCTCCAAGGCTCACATCTTCGCGGACGACGGCGCCAATCAGCGCGAGCGCGCCCTGCGTCTGCGGGCAACCGCGCGCGACCTGATCGAGATGGCCGAGCAGCTGGATGGGGTAGCGCCTGCCACCGGGGGCAAACGCGACGGCCCGGTTTCCGACCACCGCTACCTCACCGATCTGATCGCACGCAGCCTCTATCGCGACCGGCGCCTGCGCGGCGACATCTTCCCCTGCCCGCGGCTGTTCGGCGAACCGGCGTGGGACATCCTGCTCGATCTCTACATAGCGCAGCGCGAGGGCAAGACCGTGTCCGTGACCAGCGCGTGCATCGGAGCTGCCGCCCCGACGACCACCGCATTGCGCTATCTCAACCGGCTCGAGAATCTCGAGCTCGTCCGCCGCCTCGGCGATCCCGGCGACGGCAGGCGGGCGCTGCTGCGGCTGTCCGAAAAGGCGATCGGCCTGGTCGAGCGCTATCTGAGCGAATCGAATATCGGCCGCCTGCTCCGCGACGCGAGGCAATAACCGGCGTCAGCGCCGGAAGCAGCCCGACCGGGCGTATCGTGCGCTGGCACCCAGCTCCTCCTCTATCCGGATCAGCTGGTTGTACTTTGCGAGCCGGTCCGAGCGCGCGAGCGAGCCGGTCTTGATCTGCCCGCAATTGGTCGCGACCGCGAGGTCGGCGATGGTCGCGTCCTCGGTCTCGCCCGAGCGATGGCTCATCACCGAGGTGTAGCCCGCGCGGTGCGCGATATCGACCGCGTCGAGCGTCTCGCTGAGCGTGCCGATCTGGTTGACCTTGACCAGCAGCGAATTGGCCAGACCGCGCGCGATCCCGTCGGCGAGGCGCGCCGGGTTGGTCACGAACAGATCGTCGCCGACCAGCTGGACCTTGTCCCCGATCAGCTCGGTCAGCGCCTTCCAGCCTTCGAAATCGTCCTCGGCCATGCCGTCCTCGATCGAGCGGATCGGATAGTCGTTGCACAGATCGGCGAGGTATTTCGCCATCTCCGCGGGCGTGAGCGAGATCTCCTCGCCCGCAAGGTCGTAGCGGCCGTCGGCGAAGAATTCGGTCGAGGCGCAATCGAGCGCCAGCGCGACTTCCTCGCCCGGCTCGAACCCGGCGGTCTCGATCGACTGCATGATGAAATCGAGCGCGTCGCGCGTGCTGGCGAGATCGGGCGCGAAGCCGCCCTCGTCGCCGACCGCGGTCGACAGGCCCTTCTCCGACAGGCCTTTCTTGAGCGTGTGGAACACTTCCGCACCCCAGCGCACCGCCTCGGCCAGGCTTTCGGCGCCGACCGGCATGATCATGAATTCCTGGATGTCGATCGGGTTGTCGGCATGCTCGCCGCCATTGATGATGTTCATCATCGGCACCGGCAGCACATGCGCCGATACCCCGCCGACATAGGAATAGAGCGGCAGCCCGCGCGCATTCGCCGCCGCCTTGGCCACGGCTAGGCTGGTGCCGAGGATCGCATTGGCGCCGATCCGGCCCTTGTTGGCGGTGCCGTCGAGTTCGATCATCGCCGCATCGATATCGCGCTGGTCCTCGGCATCGAGCCCGAGGATCGTATCGGCGATCTCGCCATTGACCGCACCGACCGCCTTGGTGACGCCCTTGCCGAGATAGCGGTGCGCGTCGCCGTCGCGCAGCTCGACCGCCTCGTGCGCGCCGGTCGAGGCGCCCGAGGGCACCGCCGCGCGGCCGAAGCTGCCGTCCTCAAGCAGCACGTCGACCTCGACCGTGGGATTGCCGCGGCTGTCGAGGATTTCGCGGCCGTGAATGTCGATGATGGCGGTCATGGGGCGCTCCGGCGATTGGATGTTGCGATCGGCAGGTGTTGTAATCGGGTAAGACACTCCCATATCGGTCGGGCCCGAACGGGTAGTGAGCGCGCCCTAAGCGCCGGAACAATGCGGCGCAAGTTGCGTTGCAGCATAGAGTACCGCGAATGCCGGTTTTCGGCGCTCGCACACGGGAAACGAGACACGAATCGAGGGCAAGGAACACATCATGGCCGAAGCAAGCACCAAGAAGACCACCAAGAAAGCCGCGCCCAGGAAGAAGGCCGCGGTCAAGGCGCCCGCGAGCAACAAGGCGGAAGCCAAGACCCGCTTCAACGCCGCGCTCGAGGAAGCCAAGGCCGGCGCCGCCGCGCTGCGCGCCGAGGCGGGCGACCGCGCGGTCGCCTATCGCGAGCAGGCCAAGGGCCGCGGCGAAGACTGGGTTACGGAAGCCAAGGCCTACGGCGAACAGGCCAAGGGCAAGGCGGGCGAACTAGCCGTCGAAGGCAAGACAAAGGCAAGCGACGCGCTCGCCTCGCTCGGCAAGATGGTGTCCGACAACGCTGTCGCGATCGACGAACGCTTCGGCAGCCAGTATGGCGACTACGCGCGCAAGGCGTCGCGCGGCCTGCAGGAAGCCTCGGTCAAGCTCGACAACAAGAGCGTCGAGGAAATCGGCGAGGATGCGCGCGAAGCCGTGCGCAAGAGCCCCGGCCTCGCGGTCGGTCTCGCCGCCGTTGCGGGATTCATGATCGCGCGTATGTTCAGCCGCAACTGAAGCGCATACGCCGCGGGGGACTAGCGTGCGGGACGATCCGCTCCCGGAGGAGCTGCAAAGAGACGAAGACGAATCGGGCGCGGAGGATACCGCGCCCGATCGCTCGCTGGTCGACGATATCGGCGCGCTGCTCGAAGACGGCCAGACCTATGTCGAAGCCGAACTCGCCTACCAGAAGACCCGCGCCCGGCTGATCGCCAGCCGCGGCAGGCGCGGCACTGTGCTCGGGCTGGTCGCGTTCGCCTTCCTCAATTCGGCGCTGATCGCGTTGATCGTCGGCCTCGTGCTGACGCTCGCGCCGATCCTGACGCCGCTCGGCGCGACCGCGGTGGTGGTCGGATTGCTGCTGGTCGGAGCCGTGTTCTTCGGGTTGCAGGCGCGCAAGCGTTTCCGCGCGATGTCCAAGGTCTTCACCGAGGAACGCCCGTGACCCGCCTTTCGCGCCAGTTGCGCGAGGACAAGGCGCTGCGCGATGCCGCGCTGGCGCTGGTCAAGGCCGACCTCGCACACCTGCGCGGCGACCTGACCGGCAAGAGCCTCGGCGCGCGCTTCGTCGACCGGATGAGCGAAGGCGCAGTCGACGTGTTCGAGGACGCGGTCGAGGTCGCGGACGATCACAAGGGCGTGCTCGCGACTCTGCTCGCGGCCGTGGTGCTGTGGTTCGCGCGCAACCCGATCCTGTCGCTGTTCGACGACCGCGACGATGACGACGAAGATGCCGCGGCGGACGGCGAATACGAGGAATACCCAGGCGCTCCGGAACAAGAAGGGCGCTGAGCCCGTTCGATTCACGAACCGAAATTCGAAAGGACCAGCATGACCCAGGAAGAGAAGCGCGACGAACTGCGCGCCCGCATCGAAGCTGCCGAACAACGCAACGAAGAACGCACGCTGGCCGACTACGCCCGCGACGCGAGCGAAACCGCGACCAGGTTCGTCAAGGAACACCCCTTCGCCTCGATCGCTGGCGTCGCCGCGATCGGTCTCGCGATCGGTGCCATGACGCGCCCCGGCCGCCGCGCCGGACGCCAGGCCGCGCAACGGACCAGTGCCTTCGCGAGCTACGCGACCGAACTCGGCCTCGCCTATGCCGCGGGGCTGCTCGACACCGCGGGCGGCGCCGCGCAGGCGGGCCGCGACAAGCTGGAGGATTTCGGCGATTCGGTCGGCGACAGCGCGCGCAGCCTGCGCCGCCAGGCCGCGCACCGCGCCGGCGACACCGCCGATGCCGCGCGCCGCCTGACCCGCGATATCGGCAAGAAGGCGGGCCGCAAGACCCGCGGCCTGCGCTCGCGCATCACGCACTGAGCGCGGCAATGACGTAAAAGCGACGGCGCGGCTGGTCTTGCCAGCCGCGCCGTTTGCGTTATGCCGCGCGCCAATCCCTCCCTGCACGAACGAGAACCGCCATGGAAGAAACCGAAGCCCCGCAAAAGCTGCACCTGGTCATGGGCGGCAAGGTCAAGGACCCGCGCTCGATGGAATTCCAGGATCCGGAAAGCATCCACGTGGTCGGTGTGTTCAGCGACTACGATTCGGCCGTCGAAGCCTGGCGCGGCAATGCGCAGCGCACTGTCGACGATGCCGAGATGAAATATGTCGTCGTCCACCTGCACAGGCTGCTGACGCCCGACGACTGAGAGTCGCGGGTGGCTTATGCGATCCGCCCCTGGCGCGACGATGACGCCGAAGCGCTGGCCGAGCTGTGCCTGGCATCGATTCGCGCGATCGGGCCGCACGCCTACACTGCCGAACAGGTAGAGGCCTGGGCCGCGCGCCATCGCGGCGCGGCGATGTACCGCGAGCGGGTCGCCGGGGGTGCCGCAGTGTTCGTCGCGGTGGATGCCGACGACCGGCCGGTCGCCTATGCGCTGCTCGAAGCGGACGGGCATCTCGATCGGCTCTACAACCATCCCGACCACACACGGCAGGGTCTGGCGGTGCAGCTACTGATGGCGGCGGAGGCGCATGCCCGCTCGCACGGCATCGTGCGGCTGTACACCGAAGCGAGCGAACTGGCTCGCCCGGCGTTCGAGCGCGCGGGTTATTCGGTGATGCAGCGGCGCGATTTCGAAATCGACGGCGTGCCGATCCACAACTACGCGATGGAGAAGCGGCTCTAGGCCCTCATCCAGGCTCCGCTAGCTCGCTCCGCTCGCAAGCTGCGCTATCCTTCTCCCGGTGGGAGAAGGATACGGAGCCTTATGAGCGTAGCGAATTAGGCGAAGTTGGATGAGGGGCCTCGCCCCATCAAACGAACTCGATCTTGTCGACGAGGTAGAACTTGTCGCCCGAAGGCACGGTAACCTCGATCTCTTCCTCGACCTTCTTGCCGATCAGCGCCTTGCCGATCGGCGAGTTGTAGCTGATCCGGCCCTTGGCCGCATCGGCTTCGGTCTGGCCGACGATCTGGTACTTGATCGGCTTGTCGTCCTCGTCGAGCAGCGTCACCGTCGCGCCGAACACGATCCGGTCGCCCGACAAGGTGGTCGGATCGATGATCTGCGCGCGAGTGACCTTGTCCTCGAGCTCGGCGATCTGCGCCTCGACCTGCCCCTGCCGTTCCTTCGCCGCGTGGTATTCGGCGTTCTCGGACAGGTCGCCATGCGCGCGCGCTTCCTCGATCGCGTCGACGATCTTGGGCCGTTCGGCGCGCAAGGCCTTCAGGTCGTGGGTGAGCCGCTCGTACCCTTCGGCGAGCATCGGTACCTTTTCCATCGTTCCCTACCGTCTTTCAGTCCTGCCCGTCCCGCGACAATTCGAGACCCCGTCGTTTCGTCGAAACGACCCAAATCAGGTCCGGTTGTCGGGAAAGGCGTGTTCAGTTGTTGTTATAATAGTCTTGCAGCGCGCGCACTTCAAGTTGGCTCGGGTCGACCGCCGCGATTGCCTCCGCCGCGGCACGCGAGGCGGCGGCGGTGGTGTAATAGGGAATCTTCATCTCCAGCGCGGTCGCGCGGATTGATTTCGAATCGACCAGCGACTGCCACCCCTCGGTGGTGTTGAAGACCAGGTCGACTTTCCCGTCGATCATCGCGTCGACGATGTGCGGCTGGCCCTGCGCGACCTTCTTGACCAATTCGACCGGCAGGCCCTGCTCGGCGAGATAATGCTGCGTCCCCCCGGTGGCGATGACCTGGAACCCCTCATCGATCAGCGTCTTCACCGCGTCGAGGATATGCGGCTTGTCGCCGTCCTTGACCGACACGAACGCCGTGCCCGAACGCGGCAGCGCGACGCCCGCCCCGAGCTGCGACTTGAAGAAAGCCGGCGCGAAGGTGCGGTCGATCCCCATCACCTCGCCGGTCGATTTCATTTCCGGGGTCAGCACCGGGTCGGCGCCGGGGAAGCGGCTCCACGGGAACACGGCTTCCTTGACCGCCATGTAGGGCAGGTCGCGGTTGAATTCGGGGAAACTCGCCAGCTTCTCGCCCGCCATCACGCGCGCGGCGATCTTGGCGACCGGCTGCCCGATCGCCTTGGCGACGAAGGGCACGGTGCGGCTGGCGCGCGGGTTGACTTCGATCAGGTAGACCTCGCCGCCTTTCACCGCGAACTGGACGTTCATCAGCCCGACGACGTTGAGCGCGCGTGCCAGCGCCTCGCCCTGGCGCTCCATCTCCTCGACGATCTCCGGCGGCAGCGAATAGGGCGGAATCGTGCAGGCACTATCGCCCGAGTGCACGCCCGCCTCCTCGATATGCTGCATCACGCCCGCGATGCGCACTTCCTCGCCATCGCACAGCACGTCGACATCGCATTCGACCGCGTCGCGCAGGTACTGGTCGACCAGCACCGGGCTCTCGCCACTGACATTGACCGCGGTGCGGATGTAGTCGTCGAGCTGGGCTTCGGAATCGACGATCTCCATCGCCCGCCCGCCGAGCACGTAGCTGGGGCGCAGCAGCACCGGATAGCCGATCCGCTGCGCCACTGCAGCCGCCTCGTCGCGGCTGTAGGCGATGCCGTTGTCGGGCTGCTTGAGCTTGAGCTTGTCGACCAGCTTGGCGAACCGCTCGCGATCCTCGGCGAGGTCGATCGCGTCGGGGCTGGTGCCGAGAATCGGGATGCCCGCATTCTCCAGTGCCTGCGCCAGCTTGAGCGGGGTTTGCCCGCCGAACTGGACGATCACCCCGACCAGCTCGCCTTTCTGCTGCTCGACGCGCAGGATTTCGAGCACGTCCTCCGCAGTGAGCGGTTCGAAATAGAGCCGGTCCGAGGTGTCGTAATCGGTCGAGACCGTCTCCGGGTTGCAGTTGACCATGATGGTCTCGAACCCGGCCTCTTCGAGCGCAAAGCAGGCGTGGACGCAGCAATAGTCGAACTCGATCCCCTGCCCGATCCGGTTGGGCCCGCCGCCGAGGATGGCGATCTTCTTTCGGTCCGACGGGTCCGCCTCGCATTCGGGCTCGCCGAAGGTCGGCGCCTCGTAGGTCGAGTACATGTAGGGCGTGATCGCCTCGAATTCGGCGGCGCAGCTGTCGATGCGCTTGAACACCGGGTGGACGCCGAGCTTGTGCCGCAGCTTGCACACCTCCGCCTCGCTGGTCGCGCCAGCCATCGCGCGAAGCGCGTCGTGGAGCAGGCCCGAACGCTTGGCCTGCGTCTCTGCCATCCCGCCCGCGACGCCGACCGAGCGCACCGCCAGCGTGGCGAGCCGCTTGTCGGAAAAGCCCATCGCCTTCAATCGCCGCAGCTCGGCCGCCTCGTTCGGCAGCCCGTTATGCGCAATCATCGACTCCTCGTAGACGATCGCCTCGATCTGGCGCAGGAACCACGGATCGTAGCCGGTGATCGGCTGTATTTCCTCGACTGTCAGACCCTCGCGGAAGGCCTGCGCGACCTTGAGCAACCGGTCGGGTGTGCGCTTGGACAGAGAGGCCGTGATCAAATCGCGCGTCTTGCCCTCGAGCTCGACCACGCGGTTGAACCCGTCCAGATCGGTCTCAAGCCCGCGCAGCGCCTTCTGCATCGATTCCTGGAAGTTGCGCCCGATCGCCATCACCTCGCCGACCGATTTCATCGCGGTGGCGAGCTGGGCTTCGGCGCCCTTGAACTTCTCGAACGCGAAGCGCGGGATTTTGGTGACGACGTAGTCGATGGTCGGCTCGAAGCTGGCCGGGGTGGCGCCGGTGATCTCGTTCTCGATCTCGTCGAGCGTGTAGCCGACCGCGAGCTTGGCCGCGACGCGCGCGATCGGGAAGCCGGTCGCCTTTGAGGCGAGCGCCGAGGAACGCGACACGCGCGGGTTCATCTCGATCACGATCAGCCGCCCGGTCTTGGGATCGACCGCGAACTGGACGTTCGAGCCGCCCGTCTCGACCCCGATCTCGCGCAGCACCGCGATGCTGGCCGACCGCATGATCTGATATTCCTTGTCGGTCAGCGTCAACGCCGGGGCGACGGTGATGCTGTCGCCGGTATGCACCCCCATCGGATCGACATTCTCGATCGAGCAGATGATGATGCAATTGTCGTTACGGTCGCGCACCACCTCCATCTCGTATTCTTTCCACCCGAGCAGCGATTCCTCGATCAGCACTTCGGTGGTCGGCGATGCATCGAGCCCCTCGCGCACGATCCGCTCGAACTCGGCCTTGTTGTAGGCGATCCCGCCGCCGGTTCCGCCGAGGGTAAAGCTGGGCCGGATGATCGCCGGCAGGCCGGTGGTTTCGAGCACCTTGTGCGCCTCGTCGACCGAATGCGCGATCCCGCTGCGCGCGCTTTCGAGCCCGATCGCGTCCATCGCGTTGCGGAACAGCTGGCGGTCCTCGGCCTTGTCGATCGCCTTGGCGTCGGCGCCGATCATCTGCACGCCGAATTTCTCCAGCACGCCCATTTTGTTGAGGCTCAGAGCGCAATTGAGCGCGGTCTGCCCACCCATCGTCGGCAGCAGCGCATCGGGGCGCTCCTTCTCGATGATCTTCGCCACGATCTCGGGTGTGATCGGCTCAATATAGGTCGCGTCGGCGAATTCGGGATCGGTCATGATCGTCGCCGGGTTCGAATTGACGAGGACCACGCGATAGCCCTCCTCCTTCAACGCCTTGATCGCCTGCGTGCCCGAATAGTCGAACTCGCAGGCCTGCCCGATGATGATCGGCCCGGCGCCGATGACGAGGATGGAGGAGATGTCGGTACGTTTGGGCATCAGTCGCTTTCGCGTTTCAAGGTGGGTGGGTTGGGGAGCGGCTCGCCGTATACTTCCGGGCCGAATTCCGGGCCGAAGGTCATTGTCGGGCGCTTGAGTCCTTTCGCTTCGACCTTGGTGTTGATGCAGGCGCCCGCTGCGTGCTGATCTTCACCGGCGCCCTTGAAATCGACGATAAAAGGCGAGGTGCCCGGACTGTTACTCTTTGCCACGCGCGCGAAAGCGCTGGCACCGCAAGCCTCGATTGCCTCGTCGAGCAACGCGCGTCCCGTCTCGTTGGAGCACCCGGCACTGGTAAGCGCCGTGATTCCCGGAAGAATATAGGAAATGGCGGTGCGTTTGGGCATTCACATCTGATCCGAATTCGTGCCCCAAGAGGTTGCAATCACCCCTGCCTGGCGTTTCTTCTCTTTCAAACAGTCCCACTTCGCCTGCGGCTGCTTTCCCATCGCGACTACCCATTCGGTTTCGCCGTCGAGCGTTCCTTTCTCGACTTTTGCACCTTCAAGACCGCACTCGACGATAAACTGATGAAGCTGCTCTTCGGATGCAGAAGGCGCGTAGCCGTCATCACCAAAAGGGTAAAATCCGCAGGCCGAGAGGGCGGCTAGTGCAATGATTGCGCTAAGCTGCCTCACCCCAACATCCCCACGAACTTCTCGAACAGGTAGAAGCTGTCCTGTGGCCCGGGGCTCGCCTCGGGGTGGTACTGCACGCCGAACGCCTTCTTGCCCGCGATCGAAATCCCGCAATTCGAGCCGTCGAACAGCGAGACATGCGTCTGCTCCACCCCCTCGGGCAAAGTCTCGCCGTCGACCGCGAAGCCGTGGTTCATGCTGGTGATCTCGACCAGGCCGGAAGTATCTCCCCATCCTTCCCCGACCCGCTGGACCGGGTGGTTGGCGCCGCGGTGGCCCTGGTGCATCTTGGTCGTCTTTGCCCCCGCCGCGAGCGCGAGCATCTGGTGGCCGAGGCAGATGCCGAACAGCGGCATATCCCTGTCGAGCAGCGCTGCGATCACCGGCACCGCATATTCGCCCGTCGCCGCCGGATCGCCCGGGCCGTTCGACAGGAACACACCGTCGGGTTCGAGCGCGAGGATCTCGTCGAGCGTCGCCTTGGCCGGCACCACCGTCACTCTCGCCCCGGCGCGGACGAGGTTGCGGAAGATGTTGTCCTTGCTGCCGTAGTCGATCGCGACGACGTGGGGCAACGCCCTCTCCCCTTCAGGGGAGAGGGTCGGGGAGTGGGGGCTGTCTTCAGGCGCTGTATCTACGGCCCCCACACCCTCCGCGCCTTCGGCGCTCCTCCCTCTCCCCTGAAGGGGAGAGGGCTTTTTGGGCCAGGGCGCGCGGCCATAGCCCTTGCCCAATTGCCAGTAGCCGCCTTCCCAGTTCTCCTGCTTCTCGCGGCTGACCCGGCGCGCGAGGTCCATCCCCTCCAGCCCGGGCCATTCCTGCGCGCGCTTGAGCAGCGCGGGCATGTCGAACCGGCCCGACGGCTCGTGCGCGATCACCGCATTGGGCGCGCCCGAGAGCCTGATGCGCCGGGTCAGCGCGCGGGTGTCGACGCCCGACAGCCCGATCTTGCCCAGGTCCTGCATCCATTCGACGAATTCGCGTTCCGCACGGAAATTGGACTGCTTCGTCACCTCCTCGCGCACCACGCAGCCGACCGCGCTTTCGACGCTGCTCTCGATATCCTCGGCATTGGCGCCGACATTGCCGATATGCGGGAAGGTGAAGGTGACGATCTGCGCCGCGTAGGAGGGGTCGGTCATCACCTCCTGGTAGCCGGTCATCGCGGTGTTGAAGCACACTTCGCCCACCGCCGAACCGGTCGCGCCGAAGCCCCGACCCCAGATCGCGGTGCCGTCCGCCAGCAGCAGGACTCCCGTCGCCCCTTTGGGTTGCGCAGGCGTGAAGGCGGCAGAAGCCATAAGGTGGCGCTCCGAGTCAGGGTTTCCGGCGATGTCGCTAAGGGTCGGTCGCTAGGCTTGCCCTCCCCCGCCGTCAACCTATCTCGGGCGGGCAATCGCGGCTATGCCGCAGCCAATCGCAATCCATCCACAGGAAAGACACCACGCCATGATCCGCGACGACATCAAGCAGGCCACCATCGCTTCCATGAAGGCGGGCGACAAGGAGCGCACCGCGACGCTCCGCCTGATCGGGGCGAAGATCAAGGACCGCGATATCGAGGCGAGGACCGGCCAGGCACCGGCCAACGACGACGACCTCGTCACCGAAGTGCTGCAGAAAATGGCCAAGCAGCGGCGCGAGTCGATAACCATGTATGTTGACGGTGGCCGCGAGGAACTGGCCGAGCAGGAACGCGGAGAACTCGCGGTGATCGAAGAGTTCCTGCCGCAAATGATGGACGAGGCCGCCACCCGCGCCGCGATCGAGGACGCCAAGGTAACCACCGGCGCCGATTCGATTAAGGATATGGGCAAGGTGATGGCGGAACTAAAGGCGAAGCACGGCGCTGTTCTCGACATGAGCAAAGCCAGTGCCTGGGTGAAGGAAAGCCTGTCATGAAATACGCCGTTCCCGCCGTTCTTGCCGTATCGCTCGGCCTGTCACTAGGGCTTGCCGCCTGCGCCGAACCGATCGACGAATCCAACGACGGGTCCGACCTGACCGAACTCGATACCGCCACGACCGATGGTGAGGAAGAGGCGCTCGCCCGCGCGGTCGACTCGGGCGATTTCGGCGAATTGCAGCTCGGCGCGAAGATCGTAGGGCCGCAGGGGCCCGAGCCGACCGGCACGCTGTCGACCCCCGAAGGCAATTTCGCCGATATCCGCTCCTACGTCGCCTGCCCGGCCGGAATGGATCCATGCGACCCGGCGAACGCGCCCGAAGGCACCGTGTTCACCTACGTCCATGTCGTCCACCCGGGCGAGGACAACGATCCCTCCACCGGCAGCGGCGAAGGCAATGATTCGTCCGACATCGAGATCGCCAACGCGTTCAAGATGACCCAGCCCGCCTACGGCTTTACCGGCGTCGCGGGCTATTCGCACGCCGAGGCGCTGTCCGCGGCGGGGGCCAAGACGCGTGTCGTGATCACCTGCGGGGAGGACGACAACCTGGTGTGGACGATCAACCCCGGCGAAGGCGGCGACCAGTGGGAACAGGCCGAGCCGCTGACGTTCTACTGGCAATCCACCCTGCCCCCGTCCGGCCCGCAGGAGGCCTATGCGATCCAGGCCAACCGCACCACCGCGACCGGTCCGGGGCCCTTCCCGGCACCGAACGACGAGGTGATGAACGCGTGCCGCGTGCCAGCTAACAATGGCTAGCCCCTCCCCGTTCGTGTCGAGCGTAGTCGAGACACGCTTGGGCACCGCGTGAATGGCCTTCTGGTGCTACATCCTGCGCTGCGCCGACGGGAAGTACTACACCGGCCATACCGACGACCTGGAACGCCGATATGCCGAACATCAAACGGGCGGTTACTCCGATTTTACCTCGAGGCGCCGACCGGTCGAATTGATCTGGGCCGATAATTTCACGACCCGCGAGGAAGCTCTGCAAAGCGAGTTGCGCGTGAAGAAGTGGTCGCGTGCGAAAAAGGAAGCTCTCGCAGCCGGCGATTGGAACCGGCTGGGCTATTTCGCCAAACCGCCATCGGAGCGTGAGCCCAGCGTTGTGCATAAGAGTATCTCGACTTCGCTCGACACGAACGGAGGTGGTGAGGCATAACCTTCCCGTTCGCATCGAGCGTAGTCGAGATGCTCCACGAATAACCGGCTTGGCACATGCTCTCACCCCAATGGCTGGACGAATTGCGGTCGCGGATCACGCTGTCGAGCGTGATCATGCGCACGACCAAGCTCCAGCGCGCGGGGCGCGAGTGGAAGGCGTGCTGCCCGTTCCACGACGAGAAGACGCCGAGCTTTACCGTCAGCGACGAGAAGGGTTTCTACCACTGCTTCGGCTGCGGCGCGCATGGCGACGTCATCCGTTGGATGACCGATCAGCGCGGACTGCAGTTCATGGATGCGGTCAAGGAACTCGCCGCCGAAGCCGGGATGGAAGTCCCCGCTCCCGATCCCCGCGCCGCGCAGCGGGCCGAGCAGCGCGCCGGGCTCCATGACGTGATGCAGGCGGCGCAGGACTGGTTCGTGCGCAACCTGCAATCGGACGGCGGCGCCAAGGCGCGCAGCTACCTCGCCTCGCGCGGGTTCAATGAACGGACCGTCGAGCGGTTCGGTTTCGGCTTCGCGCCGAACGAGCGACAGGCGATGAAATCGGCGCTGTCGCAATTCGACGAAGCAATGCTGGTCGAGGGCGGCCTCAGGATCGCTGTCGAGGACAAGGAACCCTACGACCGCTTCCGCGCGCGGCTGATGCTGCCGATCCACGATGCGCGCGGACGGGTGATCGCATTCGGCGGGCGCATTCTCGATGCCGAGGCCAATCCCAAGGCGCCCAAATATCTCAATTCCCCCGACACGCCGTTGTTCGACAAGGGGCGCACGCTCTACAACCTCCACCGCGCCGGACCCGCCTCGCGCCAGAGCGGGCGGATGGTGGTGGTCGAAGGCTATATGGACGTCATCGCGCTCGCCGCAGCGGGGATCGAGGATGTGGTCGCCCCGCTCGGCACCGCACTGACCGAGCGGCAGATCGAGCTGCTGTGGCGGATGGTCGAGACGCCGATCCTGTGCTTCGACGGCGACGCGGCCGGGCAGCGCGCCGCGATGCGCGCGATCCAGCGCGCGCTGCCGCTGCTGCGCCCGGCGCATTCGCTCGCGATCGTCCGCATGCCAGCCGGGCTCGATCCGGACGACCTGCTCAAGGAACAGGGCCGCGAGGCGATGGATGCGTTGCTCGACAACCCGTCCGGCCTGCTCGACACGCTGTGGGCGTTCGAGCGCGACGCGCAGCCGCTCAGGACGCCGGAGGACAAGGCCGGCCTCAAGCAGCGACTGCTCGACCATGTCGAGGCGATCGAGCACCCTGACATCCGCGCGCTCTACAAGCGCGAGCTGCTCGAGCGTTTCTCCGCCTACGCCTTCCCGCCGCGCGAGAAGAAGCCGTGGTCGAAGCATGGCCGCCCGGTGCCGGCTCCCCGCCTGTCGCCCGAGGCTGCCGCGCGTCTGCGCCAGGCGACCGGCGCCGGATCGCGCGACGCGCTCGGCGCGGCGGTGGTCGCCGGGCTCGCGCGCTATCCCGAGCTGCTCCACGCGCATTCGGACACGCTCGCGCGCTTCGCCGAACAGGACGCTAAGTTGGGCCCGGCGATAGATTCGCTACTCGATGCGGCGGAAATGCTTGAACCGGGCGAGAATTCGCCCATATCGTTCGACAGCGGCAAGGCCGCGCCGCCGGATAAAACCCGTTTCGTCTTCCTCGAAGACAACCCCGATCCGGAAACTGCGCGCGAAGTCCTGGCCGAAGCCATCGCCCTGCTGGTCGAAAGACCTGCGCTGGAGGCCGCGCTCGCCGAGGCCACCGCGCGGTTCGCCACCGACCCCGAAGGCGCGCTCGCCGAACAGCAGCGCCTGCGGGAACGAAAGCTGGAAATCCAGCGTCGTTTGGGGCAAATGGCAAGCCGACGGGCTGCTTCGGCGGCCCAAACTGATTCAGATCGCCAACCCGCTGCAGAATTGGGCACGCAGCGGGACGGCGGCACGGAAACGGATTGAACGGGACTTATGGCAACCAAGTCTAAGGGCAAGGCGAAGGACGACGATGCTCCGCTGATCGACCTCAACGAGGCGGACATCAAGAAGCTGCTCGCGAAGGCCAAGAAGAAGGGCTACATCACCTATGATGAGCTCAACAAGGCGCTGCCGCAGGACCAGATGAGCTCCGAGCAGATCGAGGACGTGATGTCCGCGATCAGCGAGATGGGCGTCAACATCGTCGACAATGACGAGGAAGCCGAGGCCGAGGCGGAGAAGGAATCCGAGGTCGAGGAAATCCAGGCCGGCGGCAAGGAAGCCAAGAAGGCCGCAGAAGCCGCCAAGCCGAAAAAGCCCGCCACCGGCGAACGCACCGACGATCCGGTGCGGATGTACCTGCGCGAGATGGGCGCGGTCGAGCTGCTCAGCCGCGAGGGCGAGATCGCCATCGCCAAGCGGATCGAATCGGGCCGCGACATGATGATCATGGGCCTGTGCCAGTCGCCGATCACCTTCCACGCCATCATCCAGTGGTCCGAGGCGCTCAATGCCGAGGAAATGCAGTTGCGCGAGATCCTCGATCTCGACGCCATGCTTTCCAAGGAACCGCCGGTCGACAAGATGGAGGAAGGCGCCGAGGACGACGACGACGGCGAGATTTCCGAAGAGACCGCCGGCCCGACCATCCGCGACGACGACGACGAGGCCGACGACGAGGAATCGGACGAGGACGAGGACGGCGAGGAAGGCTCGTCCAAGAAGAGCGACGATGACGACGAGGAAGACAACACCATGTCGCTCGCGCAGATGGAGGCGGCGCTCAAGCCCGAAGCGATCGAGCGCTTCGACCGCATCACCAAGCTGTTCAAGAAATTCGAGAAGCTGCAGGCCGAACGCGTCGAAACGCTCGGCCGCGGCGACGAGTTCAAGCCGGCCAAGGAAAAGCGCTACGAGAAGCTCGGCGAGGAACTGACCACCGAAGTCGAAAGCATGCAGTTCCACGCGACCAAGATCGAATTCCTGGTCGACAACCTCTACGCCTTCAACCGCCGCCTGACCGCGCTCGGCGGGCAGATGCTGCGCCTCGCCGAACGGCACAAGGTCAAGCGCATCGACTTCCTCGAAGGCTATATCGGCAACGAGCTCGACGACGCCTGGCTCAAGGCGCTGGCGAAGAAGGACAAGAAATGGGCCGCCTTCGCCGAGAAGGAAGCCGATGCGGTCGAGCGCATCCGCGCAGAGATCGCCGACATCGCCAGCCAGACGGGCATGAGCCTCGAGGAATTCCGCCGCATCGTGAACATGGTGCAGAAGGGCGAACGCGAGGCGCGCATCGCCAAGAAGGAAATGGTCGAGGC